>Ga0114979_10000128_pt1 | contig 46765 bp, 51 predicted proteins | sample S_140625_EF_Meta_FD_87315 | JGI IMG/M metagenome (GOLD analysis project Ga0114979, IMG submission 87315) | Freshwater microbial communities from Lake Simoncouche, Canada to study carbon cycling - S_140625_EF_MetaG | ecosystem: Environmental > Aquatic > Freshwater > Lake | place: Lake...
AAATCGGAATTGAATTAGGGGATGCCGCCACTCTAATCAAAACAATCCTTACGATTATTGGAATTGGTCCGGCAGACAGGACTTGAACCTGTATACACCAATTACTCTTTTTAATTGACCGGATATAAGCCGGGGGAGATACTGCCGGAAATTTCTCTGTCTTTCCAGAGTGCCAGATTGATTAACAATCATATTAAATCCGTTGGCCCGGTGGGATTTGCACCCACGACTTCCACTTTATAAGAATGGCCTTCTGACTCCTGAATTACGGGCCAAGAACGGTTCCCAAGAGTCATTTATTGAAGGACTTATATTCGTCAAGCGTTCAGTCTACTAACTTTATTAAGTGGCGTGCCCGGCTGGAATCGAACCAGCATACTCCAAATTAGAAATTTGGTGCCTTATCCTATTAGGCCACGGGCACTTAGTCGCTGTCTCTCCAGCGTGTCTCTTTTGTCGCTCTAACCTGCTGGCCTTTCGGCCCGCCCCTCTATTCTACTCACCTTCCGGCTCGTCGTCAAGGTTTTTTTAGAGCGTCCGCTAATCTTTTTTAGCGGCTCTTTTTACCATTCGTATTCGGTTTTTAAAGATCGTCGGGAGGTTTCCCTCTCGCCCCTTCAACCTAACCGCTGCGCGGAGGGTTGTCAAGGTGGGAAGGCTTATTTTTTTCGCCTTCCCCTTTTTCGTCGAGGGCTTCCTCCCCGCCCCTCTATTCTATCCAACCTGCGGAGGATCGTCAAGGGGAGCGCGTTTTTTTATTTTCGCGCCGTTTTTCATTCGCCACGGGGTTTTTCCGTCGCCCCTATACCTTATCCACCTGCTAGCGGAGCGGCAAGGGATTTTTTAGACCGGATGATTTTCTTTTTTCTTCCTGTCTATTGACCAAAGGCATTAAAATAACTCGTTAATTGAGGAGGCCCATCTGAGCTATCGGCGTAGCTGCGGCATCGGAGTACCGTATGAGTATTAGACATATCGTTTTAATTAGGTTGACAGATTCACTGTCATAGTCGATTGAGTAACTCTACATTTAACGAGTTATTTTGATACCTTCGCTCTTTGCTGGCGTTAGGGGGTTGGCCCTCTCGCCTCGCCCCTATAATATACGCACCGTATCAGATTCGTAAAGTTCTTTTTTAGATAGCTAACTAAAAAGTTTATAGTCCCGGCCTAGTTCTTATTAGCTCTAATTCTGAGGCTCCGCTTGGTCGCCAGATACAGCCGGAAGCAATATCCCAAGCATAGTACCAATCAGTAGCACTATCCATTCTAAGAGAATCTTGATATGGAATAATCTCGATTCCATCCCATATTTTTGAAACACTTCCCCAATCTACATAGTCAATGCCTCTTCCGTATCTTCTAATTCCAAACTGTTCTGAAAAGTCTCTTACTTCTTCTTCCGTGCTCAATTTTAGAACACCACCACTACCATCCAATCCTGATGAGTATTTTGGTTTTATTTTGTAAACATAATTTACTTTTGAAATCCAATCTGGCATATTATATGTAAGATATTCAATCCAATCAGTTCCACTGGCATACCAAAGACCGACAGGTTTCCAAGCGGTATTGCATGATCCAGAGGTATCTCTTACGCCGGATATCATCTGTGGTGATGTTAAAATAAGCTCATTTTTAGGAAGACCTTTAAGCCAATCTTCCATTCCTCTTCCAAAGTCTTCTTCGTCTTCTTCAAAGAAATCTGGCTCTGATTGAGCAATCTTTTTTAAATAAAGATATTCTTTATTAAGATTTTTGTTTTTTAAATAACTACTTAATCCTGATAATTTTACATTCATAATATGAGACTATAAAATTAGCATATTTTTATGGTTATCAATTTATTTTAAAATCCATAGTTAAAAATAACCCATTCAAACTGCTCTGGATGATTTTTCTTTAGAAAGTCAAACAGAAATTCTTTTGATACATACTGCCCAGCATATCTTGTGCCAACTCTAAATGGAGGGTGTCTTGGGCTTTTCTCTGTTGACATTATCCATTTAAAATAAAATCTTAAGCCCAAATCATCCCTGTAAAAGCTGCATAGCCCAATGGCTTTTGAGTTTGGCTCACTAGATATAAAGAAAAGGTCGCCTTCTAGTTGTCCTCCCATATTTTCATTTATAAAATTAAGAAAGCTCGTTCTCTTTAGAGATATGTCGTATGGTTCAATCATTTAACCACTCTGGATGAAAAAGTAACCAAGTTAAATCTTCGGGATATCTTTTGGAAAGCTTTGAAATAAAAGTCTCTTTATTTACAAACTTTCCATCAACCCTTAGGTCATAATCAGATTGCTCGTACCTTTCGATTATCCATTCTGTTATCGTCTGATCCATTCTTTGGAAGCCATCTTCAATCTCTGGTATACTGACTCTTGCGACATAAAATAAGGTAGACTCATTATGTTTAGAGTAGATAAGATAATCACCGTGATTTTCATCCCTAAATGTATCCCAGCCAATATCTGAAACATCTATTACTTTTATCATGGTAAGTTCCAAATTATCCATTCAAAGAATTCTGGATTGGCTTCTTTTGCATGATCAATCATATTCTCTTTTCCTTCGATCATTTCTCCATCAATAAAGGTGTAAAAGAGAATATGTTTTCTTTTGGAATACATGATTATTTTATAGTAGAGTTCAAGATTATGGTGATAGTTAAAACGAAGATAATGATTGGAGTTAGCCAGTTCATTCAACGTCACTCCTATGAAACCATGATTAAGCTTAATCACGTCGCTTTTGCGCTCTTTGTATTTTTCAAATATTTTATCTATATTTAAATAAGATTTTTTATTCATAATATATCTTCTACTATTAAAATAGGTTAATTTTAAATGAAAACTAAAAAATTAAAAAATTTAGCAATAACACTAAGTAAAATTGGATTTAATGATTATTCAATTTTAGTTGATGAGTTGTTTAAAAGTGCAGCAGACCAAGTAGCTACAAACAGAGCAGTAAGCCAAGAAATTCCAGATAATTATTTTACTCCAGAAGATGTTGATCCAGAAAGATATAAAGAAAAGCTTATTGTACTTTTCAAAAGAGATATTGGAGCTTCAAGCTTTGAAAAATTTAAAAAAAGATTTATGAAAGAAGGTAAATCTGAAATGGAAGCAATAGACGCTGCTTTAAAATTGATAGAAGATGAATCTAGAAAAGCAGCTGAAAAATCAATAAGGACTCATTCTGTTGCAACATCTATGCTAGAAGAATCAGGTTCAATGCCTGGAGAATTAGTCATTTCTCCTGGATCTGGATTTGCCCACGAGCAAGTTGTATCTCCAAAATACAGGTGGAGAGGTTTGGAATACCAAACTAATCTTACAAACATGGCAAACCAAAGAAATATGCAAATGGGAATAATTGATAGCAAGTCAAGAGAATGGTCTTTGCTAAGAGGCTCTGTAGATGATAGCATTGGTGATTCATGGGAAGAAAATCTTAATTCAATAATTGATGAAGAGGGAGTTCCTGATACCATCTATGCAAAACATGCTTGCGGAGGTCTTACAGACGGGGTTATGTTTGATGCAGCAAATATAGGAATTAAAAAGATGTTGCTTGCCACATGCTGTGCCCATCGTTACCCAGAAGTATCTTGGAGAATTTTAAATCCAAAAGATGAATCCGGTATGCCAATGGATTTTGAAAGCTATAGGGATATAGCATACTCATCAAATAAACAAGGCAAAGAAGGAATGGCATTTGTAGATAAGATTGACGGCTGGAGAGAAGACTTTCTTAAGAGCAGGGGATATGCCGTAGAAAGAGGAGTCAGAAACTTTGGCCCATATATATTAGCAAAGAAATCATAAAGAAGATCCTTTTCTTGCATTACATGGCCAGCACATAGTCTGATAATTATCTAGAGAATCTTTTCCCCCTCTTGACTTTGGAATAATATGATCTTTTGTAAAGAAGGCTCCATCTTCAGAATAAAGATTGATTGTAAAGCCACAAAAAGATCTTGAGTTTATTTTTTCAATTGCAAAAATAGAACCAATTTTTCCGCAGGACTTACAATCAAAGCCTGATTTTATAAAGCAATTGTAGCGATCTTCTGGATTTCTGAGCAAATACTCTTCAAATAGCTTTTCTTTTTTTGTTGCAAAAGAAATAAAATCATCTTTTTTTATTTCCTTTTCTCTTTTCAAAATAACTACAGATCCAAATTTATTTACCTTTTCCATACAAGGTTTCCGTTGCGGTGTATTGTATCTGGCCCCGAGATATGAATAGGGGCTTTTTTAAAAGAAAGCCATTTTTCTCCTGACCAGAGATCAATAAAAATATAATACCTCTCATCTACCTCAGCCAAAAGCCATTCTGATTTTGGGAGGTGAGAAAAGGTCATTGTGTCACCAAGCTTATATTTCATTTTAAATTACCACTTCTATAGTAGTTTTTTGGCATCACTTCTTGCCTCTGCCTATCTCTTTGGCAAGAACTGAAATAAAAGTTGTAATAAATACATCAAATGTAAATGCACACCAAATAATCGGTATAGATAGAGCGACAATCTTTGTGGTTGGCAGTCCAGCCAATCCCCACCAAATAAACCACGAGAATGATGCAACCGTAAATGCCGTAGAGGCTGCAATAAAAAATCTCTTCATTTTGGATTTATCTCCAGATAAGATATGGTTAGAACGCAAAAATACCGTGCCTAGATAATATAGGCACGGTATCCGCAAAGTCAATCCGGTTAGTATTAAAAAATACTAGCAGTACTTTTTGCCTATCCCCCTAAACTTATCGATACAACCACATTATATGGTGTTTCTAGTTGTCTTGTTGTAGCTTTTTCAATTTTTGAAATAATACATTGCTTAAGTTGTTCCTCTCCTTCAGGCACTATTACCGATATATTCTGAGAAAATCCGCTTGTATTTACTGTATAATTAATTTTTACTTCTCCAGAAAGAATATGTCTATTTGCTGCCTGCTGAATGCATCCCTTAACATAAGGAAAAACCATGCCCTTATACATTCCATTAACATATCCTTGTACTTCTGCTGCTGGTACAATATCTGAGAATGGTAATTTGGCTCCATTTAAATATTGACGAATTTGTGTAAAATCTTTTAATTGAATTTGCATATCGTCAATCTTGCCTGGAGTATAGCGATCTGGATTATATATTTCTATATAAAAAGAGGATGAGGCTAATTGTTTATCTTTATTTTCACTTAAATATTTTTGTACTGCAGGAATAATTGATTTTGCATCAAATTCTCCAATTCTTTTTGGTGAACCATCACGTACTTTTAATCTATATACTCCATTTTCTTGCATTTTCATCACCTGTTCTGGAGTTGGTTCTGCTGCCACTGATGTTGCCATTGGTTGTGGTATGGATGATTGAGTTGTAGCCTGAGCGTATTTTCTCAATAGAAAATCAACTTTATTTGCTTCAGATATATTTCCAGATCTGTCTAATTCTGTTGCTAATTTTAATAATTCTTTAATCATAACTACTCCAAATTTACTTTATTTTTACTTTTCTCTGTCAAATTTCTGCTTATATGAAATATTTATTGGGCTTTCTATAGAAATTTGTCCATATGTAGGATTGGGGTTTAATGAGATTCTTCCAAAACTCCAACCAAGCATCTGGCTTACCAAACAAGAATCAAAACTTGGATTTGCAGGAGTTGATACGGCCTTGTGATTTGATGTTGAGCCATCTTTATTTACAGTAAAGGTAATTACTGTAGATGCTGCAAAGTTGGGATTAGCATTTACTGCAGTAGTAACACATTGTTTAAATTTAAGCTTATAACTATTATAACCTTCTTCTATCATCTTCTCGGCTGGAGAAAGAACTTTTGGGGGTGGAGCTGATGGAAGACTTTTTAATTTTTCTAAAATATCTTTTGCAAGCGAAGACTCTATTAGTCTTTCTTCCTTAATCATTTTCGCCTTTCCATCAACTAGGCCATATGTCTTTATTACAAACTGATCTGCTGTGTATTTTTCTTCCGGCCTGGCCTCTTCTACTGCCCTTTTTCCTGATATAATTTCACTCATTATTGTTGGAAGCTCACTTATCTTAAACATTCCAACTGTATACTGACTAATTGGAGTATATAGCATTATAAAATACTTTCCGTTTTTTTCCTGCTCTTGAAGTCTTAATTCAGCCCTGCTCATCACTGGAGTTGGCTCTGCTGCTACTGATGTTGCCATTGACTGCGGTGTAGCTGATTGAGTTGTTTCTTGAGCATATCTTCTCAATAAAAAATCAACTTTATTTGCTTCAGATATATTTCCAAATTTATCTAATTTTGTTGCTAATTTTATTAATTCTTTAATCACAATTACTCCAAACTTAATTATCAATTATTCTTTTTTTGATTAGTAGTTTTGGCTGCGCCGTCGCTTTGCCGGAATAGACTGAGGCTCAAAAAGAAATAAAAAAAAGGCCACCACAGTTTCCAGTGGTGGCCTTTAACTACCGCTTAATCTGCTCGACCGCTCGCTTGCTCTTATCGGCAACAGTATGAGCAGCATTATCAACCTGCTTAGTCACCTTTCTAGCATCACGCGGATTATCTCCAGCCCAATCAAGAAGCACATAAGATCCGGCGAGAAGCGAGGTGATCAAAAGAAAAGCCTTCATTGTAACTCCAAAGTTATTAATTAAAGAATAATTTATGACTGAATTTAGCTTTAGATTCTAGCTCCACCTAACATTGACTTTCATATGTCCAGCACGAACCTTCTTTGGAAGATTTGCAGAGAGAGAGGCCTGTAGAGCCTCAACCTCAGACTTAACAAAATCAACCTCCTTCTTTGTTGCGTCACCAACCTTTTCATCTGAATTCAGAGCATCAGAAGCAGCATCAGTAATCATAGTCATGATATTCTCTCGCTGAAACCCTGCCTTATGCAGAGCAATAACTAGAACATCAAGAAGAGGAAGGTGAACGGTAGGAGTATACTCTACGCCCTCACCAATAGAGACTGTTCCACCATCGCAAGTAACCTTAAATGGTGCAACGGCTAGTGCGGTTCCTACTCCAACAGACTTACGGGCTTCATCAATCTTCTTATCAGTAAGAACGCGAGAAAGAGCAAGAATTTGTGCAGGATCAAGATTTTTCATAGAATCTCCACATAATAGAAAAGGCACCGTGAGAAATCCCACGGTGCCGGCTTAATTACTGCTGACAGAACCGGGACATAACATCGCTAACGCGACGAGAAACAAACTCGTCAATCTCGCGAACGACGGCTTGATTGAAGGACTCTCCCTCACCAATTTGACCAACAAAGGTGATCGGATCGCCATTAAGAAGGCGACCCTCCGCAATCTTTCGACCAAGACGGCGATTAAATCGATCACGACTAGCGCAGAAAGAAGCACCAATAGTAATGTCAATTACTCCATTAGTCTCAGTAGCAGTATAGGCAACGGTTACGGGAGTACGACGACGAGGAACAGAAACATACTGAAAGCGAGTCATTTTATTCTCCTTTAATTACTGATCATTCTGAGTACGAGAGGGACGCTTAGACCAAACCTCACGCTGGCCGCTTCCATCATCAATAGTTACACGATTGAAACGAGTAACTCCAGCATCATAAAGAGGCTGAACGTCACCGCTTGCAATACGCTGAAAAGACTCAGCATCAAACTCGTAACACTCTGCCCACTTACCGGAGAACTGACAATAGACGAACATTAGCTTATTACCCTCGGTTGAAGAATTTTTGATAAGGATCGGGAGCGTCAACCGTACCGCTCCTCCTCCCGAACACCCACCCTATATCATAGATGGGTGCAATTTTTAGATTTTTTAAGAAGCCATAATTTATTTTGATCTTAAAAGGCTTTTTTGGCCTAAACATGGTAATTTATTTTGTAAAAATATGACACCAACTCTTCTGCTCTTTCTTCTCAGCTGCCTATCAAAAGTAGAGTCTCCAAAGCCACCAACTGATCTTCCATTATCTGGAAGCTTTTGTTTTGACGGCTTTATAAGAAACTTTGTGCAAATGGAGTGCAAAGCAAAAAAGACAGGAGAGGGGCCAATGGATTCAAAAATCTTCTCTTGTCAAGTTGATAACAAAACTGTGCAATATTTTGTCGTCATACCATCAATAGTAGAAGAGGTAGATCCAAGAATGATGATCTGTCAAGATGACTTTATTTTTCTTGTAAAGTATGAAGATGAAATTATTTAAAATAAAAAAGGGGCCAAAAGGCCCCTTAAATATTAATCTTTCCAAGATCCAGAAGAAATATACACAAGATCTCTTTTACTTCTCGTGATAGCAACGTACTTAAGATTCTTTTCCTGCTCAATCATCCAAGGGAGCTTAGCCCAGCGTGGAAAAAATCTATTTTCGTCAAGAATAAATACGGTATTCCACTCCATCCCTTTTGCCTTGTGACAGGTTGCAAGAGTAAGGTTGCCATTAGGCTCATCAGAGAAGAAGGACTCAATCTTCTTCATAAGATCTTGAATAGTCATGCCGGGAGTAGCCTGAGAGATAAAGATCTTAATGCAGTCAACCTTGTCAGTGATAGACTCGATCTTGCTCTCGTTGCCCTGCTTACCAGCAAGACGATTGATCTCGTTGTCAGACCATTCGGTAAGCTTTTCGTCAAGAGAAGCAATATCCTTCGCCTTCATATTCTTGACAAGGGTAATAAGACCCTTACCAATATCACGACCCATCATATTGACAGGAGTGCCGCGAGAAATAAGGCCATAGGCAAACTTCACAAGAGGAGCAACATTACGGCAGAGAATAGCATCAGAAGAAGAAAAGTCCTCAGAAGAAACCTTATCGATCCTAGAGACAGATCCTTCCGGCGCAGTCTCAGAGGACTCGATATGAGAGACATACTTTTGAGCCTCAGTAACAACAGACTTTGGACAACGATAAGAGATAGAAAGCGGAAGAGTAACCGCATTAAACTCAGAACCAATCATCTGAAGAGAAGAGGAGTCTGCTCCACGGAAACCGTAGATCGCTTGGCAAGCATCACCAACCGCAATAAGGCGGGATGAAGGCTTCATCAGAGAGTTAAGAATCCAACGCTGAGTAGCGGAACAATCCTGCGCCTCGTCAACAAAGACCCAATCATACTTCTTAAACTTAAGGTTCTGCTGAACAGGCATATAGATCATATCATCAAAGTCGATGATAGACTTCATAAAGTTAGAGCGGAAGAGAATCTCCTGACAGATAGGAAGAATCTCGCCAAGATCAATACCTTCATCACGACCACCAACATCGTGATGCTCGATCAGATTCCACCAATTATCCTCAGTATTCTCAAGGATAGTTGTTCCAATTCCCATAGACTTACCAAGCTTCACAATCTTGGAAACATAGCCAAGACCAGCCTTCTCACCGGGAGTAAGGTCAGAGTTGCTGGCAAGATCGTCAATCAGACGAAACAGCTTATTATTATCCATCTTCACCTTCGCACCATGAACGGCACGATAGGCAGCAAAGCCAAGAGAATGAAAGGTCTTGACTTCGACATTAGGAAGATTGATTCGGGTATTAAGCTCTTCTGCGATGCTCTTATTGAAAGCAAGCATGAGAACCGACTGATTCTTCGGAATGAGCTTTACAGCTTGAACAATGGTGGTAGTCTTTCCAGACCCAGCAACGGCACCGACAATCGCGGAGCCACTACCGTTCTGAACGAAATCAAAGACAGCCTTCTGATAGGGAGAGGGAACCATCTAAACCTCCTTCGGGGTTGCACCATACCTATAGCATGGGTGCCGTAGGGTGTCAAGGAAATTTTGTATACGCACACAGATGAGTGTGTATGCGCCAAAATATTACTTTCTATTTTTTTACTATTGCCACTACCTAGAAATAAATCTAGGTCTTTCTGAAAGAAGTCTTGAAATTCTTTCATCGTGAATAAAGAATTCTGGATTATTTATCTTTATTCCTGGCTCAATCCAAGCCTCTAAGTCATCATTTATGGCAACTACGCTTAACTTATGATCTGTAATTTTCTTTGTATCTAAATCTTCTATGAGTAGACTCAACTCTATAAAGTCTGCGCCACCTATTCTACATAGTGGTGCAATACCAGTTAATAGTGCTGGCTCTAAGTTTCTTCTTGTATATGAAAATGCAAGCATAAGAATATCTCCAACACTTACATCTTGACCTAAGCAGTCTTTTATTAGACAATTTTCTTTTTTCATCATGCCACAAAAATTTTGTTTAGAAATAGATAGGTCTTATGTGCTTTTTGACCTATCCCTCATTAATCTTTACGATTGCGTATGCGGCAAACACACCCGCTAGCATAACAATGCCGGAGAGTATCGGAGGATAAAATACATTTAGAACACCAAGAATTATCGCTGCCGTAGCAAGTAAGGCAGGGAATAGATAAACCTGCATCCTAAATTCCTCCATCCCCACTATTATACCATAGGTGGGTGCGGTTTTTAGTTTTTTTTTGATCCTTAAAAGATAGCCTAGTTGTTCGTAAAAAGTTGGTTTAAATCTTAATCTTTTTAAAATTAGATTCTTTTAAAATGTGGAAAAACTTTTTTATTTTTTTGGCTATTTTAAAAAAAGAATTATAAAAAACTTGGCATAGCATTTCCTATTTTAAAAATTTCTTTTTTCAGGTTAGATTAAAAATAAAAGAGGATTTTTAATCCCAAAGTTTCAAATTTCTTTATTCAAAATTAAAGGATAAGATTGCATCATATGGTGACACCTGTTCGAGTTATTCCGGCTTTCGCGCAAAAAAAAGACGGGCTTTGAAAGCCCGTCAGTTAGATCAAAAATTCTTTCTTGAAAAAAGCTCTAGACCAGTCTTATACGGCTCAATATGCCCAAAGGTTCTGACCAAAAATGCTGGGAGAGAAAGATAGTCTGGCCCTTCGCTACCAAATCTTGCAATATTAGACTTTGTTTTTGGGCAAAAGTAAAAGTCATAAAGCTTTCCCTTTGCTTCTTTTGCTCCAAGAAAAAGGCATGATTCACAATCGTGATTATAGATTGGATGCGTTGTTTGCGTCATATCACTTCCTTGGCATAACTATAGTTGGAGGATCTTCATCAAAGTTATTATCTGACTCTTCAATCATTTGAGCGATAACTTTTGTTGGAGCATCTTTTTCTTTTTGCTTTTCTAAGTAATCCTCTTCTTTATGCTCCGGTATTTTGCCCGACTGATAAATCGAATAACAAAACAGAAGGATTGACAGGACTAGTAATATCTGTATCATGGTGTTCTCCGTAAAAATTTCCTTCAAAAGCTTCGGGATGCCAAAGAAAGAATTCAAAATCTTTGGGATACACTTTCATTAGGCATCTTAAAAACTTTTCTTTTGAATTAAACATATATAAAGTTTGATCTGACATTTGAACAAAGTTAGAACCGGGTCTGGTCATTTCGCTTGGGACATATCTCCATGCAATCATTCCATTATGGATACTAACAGCACAGTCCATATATGACGGATCTTTCATTGGCAAAACAACATAAATCCCCTCCTCTGAGTAAAAGGAGGGGATTCTAGACGACTCTATAATCTTCATGCACAATACTACTTAATCCAGCAGCGTGCGGCACAGTAAAGCTTACCTGCCTTTGAAAGAGCCTTTGGCGCACCACAATTACACTTCTGAACAGAAGGAAGAGTAGAGAAAAGATCCCGTCCGCGCTGAAGAGTCCTCTCCACAATCTCTTCCATTTCTCCCGTTCGATTGACGCGAGTAGACTTGGAGATTGGAGTAAAAAGACTTGTATTTGGATCTTGCCAAATAAGACAAGTACGAATAGCATCCTCTCCATCGCCACGGGCTACACCATTTACAACAGAGGTATAAATCCTAATGAAGAAGCCACTAGGAAGCCCATTACGGAGAAGTGAGAAGTCAAGCACAGTTTCCCCTGCAACAGAGTCGGAAGCCTCCTTAAAGCCCTTCTCAGAGAGCGTAGAGAGGATCATAGAGCCGAGAGCCTTACGGTGTTCAATGAGCGAGGGATTGTAGAGCATCTTAAATCTCCTTTGTGGGAAACAAAAAAAGGAGGGTATTACCCCTCCCTTTCTTTTAGAAAAGCTTGATAGAATTATAAAGAGAGGACTTACGAACCGGAGCCTTACGCTCAGAGACGATCTTAACCTTGGGGGTCTTATAAGACTTCACAGAGCCACGAGTCTCCTTAGTAGGAGCATAAGTCCGCATCTTATCAAAGTCTGCTTCTGTATAGCCCTGCTCAATTGCAGACCTATAAATATCAACATTGAATTGCGACGGAACAATCATTCCGCTTCGGTTCTTAAAGTCTCCAGACCTACCATCCCAAACAACCCAAAAGTTACGACCTTCAACAGACCTGTAGTAGAAGGTATTGTTACCGTACTCAACATGAATGGACATTGTAACCTCTTTAGATTGCAGAGTTATCAGAAGAATTGTTGCGAGAAAAAACAACCACAGTTTCATCTCGCATTACACGAACAATCTTATCTGACAAGAGAGAAATCTGTGCCCATCGGCGTGCAGAGGCATCAGTAACAAAGTAGTTAATCATAGTCTTACCATCATTAAGATAGATGGTGTAAGCAACGGGCTTTGGAAATTCCGTAAGCATTAGTTACTCCGTCTGAAAAATTGTGATCAATTCCGCATCCTCGTCAGAGTCTCCGGTAAGCTCAACCTCAATCTGAGTTACATCATCCATGATAACGGTGTTGTTAAACTCCGTCTGAATGATACGAGCAGCGAGATCGAGATTACCCTTGATCAGAGAGCGACGATTAGGCTCCAAGATAGGGACGGAATGAGTACCCTCACCAATTGCACTATCAGACTTGGTGGTGACGTACATAAAAGCCACGGTTTATTTCCTCCTGTTATATCTTACTAAATTACTAGAAAAGCTTGATAGAATTTGCAGTAGAACCAAACTTGATACCGTCCTTCTCCACAATCTCCCAATGACCCACAGAGTTAGGAGTAACCTGCTGCCAACCATCGGAAAGAAGAGCCTCCATCTTCATGGAGTCAAATGCACCATTGACACGATCAGTAGTGTCAAAGTGACGCATCTTAAACTCCCAAGTTTCGGAAGGAGCATCACCCATCATGCCATGAACGACACTAATGGTCATTCCCTTCTTACCCTTGTAAGAGATAGCGTTCGGGTCGGCGTTGAACAGAGTAACCTTGAGAGACTTCGACTTTGCCATTCTAACCTCCTGCACCTACCATATACCATAGATGGGTGCTGTTTTTAGATTTTTTATGAACCTTGGATACTCTTGTAGCGTAAGCGGCGGAACCTTGCCGCCGCACCCATAGTTTATTCACCAAGGCCCAATAGTCAATTGGATAGAAAAGATTTTTCAAACAATCTCTATCCAACGCTAGGTGGCGTTCTTTATTATTCCGGCAAACTCGCTTTCTACTTCCAGCGCATAATACCAAACAGAGGTGGTATGCTCTTTGGAGCAGTACCCTTTGTTGATATTAATTCATTTGAATAAACTGCTTTTATTCCGTCTGCAGTTGATATTGTTATATGCTGTGTTCTTCCCTCTGGAAATATTCCATCTGGCAAACCTACAACATTTACTGTTATGGTCTGACCCATCTCATCTTCTGCGTATCCCAATACATCGATTTGAAACTTGCTTCCAAATAAATTTAAATCATCCATTCTCATCAAGTCTTCTCTTGATGGTTTAAATTTTACCGTTACATGCTCCGCAAAAACATTTGGGTGAATTGGGGGGATACTATCAAGAAGCTTTTGCTTTTGCTTTTCGTCAAGGAATACTCCAACAAATGGTGTAAACTTTGGTAACGGCAACTTCTTCTTTGGTGGCTCTGTACATTCAGCTTCCATTGGAGCTTCCTGAATATGAACTGGAATAACTTCTACTCCAGGATAATTATCAGATATTAGTGAAGCATAAGATACTAAATAATCTTCTCTATCATCATACAACTTAACAAAGTTAATTGATGGATTTTCAGATAGTAATCTTTGAATCTGTCTTATCTTAAAGGCCTGTGTATCACCAGAGTCAGATAGCAAAACCTCATGAAATGTTAAGCCAACTGAGCTTAATAATTCTGAAACTCTATTTGAAAATGTCTTAGCCAACCTGCCGGTCATAAGAACGGATATTGCATTAGGATCGCTTACTGCATCTTTTGCTGCGGCTACTGTGTTACCTATCCACCACTCTTCTCCAGGTGATTGAGGAACGCATGGTGGAGCTAGAGAGTATTCCTTACCCCACCAGCCACCTTCAAATTGCTGTGGCTTTTCTGGAGATTTAAATAATGTTCCATCAAAATCAAATACATAAAGCTTTGTCTTTTCGGCAGCCATAGAACCAACTTCTCTTGCCTCTAGCTCAAGTCCTGCTGACTTTAAAATATTTGAAAGAATTTTCAATTTATTATTCATTTTCAACTTCCTCTTTTGCTGAATTTAGGGCTTCAATCATTGACTCTAAATTGCAGCCACGAAATGCCTCAAGAACTTCAGATTCTGATAAGACCTGCTCGATTACTTCATATGCATCTTCTACAGATGTAAAATTATAATCTGGATCATTTTCATCTAAAATGCCCCATGCTTCCATTACTTCTTTCTGCTTTTCTCCCTCTGAATCCCAGTAAGAATCTTCCCACTTTACAGCAACATGGCCAACCATCTCTACTTCTTCTTCAAAGAGAAATTTATTTAAAAATGCAATCAGCGTTCCTTTTCCGCCAAATAAAACTCTATTTATTGCTACTGCTGCCGCTCCACATTCTCCGCCAAAGCCATATACCTTTGCTCTATCTAGTACTCTATCAATATGATCAAAATCAATCTCTATGTCATCGCCAGACTCAGAAAATGTATCTAAATTTAATTTACCAGATGCAAAGCCAAGATCAAGAGGATCAAACCTTAGGCTTGATACATCTCTTGCGGCTTCTTCATGACCCATGTTACTAAGCTGGGTTGATAAATTTTTTAAATATTCTTTTGATTTTGACAATTCATCTTCCCTTCATAAACCAAAAGTCTAATCCGCAAAGATCTCTTAGCTTAAATGAATCCTTTACAATTACGCCATCACCAATATGAATTGACATTGATACTGTATAAAGAGGATCTTTTTCTTCTCTTTTTGCAAAACTACAATCCTTTATATAGGTTCCGCTTCTTATTCCAAAGATTCTGTAAGTTGGATTGTCTCCAAGGTTTATGGTCATGTCCATTGTCCACTCTCTTGATGGAAATGAAAAATACATTCCACCAAAAGAGTCATTTAATACGCCATATTTTACAGACTTTGAATTTCCAAATTGTAGCCATTCAAAATGTTCGTTTTCTCTTGGAGTTCCAGAATCATAATATAGTCCTGAAACTTTAAAGCTTTTATTCATAAAAGATCCTATCTCTTAAGTCCCGAGCTTCTTTCTTCATCACCAAAGCCTATTGCACCGCTGGTGAGATCTTTTTCTGGATCATGCCTTGGATTAATTCCATCACGCTCTCTCTTGATTGATGGAAGCTTTCCTCCAGACCAAGCCTCTAGTCTAAATCTTCCTTCTCCAGATGTAACAAGTTCTTTGGCATCGTATCCGTCCAAAACTCTTACTTCTTCATCATCAGATCCTTCTCTAAGTATTTCTGCAAAATCATTTGCCTGCTCTTCATCGACAAATTCTCCCATTGCAACAAAAAACTTCTTCTTTGTTCCTGGTCTTGTCATAAGTTTAAATACATAGTAATTATCAAAATCAATATCACTTACTGTATATTCAGAGAGTTTTTTGCCACTATCACCAGCTTCTTCGGACTCATCTGATTCCTCTACTGTTTGAGAAACTGATGATCCAATAAGGAGATTGTTTAATTTATCAATTGTATTATCTAAATCATCTCTAATTTTATCTTTCTTTTCTGAATCTGTTTCTGATGCAACTTCTTCTTTTAATTTTTTCAATTTTTCTTTAAGAGCATCTATCTTTTTTACTTTTTCAGTGTGCTTCTTCTTGGCACCAGATAGCTTGCCTTCTCTTCCAAGTATGCTATCAAGCTGGGCTAAGAAAGATTGCTCCTGTTCTTCTGTCATAGATAAATCTTTATATGCTGGCTTCTTTTTTAATTTAAGTTCTTTTGGAAGATCAAAAACATGGATATTTTCTTCATCTGGCATTCTAACTTTATTTTTCCTTACTGAAACCATCTGGTCGCCAGGCCTTATTGTGCTTCTTGCATCTGGTCTCTTTCCAAATACAGATACTCCATGACCCTTATATGATGGAATCCTTCTTCCTTCAAACTGAACCTGTTCTTCTTCCATATCGCCAATCATACCTCTAAGTTGCTCATCAGATATTTTTGGCTCATTTTCAAGTGCTTCAATAGCAGATCTTTCTTCCTCTTCGTAGGCAAATCTTTTTGCATATTCTTCTTCATTAGAAAAGTCTTCAGCGCATTTATCAAAAATTTGGAGAAGAAGTTCTTGCTTTTTTTCTGGTAAAGAATTTATATCTAGACCCTGAAGATAGTCATTATTTTTTCCGCCATCTTTAGTCATATAGACCCATCTCTCATATGAATCAAGATTAAAGATCTTCTCCAAGTTTTCTACTGAATCGTCAGCATCAGCAGGCTCGGTAGAGGCTGATGCAAATCTAACTATCTCTCGATCTATGATATCAGCTTCTTTTGTCAAACCAAGTGAATCAAGACGATTTGCTAACTTAACTAATGATTTTAACATAAATTCTCCATATCTAATAAATATATCAATTTTATTTCTATAAATTAATAGATTTATTTATTCTAAATTTCTAACAAAAAACTTTCCGCCACCTGTCCAATTAGTGCCAAGATCAAACGAAAAAGATAAAGAGTTTAGGTTATTATCAACTAGCTTTAAATAAAGCTCAATTTTTTCATTTTCTTTATTATTAATCCTAATATTTGACGTTATATTTATTTTTTCATTTATATTTTGAAATGAAAATTTTTCTCTTTCTAAAACTTTTTCTAAATTATTATTTAATTTTATAAATTTTATTATTGAAAAATCAAAACTTAAATTTTTTAACTCAGACTTAAAATAAAAATTATTAAGTGGAGCTGATAAAAAAGAAACCTCTATATTTTCAACTCTATCATATAGTTCTAAGATCATAAAGTTATCCTGTTGGGAATATATATATTTATTATATATAAAACCATACTAGAAAAAAATAAATTAAAAAAAATTTTTTAACCCAAAAATTTTAAGAGTTGGTTGGTATAGTTATCTCTGTGGAGGTTTGAAACCCTGGCAAACCAGTCATGGTTGGCTCAAGACCAACTACCGTGTTCTCTCTGGATGGATCAAAGTTAAATCCGCCACCTCTAACATCTTCTGTCTCGATAAAATCCATCTCTCTTTTGCTTGCAAAGTTTTTACATTTTTTTGACAAAAGCTTCATTCTTTCGTACCAATAAATCAAGCTCACTATTTTTATTGGTTCAGAAATTTCCTTATAAACTTTATCTGAAAATAAAGAATAAATTCTGTCTAGGTTTAATTTAATTTCATTTAAAAATTCTATAATTTCTTTCTTAAGATTTTCTCTCAGCCATCCTATTTCGCTACAAAGCTCATAAGATTCTTCAAAAAGACCAAGTCCTGTTCCAAGTTTTGAAAATATTTTTCTTGAAATTTCCCTTTCATCTTCTTGACTTAAAAATTCACTATTTCGATCTGCTCTTCGATATTGAAAAAATTCATAAAGTATTTCTCCAATTTCATCAAACACATCTTGCATCATAAAAATCTTTGATCTAATTTTATTCCATGCGGCAGGATCAGAAGCATTCTTTTTTAAAGACAAAAGTTCTTTTGCTTCTTTTTTAAATCCAAGCTTATTTAAGGTTTTTGCTAGTAAATATATTTTTTTCATATTATAAACTCTAAAATATATTTTAAAATAATAGATTGCTTATTTTTGCAAATAAAAAGCCCCCGATAAAAAACGGGGGCTTTGAAAGAATAGAAATGTTTTAAAATGGATTATCTAATTCATCAACATAATTGTCAAATTCTTCAGCATACTTGTTGAAACATTCATTCATGGCATCAGAGTGAGCAATACCTCCAGCCTCCAAGAAAAGTTCATAGAACTCTTCCCATTCTTCATCAGAGAGCGTAATAGGACTTCCGGACTCATCCTTTACATTTTCTACGGTAACTTCATCAGAATCGGGTGGCTCCCAATAAGATCCTGAGAAGCCAACATAATACTGAATGTCGGCAGTTACATTACCATAACGAGGAAGAGAAAGTGCAACGGCGTAACCATAGGAGCGAGACATTTATCACCTCAGTTTAGAGTGGACTTTACCTTACGAGAGACAATCTTAATCTCAGACTTCTTTACTTCAATGTTCCATCCATGACCAGTGATAAAAACAACGGGATTTGTTTCGGCAATCAGGGCCGCTTCTCCTTCGCTAATTGAAGAAAACTTACGAAGAAGAACACCATGAGCTTCCCACCAATACTCTTCGGTCATATGAACCTCCTTATCTCGTTTGATTAGGGCGAGGGCAACCATTGATAATTTAACCGCCGCAAGAGGAAAATCAAGCGGCGGTCTCATTTTTTTTAGTAATTTTCTAAATTTTCTTTTTTAACCCAGAATACAGTTCCTTCCATTGTAGATAAGCCCTCTTCTCCAATCTGAGCAACTATTCTAACCGGAACCAGTCCACGCTCCTTAGAATAAACAAAAGCGATTGTATCGCATTCTAGGGCGGTTACTGCGGTTATAAAATTATCGGATGGATATAGAAATCCTTTTGCGCCAAGCTCAGTAAGATATAGTCTTGAATCAACTTTTATTTTCATATTTACCTCAGATTTATCTTACTGCATTATTATATAAAGCAAAGATCAAATAGCTCTGCCCTTTCTTCTTTTGCTAGATTATAGCTTAACTTTATTAGCTTAGAATAAATTGACATAGCTTTTTTGTCTTCTAAAGTTATTTTTAGTTTAAATTTTGGTTTTAGGAGATCGATGTGAGAGCTAGAAGAAAAGTCAGTATATTTTCTGTCATGCTCAAAGTGTCTTGGGTCTCCACCTGAAATATTGCCTTTGGTAAATTTAGAATTATCAAGCTTATTATGGTCGGTTCCGCATCTAACATAAGAAAGATTATTTTTCTCTTTAATATAGGCTGCAAAGGCCGCATATGTTTGATCTATATCAAAAGGAACTTTTTCTCTTAGCCTATAAATATTTGAAGCACTATGTTCAACGTTGTCAAGAATAACGCCATTTGATTTTGGAACAAAGTGAAAATAACTTTGAGATAAAGTCTTCCACTCACCATTTATTTTTCCTTCTAATACCAAGACTCCAGCGAGAGGATTAACGAAAGAATCTACTGCCGCTGCCTCTCCCTGACCATTTAATCTCTGACAGCAGTTTGTTGCTGCCCCAACGTCAAAGTGATATGGATCAAGATTTTTAAGAACTCTAAATCTAAATGGTGACTGAGGAGACTCCCACTGAAAATCAAATAGTCTTTCATCTTTTTTCTTTGCTTCTTTTGCATATTGGATTATTGCTTCAGAAGTTTGAACTAATTTTAACTTAGAAGATGCAACCTGAATAATGGTTTTAATCTTCATATCTTGAACATATTGTTCTTCACTAACAGAATTTTCTAATATTTTTTTAATTTTATTTTCAAATTCTTCAATTGCAGATTTGGCCTCATCCTCTGTGAGCAGCGCATAAGTTTCTTTCTTTAGCTTTTCTTTTATGTTTAAAACCCTTTCTTCAAAAGATAGGGTATCCCAACCTGGTACATCAGTCTTTATATGATCTAACTTATTATCGCCAAGATAATCATCAAGAACCATGCTTGGTGTTCCAGATCCAATATTTGGCCTAACTCCTGATTTGTTTGCACATAATCTTGAAAATGAATTTATTACTCTAAAAAACTCATTTTTATCTGGAATTAGTCCAGTATCAATTAGCTTAACTACAACACCTCCGGTTTTGGTGGTTGGATCTTTTAGTACATTTATTCCACCTAACTCATAAAGCAATGTGCAGGTTTCAATAAACTCTTTTGATATTTTTGTTTCAGATAAAAAGTTTGGAGAATTTAAAAGTCTTTTGACATAATTCATTGAAATTGTTGAATGATTATGAATAAATGATGCAGCACTCAACCATCTTTCTGCTGCTGCCTCTGGATTCATTCCGCCAAGCTGTAGCAACCTAATTGCCTTATCAAGATCTTCAACAGAAAGGTTGACATATGTTAATTTTTTATTTGAGTACTCTATGGTAGAAAGTATTTGTTTTGTATCTCTTAATCCTAAAGCATTAATTATTCGTGATATATATCCAATCTTTCCATTAGTTTTTGTGGATAAAAATGATGCTATTAATGACTTGTCTTTTTTATCAATTTCTTTTCCAGAATATCCGGAAGAAACATATGATGAGATTAGCTGAATAAATTCCTTTTTTGATCCTGATTGTATATTTAGTAATGAAAATAATTCATCCACTCCAGATGATATATCTTTAAAGCCAACGCCGCCAAATGCTTTTGTAACTTCTTCTGCTGATGAAATAAATTTTATAAGCCTATCAACACTTTTTATTTCTGATACTGCAGTTAAACAGGTATTAAATATTGGAAGTTTTTTCTCTGCAGATTCCTTTAGAGTTACGCTTGTATCTTCCGCTATTAATTTTGATGCAATGTCTATTGCCTCTCTAATTGATGATTGAAGAACATCAAAATAATCTTCAAATTTTTCTTTTTTAATTTGATAAAAGTCATCCTTTAATTTTTCAAGACTATAAAAAATATCATTTCTTTGTTGATGTGGAAGTGTTGAATAAGAATCAACATCATCTGATAGCCATAAAACATAATGCCTCATTGTAGACATAGTATGGCTAACAACCGATTGAACTGTATATAAGTGTGATGAAGAATTATGAAGCCTTTTAAACTCAGTAGATGTTATTACTGGAGCAACCTTCTTAAATCCATCGGCATTAAGTGAGGCTCCTCCATAGTAACCTCTAACTGATGGTTTAGAAATAATTTCTGATATTCTTTCTGCAATCTTTTTAACCATAAGTGATTCATATTTTTCTAGGAGCTCTTCCTCTGCTTTCTTAAGAACTTCTTCTTCATCAGAAACTTTTAATTTTGAAATAAAGGTTGTTATATCGTTGTCAAGAAAATAAGCTTCATATTCATCAAGTCTTATGGCTATATCCTCTGAAGCTTGAGCTTTATAAAAATCATCAACGGCAGATTGATCTTTTGTTAATGATAAGATAACATTTTCATATGATTTTAAGTTTGGCTTGCCATTCCAGTCTCTAATGAAACTCCTTATTTGCTCTGTTGTTGGGCCATCAACTCCATAGTCGGTGGAGGGATTACCATTGAACATCTTTGTTCCAATTTTAAAATATTTTTCTTCAAATCTTGCTTTTGTCAAATTAAATAAATGCTCTCTAATTTTAACTACCATATCAGTAACAATTGATGAGCCTACTGAAGCTAAACTATCTTTGCTTAAGGCAGTTACAAGGCTATGAAAAAGATCTGACTGACTTTTTTTATGTAAAAATAAATCAAAAAAGTCAAGTGCTTTTGCATCGCTAAGCTTTCCTATTGCAACTTCTTCAAAATTAGGAGGAAACTTTTTTGAGTCCTGAGGAAAGTTTGCAGCTATTCTAGAAAGATAAAGAACGTAATTTTCTTTTACTACTTCTGGCTTAAATCTCTCAACCCATTTTAATGTTCTTTTTGATCTTGCATCAAGCAAATCAATTGTTTTGGTTACTTCTTTTAATAAATTTCTGTCAATCCTTTTAAATAAGGACTTCCAAACCTTAATATTGTTGATAATTGTTTCGCAATCAATCATTTTTTGAGAGAGATAACTATTTTTTGAGTGAAAATCTTCCACTGGATCAACACTTAGGGTTGATAGCTCTAATGTTTTTGCCAAATCAGATATATCATATTCCCCAATAGGTCTTGGTACTCTCCAGCCCTTTTCAAAAATAGGCTTGTAATTAACACTATTTTTTGCTATAAATTCTTTTGCGGCCCAAGCAGCATACTCTGTTATTCCTGTGATAAAATCTTGATATGTTTTTATTGACTCAACTGGTCTTGGCTCAAAGCTACCTGGATCTAAAAGACTTATCTCTGACTGCAAAAAGGCATCTCTTTCTTTTAAATGATGCCATTTTTCTTCAATCTCTTCTTTTAGTTTTTGAATTCTATCTGCACTATGTGTGAAGTCTTGATTCTTATATTCGTCATGATAAAGCGCAGACTCTTTGATACCAGCCTCAGCAAAGGCAGCCTTCAGCTCGTCATTCATTCTCTGTTTAACTTCGTTATATTCTATTCTTTCTTGAGAGGAAAGTTCATAGTATGGTTTTCTTAATATGCGATATTCTTCTTTGCTTTGTATTTCTTTTTTAATTCTATAGTAATCTTCTTTTTGTTTTTCTTTTGAAGATATTTGCTCTTCTGTTCCACCTAATGGTATTTGGGAAGGAAGTTCTTTAAGAGGAAGCTGAAGCTGATGATCTTCTGGCTTCCATTTTAGATCTGGAAATTTATTTAAATATTTCTTTACACTATCTGCATTTTGTGAAAACCAACTATAATTATATCCATAACCATAATATCCATATGTTTTAGAAAAAAACTCTGACTTTAATTCAGAAACAATTTCATCTTCTGAATCATCAGGTCTTTCTTCAAGTAGCTTTTGCAAAACAGCATCTAAGAATTGTGCTCCATCGTTTGATAAGCCACAATTACCAATCATTGTATTAAATGAAAAGGTAATTTTTCTTGGCTCTTTTGGCAGATCTTCTTTCTCTTCCGCTTCCTCTTTTTCAATATCAAATAACTGAAGTTGTTCTTGGGCTATCTTTAAAAGCATTGGGTAAGAGTTTGCAGCAATAATTTTTCTTAATTCAGCAGCCTCTTCATATTTAGAAAGTTGATCATATAATTTTATTAATCTTGAATTCATAATGACTCACACTATTTTAATTGATACTATTAGTATTTTATTAAAATTTAATAAATCACCATTAAAAACAAAAAACCCCGGCTCAATGGCCGGGGTTTAGATCAACTATAAGTAATCTTAAAATGCGCTAGTAATTGTTGCAAAGGCCCACTTTGCAGCACCAATTACAAACCACATTCCAATTCCAAATGCAGCAAACTGAATTGCAACACTAATGCCTGTTGTAATCGGATCATTTCGCATCGCAATTGCAAGAGCCTTTGTTTTCTCAATTTCACTTTGAATAAAAGACATTTTACCTCCACACTTATTATACTAGATTAAAAGATGTTTGAATCAAAAGGGGCGGCAACAATTGGCCCGGTATATCCTTCGGGAAGATAGATTGCTTCAATTTCAGACTCTTGAATTTGAATCTGAGCAATAGAGCTGTCTTGAACTTGATTAGAGAAAAGAAGAATAATCCAGCCAAACATCTTAATTACCCCTTGAAAGAATATCTATCAGGTTCAGAAAAATAACACTCTCTTCCAATTCTAAAGTCATGCCACGCAATAGAAGCGGGACGAAACATATTACTGACGTTTGGAAAAGCACCACAGTAATAACCGAGAAGCCAAGCAATAGTAACAGGCTTATCTTTCCATCGCCAATCTGACTTTCTTGCTAGATAATATAGATCAAGAAAGAAACTTGAAAAAGGCCAATCTTTCATTAAGAGCCTCCATCATAGAAGAAGTAAAAGCAATATTGATAGTTAATGGTAGGAGCAATCTGACAATAACAAGGATACTTTGCCGGTTCATTGTCAGAGACAGACCACTTATCCTTATCAAACTGCTTGTTCCAATTTGCATTAGAATCAACCATCTTATTCTTGATGCGAAGAAACTCTTTCTTGTTAGGAATGAGAAGCATGTTCACTCCGAATAAAGAGCATTGAGGGAGGCAGAGATACGATCAGAATTATTTGAAGCACCTTCTTCGGCAGGGAAGAAATTATCATTAACCTTCTTAATTGCACCCGCAATAGCGACAGCTTCATGGGCTTCAATCTCAAGGTGAGCATCGAAACCACGGCTAGCCTCTCCGTCCTTAACGAGAGTATAGAAGGCATCATAACCAGCGTTACTGCGGCCAACCGCCGCCATAGTACCCTCGACTCCGGTATGAAGCCAATCGTAAAAGGCATCGAGATCCGTGACAGAGAACTTGACAAAGACTTCGTGATTGATGTTGCTCATTTGAACCTCTATTCTTCTTTGCTGCGTTATCGTCGCGTGCTACAGGGGCACGGTATGAATATAGGCACCGGTAGGCAGGAGTCAAATGCTGGGGCTAGATTTTTTAGATCTTTTCTTTTAGGCCCTTTAGTGCCTCATCCCATTTTGCTTTCATCTTAAAAACACTAATTACAGATGTTATTATGGATGATATTGGAAGGAAAATCAAAAAGAATATTGGATGGCTTGGCTCAAATATAAAGTAAGCTAAAACAGAAAGGCAACCAGCAACATAAGAAAATATAAACGAAGAAATTAATTCCTTCTTTATATCAACAGCAGCGATTCTTTTTACTTCTTCTTTTACAAATTTTCTCCAAATTGTTTCTGTAGACACGGCCTCTCTCCATCCTGGATTAGTTTTTTCTTTTTCTTCGGCTATTCTTTCGCTTTTTTCTTTTAGTTTTTGTAGTTTTTTCTTTAAAATTTCTTTATCAATAGAAATTTTTTTAAATGCTTTTTCACTTTCGGTATTCATAACTTTTACTATAGCCTCCGCAATAATTAATGATGCGGCATTACCATTTCCAGAATCATCATAAAATAAAAACTCCTCAGAATTAATGGAATTTTTCCATAATATTTTTTTATTTTTTTTAATTTCTTCATGAATATCTTTATCAGAAATCCAAGACGGAACTCTCCACTTATTAAGAATTACCCATTCGCCACCAGCTGCCTTGCGGGCATAGTCCAGCCCACAGAGTCTTTCTTCAACCGACTTTGTTGTTTCTCCTACGTTGGCCCAGAGTCCACCATGAACCTGAACAGAGCGGACGTTTCTTATTCCGGCAATAAGATAGACCCACTTCTCACCAGATATTGGGTATGAGGAGTGGGTCCAAGTTTCATTCCAGTAATTATCAGATATCATATCTGATAATACTAAATTAATTAACTGCCGCCTAACTTACCATAATTAAAGCCATATTCCATTGCATCACCAACTGTGGAGACATTTTCAGCCATCTCTTCTGACCAAGGCATTGAGGATGGTGCTATTGGTGGGCCGGGGAAAAATGTCCAGACAATAAGATCACTGCCACCTGGGCCTAATAATATAGTTGTAAAATCTGCTTTTGGTCTTTGAACATCAGACGAAGGAATGATACAGGCAGCTTCCTCTACTGCTCCCTTATGAGCCTTTACTATTTGTGCTGGAGTTGATGGATCTAAATCCTTAAGCTCTAGTATTCCAAAATATCCTGGAATATCAGCTCTATATGCTATAGCTGGAGACTTTACATCTGGGTGATCATAAGGCTCCCATTGTGCTTCCATTAAGCTCTCTGCTGACTGTGCCTCAAGGAATGTTGATCCTTCTGACTCTGGCGATGGATTTCTTGTTCTAAATGCATTTTCAAAGTGAGGCATACCAATACTTCTTTGTATTGCATCTCTAACTATGCTTGATGCATCGCCCATTTCAGGCTCTACTGCCTCTTCCATTTCTGCCATCTTTAAAATGAATCTATCAACTACGTCAGCCTCTTTTGTTAAGCCAAGAGAATCAAGACGATTTGCAACCTTTACTAAGTTCTTTAACATAAAAACTCCTGACAAATACTATTCAAATTAATAGAATTTAAGCATCATAAAATACCATGTCGCCCTTTATATCAATTCCCATATTACCAGCATGAATATCACACTGATCTCTTGATATGTGTTGTGCAACTGTTCTTAAAAATCTTGGAAACCAATCAGGTCTAAGCTCTGCAGCCTCACTTGTTATAATGTCTACCACAGTTCTTCCTGGAGTTCCTTGTCTAAATATTTTTTCCAATGAATTAAATAACTCATCTTCAAGTTTTTGCCTTTCTATCTCACTCCATGATACTCCAGCCATCATAGCATGCTCTGATATTATTGAATTAGGCTCAAGCATAAAGTCCGGATCTTTTAAGTATTTTTTAAGAAAAGAATCTATTGCTCCCTGTAAAAGAAAATGTAATTTATCAAATTGCGCATAAAGTGATGTTCCGAATGTACTTTTTACTTTTGATGCTGGTTTTACTTCATTCATTATTATTGCAATAAGTTTAACGGAAGGATCATCTGGAAAACTTCTATCTCTTATGGCTATTGGATAGTTTGCTAGAATTCTGATATCACCTCTTGCGAATGGATCACCAGAGTGCATCAGCCTCATCTTTTCGTCAACTATTCCTTCTTCATTTCTTCCTATTGCATTTGGGGTTGTTATCTTAAGCAGCTCTCCATCTGGCAATCTCCAGACGACACTGTAAGAACCTGCTCCAACATATTCTAGTGAACTTCCTGTGTTAACTCCATGATCAATAACCATATCAGAAATCCAATCCCAGTTATCATCAACAAACATATCAAGAGGAGTTCTTCCGGTTTCTTTTACGACCTCTAAGTCACCAATTACATCATCTGTTTCAAATTCATAAACTTCTTTTAGTTTATCTTCTCCAAATATTTCAAGAAGCCAATTTAATGGAAGAGTTGTTTGTTTTGAATAGTGAGTAAATCTATTATGAGGATTAGAGTGATCTTTGCTAGCACTCTTATTCATCTTGCTTCGCCAGCCCTCTCTTGGAGCAATCCAAATGTTTTCTCCGTAGAATTCTCTCATAAATTTATCAAGAGACTTGTCAGAGATTCTTCTTCCTTGTGAATCTGGAGTATGGGCCTGTTCTACCATGTGAATATCATGTTCTGCTGAAGTTCTGTCGAGAGGCTCTTCTAGGTGAGACTTTCCTTTGTGCCACTTTTTATCTCTTCCAAAATTTTGGAAGCCATAGTGCCTCATTACATCTCGCCACTCTGAAAGCCAAGGCTGAACTGAGTTATTATCAAGGCTTGATATATCTTCAGCTTCTTTTTTTAAGCCAAGACTAAAGATAATTTTTGATAAATCTTTTATTTTTTTCATATTAATTTAAGAAAGTTCCTTATATTACTTGCCTCTTTCTTTAAACCTAATGTATTTAAAGCACTAACAAGTGTTGCAATCTTTTTGTCAGCATCAGATGTTGAAACCCTTGACTCTGCAATCTCCTTAAGCTGAGGAAACTCTAGGTAAAGCATTTTATCCAAAAAAACCTTAGGAGATTTATTTATTAAGTTTTCAACAGCAATATCTTTAAATGATGAAATAACAGGATCTTTCTTTTTATCCATATAGTATTCAAAATACTCTTCAGGATTATTTTCTGCTAATAACTTTATTGCATTTTCAGTAAACTCTGGAAATCTAAATGATAACTTTGACATAAAAAATTCTGGCTTTGTTAATGATATTTTTTCTGCAGCAATCTTCATATATTCTGCAGATACTGAGCTACGAAGATTTTCTTGTGCAAAGCTATAGAATCCAATTGGGTCTTGGTTCGCAAATATTTCTGCGGCCTGAGAAAAATACTGAGGATATATTTTAGAATATTCTTTTATATATACTATTGGATATTTTTCTGCTATATTCTTTACTGCTTTATTTTCATATCCCGGATACTTTGTAATAAACTTACTAAGATAAATGCCTGGACTCTGCTCAACAATATTTAATATTGCAATTTTTTCTGCGTCCGGATAATATCTTTTATATAGGCTATTATATCCTTCAAGGTACTTATGTGGGCTATTCTCTGCTGCATTGTATACAGCTTTTTTCTCATATTCTGGATAATTTTCCGTATAATCTTCAAACTCTAAAAATCCAATAGGGTCACTCTCAACGCATTTTTGAATATACTCCTCAACCTTATCTTTTCTTTTTTTTCCAATATATTTCAAAAAACTATGAGGATCAAGATCATCGATTATTTCATTTAAAATTTCTGGATATTTTATAATCTTTTTATAAAATATATAAGGAAGTTCATACCTTTCATTATTCTCACTGCCGTTTTTGCTCTGAATATATTCCTTATATACTGCATCAATAGCAATCTTCTCATACTGAGGATATTTTGAAGAATCCTTTTCCAAAAACTCCTCAGGGAATAGTCTTGCTCTTGCTTTTACAGCTGCCTCTTTTACGGCAGGATCATTTGTTCTTTTTATTATATTTATAAAAATAGTATCTTTTGTATCTGAAAATGAATTAAATGAATTATATTCCGCCAATCTTTCAACATCCTCCACTGTTGTTGCAGATTCGCATATTTCAATAAATTTATTGGTTGTCCTTGACATGGCATTTTGTCTTATTTTTGAAATAATTTCAGAACCTTCTGATCCAAGGTAACTTTTTATTTCGCTTTCATATAGTCCATGATTTTCAAGGTCTACTGTCTTTCCGCCATTTACACCCTCTTCTATCCTTAGAGAGGTAGATTTTCCTTTTCCTTCTTTCCAAAGTCCTATACACATTTTTCTCTTTGGATTTGATTTAGAAAAAAATTGAGATGTTTGTTTTGTTATTATATAATAAAGATAATTCTTATCTAAAGAATAGTTTGCAAAAAAGTTTCCAGACAAATATCCTGTACACCAAGTAGTTCCCTGTGCCCACCATTGAGATGAGGCTGTTGTTCCTGGCAATATAACTACAAAGTTATCTGATTCATAGATAAAGTCAGTATACTTATTATCTTTTGCTATTGGTTCTGCCTTCTGTAATATTAGGTCTCTATTGCCAACCAATTTTAAGTCAAGATAATCTCTTAGTTCTGAAAGTTTTGAGAAAGAATCAATTGGTTGATCTAATTTATCTAAATTTTTTGAATAAATTTTTACAGAACTAATTACCTGTTCTATTGGTTCAACTATATTGCTGTCAAGTATTTTTACAATCCAATCAAAATACTTTGGATCCAACCCAGAGTCTGAAATCTTCTTTATAACCTCTGCTGTTATTTTTGAAGAGTTGCTAGTAGATAAAGGGTCTACTATATTTATATCATATTTTTTACAAATCTCTTCTAGTTTCTTTTCTTTTGGAGAAAGCTCTCTCTTTGTTGTCTGAAGTATGTTTGAAGAAACCTGATCTATAGATGTTAGTCCGGATAATTTTGACTCTCTTTCTTCTTCAAAGTTTGGACTATTTCTAAACTTAAAGTAATAAGCATCCGCTATACCAAATACTTTTCCTTGATTTGAGGAGAAGTCCTGCTGAAAAAAGTTCTTAAAGAACTCTCTATTATCCTCTTGAGCTTTTGATGCTGCAAGTTTTGATATATAATTAAAGGTCATAATTATTCCTCAGTACAATATTTTGTAGTTATATTACCATATTATATCAATAGTTTTATATAACCCGATTGCACTTAATGCCATTGATAACTTCTTTAGCTGAGGATATTTTGCAAACGCTGTTTTTTCTGCAATTTTTGCCTCAGCAATCTCAACATATGAAGCTGCCCAATTACCGTTGCCATAATAATTAATAAATTCATCAGGATATTTTTTAGCATATGCCGTTGCAGCCATAGGCAAATATTCGGAAAGGTCTATACTTCTGCCTGGCAAGGATAATTGAATAGCCCTATATAGCGTTCCTTCATCATCTAAATTAACAGCAGAATTTATAACAGTTGGCATTAGTTTTTTTAATTTATTAAGCCTATCGGGATTGAAATCATCAAAAATAAAAGCAATAAATCCTGCTGGGTCTTTTTCAGCCAAACCCTCAAGAGCCAAATCATAATATTCTCTTCCATAATCATACATATAATAGCCTAGTCCAATAAAATCTTCTGGATTCTCTTCTGCATAAGCTTTAGCAGAGGCCTTAATATATGGCTTGATAAAATCAACATCATCATAAAAACTAGAATAGTTACCTAAAAAATAAAGAGGGTCTGTTTTTATTAAATTTTCTGCAGAAATAATACAATATTTTTCATATCTTTTAACAAAAGCCTTCATATTATCAGAAGTATTGCTAAATATGCAATTTAAGAAAGAGTTAGGCTTTCTTTCCATTATATTTTTTGCAGCTTTATCAAAATCATCCTGATATTTTGTGGCCTCAGACAATCTGGCACTAAATATTTTACATGGATTTTCTTCAGAAAGAAATCTTATTAATTTGCCATAATATAATTTTAATATTTCATAATCTATTGTCGCAGAGTAGTCAATCTTTTTAAAAAAATCATCAGGATTATTTTGATATGCAGCTTCAGCTGCTCTTATCTTTATATCATCATCTATAATGGGTGATAAAAAGTTTAATTCCACTGGATTAAGCTGAATTGTTTTTTCTGCAGCAAGATTAACATATTCTTTTATATCAGGAAAACTTGTGCAAAGCTGTTCAAGATAATTGACTGTCGTATAGATTGAATAATCATCGTTAGATTTGTCAATAACATCTTTTGCTACATCACCAATTTTTTCTTTAAATTGTGATATAATTTCTTTAGAATCTTCTCTAATCATATAATAAAGAAATTTAGATGGACTTGATTCAATCAAGATATTATATCCAAGCAGAATATCGGAATTACTAACCCATTTATAATATGACCTATAGCCTGGGCTTACAATATCAGGCTCTTTTGTTACAGCCATTTTTTTATATTTATCAAAGTCTTTTTTTAAAAAGTCTTTATCTTTAAATTTATCCATAAATCTAGCTATGCCCATCAATTTAATTGCAAAATTTATTGCGTAATCTATATAATTTTTTGCCCAATCTTTTTCTGAAAAACTTTCTAAAAATATTTCTGGACTAGCTTCAGCATATTTTTTTATTGGAATATCTGAAAATTCTTTATATTCAGGAAACTCTTGAAGTCCAATTTCAAAAAACCAGAGAGGATACTCGGAAGATAATTTACTTACAGCGGCAACCATCTCAGGAATCTTTTTATATGTCTTAAAAACCTCATGCTCTGGCAAAATAGTCCTATTTCCAAATAGTATTGAACTAGAGCAGCCATCATCAATATAGTTATTGCACCAATAAATAACAACTGGTTTTGCAAGCTCATAGTGTGTTTTTCCAAGGCCAGATTGAAATATGCTTGGATTGTTATTAGATAATTTTTCAGCTACATCTTTATCGATCTCTGGTATTCCATTTTTATACCAAGCGGAAATCCACATCTTTTCGTATGGAATACTTGGATCAAGCAGAAAGGCTTCTCTTGCAGCATCAATATTTGTTGGAGGAAATTTTCTAAAATCGTTACTATTTTGATAGACCAGCCCCCTTACTGTTTTGAACCAATCTGTTGCATGTATTGCAGCAAAAACATCTGGAGGATTATTGTTTTTACCTTTCGCCTCAGTAAGATTATTGTTTCCTGAAATTCTTATTGTTACTCTTGGTTTATTTTCTGGATCCCTAACAGAGTAAATTTTTCCGCCATTATTATCCTGATAAAGTCTTAATCCAGAGCCAAGACATAATCCATTCTTATTTCCTTCTAGAACTCTATCATGAGAAGTTTCTGGCAATCCTGGGAATGGTTCTATTTCGCCTTTTGCTGGAACATAAACTACTTTCCAGCCGTCACCAAAGTCGTGAACAACATCATTTGAAATATATCCGCTAGTCTTTGAACTTTCTTCTTTTTCTTTTGACTTCGTAACCCATTCTTCTGCTTCTGCATATTTTTCAGTAAATAATTCTTTTATGCTATCTACGCTAGATAGTTTTGATATATCAATAGAAAATGAGCCTGGTTTTAACTCATGGTTTGCAACTAAATAAGAATCTATATTTGAAATCTTGCCCCTCATATCATCAATAGATGATGAGGTTAGTGCGGCACCAACAATAAGAAGAAATGTTTCGTGGGCATCAACCCTCTTCTTTGCTTCTTCGTCAAGGTTAGTTGATTCAATCCAAGATAACTTTTCTAATCCAATTGCCAACTTAGATTCATCTTTTAATGCTTCATCTATTGCACTTCTTGGAACTTCCTCTCCCACTGGGGAAAGAAGAGACTTTACATAATCAAAGTTTATTCCACCGGCTCTTTTTTTCTCTTTTGGGCCAGCTTCTTTTATAATTTGACGAGAAGAAATCTTTAACATAAATCACCTTAACTTACGCTAAAGATTAGCAGAAATCAATTACTAGTGTGTTTCTTTTATTTTTTGATACCATGCATTTACAAGCTCTAAAAATCTTGGCTTTATTGTTGATAAATCTATTTCTGGAACAAGATGCTGATACTTTTGTATTCTATCTGGACTGGAAAGATTAATGTAATTCATCACCTTTATCTTTGAACTATCTCTTGGGTAACGAGCATTTATAAGATCTTCTTCAGTTATTGTTTCTAGGTTTTTATTTTGCTTCCAAAGAATTATTGCAACCTGATTTGAGTGTGACATCATTTCGCCAGGATTTATAAAATATCTAACTATATCTCTTGCACTTCCATCTCCAAGATCCGTTCCATCTCTATCAAGGTGTGTAATTTCGTGATACATTTGCTCCATAAAGACTTCTAGTGCAGGCCAAAACTCTCTTTGCACTGAGTGTTTTGTTCCTCCTTCAAGTACATCTCTTAGAGAAACTGCTATTGAAACGCCGCCTCCAATAGCCGAAGAGGTACTATCTAATGATAAGACAACAAAGAAATTTCTTCTTAAGCCTTTTTTATTTATTAAGACAGACTTAACTTCATCGCTAAAGACATCAAAGCCAAATGTTACATTTATTTCGGTTGGTGCATCATCTTCGCCAACATAACTCACTGTGACTCCAGCAGGAGTGTTCCTATTTATATCATATCCAACCAGACCAAGCCTCATTCTAAGATCTTCCTCATCAGTTACCTTTCTAGATCTTGAGAATTGTGTATCGTAGTACTCTATTGTTGGAGTTATAAATGCCATAATTTCTTTTGCCATAAAAGATATAGCTCGCATATATTTGCTATCATCATCAGAAAGAGAAGCAAGCTTAGAAATATATTTTGCTTCTTTTTTAAAGCCAATATCGGACAATAACATAGATAGTATTGATAACCTATGTTCAGTCAAACTCAATGCTTCAAGATTTTTTCTGGCATAATCTTCATATTTTTTAGCAGAAGGATAACGATTACAATATTTTAATAAAAATTTTGGATCTATCTCTGCCAATCTTTTTGCAGCAGCATCAATATACTCTAATCTTACAGGATCATGACTACCTGTACTATATGAAATTATATCTTTTGGAATTTCTTTTATAGCTTTTTGCATAATTGTTGGTACAAAGTCTTTAAGAATTTCATTTTCTATAAAAGAACTACCAATAAAAATATAGTAAATTAAATCTTGTAAATTACGTTCTGAAAAGTTTTCTATTGCAATGCTTATGTATCTTTTTAAAGTGGGTATATCTCTAATGGTATCTTTGCCTATATACGTAATTGAACTTAATAGGGAAGAGGGAATTGTTTTTACAGAATTTTCTAAAGCGGTATTTATATATGGCTCTGCCCAGTCTTTATCTTGAAAATTTGTATAAAAAGAAACTGGATCTGTATCTAATTGAATTTGTATTAGTTTTTCATAGTTTTTGCTAAGCCAGCTACCTTCTTTATCATACTCAAGGCTAATTAATGCATAAATTGGATCACTAAAAACAATATTAGATAAATCATCAATATATGGTTTTAAAAATTCATCATCAAAGTACTTTTTTAAAATATGATATGTAATAGATGCGTTTTTATTTTTTAAGACAATACTCATTATTTGTGAAATGTATTTTTTTACAAATTTATTATCAAGGTGTGCTGTAAGTGCAGAAATATTTTTTTCATTTTCAATAATTTCTTTTATATATTTTTCTGAATATGGAGCATCTAAGCAGTAACTTGCAAACTCAAAATTATTATTTTTTAAATATAGACTATCAATAAGTGGTTCAATATATTTTGATGCCCAATCTTTATGATGATATTTTTTTATAAAAGAACCAGAGTAAGTATTATATCGATCATCTTTAATATAGTTATTAAAGGCCAGATCAATATATTTTGCTCCCCAATTTTTATCAGCAAAATTATCAAAAAACTTTTCTATATTACTTTTTGATTCTAAAAATTTACTCATTGGAGCATCAGAGAATTTTGCATACTCATCAAATTCCATCAGTCCAATCTTACAGTACCATTCGGGATCTTCTACAGACAACTTTTCGACCGCTCGAATCATCTCTGGAAGCTTTCTAAATACCTTAAATGTCTCATGTGTTGGTGGGCTATATTGGTTACCAAATATAACTGACTTTGGATCACTATCTTTTAATTTATAAGAATTTATATTTTCAGCTTTGGATTCCGTTTCATCTTTTTCATTAGATAAATATTTTTCACACCAATATTTGACGACTGGCTCTGCTAATTTATTAAACTTTTTTCCAATTCCAGATGAAATTATCAGCGGATCATTGTCTGATACTCTGTTATGAACATTCTCATCAAGTTCTGGAATACCTTTTTTATACCAAGCCGAAATCCAGCCATTTACATATGGAATCTTAGAATCTTTATTAAAAGATTCTTTTGCATCTTCGACTGTTCCAGGAGGAAAATTTTGATAATCACGATTATTTTTATAATTTAAAGAGTTATTTTCATCAGATTTAAACCATTCTCTTGCGTGATTTGCTCCCTCTGCATCTGGAGGATTATTATTTTTTCCTTTTGCCTCATGAAGTGTATCTTCTTGAATTCTTATTGTTACCCTTGGCTTATTTTCAGGATCTCTAACTGAATAAATTTTGCCCTTACTGTTATCTTGATAAAATCTTAATCCAGAGCCAAGGCATAATCCATTTTTATCTCCCTCTAAGACTCTATCGTGAGAGGTATTTAGGTCTCCTTGAAATCCCTCTATCTCTCCAACTGCAGGGACGTAAACTACCTTCCATCCATCACCAAAGTCATAGACAATATCATTAGAAAGATATCCATTACTATTTGCTTTTTCAGAAGCTCTTTCTGATTCTTCTTTTTCTATCTTTGCTTTATTAAATTCATTGTTAAATATATCTTTTATCTGATTAATATTTGAAATTTTTTCTGGAGTAATTCCAAAAGATCCTGGACTAATTTCTTTTGTTACCAAATACCAATTGAATACATTCAACTTTCCTTCTGCCTGATCCTTGGTATCTGATGAAAGCACAGCTCCAGCAATAATTAAAAATGCTTCATCTGAATTTAGTCTTTTTCTAGCATCTTCTGATAAATTTAAATCATTTATTGTTATTAACTGATTATTTTTTATTACAAGATTTGATTCATTTTGCAGAGCATCATCAATTGCAGATCTAGGTACTTCTTCACCACCAGATGAAAGATTAGACCTAACATGCTCAAAGTTTATTCCGTTAGCCTTCTTTTTCTCTTTTGGGCCAGCTTCTTTTATAATTTGACGAGAAGAAATCTTTAACATAAATCACCTTAACTTACGCTAAAGATTACCAGAAATTAATTTAATTTTTATTTTTTCTGCCTCTTTTCTGCTTCCAATCTTAAATAAAGCTTTGCTTAGGTTATTAAGCCTTGCCTCGATAAATGGCTTTCTACTTTTAATTCTCTCAACAGACGGTCCTTCATCATCCTGCATTTGATTTCCTACCAACAATCTTGCATCATCAATATAGCCCTGTTGCTTTTCGGTTAGGCTAAAGTTGCTTACATTGGAATAAGTCCAAAGCAAAGCTTCTTCAAATGAATTTAGTCCAGACATATATCGATTACATTTCTTTAGCTCTTCAAAAAATTTATCGCCAACTCCAACATCTGCCGCCTTAAATAGAAACATTAATATCCAAAATGGAGAAACATCATATAAGGATTTTAATATAGATCCTCTTGGCTTTAAACCATCTCTAACTGAAAATAAGAGAGATCTAAGCGCAACCTTATGTCCAACGCCACCATCATCAGGTCTATATTCAAATGGTGTTGGAGAAATATGTCCTCTTATGGCATCTCTGATTGCAGAGTCAGATGCAATCATTTCTATTGGATTTATTAAGATTTGATTGATGGATATATCTCTACCGCTCATATAATATTGTAGGGATGGAACAATTTCAAAGTCTTCTTCTGAAACATCTCCACCGAATAGAGAGAGTATGCTTCTTTTTGCATCTTCCATATCTGAAAATGATTGCCCCAAAGATTCATCTATAAGAACAAGATCCCAATCTCTTGGAGACTCTGGCTCTCTTATAAATCCACCTCTTTGCTCTGATGTCATATTTAAGAGAGCATCGCGAGCCGCGCCACCCTTAATCCAAAGATTTGGATAATCTCTAAATACTTTTGAGTGCCTTGAGAAAAAAGAACTTAACTCAGGAGATATCTGAAGGAGATTTGTCTGAAAGCTTTTCATAATATATGATCTGTAATCTAATTATTTAATTTCTGTAGTCCTTCCCTCATTTAAGTTTCTTACTGCATCGACCCACTTATCTGGATTTACTTTTTCAGAAAATGTACCAGTTTTATTTGTCTTTAGGTTTCTCCAGCTAAAAGAAAGACCATCTGCTGATGTTGTATAGTTATATTTTCCGTCAGTTAGATTTTTTCCCCTCTTTGATCTTACTACTTTACCGTCTATAACGGAGCCTTCGGCAGTTTCTTCTGCTTTTGCAGCATCTTGTTTTTTAATTGCATTTTGTGCATTTACAGAGTTGCTATATTCTTCTTGCTTTACGATTGCTCCATTTCCACCAAGTTCTTTAAAAAAATTATAAAGAGAAATTGTTGATGATGATCCATCTTTTGAAACTTTCAATATAGAATAATCTGGTCTTACATTGTAATAATTATCGGCATATTGATTTACATAATTACCAGTGCTAGTTGCCTTATACCATCCTGATCTTAAGCCAACCTCGGTTGCAAACTCTCTGTCAGAAAGCTTTTTATCCTTTGAGTCAATTTTATTTTTGAGCTCTACATTCTTAGGAAGGTTATTTGTATGTGCTCTTAAGCCTTCAGAGGTAGAAAATATAATCCTAAGATATGCTCCTGGACTTGGGATTATAACATTGTACATTGTTGTTCCGTCAAAATAATTATATGTGTTATAATCAAAGTGACCACACTTATAAAATCCAACCTGTGGCGTCTGAGCGGCAGTTGCTGCTGGAACTGGAGCAGCACTCTTTAGAAGCCTGTCAACAAAATTTGCCTCAGATGTATATCCGCTGCTATCTAAATTGTTTGCTAATTTTATTAAATGTTTTATCATAAGTCACCTAAATATATTTACTATAAGTTTATTATTTGTTGTTTAAATATTAGCAAAGATCCATAATGATTGCAGCTTCATTCTTTAAACCAACGGAACGAAGTGCGGCTGATAACTTGAAAAGCCTTGGGTAATAACCAGATTCCTTTGTATTGTCTTCAGCTTGTTTTTTCTTTACTATATCTAGCCCAAACTGCAGCCAATCATCATTTCTATATTCCCTATTTTCCTTATATTGCATTAATAAATCTGGATTATTTTCTGCCAAATATTTTGCCGCAACATAAAAACATTCATCAATTAAGTGTCTGTTAAGACTATAATCTTTAATAAATTCTGCAGGATCCATGCCAGATTCAAATAGCTGTTCTGCCGCCTTGCCCAATGATTTGCGAAGTATTTTTATAAGATCATAGTCATCAATAGATCCAGAATACATTTCATCTATAATAATTTTTGGATTTTCTTTTATTATTTTATCCAAAGAATTATCAAAAATTCTTATATATTCATTGTTTTCTCCTTTAATTTTTTCTTTATAAAGGACCTCTATTATGCCAAACGGATCATCAGTATTATCTTGCTCTATTATTTTTGCATAAGCAAATTCTTTATTTCTTTTGTACCAATCTTCTTCATTATCAAAACTATTTATAAATGAGCGTGGTTCAGTCTCAGCAAGATTTTTTGCCAAAGAATCAAGTATATCACTTATAAGATTTGTTTTATACCAACCGCTATCACCGTATTTTGCTAAAAATCTTTGAATAAAATCTTCAACATTTCCATAAGAACTTATTAATTTTTCTATTAAAATTTTTAAAATATTTTTAACATAATCATAAGAAAATAATTTATCATAATTTGTATTTTTAGACAAGAAAAATGATATGATGTACTCTGGATTATGAATACCAATATGGTCGATAATGCTCGGCAGAACGTCTTTTGCCCATTCTCTATTAGAGTATGCTCTTAAGAAATACTCAAGAAATGGTGAATCTTCTCCCTTTTTAAATGAAAAATCAACTAAGGCAAGAGCTGTTCTTTTAATAATATTTTCTGCCCAAGCACTGTTAACAAGCTCTCGTAAAATATCATATGAATTATTTTTTGTTATTCTTTCATTGATTGTTTTCTCTAAAAGTCTTTCTGACGCAAAATCAGTATAGCTATCAAGAAGATCACTTGGATTATCTCTGCGATAAATAAGAAACTTCCAAGGCTCTGATTCTGCGGTTATTTTTGCAGCAGATTCCATATATGGTATTGCCCATTCTTCCTTTGCCCATGAGTAACCTGAGCAATAAAAAATAAGAAAACTTGGATCTGTAGATATTATTTTTTTTACACAGCCTTCATTATATGGTATTGCAAACCTTCTGTTGCCAAATTGAATTAAAAATCCTTTTGGATCATCTTCTGATGTTGAGCGACAACCCTCATCTATATATGATCTTGCCCACTCTTTATTGAAGAACAGTTTTAAAAAAACAGATTTATTTTGTTCAAATGCTTTTTTTGCAGCAACATCTATATATTTTTTTGCCCATTCATTATCAGAATATTCTTGCAAAAAATCAAATACGTTATGCTCTATCAAATTTTTTACTGCAAGTCCTAAGTATTTTTTTGGATAAGACTTTGCTACAAAAAACCTAAGATATGCAGGAGCATATTCTTCTGCCATTCTTCTGTATGCAGCATCAATCATTTCTAGTTCAAATTCATTTGGCTCATATTCATCTGGCTTATTACCTTTTATGCCAATTATATAATCTGGATGTTCGGTATATACTTGTGTAAATCTACGAACAAGATCGCTTGGATTTAATTTTAAAATAATATCGCAAAAATCTTTTTTTTCTTCTGCTGATTTGTTTTTCAATTCTGATTTAAAAAGATCTATGTCTTGTGCATACCTAGTTAATTCTTCTGTTGCTGGGTTAATTCCATTGAGATTACGAATGGTATTGTTTATCATTCCAAAAATTTTTTCCCAGTTTCCACCAAGAATTCTTTTAAAGTCTGACTCATTAAGACCTGTATTTGCCCTATCGACTGTCATTCCGCCATTTTGCCCATAAACTGGTCTTACGGAGTTAACTCCAGAGCTTTTTCTACCAATAAATCCAAATGATAACCAGTCCTCATCTAATTTTGGATCATCTTTTATTATATAGAATAAAAATGCTATTGTATCACCACGGCTTATGTAGTGATAAAAAAGATTAGATCCCTTGGTTCTGTTTGTGCACCAGGTTGTGACAGGATCTTTTGTTATCTCATCATAACCTGCAATTTTTGCAGAAGTCTCTTGTGTTTTTGGAAGCCAAATATTCCATTCGCCAACCTTTCCAATCTTTTCTTCTGGTCTAATCTCAACACCAACAGTTCTTATTGTTGTCTTTACTCCATTCTTAAAGCTACCAATAATAAAGACCATATCATCTACGGATAGGCTTAGCTGATTTTTTAATTTTTCTTCTGAAATTCTCCTTTCTTGAAGTCTTTTTTCAAATTCATTATCATTCTTTAATTTTGATAAGATAGCATCTTTATTTTTCATATAATCATTTACGGTTTCAGATGCTTCATCTATTGGATGAATTTCTTGTGTATTATTTAAAATATACCTATCGCTGAGCCACTCTCTAACTTCTTTGTTAGCAAGTTCTTCTTCTTTTAGGCCAAGAGAAATAAGCTTGTCTTTTGTTAAATCCTTTGCGCCAGAAGAAATCTTTGATTGCATAAAGGCTTTTGCCTCATTCCAATCTGAAGAAATAGATGACATTATATCTGCATATTCTGCGCCAAGAGTATTAACTTCTTTTAATTTATTTTGATCATGAAATCTACTTATAAGGCCTAAATTTTCTTTTATTACATCTGGGCCATACTTATCAGTTAAGTCTTGGATAAATTTCTGCTTTGATACAGCAGTCTTTATTAAATATTCATGACGAAAGGATATTGAATTCATATCAAAATCATAAAGATTAGCAGAAATTATTTATGCTTCTAGTTTAAAAAGTCTCCTAAAAAAGTTAAACATATCATAAAGTCTAAAGGCATATTTCTTTTTTGTTTTTTCTGACTTAATTAAATCTAACAATAGTTTTTCTGAAAAAAGAGCATCTTCAAAGATGATTTCCTTAAATTCTAAAAAGTCGCCATCATTAATTGCGGAGAGGAGATCATACTCTATTGTATCTTTATCTTCTTCATCTAATAAAAATTTCTTTATATTTAAATCTGGACATGCTTCAAGTAAAATTATTTTTAAATCTGCAAAAATCTGCATAAGCCTTGCTTGAATTTCCTCATAAGAGTTAAGATATTCTGCAGGAGCATCTTCTCTTTTTGTAAAACTTCTTATTGGCCTTCTATTTATTTCTTTACCATATCTTCTAAAATCAATTGTATGTGATATCTCATGGATTAATATATTTAAAGATTTTTCGCCAAGACCATTAATCCATTTTTCATTAGCAAGATCAACGTCCATTCCGTCAAAGAATTGTAATGGCGAAGGATATAAGCTTATTACCAAAGATTGGTAGTTATTCGTTGGAGCGGCAGAGCCGCCAATATTTTTCCACTTTCTTCCTGGCATAAGATCCATACTTTTAATAAAAGCATCTATCTTTACACTGTCATTTTTAAATCTACTTTCTGCAAAATTATAAATCTTACTATCGAAAATTGGAGGATATATTATTATTGTTAATCCATTTTTTATAAACTCTGTCTCTCCAACCGATGACATTTCATTTGGAGTTAGAAGATCAGCTTCTTTAAAAAATTGATTCAAAATATGATATGGAATAAAATAACTCTGAAAGCTAATTGATGAAAAAGATGTTCCAATACTATTTGAAATAAGGGTTGATTTTGGTGGATTGTTTTTTATATATTCTAAAACTTTATATGCAATAGATGTATATTTTTCATCAGTTTCTCTTGCCAACTTAATAATTCTTTCTGCCTCATTATAAAGCTGAAGTTTTATAAGTACTTTATTTAGTGCTATAATTTTATTCATATTTTAATATTAAAAATTACTATATCTTATTCCCAAGGATAAATTACACTTACCTTATTTCCGCCAACATCTGCCCAGACTTTAGAATTCATCCAGCCTGCTGCAGAAGAAAACATTAATCCAATATCTCTCTTTAGCTCATCCATATTGCTTGTTTCCACTCCTTCTATTGCCTTCATTGCGTCTTCAAACTTTATGCTTCCAAATATAATTCCAGAGGAAATATCATATTTTTTATCAAATGTTTCATCTGCATTTTTTAAATTCTGAGGAAGAAGTGACCACACCCTATCTATTGCATCTATTACATCTTGTCTTTCAATCCAAGTTCTATAGCGAACTCCACTTGCTTTTAGCGCGGTATTAAAACTATTTCCAACTGAGTGTCCAACCAAATCATGAACAATCCACTGTGGATCACTAAAGTCAGCACCAAATGGGGCAACACCAACTACAAATATCTTATGTCCTTCTCCATAACCTTTGGAACTTAACCAATTTCTAAATGAATCAGATCTTATTTTATCTTCAATATTATTGACGTTATCAGGAATTACAAACACCCAATCACCAGGAGCATCTTCCATAATCCACTTTGTAGTATTGACATCTTTTGGAGCCATACCCCAACCAATGCCTCTTCTATGCGTCTTATTTCTTACTTTTTCTTCGCTTGTTAATGTTGTATCTGAATCACCAGTACTCCAATCAGCGATATCATCAAGAGGTGCAGCAATCTTTGTAATTCTGGCTAGGGCAATTTTTAATGTCTTAATTCTTTTATTCATATTTTAATCCTAAAGAGATAGTATATTTTTTGCTTCTGCTGTATGTCCAAAATCAAATAGTGCCTTTGCTAACTTCAAAATAAGATCGGATCTTTTGCTGCTAAACCTATTATTATTAATAATTGCAGTTACAGCATCCATAATTGATTTTTGTCCAAGCTCTTCTCTTTTTTCATTTGTCCAATCTTCTGAACTATACCAAGTGTTCAATTCATGAATTTCACTATGGCTAAGAGTATTATCTCTTAACATCTCAATAGTTCTTTTTCTAGCGAGCGGTATATATTCTTTAGGCCTTCCTATATTTGAAATAAAATCGATTGGATGATCATTAATGCATACTTCTGCCGCAACACCCAAGTATGGTTTGATTAGATTCTTTGTATATTCATCTGGATCATCTAACTCCTCTACCATTCTCATAAAAGCAAATGGCTGTTGTCTAGATATTATCTCTAAAGCAGATTTTGCATATGAAGCCAGTAAACCATCGTTATCTTCTCCAAAGTGATCAGAAGATATAATATAGTACTTTAGAAATAAAAATACATGATTTTTAAATAATGAATCAAGTATTTCTTTTCTATAAGGCTTTAGCCAGTCTCTACTTATAAACTTTAAAAGATCGCTAGGATTTCTTTCCATACATTTTTCAACGGCCATATGGAGATAGGGACTTAAAAGTTCAGGGTTTAGTTCATATTTTGTAATTATGGTAAATGGATTAGATTCTAGTTTTTTATTGGCAGCATCACCTATATATTGACTTGCCCATTCCTTATCGGCATTATAAATAATATAGTCTGGATCTCTATCTGAAACAATTTTAGCTGCAGTATCCATATATGGATACCATAGCTCTTTGCTGAATCTTCCACCATATTCTGGACCAACCTCTCTAAGAAAGAAGGCTGAATCAAGCTTTGAACCTTCTTTGAGTCTATTCTTAAATGAACTGTTTTTAAAAAGATCTTCTGAATATCTTTTTTCACTTATATTATATCTAATATAAGCCGGTGTATCGGCACGCTCTTCAGCAATATGAATAAATTCTTTTGCTCTTTCGTCATCAGCAAATTTTGTTAAAAAACCATTAGGATATCTTTCCGCATATGATTTAAATGCAGTAGTCAAAGAAGAGCTAAACTCTGGAATACGATCAAGTCCTAATGTGAAATAAAAATCTCCATCTCTTCTTGCAAAGTTATTTACTGCTTCTACCATCTCAGGGAGCTTTTTATATGTCTTGTAAGTTTCATGAATTCCAGCTTTTGTTCCAAATAATATGGCTGGATTAAAGTCACTTAAATATTGTCTGCACCAGAACCTAACAACAGGCTCACATAATTCTTTGTATTTTTTGCCAAGACCAGATTCAATTATTATAGGATCATTTTTTTCAATCTTATTTAAAACATCTTTATCTAATTCTTGAATTCCGTTACCATACCATGACAAGACCCAGCCATCTTTGTATGGAGCCCTCTTATCTTTTAAAAAAGATTTAAGAGCAACTTCTTTGTTGGTGGGAGGAAATTTTCTAAAATCATAATTATCTCTGTAACGAAGTCCCTCTAATGTTTCAAACCACTCCTTGGCATGAATTGCGCCCTCTACAGTTGGTGGACTATTACTCTTTCCCTTTGCTTCTTCTAGATTATTATTTTCAATTCTAATTGTTACGGTTGGCTTGTTTTCGGGATCTCTAACCGAATAAATTTCTCCCTGTGAGTTATCCTGATAGTATTTAAGCTCAGATCCAAGACACAGGCCATTCTTATTTCCTTCTAAAATTCTATCGTGAGAAGTATTGGCAATCCCTTTGTATGTCTCAATTTCTCCGACCGCAGGAACATAAACCACCTTCCAGCCATCTTCAAAATAATGAACTACATCATTTGATTTATATTGATCTGATCCAGATTGACTTTCTAGCTCGCTAGATTTTCTCTCCCACTCCTCAGCCATACTCAACTTCTCATTGAATAAAGACTTTATTTTTTCTATATCAGAAAGATTGGAAAAATTTAAACCAAAAGAACCAGATTTAATTTCGTGATTGGTGATAAAATAAGTATTCAGCTTTGAAAGTTTGCCTCTTGCTTCATCTAAAGAATTGGAAGTAAGTGCAGCCCCAACAATAAGCAGATAGCTTTCATGTTCGCTAAGCCTACCAGACTTAGCTTCATCATCTAGATTAAGATCCTCAATCCAATTTAATACATCTTCTCCAATAGCAAGATTAGCCTCATCACCCAAGGCAGTATCTATATCTTGTCTTGAAACCTCACCACCCTTACCAGCAAGCATATTCTTTATATGATCAAAGTTTATTCCCTTTGCTCTTTTCTTTTCTTTTGGTCCGGCCTCTTTTATAATCTGACGAGAAGAAATTTTTAACATTTAAACTCCAAAATTGTTCTTTGCTACATCAAAAGAATAAAATTACCATATCTTATTCCCATAAATTAGGCGGGCGACCCCCCGCCTAACCTACAGAGAATACGTAGTTTGCCCATCTTTCCAGTATCTAGGTTACAAGCATCCCAAGTCTGCAATCTTTAGGACTCCAGAGGAATCTACCATTATATTATCTCCCTTGATATCTCCGGCATCCATTCCATTTTCTCTTAACCACTTTATTGCACTCCAAAATTCCTCAACGTCCTTTGGAATGTAATTTTCTGATTGCTCATTGCCATTCCATCTTGGAATAGCAGTAAAAATTGAGACTGAAAAATCTGAGATAATTGAAGTTACGCTCTTTGATAGATCTGCCGCATCTTTTTGGGATAAAGAGGCATTAAGATCTATTTTGTCTAGCATAAGATTATTAAGAAAATTTACAATACGAGAGCGGTCTATTGTATAATCATAGTCTTCAAAATATTTTATAACATTAGACATTTCGCCTCGCGATGGAGGCTCGGTATTATATTTCTGAAACTCTGACCATATCTTTGGATAAAGATTATCCATCTCCTCTGCCCAAATCCAAGCTATATCAGTTTCTGAAATTGCTTTACTGCTTCCACTAATGGAGGTCTCTAATTTCCTTGGTAGTTTCATCAGCTCTTCCATTACAATGATCTGATATTTAAATGGAAAGTCTAAATCTCCAGCTCTAAATCTCTCAATATCCCTTGTTCCAAGCGTATGTTCTGACTGATATAGTTTATATCCATAAGTCTTTAGAATGAAAGAGCCCTCCTCTGCTAAGTAAACCAGTGGAATGTGTTTTCTCACAAACTCTGGAACGCTATCCCACATTCCCATTAACTTATTAAATCTTGGTACGTCCTGTCCATATTCCATTGTTTCATATGCAGGATAATACTGCAGCTTAACGACACATGGCTTTCCACGATATATACAGCGATAAACAGTTCCATGAGCACCAGAGCCTAATGGTCTGCCCGATTCGCCAGTGATAACTGTAATTCCAAGTCCGCTCAATATATCATTCATCTTCTTTTCAGCGGAAGTCTCATCAGAAGACATCAATCCATTAGGAGCAATGTCTTCTATATGGTAATCCTTTGGTTCTTCCCATTCGTCCTTCCAGTCTGGGTGCTGTGCTGATTGAAGGCTTAATACATCTGATGCTTCCCTATAAAGAGAGTATTTCCTCAAAATACTTGCTAATTTAGTTATCTTATTCATATTTTAGTTAAAAAGATTAGCAGAAGATTGTTTTAAAAAAAACAATATTTAAGAGGCTTCGTCTGTAAATCCAGGGATTAATTAATAATTAAGTCCGCCCAAATCTGATATCTTTAGATTTCCTGCGTCATCCATCATTATGTTTTTTGAATGTAAATCAGAAACAGAATAGCCGGTATCCCTTAGCCAAGAGATTCCCTTCCAGAAGTTTTCCAATCCACCGTGAGCATCCCATAGCCTTTCGTTTCCGCCGAATTGCCTTCCTCCATAGGTTGGCATAGGGTCTGTCCAAATATCGCTAAGATCTTCGGAAAATTGTTTTATTTTTTGAATTAATTCTTCATATATTTTATTATAACCTTCTTCTGGAGGTTCTCCTTCTTCATACTCTATCTCTTCAGTTGGAATCATTGACATGAGATGGTCTGATAAAAAGTCCCCTAAGTAAAGGCCTATCTTGTTATCTTTTGCAAGAGGAAGAATCTTTCTTAATGGTGGAAATGATAAGTTTAAAGAGTCTGCAGTCATCTTTATATCAGGATATGATTTTTCTATAAGGTCCTCTGCTAACAAACTCCACGAATGTCCATTGACAATACTTGACAATTCCTTTGGAATACTTCTCAGCTTTTCAACCACTAAGATTTGAAAGTCATTTCCCCAATTATCCTTATCTTTATATGCTAAGAATATTTTTGGAAAAAGAACTTTAACAAAATCTGGAAAAGAATCAATCTTATCTTTTATCTCA
>Ga0114979_10000129_pt1 | contig 46609 bp, 41 predicted proteins | sample S_140625_EF_Meta_FD_87315 | JGI IMG/M metagenome (GOLD analysis project Ga0114979, IMG submission 87315) | Freshwater microbial communities from Lake Simoncouche, Canada to study carbon cycling - S_140625_EF_MetaG | ecosystem: Environmental > Aquatic > Freshwater > Lake | place: Lake...
GCCCTCTTCATTATGAACGGTTGCGTTCACGGGGCAGACAGTTTCGCAAGGGGCATTCTCGCACTGCATGCAGGCAATGGGCTGCGAGACGGACTCAGGTGAATCTGGTTCGCCCGTAAAATACCGATCCACACGGATCCAGTGCATTTCGCGTCCCTTGATCACCTGATCTTTTCCAACGATGGGGATATTGTTTTCTGCAGTACACGCAGTGACACAAGCGTTACAACCCGTGCAGGTGGAGAGGTCGACCACCATGGCCCACTGGTGCATGCCATCCAATTTCGGGTTTGGATAAAATGTTTGGTTGGGTGGGATATGGCCATCCATTCCAACAGTTTTGACCCAAGCAGGATTTTTTTGAAATTCTCCCACTGTTGCCTCACGCACGAGATCCCGACCCTCCATTACTTGATGTTCTTGCGTCACGGCTAGCTCCCGAGTCCGGCCTGTACGTTTCAGTTGGAGGCCTGTGGTTTGATAGTCCGCTGTGGTGGTGCGTAGACGATAAGCATCGAAACCCGCACCCTTCGCGACAGGGCCAAGATCCTCCTGCCCATAGCCTAATGGAAGAGTTGCGGTGAAGTTGGCATGGCCTGGGACGATGAGCGCAGGGGCTTCGATGGAGCGACCTTGAAGAGTGGCTTGGACGACATCGGCAACTAGGATTCCCTTAATGATCTCATTTTTAAGTCCGAGTGATTGCGCTGTGTCTTGGGATAGCAGGATGGCGTTATCCCAAGTGAGCTTCGTCATAGGATCGGGCCACTCCTGCATCCAGCCGTTGTTGGCATAACGTCCATCATCCACTGCTCCGGATTGAGAAAAGATAGCCTCGAGAGATGCGGGATCTTCAGCGGGGGAGTTTTCTACCCGCGAAAGAAGGCCGGCAACCGCGTTTAGATTCACCGTTTTTTGATTTGCAGCAGGGCTTGGCACGGCAAGGAATCCCTCACGGACAAAATCGTTCCAGCTTTGTTCTAGTTTCTCGCCCGATTGAGATGTGCGGATGGCAAAAGTTTCTCGGATGAGTGCTGGGCCGATCGCTTTGGGTTGACCCAGTAATCTGCACATGAGTTCAAGCTGACTTTCCCCCGCCCATAGGGGCTGAATCATGGGTTGAATTGAAAGGTACGAGGCATCTGCAGCGAGGGCATCTCCCCATGACTCGAGGAAGTGAGTGCCCGGCACCGACCATTTCGAGGCTTTCGATGTAGCGTTTGAAATCGGGGATAGATGGATTGTGTTCGGTACGGAGGACTGAATGGCAGCCCAGTTCAGGTCGGCAGGGGCGTTATAAACAGGGTCTCCGCCTAGAATCACAAGGGTTTGAATGGAGCCGCTTCGGATCTTTCCTGCCAACTGGGTGAGGGTGGAAGAAGGAGAAGTCCGACGGGGTTGAACGAGAAGAGTTGAGCCGACTGTGCCGAGCGCCGCATTCAGAGCGAGGCCAAGAGCTTGAAGTGGCACGGGAAGACGACGACCAACGAGAATGAGAGATCGGTTTCCGTGGGCCACCAGGTCGGCAGCACATTCGCGTATCCATGCGGGATCGACTCCCTCAGGTAAAGAGAGGTCGGGGGATTGGCTGAGCAGAGAGTTAAGATCGGCACTTGGTTTTGCCGCACGAATTTGACGAGCTAATTCAAGAAGGAAGGGGCCTGCCGCACTGGACCGAAGTCGGAGCCTGTGATCGGCCATCGTTCCAGTGAGGGTAAAGCGGGGCTCGACGACATAGAGGCGGTTAGTGGAGTCACTAGGTTTTCTCGTGCGTCGACCTGAGGAAAATCCTCGGGTGTCGGCAATGTCGCCTTCATCCGATCCGAGAAAATCGCAATCGATAGTAAGGATGGTTGATGCGGCAGAAAGATTTGGTCTGAATTCGGTGTTGTCTCCAAAAACGAGAGAGGAGGCCTCGAGATCTCTCCCGGGGGAAAGGGGCTCATAGGTGGCCCAAGTTGCCTGTGGAAACTGGCGTTGAAGATCCGCACGAAGCCTTTCCCGAGTGGGGGAAAGTTGTTCGTCGGCTAAGATGGCAAGAGAGGAACCCGCGGAAGATTTGGCCTCATCTCGGATTCGTGAAATTTCTGCGTCCCACTCAGCAGGCTGAACTTTTTTACCTTCTCGTGTGAGGTGCTGTCGACGGGCTGGATCATAGAGGTCGAGAATCGAGGCTTGGGCGTGGTTATCGGTCGCACCTTGGCTCATAGGATGAAGAGGGTTTCCTTCCAGCTTGATGGGACGACCATCAAACGTGGTTGCGAGTAGAGGTATCGCTCCACGTCGGCGGGGTTGGGCAGTAGCGAACGAAAGTTTTTTCCCTGGAATAACCCACTCGGGGGACTGGGTGAATGGGACAAGGTGAGCCTCTGGGCGGCGGCAACCTGAGAGACTGAGACCAGCGAGGGTAAGTGATGCGCCCATCAGGCGAATAAAGTTTCTTCGGGAAAGGGGATCATTCTCCCACTCAGCAGCTCCAGCAGGAAACTCGCGATGTAACCACTCCTCAAAATCTGGAGTGCGTGAGTACTCGCCCAGGCTCCGCCAATAAGTGCGGCCTTGAGTGCTGGAGGCGGGATGATGAATTGTGCGCTTCATAAATTAGCGGTGGCACCCACTGCAGCTTACGGGGGGTTTCACATTCCACTCTTTGACATATTTTTCACCCAGTTCGCGTTGTGTGGTTCCAGCGGGGGGCTCCCAATCCAAATTGGTAACTTGATCCAGCGGACGAAGATGGTTTTCGGGGGCGCGGTGGCATTCCAAACACCAACCCATGCTGTGGGGCTTGGCGTGATAGACGACCTCCATGTGATTGACGTGTCCGTGGCAGGCAACGCAGCTAACGCCTCGATTTACGTGCACCGCATGGTTGAAGTAAACATAGTCGGGAGCTTTATGAATCCGGACCCAGGGGACTGGATTGCCTGTTTTCCAAGATTCCCGTAAGGCACTGAGTTTGGGACTTTGCGACTTAATTTGTGTGTGACAGTTCATGCAAGTTTGTGTGCCGGGCACGTTGGAGTGAGAAGATTTTTCAACCCCTGTATGGCAGTAACGACAATCCATACCGAGTTGATTGACGTGAAGAGAGTGGTCGAAGGCGACCGGCTGCGTCGGTTGGTAGCCGACGCGTGTGTATTTTGGGGTAAAGTAGTAGGCCATTCCGGATACAACACTGGCAACGATGATCGTGATACAGACCAGTATTTTGATTGGTAGCCAGTTACTAAAACGTGGGAAAATGTTGGCCATGGTGGAGTTAGAGGAGTGTTTTCAAGAGAATGTACAAATATTGTCGTAAGATGAAAATGGAGGCTCTTTTGCACTTCATCAAGGAAGCATTAGAAGTATTAACCATAAGGCATTGCATATTAGTTTTAATTACAGCCCTTTTCTCTCTCATTTTTGTGTAGTTTTGGATTGCGGGTTTGGGGGGTGTGGAAATTGCAGGGCAGGGGTTGAAATGTGCCAAAACCGCTGGAGACTCTAACTCATGCGTATTTCACTGAACCCGTCCCATCGACTAGTACTAGCTCTTCTAGGGTTAGCTATCTCTGGTGCCCAAGCGGAGATCCGCGAAACCAGCGTTTGGTGGTTGCCAAGGAATGTGAACATGTTTGGTCACACCATCGATTTCCTCTTTTATGTGATTCTGATTTTAACAGGGGTCACCTTCATCGGCGTCTTTTCTGTTTTGGTTTACTTCTTGGTGAAGTACCGGGCACGGCCGGGTGTGGCGGCCCTTCATAGCCATGGAAACAATACCTTAGAGGTGGTTTGGACAACCATACCTGTATTCATTTTTCTGGGTTTGGCGATCTATGGAAATGAGCAGTGGACCCAGATGCGTCTGAAAACTCCCCCCGCAGACGCTCTGCCTGTTGCGGTAATTGGGGAGCAGTTTGGATGGAATGTTCGTTATCCTGGACCTGATGGGAAGCTAGCGAAGATGGAGGCAGCGAAGGTGAACAAGGACAATCCTTTTGGCATCGATTCCAGTGACCCGGCTGGTTTGGACGATTTTACAACTTATGGAGAGCTGGTCTTTCCGGTGAATCGCCCGATTCGCCTTTATTTAGGATCCAAGGACGTGATTCATGCATTTTATGTTCCCGAGTTTCGGCTCTATCAGGATATGGTCCCAGGCCGGATCTACGACTTCGTCTGGCTCAAGGCGGAGGCCACTGGGAAGTTTCAGTTGGCCTGCAATCAGCTTTGCGGCCAAGGCCACTACAAGATGTTTGGCAAATTGACCGTTTCTACGGCTCCCGAGTATGAAGCTTGGGCAAAAAGTAAAGCACCCTCACCATCAGTGACGACGGTGGTGCCACCAAGTCCTGTGGCCATGAATCAAAAATAAGGAGAACGAACGCATGACAACAGCAACTCTGGCTCATTCCACATCTCACGGTGCTCACGAGCATTCGGAACCGACGGGCTGGAAAAAGTATCTTTGGTCGCTCGATCATAAGGTCATCGGTATCCAGTACCTTTTCACATCACTCCTATTTCTATTTGTTGGAGGGGGCTTGGCCCTGCTTCTGCGTTGGCAACTGGCTTACCCGTCGACACAAGTCATGCCGAATGGAGATATTGGAAATCCAGCTTCACTCGCCTTTATCAACCCGCAGTTTTACAACTCTTTGTTTACGATGCACGCGACCGTGATGGTTTTCCTAGTCGTGATGCCTCTTTTGATCGGTGCATTTGGCAACTACCTCATTCCGCTCAAAATTGGGGCAGGGGATATGGCGTTCCCTCTCATCAACGAGCTGTCGTATTGGGTCTACGTTCTTTCCGGAGGAGTTTTGATGGCCAGCTTCCTGGTCGCAGGGGGTGCTGCAGCTGGTGGGTGGACTTCCTATGCTCCGCTCAGCTCTGTGGCTGCCTACAACAGCACTCAGATGGGGCAGAGCCTCTGGTGCGTAGGTATCTTTTTGAACGGGCTAGCTTCGATAATGGGGGCCTTCAATTACATTACAACGATCGTCAATATGCGGGCACCTGGGATGAGCTTTTTTCGGATGCCACTGGCTGTTTGGTCTCTGTTTATTACCGCCTTTCTTCTTTTGCTAGCGGTGCCGGTGCTCTCAGCAGCCGCGGCCATGTTGTTTTTGGATCTCAATTCGGGAACAAACTTTTTTAATCCTGCTCATGGAGGGCAGCCACTTTTGTGGCAACATCTTTTCTGGTTCTTTGGTCACCCTGAGGTCTACATCATGATTCTCCCGGCGATGGGCATGGTGAGCGACATTTTGAGTATCTTCAGCCGAAAACCCATCTTTGGATACAAAGCGATGGTTTTTGCGATGATCGCTATCGGATTTCTTGGTTTTATTGTTTGGGGCCATCACATGTTTGTTTCTGGAATGAACCTTGTTCTTTCGGCTGCTTTCGGTGTTTCGACGATGGTCATTGCAGTCCCGTCGGCCATTAAGACTTTTAACTGGCTGGGGACGCTTTGGGGAGGGTCGATCCGCTTTACAACTGCCATGCTGAACGCGCTCTCTTTTGTGCTGATGTTTGTGGTTGGGGGTCTTTCAGGAATCTTCATGGCATCCACGCCAGTCGATATTTTTGTGCATCACACCTACTTTATCGTTGCCCACATTCATTACGTTCTGTTCGGAGGAAGTATTTTTGGGATCTTTGCGGCGATCTACACGTGGTACCCGAAAATGTTTGGGCGTATGATGGATGAAACTTTGGGCAAGGTGCATTTCGCATTCACCTTTATCTTTTTCAATTTGTGCTTCTTTCCAATGCACAACGTGGGTCTTGGGGGAATGATGAGGCGTATAGCTGACCCAACCGCCTACGAGCATCTTCGCTCGCTCCAGCCTATCAATCAGTTCATTACCTTGGCGGCGATCGGTCTCGGCTTTTCTCAAATTATCTTCCTCTGGAACTTTTTCCGGAGCCTGAAGCATGGCGCACCTGCAGGAAATAATCCCTGGCAAGCGACGACCCTCGAATGGATGGTGGCCTCGCCTCCTGGGCACGGAAATTTTGCTGTGACTCCGACCGTCTACCGCGGACCTTATGACTACAGTGTTCCTGGCCATAAGCGTGATTACATCATGCAGAATGAGCCCGATGCACCGGACGCAACTCTTGGTGCCCCCCGATCCACGGTGTCGGTTGGATAATGCAGGCGAGCTCTACCTCGCCTAGGGTCTATCGTTCGGCCTGTTTTCTGGTCGGGGCGATTTTATTTCTAATCACCCTGGGGGGGCAGGTCACAACTCGTGTGGCCGGAATGGCAGTCCCTGACTGGCCCGCGACTTTTGGTCAAAATATGTTTCTTTATCCGTGGTCGAGCATGACTCGCTCCATGTATGTATTTTTAGAGCACTCTCATCGCCTGGTGGCCTCTGGGGTAGGGTTCATTACTCTGGTGGTCACTTTTCTAGTTTTCTGGACCCAGCCTAAGGGGTGGGCTCGACGTTTGGCGGTGGCAGCCTCGGTGCTGGTGGTGTGCCAAGGAGTTTTAGGCGGGCAGAGGGTGATCCAAGCCTCTTGGGTGCTGGGGCTTTTCCATGGATGCTTGGCGCAAGGCTACCTTTTAGTGGCTGGAAGCTTAGCGCTTGTTCTTTCTAACTTCTGGAAGAGCCCAGGAATTGGGGATGATATGGCCAAAAGCAGGGCGAGGATGATCTGGGCCATGACCGCACTTGTATTTACTCAAACGATTCTAGGAGCGCTTATGAGGCATGAAGGCCCGGGGTTTTTATCGATACCGGATTTCCCTACGATTTACGGCGAGTGGATGCCTGCGTTTTGGGACAGTGCTGTGCTTGCCAAAATCAACCAGTACCGCGCGATTCAGCTTCAGTGGCCAGAAACGAGTAAGACACTCATACTTTGGCAGATTCTTCACCGCACCCTAGGAATCCTGGCAGCTGTCGGTATATTTGTGGGGTCGATTTGGAGCGTCCAAGCGACGACGACACCTCAATGGTGGAGGAATGGGGTTGTGGGTTGGGTTTTCCTGGCGGTCGCTCAGGTTCTTCTTGGAATCTCCATCCTTTGGACAGGGCGTATCCCTGAGGTTGCGACCCTTCACGTCTTAATTGGAGCTGGTCTTACTTTGGTCGGCTGGCTCCTCGGCTTTGCGTCTTGGAGAACAGCCCACGTTTTGCCCCTTGTGCCGAAACAGAGGGGCGAGCGGATGAGGCAGTTCCACAGGAGGGAAGTGCGTTGAACTTGCCGCCATCATCGGTTGCCCCGTCCCAGCAGGCGGTTCAAGGATTTCGCGCATGGCTACAAGATTGGTCGGAATTAGCGAAAGCCAGGCTGAGCCTACTTGTGTTGCTGACGACGTTAGTTGGTTTGTATTGTGGCTCTGCAGGAAGGATGGACCCGTGGAGAACCCTCTTCACGCTTTTAGGAACATCACTGGTCGCAGCCGCTGCTGCAGTGCTCAATGAGTGGTTGGAGAGAGATTTAGACTCTAAGATGAAGCGCACAGAGGATCGACCGCTTCCCGCGGGGCGAATTAGTCCCGACGAGGCGTTGCTGGGTGGAGCAGGAATGGCGGGCGTGGGTTTAACCACACTATATTTTGGAGTTCATGCTCCTGCGGCGCTTCTAGCGGCTGCAACTCTCGCTCTTTACCTTTTTGTGTACACCCCCATGAAGCGGTGGACCTCGCTGAATACCTTTGTGGGGGCAATTCCAGGGGCGATCCCCCCGCTGATTGGATTTAGTGCGGGTCGAGGGCGAATCGAGTTTGAAGGCTGGGCTCTCTTTTCCATTTTGTTCCTTTGGCAGATCCCTCACTTTATGGCGATCGCCTGGAGATATAGGGAGGACTATAGAAAAGCCGGATTTCGGATGCTTCCTTGCACGGATGAAGGAGGGAGGGTCACGGGGTTAGTGTCGGTGATGTACTGCTTGGTTCTTTTGCCTGCATCTCTTTGTCCTGTGTATTTGCAGGCGGCGGGATGGCTTTATGGTGCAGGGGCTATCATTCTAGGCATCGGATACACCTACTTTGCAGCCATGTTTGCATGGAGACCATCCTTAGGGTCGGCTCGCATCCTTTTCCTGAGTTCCATTCTTTATTTGCCCCTACTTCTGATTCTTTTGGTGTCCGACTCCCGATAATCATGACACCACTTGCCAAAGCCAATCGCCGCATTTTACTAATGCTGATTGCAGGTGCGTTGGTGATGACCGCCTTTTGGATCTATTTCATCATCGCCAAAGAGCCGATTCGACCCTAAATCGAAATCTCCTATGAGCAGTGCCGCCATTCCAACCCCTCATGCAATTGGGACCTCATACCCTGGTCCTCGCTTCACGTTGCCGAAGTTTGGGATGCTGGTTTTCTTGGCATCGGAGGCAATGCTCTTTGCTGGCTTAATTGGGGGATATATTGTCTTGAGAATTGCGCAGGGCCCTGGGAGTTGGCCTCCCGCAGGAGCACCCGAGATCGGTGTGAAGCTACCTCCAACTTTCTTGAATTTGGTAATGATTGCCAACACGGTCATCTTGCTTTCGAGCAGTATCACCTATCATTGGGGTGAAGCGCGGATGCGAAAGGGGGGGAGTGGTTTGATCGGGTACTCACTGACTGCAATCTTTGGTTTGATCTTTCTAGGGGTTCAAGCCTGGGAGTGGATGCATCTCAAGCACGAGGGCATGTGGTTTAATACATATGGTATTTATGGTTCCTGTTTTTTTACGATGACCGGATTCCACGGGCTTCATGTTTTTCTTGGCCTCCTGGGCATTTTGATGACTGTTTGGCGTGCAGGCATACGTCAGATGAAGCTTTTCTCAAACCAAACTCCGAATCCTTCCCACACTTTTGAAGAGCTAACTGGGTACTATTGGCACTTCGTCGATATAGTTTGGATTTTTCTCTATTCGATTTTGTACGTTTTGTAGGGTGGTTAAGACTCTACAAAACGCGCGATTGCGTTCCCAAGTTCAGTCGGGTCGGCACAGTGTAAAGTCGGTCCCTTGGCGGGTATAATGAGGTAGCCAGTGCCGTAAGATGGCCCGTTAAGTACGCAGGCATTTGTTTGGCATTCCTCAATCTGCTTTCGGGCTTCTTCCTCCGCCCTGCTTCGTGAGGACGAAGCCTCCCACTTCCAACCTATGATTTTTGAGTCTGGAGCTTTTTGCCGGAAAGTAGGAAGAAGTTTCGGGCAAGTACGGAGCTCTAGTTGCAGGCTGGGGAGGGAACTTGGCCACTTTTGTTGGGACACTGCTTTACCATCTGGGGTTGTTGCTCGATACAGCTGATAGTCGGGCAAGGCTGCAGGAAGAAGAATGGAGCGATAACTATTAAAATCTGCTTGCTCGATCAAGACTTGAAGGTCCTGAAGGGTGTGAAAGTAAGCCTCTGGTTTTATCTCGAGAGGGACGGGGTATGTAGCTCCGCGTCCAAGCCAAAGGTGTATTGATGCGTTGGCTGAGCGGATTGCCTCTGCCATAAGGATTCCGGTTCGCCCTGTGGAGTGGTTGCTAATCTCTCGCGCTTCGTCCAGAGGGGTGCTGGTAGGACCGGCGATAATCAGAAAATCCATTCCTAGGTTGTAGCGGAAAAGGCTGGGCGGGGAAAACATCAGGCTTGCACCCAAGGCGTGTAGGGTGGAAACCGATAGGTGACGTATGAGTTATAGTGGATTCCATCTGGCCTTTAATCTTCCTGTTCTGTTGCTTCTTTTCTTCCTTTCGGGAAAGGGCTTTTGGCCGGGCGAGGTCGTCCTAGTGATGATTGCGATACTAGGAATCGTAGTCGCCTTTACCTCCCCTTGGGATAATTGGGCGGTAGCTCGTGGTATTTGGGATTTTCCTCCAGAGAGGATTCGTTTCCGAATCGGAAAACTACCTATCGAGGAGTACGCATTCTTTATCATTCAGTCCATGGAGGTGATGATGTTGTGCTGGGCATTCTTGGGTTGGGTTAAGCCCCCTCAAGGGGCACCGATGCCGCGCTGGATTGGGGAGCCGGAGGTTTTGCGACACCTTGCAATTCTATTTGTGGCTTGGGTTGCGTTCGGAGTTCTTTTCAAAGAGTGGCCGAATCGAGAGCGAAAGATTCACTATTCATGGCATCTCTTGTTTTGGTTTCTCCCCGTGATCTTGATTCAGTGGATTGTGGCGGGGCCGATGCTACTCGCCTACTCGTGGCAAGTTTTCGTTCCCACATTTGCAATCGGGACATACCTATGTGTTGCGGACTGGTATGCGATCGGAAAGGGGATCTGGTTTTTTGATGAGAAGCAGATCACCGGGTGGAAAATTGGAGGGGTCATGCCATGGGAGGAGGCCGCCTTTTTCTATATTACGAGCCTCTTGGTGGCACAAACCTTCCTCATTCTTCTTCCTCCGCAACTACGATAAAGTCACCCAGATTCGACTCTGAGCTTTCTGGCAAAGCTATTTTAGGGTTTCGGCTCGTTCCCAGGCTTCCACTTAATATTGCAGCCTAGGCTTGGAATTTGCGGTGAGGGGATAGGTTGATTGGATAGGATTGCCTGGAGAGCGCTCCGAAGATCTTGCCCTGTCGCCACAGTGTCACTTTTTGGGCGAGTGGAATCAAACTGACCTGCGTAGAGAAGCTTACCGTCCTGGCTTACTACAAACAGGTCTGGGGTGCAGGCGGCATGCCATGCGTGAGCGACCGACTGTGAAGCATCAATTAAGTAGGGGAATTTCCAGCCCCCAGCTAGAGCAAAAGCCGGCATTTTATCGGGAGCATCATCAGGATACTGCGACGCATCATTGGAATTAATGGCAACGAAGGAAATACCTTTGGGCTGAAATTCTGAGGAAACGCGACCCAGCATGTCGCGAATGTGGACCACGTAAGGGCAATGGTTGCATGCAAAGACTACAACTAGAGGTTTCCCATGAGAGCAATCTTCACGGGTCCAGACCTTCCCATCCGAATCGGGCAAAGCAAAGCTGGGAGCATGGGATCCCAAGGGGAGTCGTTGAGTTGAACCCGTACGTGCCATAAATCACTTTATGGTAGAGGCGGGATTTGCGCGATCTTTTGCGATCGTTGAGCCTTGATGGGCTGATTGGAAGTTGAGCCAGTCACGCATGATCTGTAGCGCCTCTCCGAGCTCATAGGCCTCCGCTAGGTCCACCGCGTCGGTTATGCCCTCTGTATCTCCGTCAGCAGACTCCTCAAGAGTAGGTTTTTTCTTTTTGGGATCCTTGTCGGAAAGAATGACCCCCTTCTTGTCGTCGATGACAAGTCGCGCCTTGGGTTCGGAAATCTTTTCCAAGCGCTCTTCGATTTTCTTTCGCTGATCATTCCGCTCATCCTCAATCTTCTTTTCTTGCATCCGGCTTGTCTCATTGAGGGAGATTTTCCCTGCCTCAATGCGGGATTTAACCTTCTCGATATCCGCTTTGAGGAAGTCCATATCTCGGTCGGAAGCAATTCGATCTTTTGATTTCTCCTCGAGAACACTTTTTAGGGAAGGGTCCATCTTGCTGGAGAGGTATCGACTGGGGCCGATTTCATCCCATGGGAGGGCATTGGGTAAATCGGACTCGCCGATTTTCATGTAGTCGAGGGGGGAGGGAATCGAAATATCGGGGATCACGCCACGATTTTGTGTTGAGTGACCGTTGGGGAGATAAAACTTCTGAATCGTGAGTTTTACTGCACCCGCTTGAGGTTGAATTTTCTCTCCGCCTTGCTTCAGAAAACGGCCTAACTCAACCACGGCTTGAACTGTGCCCTTGCCGTGAGTGCTTTTTTCCCCCACCACCAAAGCTCTTCCATAGTTCTGCAGTGCCCCTGCAGCAATTTCGGAAGCGGACGCGCTCCTGCGACCAGTGAGAACGAGAAGAGGGCCTTGGTATAGAGAACCAGGGATGTCATCTGTTCTTTGGATTACGGTTCCTTTATTATCACGAACTTGGACGACAGGGCCCTGATCGATAAAAAGGCCTGTCATTGTGACGGCTTCATCAAGAAGACCACCCCCATTTTTGCGAAGGTCCAGAATCACACCATCGACTTGCGCCTGATTGAGTCTTTTTAGAAGAACCTGTACATCATCGGAGGTGGATCGAGGTTTCGCCCCATTACCGCTAGCCGAAGAGTCAGCTCCACCAACCTCACCGTAGAAGCTTGGCAGATCGATCACCCCCACTCTCCATGAATTGGGGTCGACCTGCGGAATCTGGATGTTTTTCTGAGGAAGGGGAGCTTCAGGGGGAGCCACCTTACCGGACAATCGACCGACTGTTTTATCCCACCAGCTTTCTTGAGCAGCCTTTGCTTCTTTTGGTTTTTTGTCTGCGTCGATCGGAATTGATTTGGTTTGGGGCGGTTTCGGAATGTCGTAGACAGAAGCTGTGGCTTGTTGAGCTGCTAGTTTTACCTCATCCCTAGTGATTTGTACCTCGCGCTGTTCTCCAGCATTGCTACCCGCAGGAATTACTTGAAGACGAACGATAGTATTTTTGGGGCCTCGAATTTTTTTCACCGCGTTGCGTAGCTTCATATCCACGATGTCATCAAACGCATTTTCCCCTTGAGCGACCCCTATGATTTTGTCTCCGACTTTTAGCCTTCCATCGAGATCTGCGGGCCCACCTGGAACCAGCTCTTTGATGACGCAGTAGCCATCCTCTGAGGCAAGGACTGCGCCGATCCCAACGAGCGCCAGCTTGATCCCGATCGAAAAATCTTCGAGCGTCGAAGCACTCATGTAGGTCGAGTGGGGGTCGTAAAGGCTCGCAAGTGAGGTGAGGTAAAGTTGCAGAATCTCTTCGTTATCATATTCCTCAAGGTTCTTTACCAAGCGGTCGTATCGTTTCGTCACTGTGACAAGGGGGTCTTCATCAGGCTTTTTCTTCTCTTTGGCAACCTTTGATTTTGGAGCAAGCTTTTCTCGGAGCATGTCGAACTTGAGACGTCGTTCCCACAACTCATCTGCGGATGCCGCGTCTTTGGGCCAACCGACCTTGGTCCGATCGATCTCGTAACTTTGGTCGGTTGAAAAGTCGAAGGGGAGCTGAAGCCTTTTTTTGATCCATTCCAAGCGATCTCGGACACGCTCGTTGAATCCAGAGAAGATCTCGAAAGCCGGCATGGTGTTCCCTTGCTGGGTGAGTTGAGCCAGCTGTGCAGCGTAAGTGTTTTGGTATGCCACGAGATCGCTTTCAAGGAAGAATGCATGATTGTAATCGAGCGACTCCATGTAGGCCTTAATCCAATCCTTTGCACGGTCCTCCGTGAGTGGTTTTCCCGCAAAGTGGTGATCTTGAAGTAGTTTCTGAACAAGCATAGCGGTGGCTTGAGCGCCAGCAGCTGGTCTTAAGGACTCTGCGCAAATCGGCAGAATGGTGATGAGTAGGAAAAGTCCCGTTATTGGGAAGCTTCTACAGAATCGGAAGTACATAACCAAAACCTAGCGTGACTTCTGCGGAATGCATCCCCCATGGCAAACTTTTAAGCCAGATTCTGTGAAGAGCATGGAAAACAAATGTCTGGCCACAACCCATTGCCCAGCATGGGCTTACAATTTAGCTATCTTTTCGGGGGGGGCAATAGAAGCAATAACCCCTGGAGTAAGTCTACGTGACACGATCACTTTACTCTCACCGGTCAAAGTAAGTGTGAGTGGGGTATTTGAGTTCCGTGACCAACCGAGAATATTTTTTCGTGCAACCCAGTGTCTCCCCGAAATCTGAAGCCACAATTTCGGATCCAATTCCTTTAAAATTCTTTTTAGGGAAGAACGGATAATCCCTTTCCCTTTTGTAGAGTGTAAAATGACATAGTTTCCAAGCGACTCGATCTGGCGCAGTTCGGAATGAGCCACCATCATTTTCTTTCCCGAGAAATCTGCGAGGATGCGCAATTCCTCTGATGGCTGTTTTTCTAACCCTATTTTCCGTCGCGCACGGATGAGTGATTCACGGAGGCGGTTTTTGTCGACTGGCTTGAGAAGGTAATCGACAAGATCGAGGTCAAAACCCTCGGCCGCGTGGTTCGGGTGGGCCGTTACCGCGATGACGGCCCCCGTAAAAGAGTTTGTTCGAAGCAGGTCGAAGCCAAATTCATTCCCTAAAGAAAGATCCAAGAACATCAGCTGCACTCGCTTTTTTCGCAAAAGAGCCTTTGCCTGCTTCTTATTTTCTGCCTCACCGACAACCTGAATCCAAGGGAACTCTTGTAAGACATTCTTCAGGTCTTGACGGCAAAGCGGCTCATCATCGACTAAAATACAGCTGAGCTGACTCATGAATCCTTACGATGGATTGGAATCTCCAAAGTCGCGGTGACATGACCCGATCGATCCTCGGTCAGGTTGATCTGACCTTTTTTCTGGAAAAGTAAATCCAGCTGTTGGCGCGCCAAGAGAAGCCCTGCACCTGTTTTATCAGGGCGAGCCTTTTTCAAACGACCTGGCTGAATCACCTGAATGGTTAATTTCTTGTCGCGAGACTTTCTTGCAATGACTTGAATGGTAAGGGCCTTATTTTTCATTCTTTTCCCGTGTTTCACTGCATTTTCTAAAAGAGTATGGATCGCCATGGGCGGCAGGGGCAATCGTGTCGTCGCCCGATCAATCTGGAAAACGACTTTCAGCTTCGAACCACGCATGGTCTCGAGGCTCAGGTAATCTCGGCATAGGGCCAACTCCTCCTCAAGAGGAATGAGGGCGCGTGTCTGCGTATCGACCGCAATGCGTAAGAAATTTGCAAGCTTGCCGGTGAAATCTTTAGCAGATTGAGGATCTTTCCCAATCAAGGCTCGCAATCCGGTGAGGCAGTTAAAGAGAAGATGCGGATTCAGGCGCGCTCGCAGGGTGGTTATTTCCATGTTCGCAATCTCCGCAACCCTTTCTGCTTTTTCCACTTTCTCTTGAAGTCCTAAGGAGTGGAGAATGCCTGTTACCTGCAGGGGTTTTCCTTTTGCGGAGAATCGGCTTGTCACCCAATGGGAAAGATACGGGGGTGCGCCAGCTTTTTTGGATAAGACTTTCACTTGCCCCGCGTGACGAGTCTCCAGGAAAAGTGTTGGACAAGAGGGGAGCTCGGACGCGATGGAAGGACTATCGATATGATATCCTCCTGCTGAACTCCATGTCCAAAGAGAAGATTCAAGAGAATCCATCATCAGGCGATCTTTTGTGGCATTGGCCCGTAAAGTGTCGGTAGCTACACCGAGCGGATAAAAGGTAAAGCAAAGGACTGCGAGTAAAGCAATTTGAGACGTGAGCGGATCTTCTAGCAAATGCAGCATATTAGAGTCATCTAAATGGCTACGATTTAATTCCGATCGGTACAGTGCGTAATCTTCGCCCGTGTGTTTATTCATGAGCCTAAGATCAAATGGCTGATTCGGTTTTAGATTAAAGAAGAGAAATGAGAGAATAAAGCAGTTGAGGGTAGCACCCTTAAGCCCTGTACTCCAAATCCCCCAGACCACTACCGGCACTAATAATATGAAAACTGCCTGAGAGATTACGAAGTCTTGATGGATAATCCAGACGCACAGTCCGACAAAAAGACCCGTCGCTAAGGATTGCATGAAGATTCCGCTTCTCCATTTGAGGCGGAAGATATCCCGCCAACTCAAGATGAGCGGTGTTAATAAAATAATTCCACTAGCGTTTCCTGCCGCATAAACAACTACTTCGTGAAAAATATTCTCTAAAGGGAGCTTTCGGTTAACACAAAGGAGAAACTGAGCGGTTGTGGCACTCAGTAGGGATGGGGCCCAGGGAGCTAATACCAAAAAAGTGACTAGGTCTTTTTGAGTAGTCAGTAAAATGTTGAATTCTTTTTTAACTCGCCGAAGAAGGAACCAAGCGAGTGTGGTTTCGCCCACATTGGCAAGGGGCAGTAGCAGGGAAGTGGCTATAGGTATTTCCCCCCAAAAAAGCAGTTGCGAGGGCAACAGACCCAAGTACACCCCTACCAGCATCCATGGCCCCCCAAGGAGGGTGGAAGCTAGCGCGGCACCGGAAGCAGGCCAAAGTGGTGCAGACCAAACTGGATAGAAATTTTGTATATAAAGGGACGCGTATGCCAATGCATACTGACTCAGCGCAGTTACAAAAATACCTCCAAGAATAGAAAAGGGTAATCTCACTTCTTTAATTGCCTAGAAAATAGGATCTACGAAATAAAAGTTTTCCACTTATCACTAAAAACATACCATTTATCACACAATATTCGCAGGAATTAATTTAAAGGGCAATTTCCTATTTATGTCGGACATGCTTCTTGCTGAAGGCATTATCCCCAAGCCTGTTTACTGCGTAGTATGCGAGGATCGGGTTTTTGTTCGTGATCTTCTTGATCGTTGGTTAGAGCAGTCGTTGCCCTGCCGACTAGCTCATGTCCCTCACCCACATGCGATGGAACGGGATCACCTTGGCGCAAGAGTCTGTCTGATCTCTGCGCGAACAGCACCCACTGAGGGCCCGATTTTGCCTAAAGGCTCGTCTTCGATCCCGATTGTGTTCGATGATAACTTCAGCCATCAAACTGCGCTTTGGTGGCAAGATAGGGGGGCCAAAGGCTTGCTGGATTTTCGAGATTCACCAGATGATTGGGTGAACTGCATCCGAACTGTTCTGGATGGGGGTATTGCCTTGACGCCGACTGCCAAGGTGGCCCTGGATGAATCCAATTCCAAACATGGTCTACAAGCCCTTTCGCGACGTGAAATGCAGGTTGCTCAAATTCTGGTTCGTGGTGCAACAGCTGAGCAGGCGGCGAAAAAGTTGGGAACAACAGAGGGGACCATCAAAAATCAACGCAAAGCGATTTATCAAAAGTTAAGAATTGAGAGAGCGACTCAACTGCCCTGGGCCATGGGTAATGGGGTAGCGAGAAAGAAATGATGAGTTCTAAGGAGAAGGTTTCTGAAAAGCCTAGATCTCAATTCAATTCGTCTCGCTCGCGTGCTTTTGTTGCCTCAATCAGCGTGGCTTTCACCTTTTTGGGATCTCTTGCTGTCATAATTTACTTACTACTGAATAAGTGAATCGGTCGGGCAGCAGTTCACAAGAACGCAAGAAGATTGCGGCATACCTTTCTGGCATCAAAAAACTCTTCAGCAATTTCTCTAGCTCTTTTGGAGTGGGTCGAATAGTCGCGCTCTATCTTGGACAGGGCATCAGCCGCCTCCTCGATTGTGGAAAAAGGCAGAACCCCTTTGTCGGACGGGATGTGCGTACTCCAGCCTGTCTCCTGAACCACGGCGGGTTTACCTGCCGCTAAATAGCAAGCTGTCCGACAGCTGAACCAACCGGTTTTTGCCGCAACATAACCGTGCTTTGCGATACTCCACTCTCCTCGTGAACCATTGATAAATCCCCGGTAAGTTTGATGATCAGGCACAACTTCTTGCGGTTCTACGAGGTCCCATCCTAATGCACGAAGCTTCTCAGCGGGGCGCTGGCCATCGACCCCCATACCCATAGCGAGGCGAAGGGGGGCCCGAGTTTTCGATGGAAGTGCTTGAAACTTTATAAACTCAAGGCTTTTTTGTCCGTAGGTTTTTCCCTCCCAAACCTTGGGTTGGTAACTGGCCCAGTTCATCACTGTTGTCCATGGAGCCTGAGTAGGCGACGCAGTTACCGGCCACTGATCGAGTGCTATCGGTTGAACAGTCGGTCGCCATGTGATTCCATCCGTAGGCACGGGACAGCCTTTTTGGCTAACGGAAAGGCCGAAAGTGAAGTGGCTGTCGTGATCCCTAAGACGACCTGCGTATAAAGGATTCGATCCATCCAGAAGACCGATTTGGCAAAACATAGGATCTCCATCGATAAACATCTTATGTCGGACGCGGAGGTCATAATCCCGTAACCATCCAGCGCTGGAGACATTCACCAGGAGATCCCCATCTTTGAGCCACTCCCTAGCTTTTTTCTCTCCGGCCCCATGGAACGAGCCATCGGCTCCATTGCGATATACCCAGGATTCAGCTAGGTCGAAGTCGGTAAAGATCTTTTTGAGAGAGCGAAGGGCGAAGGAGCAGTCATCGGTGATAGTGCCAGCTACTGGGTCGTACGGCCAAGCGCCCGAGTCCTCGAGATAGAGGACCTCATGCCCCAAGGAGCGAAAACCAAGGAGGTAGTGTAGATAGTCCCAAATGACACCTCCAAAAGGGTACTGTCCCACGAGGCCCGTAATAATGATTCGCACGTCGATAGTTTAGAAGATTTCCAGTCTATGCACAGCCTACATCCCTTGTGGATTGAGCTGGGGGGTAGAGTAGGGGAAAAAGGGAGAATGGCAGAAGGCTCCACACCCATGATGAGGCAGTACCAAGGGTTGCGCGCCCAAGTGCCCAAGGATGCATTTCTTTTCTTTCGGCTGGGCGACTTCTACGAACTTTTTTTTGAAGATGCTGTGGAGGGGGCAAAACTCCTGAATTTAACGCTGACGAAGCGCAATAGTATTCCCATGTGTGGATTGCCTTATCACGCGGCAGAGGGATACATCGCAAAGATTTTGGTGGCAGGGCGACGAGTTGCACTTTGCGACCAGGTGGGGGAGGTGAGAACGGGGCAGATGGTAGAGAGGGCGATCACTCGGATTCTCAGCCCTGGATGTGCGACTGGGATGGAGCTGACGGAGCCGAAACTTCCCCGTTGGCTGGCAGCCGTGCGAAGGGGGGAGGCAAAAGGGGGAAAGTGGGGGTTTGCCCTACTCGATGTCAGTAGTGGAGATTTTAGGATTGCAGATCTGGTTGATGAGATTTCTTGCCGGGAGGAAGTTCGAAGAACCAATCCTGCCGAGCTTTTGGTCTCTGAAGATGAGAGCGTGGTCTCCCAGTGGGTGGATTCTAAGGTCCGCGTCACAAGGATTCCTGAGTGGACCCTTGAGGTGGATTCAGGGAGATCCATGTTATGTGAGCATTACCAAGTTCAGAGTTTAGATGGGTTTGGCTGTCAGGGGCTAGGCCCTGCAGTGGGTGCCGCAGGAGCACTGGTGCGATATGTACAAGAAACCTTAAAGAGTGGGATGCGGCATTGGCAGGTTCCAAAGCCCTTTCGATCTGAAGAAAGTTTGCAGCTGGACTTTGCCACACAAAGAAATCTGGAGCTATTGGAGTCAGCTTCGCGCGGAGCAGACACCAGCTTACTCATTGCGATCGATCAGACTCAGACCCCGATGGGGGGAAGGGAGTTGCGGAGTTGGCTACTCAGACCCTTACGACAGAAAAAAGAGGTTGAGGACCGACATAATGCGGTGGCGGGTTTTTTAGAGGATCTGGGGGCGATGGATGAATTCCGTGAGACTTTGCAAAAAGTGCGCGATATCGCGAGGTTGGTAGGCCGCTTATCAGGCGGGTCGGGTACAGCACGAGATTTGCTGGCATTGCGAGGCACACTCGAAGTACTTCCTGAACTACAAAAACAGGCTGAAAAGATTGCAGGGGCCTATAATCAGAAGTTGAGCCGAGAGATTCATTTGGAGATGGATTTAGTGGCGCAGCTTTCGCGCGGAGTAGCGGAAGATCCGCCTGGTACTGTTCGGGAAGGCGGAATGATTCGAGATGGGTTTGATCAGGCACTGGATGGCTATCGGGCAGCTATGCGAGAAGGCCGATGCTGGATTGCTGATTTACAGGCGCGGGAGGTCGAGAGGACAGGGATCAAAAGCCTTAAGATTCGATTCCAGCAGGTGTCTGGATATGGAATTGAAGTTACGAAAGCCAATTTGGATCAGGTTCCTCAAGAATATGAAAGAAAGCAGACCTTGGCTCAGGTCGAACGGTTTGTAACTCCAGAGCTGAAAGAGGTGGAGGCAAAAATACTGGGTGCAGAGGAGAAGTCCATCGAGAGGGAGGTGCACTTATTTTCGCAGCTAAGGGATCGAGTTTTGACCAGCAGTGATACGCTGCAAAAAACGGCGATGGCGATTGGGGCTCTTGATGTTTTAGCTGGTTTTGCTGCGACGGCACGCCGATGGGGATATGTGCGGCCTGTGATGAGGGAGGATGGGGTCGTACGGATTCGGGCCGGGCGACATCCTGTGGTGGAGCAGATTTTGGCTGGGGGTGCAGAACCCTTCGTTCCCAATGACCTAGAGATCGGTGGGGAGGAGGGAAGTTTAATGGTATTAACTGGGCCAAACATGGCCGGGAAAAGTACCTACTTAAGGCAAGCTGCGCTTCTTTGCCTACTGGCTCAGGCGGGCAGTTTCGTACCCGCCCAAGCAGCAGAGTTGCCTCTTTTGGATCGAATCTTTACACGTATCGGAGCGGGGGACGATTTAGCGCGGGGTCAAAGCACTTTTCTCGTCGAGATGAATGAAACAGCACTTATCTTGAATCATGCCACGAAAGATAGCTTGGTTATTTTGGATGAGATTGGGCGTGGAACGAGCACGTTGGATGGCTTGAGTATCGCTTGGGCAGTAGGGGAGTATTTACATGATGAAGTGAAGGCGAAGACTCTATTTGCAACTCACTACCATGAGCTGGCAGAGCTGGCCTTAACCCGACGTGGGGTGATGAACTTTCGGGTGGATGTAAGGGAGGAAAAAGACCGAGTGGTTTTCTTGCATAGGATTGTAAAAGGGGAGGCAAGCCGTAGTTATGGAATTCAAGTAGCGCGGTTGGCTGGGTTACCCCCGGCAGTGTTGCGAAGGGCGGGAGAAATCCTTCAAGGGTTGGAAGAGAAAGAAATGGATGCATCGGGTAAGCCTGCTCGGATCCATCCAAAAGGGGTTACGCCATCCTCTCAACATGAAAAAGATCAGTTAAATCTGTTTTCGGAAAAAGAGAGGTTGTTTTAGAGGTTTCGCAAAGAACGCAACGAGCTACGATTTGTCTCTGTGAAACAGGCGAAAAAGGTTCTCATTCTTTCTGCAAGCGCTGGGACTGGGCACCTTCGTGCAGCGGCAGCGATTGAAACGGTGTGTCGAAATACAGCAGGTGTGGGTGAGGTGGTCAACGTGGATGCCCTCTCATTCACGAATAAACTGTTTCGAGACTTTTACTCGAAGCTGTACCTTACTTTGGTACAAGATGCGCCCACACTCTTGGGCTGGTGGTATGACAAAAGTGATGAGCCGTGGAAAACCGACAAGATGCGCTTACTTTTGGATCGGCTGAATACACGTCCGCTCGTTCGCTTGATTTCCAAGCTGCAGCCGGACATCACCGTGTGCACACACTTTATGCCTGCGGAGATCATCTCGCATTTGATCACGCAGAAGGTGATTCAGGCGAAGTTATCAATTGTAGTCACCGACTATGACTTCCATGCGATGTGGCTTTCTCGTGCTTTTCATAGATATTTCGTAGCGCTTGATGAGACGAAGGCATATTTGACGATGTTGGGACTACCTGCGGATCGTGTCACAGTGAGTGGGATTCCTGTTGATCCAAAGTTTGGACGGCTTACAGATCGTCTAAGCCTAAGAAAAAAGTTGGGGTTACATCCTGAACGGTTGGTCATTTTGGTGACAGCAGGTGCTTTGGGAGTGAACCCTGCCGAACAAGTCGTAAAATCATTACGGCAACTGACCCAGAAAGTTCAGGTGGTGGTGATTTGTGGAAAGAATCCGGAGGCTAAAGTGAGGGTTGAGCAGGAGGTGAATCGAACCTCGTCGGGTGGGGTTGAGTTTTTAGTGCATGGTTATGTGGAGGACATGCCGGAGTGGATGGCGGCAGCGGATTTATTGATCAGTAAACCGGGGGGGATGACTTCTGCGGAGGCGATGGCATCTCACCTTCCGATGGCGATTTATGATCCGATCCCTGGGCAAGAGGAGAGGAACAGTGATCAGCTTTTAGAGAAGGGAGTGGCGATCAAATGCAATGAGATTACGACCTTAGGTTATAAGGTCGGCCGACTTTTGGGTGACCCAGATCGGCTGCATCGAATGAAGGATGCAGCGCGGGAGATGGGACGCCCAAAGGCAGCTGAAACTGTCGTGAGGACTCTTTTAGCAGAATCGGATAGCACCCCAGTGGAAGTTAATAGTGATCAGCAAGAGGAGATGGCGGAGCAGGTACGCAAGCGATGAGGTCGGAACGTTTTGGAGGGAAGTTTTTGTGGGGGGTATCCTCCTGCCCGTACCAGCATGAGGGGGGATATAATGGGGATGGAGAGCCTCAAAACAATTGGGCGGCTTGGGAGAGGTCTGGGAAGGTGGCCCGTTCGGGGCGATCGGTCGATTTCTGGAATCGATATGAGGAGGATTTCGACCGTGCCGAGATGATGGGGCTCACGGGATACCGGTTGGGTGTGGATTGGACAAGAATTCAACCGGAGCCACCGCCGAGTGAATTTCAGGAGGCTGCAGTCGATCGATATGTCGATATGATTTGTGCTCTTCGGGCCCGAAATCTTGAGCCGCTGATTACACTTTGCCATTTCACGACACCCCAGTGGTTAGGTACGGATCCCTGGTTAGAGGAGAGCACGCCTCATGTTTTTAGTGCGTTTGAAAGAAAACTTTGGGAGGTGATGAATCGGAAGTTAACTGCGCGAGGGGTTGCGCCGCCGACTTGGTTCATCACGATCAACGAGCCAAATATGCTGGCAGCCTGTACCTACAATGTGGGCGCTTTTCCAGCGGGTCGGCACGCATGGTGGAACGCGGCCCTTTGCGCCTTGCAGACGATGCTGGAGGCGCACGTCCGAGTGCGACGAGAAATCCATGCGTTGTACGCGGAGCATCCTGATTGGGGAAAGCCGAAGCTTACCTTTAATAACTTTGCCAGTGATTTGTACTGGATGGACAAAATGTTGCTCGATGTTTTGGAGGGAGCGAGGGTCACTGAGGGAAGTGAGCCGATCTTGGCTTTTTTAACCGATCGATATCGTGAATTTACTCGTGCCTATCGAGCGATGGATTTTCCCCATCACGGTCTTTTTTCGGAGGCAATTGGGGAGTTGATCAAGCAGATTCAGCATGGGTTGAGCCGAAAGTTTTTGCATGAGAGCACGTTCTCTCGACTCGTGCCGCTCGTAAGAGAGCGAAGAGATGAGCAGGTAGTCGATTACATCTCCTTTGACTATTACGACCCCTTTGTAGGAAATGCAGTTCGATTACCCAGTTTCTCAGACTTACGTTTAGGTCGAGTAGGATTACGGGAGTGGTTGACCCAAAGCCTGACAACCAAGTGGTGGGATTGGAAGGCGTTGCCCAGAGGATTGCGTTTTTTTGTGGAGCGTTATGCGACCGAATATCCTCACTTGCCTATCTTGATCGCAGAAAATGGGATGGCGGAACGAAGATGCCATCCTGGTGAGATGTGTACTTTGAGGACCGATCAACAGAGTCGTAGTTATTTCATTCGGCAACATGTGGGTGAAGTGCAAAAGCTAGCTGCAGAGGGCTTGCCCTTGATCGGCTACTTTCACTGGTCACTCACCGATAACTACGAGTGGGGGACTTACGATCCTAGGTTTGGGCTTTTTGGGATCCAGTTTGATTCGAAAGATTTAGCGCGAAACGCTCGGGACGAGGGTGGGGATGTGCCTTGGGAGGCGTATGCTGAGATGATCGCGAAAGGGAAAGTTGTTTAGACAGGAACAGGGGCAGCAGGCTGGCCATCTGGCGACGGCGGTGGGATGCGGTAAGTGATCCTTCCTTTACTCAGGTCATAAGGCGACATTTCCATCTTCACCTTGTTGCCGATATTCAAGCGGATGTAATTCTTGCGCATTTTCCCTGAGATATGCGCCAAGACGGTATGACCATTGACAAGCTCGACCCGAAAGAGAGTGCCTTTGAGCACCGACCTTACGACTCCTTCTACTTCAACAACTTCACCTGCCATAACAGGTAATCCTAAGTGGAAGAGACGGGGATTGAAATCTTTTTTCCTAGAGAGCTAAACTTTCTCGTGAATTCCGCACTCGCGCTTCCAACCAAAATGTCTGAGTTCTGACGGATCAGCGACCTCGTCGAGGCGCTTCGTTGTGACTCGATCTCCGATTGAGATATAGCCTTTTGCCCACAGTGGGTGATAAGGGAGAGATTGATGCTTGAGGTAATCACCGACTTGTCGATCGGTCCAATCGAGGATCGGCAGTATTTTGACACGAGAATTCGTATGAGAAAGGATCGATAACTCTTTTCGAGAGGTTGCCGTGCTGCGACGTAGACCCGCAATCCATAGGTCGGGATCGAGTTCTTTCATGGCTCTGCGAAGGGGTTCAACACGGATGATTTCATGGAACTTTTCAAGGCCGTCTGCCCCCATCTCCCAAAGACGGCCGTATTTCTTTTCAATCTCAGTTGGAGTTTGGAGTGGTCGATAGGTTCGAATGTTTAATCCAAGCTTTTTGGTTAATCGTTGTGCAAATTCCAAAGTTTCAGGGAAGTGGTATCCGGTATCCACAAAAACGATCGGCAGATCGCGCTTTGTTTGAGTCGCCAAGTGTAGGAAGGCGGCGGATTGAGCACCAAAGGAGGTGGTGAGTACCAGCTTTTCAGGATAGGCACCAATAGCCCAGTTGATCCGTTCCTGGGGGGACTTTGATTCAAGGTCTGGGAGTAGGGTTCTGATGGAACTTGCTCCATTCTCTTTCTGAAGAATCATGCTTGCAATATACGGACAATTCATACAAAGTCTATCATTTATGTCATATTTGCAACATCTTGAAGATCAAGCAATTTATATCTTTCGCGAGGCTTTCGCTAATTTTAAAAGTATGGCTATGCCTTGGTCGATGGGCAAGGACTCGAACACGCTCATCTGGTTGGCGAAGAAAGCTTTTGCTGGAAAAATCCCTTTTCCGCTGGTTCATATCGATACGACGTATGAGTTTCCGGAAATGCTAGCTTTTCGCGAGTGGGCCAAAAAACATTACGAGATTGATTTGATCGTGATTGTGAATGAGGAGGCCCGCAAAAAGGGGATCGGTTACGAAACTCACGATCCTGTGACAGTTACCCATGAATTAAAGTCAGCCGCTCTCCAGCAGGCATTGGCCAAATATAAGTGGGATGCCCTCGTTACAGGAATTCGTAGGGACGAGGACTCAACCCGAGCGAAGGAGCGCTATTTCTCGCCTCGTACGGCAGACAATGAGTGGGAGTACCGCGATCAACCGCCAGAGTTTTGGGGCCAATTCACTACAGCGGTAAAGCCGGGGGAACACGTGCGGGTTCAGCCACTATTAGATTGGACTGAGTTGGATATCTGGGAGTACATCCGGCGCGAGGGGATCCCCATTCCGAAAATGTATTTTTCTCAACAGGGGCGTCGTTACCGCTCTTTGGGATGTTGGCCTATTACAAAGTCGATCGAAAGCTCTGTCGACACCTTGGAGGGGATTGTGGAGGAGCTGAAGGTCACTAAGACATCCGAAAGAGCTGGTCGGGCACAGGATCATCACGAGCGTAACGCCATGCAAAAACTGCGGGCGAAAGGATTCATGTGAGCCAGGGAGTCGTTATGCCTCAGGCACCTAAACCCGTGCCAAAGGATTATATTCCGGCCTTTTTTCCAAAGAGACAGGGTGGGGCTAGAGCAGCAGGAGGAGCCGAGGAGGTGCGAACCAGTATCGTGGTCGTGGGACACGTAGATCATGGGAAGTCCACTCTAATTGGTAGACTTCTCGCCGATACTGGCTCTTTGCCTGAAGGAAAGTTGGAAGCTGCAGAGAAAGCCTCGCGCGAAGAGGGGATGCCTTTGGAATATGCTTTTCTCCTTGATGCTTTCCTTGAGGAACAGGCCCAAAACATCACGATCGACACCACCCGAATCGGTTTTCGATATAAGGGGCAGTCTTTTGAAATTATCGATGCCCCAGGGCACCGTGAATTTATTAAGAATATGGTCACAGGTGCTGCGGCCGCAGAAGAAGCCATCCTGCTGATCGATGCGCACGAGGGATTGAAAGAGCAGACCAGAAGACATGGTCTTCTGCTTTCTCTTTTAGGGGTATCCCGAGTGATCGTCGCAGTCAACAAAATGGATTTGGTGGGATGGAAGGAAGATCGCTTCCGTGTTCTTGAAAAAGAAATTCGGGAGTATTTGGGAGGGCTAAAAATCATTCCGAGAGAGGTGATCCCCATTTCTGCTCGCGAAGGCGCCACAGTGATGCGCAGGGACGAGAAGCACCTTTCCTGGTGGAAAGGGCCGACGCTTCTTGAAGCCCTTTTAGCGGGTGCTGGGAAAGTAGAGTCCAAGGGTGAAGGCCCTTTGCGCTTTAGCATTCAGGATGTGTATCGCTTTGATTCACGCAGGGTGATTGTCGGGAAGCTGGAGAGCGGAAGAATTCGTGTCGGGGACCCTGTAGTTTTTTTTCCAGATAGAAAAACGAGTAAAATTAAATCGATTGAGTCATGGGGCGAGGAGACGGCCTTGCGGGAGGTTGGTCCTGGGCAAAGCGTGGCTGTAACTCTCGAGGAGCAGATCTTTGTAGAGAGGGGTCATGTGGGGGCACTTCCTAATAATTCACCCGTGGAGTCCCGGGAGGTACGAGCGCGGATCTTTTGGTTGGATATCGAGCCGTTGCGTTTACAAGCCCCTGTCACACTTCGATTAGGAACTCAAACGGTAGAGGCAAGGGTCGTGGCGATTGACCGGGTGGTGGATGCAGAGAAACTGGAGGCTGCAAGTGATACTCGTGAAGAGGTTGGCCGGTTCGAGGTCGCGGAGGTGCGCATCCGTTGCCGTCGCCCTCTTGTATATGATTCGCACGAGAAGGTCTCGGCGACTGGAAGATTTGCTTTGCAGAGAGGTCCCAGAATTGGGGGAGGCGGCATTATTACCTTTGCAGAGTATCCAGCCTCCTTAGCCAAAGCGGTCACGGGGGAGCATTTGACCTGGACTGAGGGCAGGGTTTCCCAAGAGGCTCGTGCAGGCCACTTCGGCCACGAAGGAGCGGTTATCTGGCTGACCGGATTATCCGGCTCTGGCAAGTCGACACTTGCTGTGGCCCTAGAGAGCCTTCTTTTTCGTCGTGGGATCGGGACGATGATTTTGGATGGGGATAATTTGAGGCATGGATTGTGTGCTGACTTAGGTTTTAGTCTAATCGATCGGGCAGAAAATATTCGAAGGGCGGGGGAGGTGGCAAAGCTCATGGCAGAGTCGGGGCTCGTTGTAATTGGCTCTTTGATTTCTCCCTTGAGAAAAGAGCGCGAATCGGTCCGCGCCTCTTGTCACAATGCGGGGCTAAACTTTTCGGAGGTTTATATCAGCGCTACGATTGCGGAGTGCGAAAAGCGTGACCCTCGCGGACTTTATCAGAAAGCTCGTAAAGGTGAGATTCAAGGATTTACCGGCATCGATTCACCTTATGAGGCGCCTGAAAAACCTGATCTGATTCTTGAAACAGGAAAAGAGGAAGTGGAGAAATCCGCAACGCGACTCCTGAGCCACGTTTTAAACCTGGTCCGTCTAAAGGAAGAAGACCGAGAAGGAGCCGCGGGTCCGGGCGGACAGATCTAACCAGTGATTCGAGGGAGGAGGGACCATTTTCCCTCACGCCATTCGGCAGTTCCGGCACTCGCCCTGGTTAATCGATCTTTCAGTGCTGGTGTCCAAGGAGAGTCGGGAATGGGATCGATCAGGATTGCGGAATCTTCTGCTGCATCAGCTTGCCGAAGAACTCTGTAAAGATTCTGCGCAGCAGTTGAGGGTTGACGATCAGGAGCTAAAATCTGGATGCGCGAGCTCGTTGGCTTCTGCTGCGGACTATAGAGAATATACTGGTAGGGGGATTCGAAGTTCTGGATGGGGGAAGTGCAAAGATAGAGTGGGGTTTGAGGAGCATAGTGGTGAGCCAACATCCCGGGGGATGCTGCGGAAAGATCGGGAGTATTTGAGGAAGATCTTGTGGCGACGGGAACTTTGAGAGTTTTTGAGATACGATCTGCTGAGATGGATCCAGGACGAAGAATTAATGGATTCGCCCCAGTTAAAGAGAGAACTGTGGACTCGATCCCATTTGAGCAACTCCCTCCATCAAGAATTAGGGGGATCTTTCCATCGAGCTCCTGCAGAACGGCAGATGCATCGGTCGGGCTGATTCGACCAAAACGATTTGCACTAGGAGCAGCCACGGGTTGACCAATTTCCTTCAGAAGACGTTGTGCGTCGGGATGGGATGGAAAACGCACTGCCACAGTGTCGAGTCCTGATGTGACCTCGACTGGTACTTGATGTCCTTTGCGAACGATGAGGGTCAGCGGGCCAGGCCAAAACTTCTGCGCCAATAGTCTAGCGAATGGGGGAATCGGTTCAGCGACAATTCCACCGCGGGCGGCAAATCCCAGATCAGACGACGGTAGGTGAAGAATGAGGGGATCTGTAGAAGGCCTACCCTTAACATGAAAAATCTTCTGAACCGTTTCAGAGCGAAGGCCAAGCCCGCCAAGCCCGTAAACAGTCTCCGTCGGAAAAGCAACAAGGTCTCCACCCTGGAGAATCTGACAAGCCTCGCGCAAAGCCGCATCGGACATACGAAGGACTCGGGTCTTCATTTGCAAAGAGTACGAGAAAAAGCGGGCAGTGAAAAGAGAAGGGAGTTTTCCTCGACTTGTGCCTATCGGGGATTGCACGCTGTTTGGGTGAGTTTATCTAAAAAAGATTGGCAAGCAGTTGTCCGAGAAGCTGCAGCTCGTGCAGTTGGGGAGGACGTGGGTCCGGATGACGTGACGAGCCGTCTCATGATATCTGAGGGAATCCAAGCTACCGGTTTTCTTATAGCTCGGGAGCCGTGCGTATTAGCCGGGATGGACGTTGCCGAGGCAGTTTTTCGGGAAGTAGACGGCCAACTGAAATGGCGAGCTTTAGCTCAAGATGGAGAGAGGATCTTGGCTGGGAGAAAAGTCGCTGAAGTGACCGGGTCTGCCCGATCTGTCCTTACTGGCGAAAGGTGTGCATTGAACTTCATTCAGCGACTTTCGGGGGTTGCCACATTGACTGCTGAATATGTACGCCAGACGGAAGGAACGATGGCAAAGATTCTCGATACGAGAAAGACTACGCCAGGTTTGCGGGCATTGGAGAGGCAAGCCGTGGGTTTGGGTGGTGGGATGAATCACCGAACCGGTCTTTACGATGGAATTCTTGTGAAAGAAAACCATCTGATGCTGCTTTCTTTATCCAATCTTCCCGACCTCCTGAAAAAAGCTGCCCAAAATCACCCAGACCTTCCCATTGTGGTTGAGGCGGACAACTGCGAGTTGGCTAAGGAACTACTGCAGCTTCCTGTTCAGAGAGTGCTTTTGGATAATATGACTTTGGATCAGGTAAGCGAAATCGTTGCTTCTCGCAAAAAGCTAGCTTCCGAAGTACAGATTGAGGCGTCAGGAGGTGTTTCCTTAGAGGGGGCGAGAGAACTAGCTCGAGCTGGGGTTGATTACATAAGCGTGGGAAAACTGACCCACAGTGCGAGATCGATCGATTTCAGTCTCGATCTGATACGAGGTTAGAGCCTACTTCTTTGCGGGTACAGCAGGCGTACCCTTAGGCTGGTTCATCTGAATATTGAACTGAGTCACAATCTCCTTAGCCTCATTATTCGTTAAACTGAGGCGCATGAGATCTTTTGCTAGGTTTTCGAGCTTATCGGAAACCGTCTTATAACGGGTAATGGCTTGGGTTGCTTGAGTAGTGGTTTGTGCAACAGCCTGTTTTTCCTTCACGATGGAGATAAGTTGAACCAGATTCACGATAAGGAGGGCTCCCAAGAGAGTCGCAAAGGGCCAAACGCAGGAGACCGGAGGGTCGTAGGATTGATTTTCGTCATTCATGGATTTGCTTTCTCATCGAGCTTCACGTTGAGCTCATGCTTTTTAAGAATTTCTTTAAAAGCAGCATCCTTCTCGCCTGCCATGGCGATCCGAATGCTTAAGTTTCGTAATACAGTCTCCATTTGGGGGCCATTGGCGACTTGAGCCTGGACGGCTTGAATTTGGGAGATGGCGCCACGAGTGCTTAAGCCAAGCAGTAGGTTGACAAGGAGAAGGACACTGACGAGCCCACTTAAACTCCAAAGAATCATTTTCTGCATGGATGGATCATTGGTGGATTGGGTGTGGTAAGTCAAACATCGTTCGAGTTGCTTGTGAGCAAGTTGAGGATGTGTCTTTAAGAGTTGGGCGTGCTGGTGTCAGAAGGGTGCCTCTTTTTAAAAGAGGCACCTGTCGTTGGAGGTTTTAGTTTCGCGGGAAGAAATGCCGATTTCGATGGAGTACTACCGGACCAGTTCTTGTTTCGAGCGAAATATTGCTTCGATTGAGCAGAGGAGACTGCCCGATATGCTTTGGAGTTCACATTCCTACTTTGAAGTAATCCTATCTGAACGAAAGACTCAAAAAGAGGTCGACTTGAATCAGCTGAAACGGCATGAATCATAACAATATGCAAAAGACCGAAGAGCTCCCGGGGCATGCTCATTTAAGAAAGACCTTGGATCGGCTTCACAAAAAATACAGCGAATGTAATGAAGGAAATGTTGCTACCTATATTCCCGAATTGGGAAAGGCGAATCCGGATCACTTCGGCGTTGCTGTTGTAGGTGTCGATGGGGATGTCTATGAAGCAGGTGAGACCTCGGCCGAATTCACCATTCAATCGATTTCCAAGGCATTCGTTTTTGGCTTAGCGGTCGAAACGCATGGGCGTGATGCTGTGCTAAAGAGAGTCGGGGTTGAGCCAAGTGGAGATGCATTCAACTCACTTGAACTTCGTTCAAGCCGGAAGCCATTCAATCCGATGATTAATGCGGGGGCGATCACCGATACGGGGATGATCACAGGTGCTTCTGTGAAAGAGCGGATGAATAAGATCTTACGTCTATTAAGCGATGCTGCCGGCAGGGAATTACGCGTGGACGAGGCCGTTTATCGGTCAGAAAAAGAGACGGGCCACCGTAACCGAGCGATCGCGCATCTTTTGAAAAACGTAGATCTTATCGATGGAGAAGTTGACGAGGTGTTGGATTTATATTTTCAACAGTGTTCCGTACTACTCAATGCTCGTGATTTAGCTACTATGGGCGCGACATTAGCAAATTTGGGGACAAATCCAGTGACTGGGAAAGAGGTTTTGAGTTTTGATTCTGTTCGGGACGTGTTGAGCGTGATGTTTACTTGCGGAATGTACGACTTTGCTGGGGAGTGGGCGTTCCGCGTTGGGATCCCGGCCAAGAGCGGTGTGGGTGGAGGCATTCTAGCGGTGATCAATCGGCAACTCGGGATCGGCACGTATTCGCCCCGTCTAGACTCGATGGGGAATAGTGTTCGAGGAATTCGACTTTGCACGGATTTGGCGGAGGAGATGGGCTTGCACGTCTTTAATTTCACGAATGCAGGGTCTAGCTTCATCAAGGCAACATTCGGTAAGAAATAAAACCGGTGCGGGGGGGATTCGAACCCCCGGTACGGTTTTACCCGTACAACGGTTTAGCAAACCGCCGCATTCGACCGCTCTGCCACCGCACCAGGAATAAGAACCATAAGATAATTTGGGCGCGGGAGCCAACCCGCTTTTTATTACCCGCCGACGAATATTAATAGGCAGCAGCCGAGGGGCTGGCCCGCTCAACACCCGTGGGCAGTGCAGGGGCAGGGGCGGTAGTTTTCTTGGAGGCTGTTGGCAATGGGTCACCACCATGGGTAACCGGTTGGTCTAGGCGGAGGAGCTTAATTACATCCTCAAAAGGATTTTGATTCGACCCTTTTTTGGCGCGGACTCCCACTCCAGCCTGAGTCACAGAATAGGCATGGGCTGGCCCATCAGTTTTAAGATTTGTTACGGTGGGCATCGGGTTCAGATGGTTGGGTTGATCGGGTGTCTCAAGGTTTGCGGCTCTACTCTGCGTTGCATAAATTTCATATTCACTTTCTGACATGGAGGAGAGATTTAGTTCTTTTGCGACCTTTCCTCGGGCGAGCAGGTCGATGCGTCCCTTGGTGTCCTCACCCGTACGCCTAGCAGTAAGCTGGTCGGTTAACTCACGGGGCGTCGGAAGGGGTTCAGGCTCCTGCTTCAATGGGATACTTTCCATGGATGGAAACAGATCGGCCGCTTGCCTAGAAATATCCGACTTACCGCCTTTTGGCCCAGCCAGGAGGTTTAATTGAAGATCTCGCCCTTCAGCAGCGTAGGTGGGCTTGCGCTTCGCCTCTATGGGGTTTCTACGATAAGAATCAAAATCGAAAGGCTGGGATGAGGTTTCCATTGAGGGAGCTGCATGGGCCTGCACCAAGGGAAGAGTGCTTATAACCAGCATGCAAAAAAATCGGCGCATTTCACTGTTATGGGACAGGCGCTTGAATTGGCCAACGAAACTCTGGCGCAGCTTGAGACTAAGATGTGGATAAGAAAAAGGAACTTGTGGGAAGAGTAAATAGTTTCAATGATGAGCAGATGTATTCGATCATTGGTGGAGATGCTAAAACCTACGGTCCTGTTTCTGCAGATGAGGTGCGTCGCTGGATTCGGGAGGGCCGAGCCGACGAGGGGACAAAGATCAAGCCAGAGGGGAAAGGCGATTGGATAGAGCTGGGGACGCTTCCTGAGTTTTTCCCAGTCCCATCGACTATTCCTCCTAAGATTTCACAACGTCATGCGGCGGTCATTCAGTCAGGATTTGGAGAGATTCATGTAGGGGATTGCCTCCGATATTCCTGGCATGTTTACCGCCAGGATCCTTGGAAAATTACAGGGGTTATTGGAATTGTTTTTTTTGGACAATTTCTACTGAACAGCATTCCGTTAGTGGGTGCATTATTGGCTTTTTTATTAAACGGACCCATTCTCGGGGGGGTTTACTACTTTTGTCTCCAGAATCTCAAGGGTCATCCTGGGGGAGTCCGCGACGTTACCGAAACAGTGAAGGACCGTTTTCTGCCATGTTTCCTTGCGACAACAGTTTCGAGCCTGCTTGCTTTTGGCCCCTTTCTTTTGGCCTTGATTCCGGCTGCCGCACTTTTTTTTGCCTCGGGAGTGGAGATTGAGAAATTGGCTGAACATTCAGCCCTTCTCTTAGCCATGGGGTTACCCCTGTTGGCAGGAATATTGGGAATGATGTACCTCCTGATTTGCTGGTCATTGGCCGTCCCTCTGGCTGCATGCAGTACCTCCGATTTTTGGACCTCATTGACTTTAAGTTGGCGTGGGGTTCGCAATAACTTTTGGCCTTATCTCGGGTTGCTCCTGATTTTGGGAGCTATCAATCTTTTGGGCATCCTCTGCTTCGTCGTCGGACTTTTCATTACCATTCCTGTGACTTTTCTTGCCACCATGATTGCATATGAGCAAATCTTCCGAACCACCGATTCTCGCTAAATCAGAGGCAGCCCGGAATTGCCTCGGGCTGAATGCAACCGTCTTGCCGGGGCTAGGAACCTTTCGCATGGGAAATCATTTTCGAGGCCTTTGTGAAATGGCGGTCGCCCTTGGCGGAACAGTTTATTTTTGTATCACCCTACTCCAAGCAGTTGGATCTCGGGATGAAGATATCAAACTGTTGCAAGCCTTCCGTCCTTATTTTAGCCACCTTGTTCTTGGGGTGGCACTGATTTTGGGAAGTTGGGTTTCCGGTTTCATGTTTGGAAAGCGGTTACTACAAAAATGAATTCCGAACTGATCCGACACGGAATGGCAGCGATGCTTGGAGGGGGAGTTGCTTCTTTACTGCGCTTTTCTGTGGGTGCGTGGGTGATTCATATGTGTCCTAATGAAAAAATACCTTGGGCCACTTTGGCGGTAAATTGGTTAGGATGTCTGTTGGTAGGTCTTATCTATGGATGGGTTTCGGATCGATGGTTCATGGGTCTTCATATGAAACATCTGCTTGTCACAGGTTTTTTGGGTGGATTCACCACCTTTTCGGCTTTTAGTGTAGAGACGATCCTTCTTTTTCGAAGAGGTGAGACCCTTTTGGCCTGGGGCTATGTTTTAGCCAGTGTGGCGGGTGGGTTAGTTCTTGCCTGGGTCGGTGAGAGAATCTCCGCCGCCCTCCAGAGCTGAGAGTCTCTTCCTGAGCCATAAATCGTGGCCCCGTAGGATAGCATCCGACCCAAACTGCCTCCTCACCAGATCGGTGGCTTCCGCTAGGTGGAGACGTTCGGTGATGCTTTTCTGAGGAAGTCCCGTCAAAGGCAGCTCTGGATATGGAAGATATTTGTGAAGATTAGAGAGACGGACTCCGACCAGACGAAGAGGCTTGGGGCTGCACCAGGAGCGTCGGAGCAGCGGTTGCAACAAGGGATAGAAGTCGTTTTCGAATGGTGAAGGCTCGTTTACGGAGTCGGACCTCACCACATCCTCCATGTCTCGATAACGAATTCGTAATGATAATGTTCTAGCGGCAAAACCCTCCCTCCTTACTTTTCTGCAGAGGCGGTCAACCATGGCTCGCAATGTGGCCAAACAAAAAAGCTCATCAGTTTGGTCGATATCGAACGTTTCCTGCTCTCCAAATGACTTTGGGTCGGCTGAAGCAGTGGTGACTGGTCGGAAGTCGATCCCTTGAGAGAAAAGATGTAATTCTTGTGCCGAAGAACCGGCTAACCTCTCTAGTTCCTGAATGGATAGAGAGGCGACCTGATGAATCGCTGTTATGCCTGCCTCAATATAGCGGGGCTCTGTTTTTGTTCCGATTCCTGGTAGCCATCGAACGGGAAGGGTGGCTAGAAATTCGCGCTCTTGTCCGGAAGGGACTTCGATAAAGTTGTCAGGCTTCTTCAGCTTTGAGGCGACGGCGGAGCAGAACTTGTTCGAAGCGAGGCCTTGGGAAATTGTTATCTTTAGATCCTTTTTGATTTGCAGGGAAAGCCGTAGGGCAGATTCACGGGGGTGCCCAGAGCGATCGGCTGTAAGATCTAAATAGCCTTCATCGATAGAGCAAACTTCCACTTCAGGCGTTAAGTCATATGCGTACGCGAACATGAGTTGGGAAAACCGTTCATATTTCTCAAAGTCCGCTGGAACAAGAATTAGATCGGGGCAAAGTCGAAGAGCTTGAGAGGTGGGCATTGGCGTTTTAACTCCTCTTGCCCGCGCTTCATAACTGGCCGAGGCCACAATTCCTCTTGTCGACCCGCCTACTGCAATCGCTTTGCGACGCAGGCGAGAGTCGGCCGCTTGTTCGACCGATGCATAAAATGCATCTGCATCTAGATGTAAAATCGAGCGTGTGCTCATCCCATTGTTCGGATAAGGCAAACCACAACCCCTTGTAAAACCGCATCGGTGTGATCGATTGCTGGCGCAGGAGATGGCGGAAGGAATCGAGGGGTGGGGGAGTGGCGATATCGGGTCAAAATGCCCTGTCCGTGGTGGAGTATCAGCGCGAGGTCTTGGTCTTTTAAAGGGCGGAACTCTAGAAGAAGCCGGTCTTTCTTTAGAAGCCCGAGCTCCTTCCATTGGTCTGAATCAACTTGATGCACAAAGCTCCTTCCCGGCTGGAAGGGTATTTCCTCAATAATTTGAGCAAGAGGGTGAGAAAGAGACTCCGACATTCACCCATCCTTTGAATTGCGGATGGGAAAGGTCAATGATCAATCGTAAAAAAACTATCTTCTACCGCGTGAAGAATCAGAGGAATCGCCAGAGCGTTGGTGAGGAGGGAACCGCTCCTTGTTTTTCCAGCTTCGGCGGAGGCGCCAAGGCATGGTATCGCGACGAGGGCGGTACGGAGCGGGAGGTGGAGCCGAGGGGTCCCTTGGCCCGGCTGGCCGATGAGGGGCGGCGGTGTTCGCAGGCTCGGAAAATCCTTCAACCTTTCTGCGAAGGATCCCACGACCTAGAAAGCGTTCTAATGTCTTTAAATGGGCGAAGTCATCATGGGCTAGAAAACTGATCGCCTCTCCTACGGCATGTGCTCGGCCTGTACGACCGATCCGGTGGACATAATCCTCCGGATGACGAGGGAAGTCATAATTGATTACGTGGGAGATACCTTCCACATCAATTCCGCGCGCAGCGATGTCGGTCGCGACGAGGACACGGACACGGCCCGACTTAAAATCCTGGAGCGCACGGAGACGTTGATTTTGAGATCGGTTGGCGTGAAGAGTCGCGCAAGGGATTCGTAGGGATTCTAGACGACGGGCAATCCGGTCAGCCCCGTGTTTTGTTCTGGAAAAAACAAGAACAGTTTTTAGTGCCTCCTGCTTCAGGAGGTGAGTCAGTAGGGATGATTTTGCATGGTGGGAAACTTCGTAGAGATATTGAGCTACTGTTTCTGCAGGATTTGAGCGGCGACCGATTTCAATCAGTTTCGGGTTGTGCATGAACTCCCGGGTTAACCGCTCGATTTCCCGGGAAAGGGTGGCGGAAAAGAGCAACGTCTGCCGTTGGCGAGGGAGAAGTCGGACAATCTGGCGGATGGCGGGGACGAAACCCATGTCGAGCATTCGATCGGCTTCATCCAAAACGAGAAACTCAAGATTTCTGAGGCTTGGCTCGCGACCCCGAATCAGATCTAGAAGACGCCCGGGTGTTGCGACAATAATATCTGCGCCTTGTTGGAGGGCTCGGATCTGGGGGCGTTCACTTACTCCACCAAAGATTGTCGCGATGCGCAGCTGCAGATGGCGGGCGTAGGTAAGGATGTTTTCCTCGACCTGAACCACTAGCTCGCGTGTAGGAACCATGATTAGGCCACGGATACCGCGGTGTTGAAGAGGATTTGTGGCCATCAAAGAAAGCAAGGGGAGAACGAAGGCTGCCGTCTTGCCTGTGCCTGTTTGCGCGATGCCCATCAAGTCATTCCGTTGCAGGATAACGGGGATTGCGGCGGTTTGAATCGGGGTTGGTTCAGTGTACCCAGCATCCCGAACTGCATGTTGGATCGGTTCTGCTAAACCGAGCTGTTGAAAAGGCATATTTCACACTGCCCGAATGAATTCCCAAAAGCACGAGTGGAATTCATTGATTCTTGTGCCGCACTATTCCTGGCCGCTGATCAAAGAGGGTTAGCGATCTTCGCGGTGACGTTTTTTCGCGTTTGAATCATAGTGCGGATTCGGACCGGAGGGTATGGCCGCCGCTGTTTCCTTTTGCCAGTCATGCAAGGTTTTAAGGAGAAGAGTAGTTTTTTCCGTTTTCGTGCCTGCCAAGTCATTGCTTTCAGAGGGATCTGAGGAGAGATCATATAGCTCGGGTTTTCCTGTTTCAAAAAACTCGATCAACTTCCAGTTTCCCTGTCGTATGGCACTACTTGGCTTGGCATTGCCTGTGTAACAAGGGAAGTGCCAGAAGAGGTTGGCGCGGTCTAAGCCCTTACCGTCGCGAATTGGGAGAAGGCTTCGACCGTCCACCACTTGGTTTGTTGGTGAAGGAACTGCCGCGAGCTCAAGAAGGGTAGGGAGAAAGTCGATGGTAGAGACGGGCACATCGCTAAAAGATCCTTCTTTTACCCTTGGGCCGCTCCAAAATGCGGGAACACGGATGCCACCTTCATAAAGTGATCCCTTTCCGTCCCGAAGCGGGGTATTGAACTGGCGGGTTCCACCGTTATCCGACGTGAAGAAGATATGGGTATTCTTGGCTATTCCGAGTTTCTCCAGTTCCGCATAAAGTTTTCCGATGTTTTGATCCAAACATTCGATCGTGGCGGAGTACTCGGCCGCGATCCGATCCCTCTTGTCAGCGTATTTTGCGAGAAGTTCTAGCTTTGGCTCGAAGGGGGCATGAACTGCGTGGGGTGCGAAGTAGAGGAAAAAAGGGCCATCCTTATGGTCTATCATCCACTTGATGGCGGCATCGGTCATGATGTCGGTTAGTTCAGATCCATCTTTTCTAAGGTAAGCGTCCTTTTCAAATCCTAGGGCCTTGGGTTCCGTGAAATATTGAAAGCCCCGTCCCAGAGGGCTGGCGGGCCCGGCCTTACCGCGGCCCAGATTCCACATTCCGACCATGCCGGTGGAGTAGCCGTTGGATTTGAGGATATCGGCCAGAGTTAGAGTGTTGGACGGAAGTTCCGACTTACTTTCAGCTGCTATGATTTTGTGTTGGGGGGATCCTCGGGTATGGCGGTCATCGATCACGGTGTAGATGCCGTGGCGGGGAGTGTATTGACCCGTCATCAGGCAGGCCCGTGTGGGGGCACAATTTGGGGCGCTGGCATACGCCTGCTTGAAAATCAGACCTTTTTTGGCCAGAGCATCGATATTTGGGCTCGGTGCCAGATTGCTTCCGGCAAATCCGACATCTTTCCATCCCAAGTCATCGATTAGGATAAAAATGAAATTGGGTCGATCCGAAGCCTGGAGGGTAAATGGAATGATAAGGAAACAGAGAAGATTCCTTAACATCATAATAGGCGTCCCAAAACTGGGAAAGTTGATTGAATCCTGGTTATGCTTTGGGCCCGAGCATGTCTTCCGGTCGAACAAGTTTATCGAATTCATCAGCCTTGAGATATCCGAGGGAGAGGCAGGCTTCTTTCAGAGTTGAATTGTCATGTTGCGCCTTTTTGGCCACTTCGGCTGCTTTGTCGTAGCCGATCTTGGGAGATAAGGCCGTGACCAACATAAGAGAACGATTGGTGTAATCCTTAAGTTTTGCGGCGTCAGCCTGAATTCCATCGACACAGAACTCGCGGAAGCAGCGGCAGGCATCGGCTAACAGCTGAACCGAATGCAGAAAATTATGAATAATGACCGGTTTGAATACGTTGAGCTCAAAGTTGCCTTGGGACCCAGCGAATCCGATCGCGGAATCGTTTCCATGTACTTGCGCGCAAACCATCGTCATCGCTTCCGATTGGGTTGGGTTCACTTTGCCGGGCATAATGGAGGAGCCTGGCTCATTTTCTGGTAGTTGTAGTTCGGCGAGGCCGGCCCGAGGGCCCGATCCGAGCCAGCGGATATCATTAGCGATTTTCATCAGGGCGACCGAAAGAGAGCGAAGGGCTCCGCTTGCCGCCACTAGGGGATCGTGTGTGGCTAGGGCGTAAAACTTGTTTTTGGCTGAAACAAAAGGGAATCCCGTGGACTTGGCCAAGTGAGCAGCAGCTTTTCCGGGGAATTGGGCATGGGTATTGAGACCGGTTCCCACGGCGGTTCCGCCGAGCGCCAATTCATAAAGCTCGGGAAGGGACGCTTCAATCCGAGTCATTGCGGCATCTAGCTGGGCGACATAACCGGAAAACTCCTGCCCCAAGGTCATGGGGACTGCATCCATCAAGTGGGTTCGGCCGATTTTGATCAGATCTTTGAACTCCTTGGATTTTTTGTCGATGGCATCGCGGAGTTGTCGGATAGAGGGAAGAAGGGTCTTTTTCAGTTCCGATACAGCAGCCAGGTGCATGGCGGTGGGGAATGTATCATTGGAGGATTGCGACATGTTCACGTCATCATTCGGATGGACCGGCTTTTTTGAGCCGAGGATTCCTCCGGCCATTTCAATCCCCCGGTTGGAGATCACCTCGTTCACGTTCATGTTTGTCTGGGTGCCGCTACCAGTTTGCCAAATGCGAAGCGGGAAGTGGTCGTCCAGTTTGCCTTCGGCGACTTCGGTGGCTGCTTTGACGATGAGTTCGGCCTTTTCTTTTGTGAGGAAGCCGAGCTCTTGATTCGCCATTGCACAGGCCCGCTTCAAATAGCCGAACGCGTGGATGAGCGGTGCGGGCATTGTGTCATGGGCGATATCGAAGTGGTGAAGGGAGCGTTCGGTCTGAGCTCCGTAGTACCGATCGGAAGGAACTTCAACAGTGCCCATTGAGTCAGATTCTTTGCGTTTAGTTTTTGGGTTAGATCCTGCAGGGGTCATGTAAACTCACTTATGGACGAAATGCGGAGGGTGTAGCAAGAGGGATATTTTCTATATGTAGATACATAACAAAGTATTCACACTAGATATTGGATTTACTTGCCTGCAAAGAGGCTGGGACTAGGCATAGAAGGGAATGAAGTTGAAACGTCTTGAGATGGAAGGATTCAAATCCTTTTGTGACCGAACGGTTTTAGACTTTCATAAGGGAATTACTGCGATCGTCGGCCCAAACGGTACTGGGAAGAGCAATATTCTCGATTCGATTCGGTGGGTATTGGGAGAGCAGTCGGCCAAAGCCTTGCGTGGACAGGAGATGGCTGACTGTATTTTCCACGGAGCAGCGGGTCGTAAGGCAAGTGGCATGGCGGAAGTGACCCTGACTTTCAGTGATTGTGAAACTGTTTTAGGGACCGATTACCACGAGGTTCAGATTACTCGCAGGGTATTTCGCGACGGGGTTGGAGAGTACGCGCTCAACGGGGTGGACTGCCGATTGAAGGACATTCAGAGGTTGTTTTTGGATACAGGAATTGGTCGGGCAGCTTACTCGATCATGGAACAGGGGAAGATCGACCAGATCCTGTCATCGAAACCGGAGGATCGCCGGGCAATCTTTGAGGAAGCGGCGGGGGTGATGCGTTTCAAGGTTCAGAAAAGAGAGGCAGAAAGAAAGCTTGAGGGAACAGAGGCGAATCTTCTGCGCCTCGCAGATATTTTAAGGGAGGTGCGAAGGCAGATTGGCTCTCTTCAGCGCCAGGCAGGCAAAGCGAGGAGGCATCGTGAAATCTTCGATAAGCTGAAGCGGTTTGATCTCGCACTTTCTGCAAGGCAGCGGGATCAGCTGTTGCTTCAGATCGATGAGCTTTCCAACGCACAGGCGGGAGCCAAAGGTGAATTGGAGAGATCTCAACTTGCAGAGGCATCATCCGAGCAAGCTGTTCGAAATCAGCGAACCCGCTTAGAAGAAGCAGATAGGGCGTGGCGGGACGCAGAGCGAGATGTGGTTGCTGCACAGGCTGAGGAGGTGCGATGCGGAGAGCGTGCGAGCATGCAGTCTCAAAGGGCGGAGGAGTTGGGGGCGGCGATTGAGAGAGCTCGGGGCGAAATTGCGTTAGCGGAAAGACAGGCCTCATCCCAAGAGGATCTGATTCGTTCTTTAACCGCCGAAATGGAGAAGGTTTCGGCCGACTTTCAGCAGGCTGAGCAGATCTGTCTTCAAGCCCAAGAGCAGGTGGTAGGTGCCCGAAAAAAAAGAGAAGATGCCAGCGTCAGAATGGAGTTAATTAGGGCGAAGCGGGAGACAGCAAGACGGGAGGGTGAAGGGGCAAGGGCAAGGGCACATGCAGAGGAGCTCACGACGCAACAACGCACCGAGGCCTTAGACCGTATTCGGAGTGAAACGGTGAATCAAGAGCAGGAGGAGGCCAAAGAAAAAAGCGAATTGCAGGAATTATTTCGACGTTTGACCGAGGCAGAGGCTCTTTTCCCGGAAGCCCGCGAACGACTCAAGCGTGCGGAAGAGGAGTTAAGGAGGGCGGAGTCCGATCTGGTCGATAACGAAAGAAAATTATCGGAAGTGGAGGCGGAAAAGACCGTGGCACTTTCTCGGGAGATGGCCGTCCGTGAGCGTTCTGTAGGTGAGGCAGAGTTGTGTCTGAAGATGGGTTTGGAAAAGGGACAGAGCGGGGCTGAGGCACTTTGGCCTGCACTGAGGATTCGCCCAGGGTATGAAGCGGCAATTTCATTGGCGCTAGGACCCGTTCTTGATGGGGTTTTAGTCGATGATATTGAGAGGATGGCTGAAGCGCTGGAGGTTGGAGAGGGCTCTTCCTCGGCGGTTTTACTTTCTCGCCAGAGCACTGAATTTCAGAGGTCTGATTGGCCAGAAGGGGCATGGAACTTTGTTGAGGGGGGAGCGGGCTGGGAGACAGTGCTCCCGCGACTTTTGGCGGGCGTTTGTATCGTGGATCAGTGGGAGGAGGCTCAGGCGCTTAAGATCCAAAGGCCTGAAGCTACGATCATTTGCCGAGATGGAAGAGTGCTCAGCCCTCGCGGGTGGCAGCGTCGCGGTAAATTTAGGGCTGCACGACCAGGGCGACTAGAATGTGAAGCCGCACGGGATCTGGTGGCTCGGCTTGAACAAGCTCATGCTGGGATCTCGATACAAGTAAATCATGTTCGGGATAAAATCGGGAAAGGGCGCGTTGAGATGGAGTCTGCAAGAGATCACGAGAATCAGGTTCGCCAATCCTTGGATGAAGCGCGGCGAGATCATGACCGAAAAGGAGCTTTTGTGCGTGGACTAACTTCGGAAATAACCCGAAGAAAAGAAGAGATGGGTCGCCTCCATCAGGAAATTGAGGTTCATCAGCGAATCGCCTCTGAGAAAACTGCTGAAGCGGAACGCCATGCTGCGGTTGAACTTTCCTTAGAGCAGGAGGCCAAAGATTCTGAAACAGTCCGAGCCGAAGCGGAGGTAGAGGAGGCGCGGTGCAACGACCAGTTAACCGAGCGGCGTGTTGAAAGGTCGGCTCAGCAGCAGCGCAGGGACTCTTGCAATTCGCAACTTCACCCCGCTGAAGCGAGGCGCAAAGAGTTGTTCGAACTTGTCACCAAACGCAGGGAAGAAATTGGGGCTGATAGCGCTCGGATGGAGAACGCACGGGCAGAATCCCAAGCCTCAATCGAAGCCCAGAAAATAGCTCATGATCGCGCCAAGGCGATTGAGGCTTCTACGTCAGGGTTAAAGCAGGCACGTGAAGCCGAGGTTGCACTGGTAGCAGAAAAAGAGGGCGAAGTGGTCAAGTGGAGGCAAGTCGGGGAGAAAGCGAAAGATCGGCTGGCAGAGTTTGCGGTCAAAAGCTCCCAACTCGATTTTCAGCGCCAGTCACTGGCAGACCGGTTGCAAAGAGAATATTCCACGCCCCTCATGGAGGCAAAGCTTGAAGGGGACAGTATTCCCAAAACTGAAGAGGAGTGGGGTGCGATGGAGGGTGAGGCCAAAGCTTTGCGCGAAAAGATGGATGAAATGGGACCTGTGAATACGGAAGCTATTTCGGAATACGAGGAGCTTGAAAACCGCTTAAAGTTTCTTGAAACGGAGGAGAAGGATTTAACCACAGCAAAAGCACAACTTGAGGAGGCCATTCGCAAAATCAATCAAACGACACGGCTCCTTTTCGAGGAGACCTTTGACAAGGTGCGAGTCAGCTTTGGAACGCTTTTTGGAGAGTTGTTCGGGGGAGGCCGGGCAACAGTGAAGATGACAGAGGGTGAGGATGCGTTGGAGGGTGGAATTGATATTGAAGCCCAACCACCCGGGAAGCAGCCGAAGAATATTTCACAACTTTCTGGAGGAGAAAAGGCCATGACTGCGCTAGCCCTGCTTTTGGCAATCTACTCGGTCAAGCCCAGTCCCTTTTGTGTTCTTGATGAAATGGATGCGCCGCTTGATGAGTCGAATACCGTTCGTTTTGTCCAAATTATTGAGAGGTTTGTGGAGAAGTCTCAGTTCTTGGTGATCACACACAACAAACGAACCATGTCGTCGGCGGATCTTCTCTATGGGGTGACGGCCACTGAGCCTGGTGTGTCGCGTATGATGTCAGTCAAGTTAACGCGTGATGAGGAAACCCCTTTATTTGCTCAGGCGGAAGCCTAAGTGAGCCCTTGTCTGGAGTCGCTCCGTGCGACGGCTGAGCGGGTTGCCCGTAATGCTGGGGCTGTCTTAAAGAGCTCGAAATCCGAAGTGCTCCATGTTGATTCTGCTGAGCAACATGACATCAAGCTCGAACTTGATCGTAGAATTCAGGATCAGATTCGAAAAGAGATTCATCAAGTTTATCCCAAAGACGGTTTTCTGGGGGAGGAAGGGGGTGAGTCTGCATCCCCGGGTCAGTATGAGTGGGTTGTGGATCCCGTTGACGGCACGGTGAATCTTTTTTATGGGATTCCCCACTATGCAGTTTCTGTCGCATGTCGGCTGGATGGACAATCTTTGGCGGGCGCCATTTATGATCCGAATCGGGATGAACTCTTTTCCGTTCATCGAGGCGGTGGAGCTACTTGTAACAATAAAAAGATTCGGGTCTCGGAAAGGGCGAAACTGGACGAGGCAATTCTTGCCCTGGGTTTCTCAAAAGGCGAAAAGACGATCGATAAGTGCCTTGAGCTTTATCAGTTCTACGGGGGTCGTGTCCGAAAACTGAGGGCAATGGGTTCTGCTGCGTTGGACTTAGCCTACGTAGCCTCAGGCAGGCTAGACGCTTATATAGAGCAAGGGGTAAGCATTTGGGATGTAGCGGCTGGAGCTTTAATGGTGGAGGAAGCTGGGGGTGTCGTTCACATGCATCCTGGAGATCAAGCGGGTAAAATTCACCTCATAGCCAGCAGTGGTCGGGTTCAGTTGGATTCAGTTTAATTTCTGTTTTTCTAATTAGAGCATTTCAGCCCCTGTCATCCGACATTGATGCGGAGCAGGAACTTGGGCAGAAGTAGTATATGAACAAAGTCCGGGTTCGCTTCGCTCCTTCCCCAACAGGGCTTCTCCATATTGGGGGGGCTCGAACGGCTCTTTTTAACTGGCTGTATGCACGTCACTTAGGGGGGACATTTGTTCTTCGTGTTGAGGACACTGATCAATCTAGAAACACGCAGGAGGCGGTGGATGTCATTTTTCGGGGGATGCGTTGGTTAGGGTTGGACTGGGATGAGGGTCCGGATGGGAAAGGTGGTATCCAAGGGGATCGTGGGCCCTACTTTCAAAGCCAGCGTGGCGAGATTTACCAGAGTTACCTTAAGAAACTTGAGTCCACGGGTAGGACGTACGAGGACGGGGGAGCACTGAAATTTAAAATTCCCAAAACTCCGGGTGTTGTGAAAGATTTGGTCTGTGGGGAGGTGACATTCGACCGAACTATGGAGCCTGATCTTGTGATCCGCAGGAAAGATGGCAGTCCAGTCTTTCACTTTGTGAATGTGGTCGATGACATTGAGATGGGAATTACCCATGTCATCAGGGGTGAGGATCATCTCAGTAACACTCACAAGCATATTGCACTGTATGAAGCTTTGGGGGCGACTCCGCCTCAATTTGCTCATATTCCTCTCATTTTAAATCAGAGCGGCTCTAAAATGAGTAAGAGAGATGATGGGGCCTCATTGAGTTCCTATGAGGAATCGGGTTATTTGCCCCAAGCAGTCCGAAACTATCTTTGTCTTCTGGGATGGTCTCCAGGTGCAAACGAAGAAATCTTATCGATCGACGAGATTATCCGGCGTTTTGATCTTAAGGATCTGAACCGAAGTAATGCTCGCTTCGATAATGCTAAGTTGTTCTGGATGAATGGAGAGTATTGGAGATCTATGTCGGACACTGACTTCGGTGTTTTTGCTGAATCCTATTTAGCGCAGCACCGACCTGCTGCTGCGGCACTTCCAGTATCCCTGCGAGACGGCCTTTTGAGAGTGATTAGAGAAAAGATTCGAACAGGCAAAGAGTTGGCAGAGTGGCTTGATCCATACCTCACCGAGGAGTTCGCCTACTCTCCAGAGGCTAGAAAAAAGCAGTTTTCCAATCCTGACGCTGGAAAGCTACTGAAAGCTCTCGAAACAGGATTCCAGGGCGCTGGGGGTGATTGGGGGGATCTGGTAGCCGAAGGGGTTTGCAAAAAAGTGGCGGAGGAAGCCTGTTTGCCGAAACCAGCTAAGGTAATTCATCTTTTGCGTGCCGCTGTATCAGGGCATACCGTCGGCCCGTCTCTTTTTTCGTTACTAACGGTATTAGGAAGAGAGAAAGTAGTTGCTCGGTTACGCCGTACTCGAACCCTTTTGGAAGGTGGAAAGCTAGGGGGGGCGGCGTGACTTTTGCCACTAGCCTTACCCTGCTACGAATTCTCCTTGTTCCACTCTTTGCAGGCGCGCTTTTGTATCATCGGGAATACCATGCGGAAGGATATACGGGAAACTCTTGGTATTATGCGGCTGTTGGGTTATTTGGTCTGGCAGCTTTTACGGATGGTGTGGATGGTTGGATTGCGCGCCATTTCAATCAGCGGAGCCATTTAGGGAGAATCCTTGATCCGATCGCCGACAAGCTTCTATTAGTAACAGCGATTGTGCTTCTGGGAACGATTGGGGTTGCAGGAAAAGGGAGGCTTCCACTTTGGTTTCCAGTTCTGGTTGTAAGTCGCGATCTTATTCTAGTTTCCGGCACTTTGTTGGTGGGGAACCTGTTGCACAGCTATCATTTCGTGAAACCGCACTGGAGTGGAAAGGTATGCACCTTTTTTCAAATTGCCGTCGTCTTGCTAGGTCTTTTGTTGCCTGGCAACACATCCACTTGGCCTGTCCTTTGGATGGCAGGTGCGATGACTTCCTTATCTTTGGTCATTTATCTAAAGCAAGGGTGGACCCTGCTCCATCGGTCGAGTTATGGCGAACCCTCCTAGTAGTCAAGGGGGTCGCCCCGTTGTGGCGATTGTCGGCCGACCGAATGTGGGCAAGAGTGCAATTTTTAATCGTATTTGTCGTCGAAGGATTGCTTTGGTTTTTGATCGCCCTGGAGTTACTCGGGATCGATTAGTAGCAGATGCTGATTGGGAGGGGCGCCCCTTTGTTTTAATCGATACGGGGGGTTTAGGTCACGAAGACGGAACAGGCCTACAAGAGGCGGTCGAGAGAGAAGCGGATTTAGCAATCGCCTCTGCGAATCGGGTTCTCCTTGTGGTGGACGGAAAGGAGGGGCTCCATGTCCTCGACACTGAGGTGGCGAAACGACTTCGTAGAGCTGGTCAGAAGGTGACTTTAGTCATCAACAAGATGGATCCTGGATATGGAGGTGGAAAGCAGAGCGAATTTCAGAAGCTAGGTTTTGGCAGGGGACGAGAAGTTTCTGCAGAGCATGGGCTGGGCTTTGGATCTTTGATGTCGGAAATCGGA
>Ga0114979_10000130_pt1 | contig 46404 bp, 51 predicted proteins | sample S_140625_EF_Meta_FD_87315 | JGI IMG/M metagenome (GOLD analysis project Ga0114979, IMG submission 87315) | Freshwater microbial communities from Lake Simoncouche, Canada to study carbon cycling - S_140625_EF_MetaG | ecosystem: Environmental > Aquatic > Freshwater > Lake | place: Lake...
AAAAATCTTTGTGCCAGACTTAATTGACTGACTCGCTGGATAAAATTGCTGTTGTTGAACTTGACCAGTCGAACTGTTTGTAAAACTTACACCAAGAAACACTCCGCAAGGAGTAGCCGTAGTTGTACCGGTGTCCTTTTCGATTGTGCCATCAGAGACGCGTTTAACGAGGTCGCCGTAGAAAATACTTGTGGCATAACCACTAGCAATTTCCATTTGACGAGTCGCGCCAGCAAAAACCTGACCACCGATCAAATTGACCGGCTTCAAACCATATGGTTTGTCAACAGTAGGATAAGCCATTTAAGACTCCATAGTTAAATTTATGAACCTTTACCAAAGCTTGTCGATGACTTACTTTCTTTAAAAATAGGCATACGGGCATCACTCTGGCGCATTAAGTTATTGTCCACAGCATCCGTCTGAGCTTGTGTTTGTCTAGCGTAATAATCGCTACGCTGTTCAACAAACTCTTTTGGTGTCTTGCAGAGTATTAACCCGCCAATCTCAATGTTGTCTTTAAAACGACTATTGGGATCGACTAGCAGTTGAAACTGTGGTTGCTCACTTAGCATTACTGGTTCCCAGCCTTCTCTCATTTTGGAAGAGAAATTCTTGGGATCAGCTTGGCTGTTGATTGCAACGCGAATCCAGCGGTAAGCATAGCCCGGCTGTTTGTCGGGTTCCGGTAACAATTCTGCAGGTGCCCACTGCTGAGGGCGCTGTTGAACTGCACGGGTTTCTTGCTCACGTGATAATTTGTTTTCAGCCATTTTGGGCCTCCAATTCTGCTACTTTTTTGGCGTACAGCTCAAGAGGGATACCTAATTTCTTGGCTACGTTTTGTTGGGTAAGCGACAACCGAATTTTTTTCGGAGCCGTTGCGCGTTGTGCCGAAGCAACAACGTTGTTGGGGCGGCTTTGCCTTGTAGGTGGGGCATCGCCTGTATCTACTTCAACAATGCCAAAGCGTTTTGGAAAAGCTTTCCGCATTGCTGTGTCAATTTTGTTGTAGTACTCATCCGTACGAACGTACTCTTGCCCATAGTTTTGCACGAGGCTGTTGTGTACGCTATACGCATAACCTGTCATATCTTCATCGCCGGGCCGCTGAAACCACGGGTTACTATTTGCCCAACCAACAACACGATTATCTAAAGTCTCGTGCGGGTCACGCGCAGCAGTTGGCTGAGTATACGCAGATTGTTCCGGTTCGCGCAAGGGGGTAGGTTTAAAATTATTAACCTGCTCCATTTCCATCTGCGCAGCCATCATTTCTTGCTGAGCAGTGGTAGCGGCTTCCGTGTCACCAATGTCTAACGCAGACTTAAATTTAGCCTTAGCGTTGTCCATGGCAATTTGTGCCAGTGACTTAGACTTGTCGATGTAGGCGTGTTGCCCCACATTAACGTACTCTTGCAACCGCTTGTTCTCAGCAGCCAGAGCCTGTGCAGCGCGTTCTAACTCCGTCTTCTCACGGTACAGAGCTTCCGCCTTGCGCCGCTCATCGTGGCTCTTATGAGTCAGCTCTTTCATCCGTTTCTGGACTTTACTGCTGTACTCGTTCAGTTCCTCGTCAGTCGGGTCAGCTACCTCGCGGTCTAGGGGTTTACGCCCCCGGTCTTGAGCAGGAGTGTCATCGACAACTTCAATCTCAACGTTCTCATCACCCTCTAACTCAAGGGTAATGTTGTTCTCATCCCCAGTTTCATCGGGAAATTTGAACTCATTTTTTTCAAATTCAGCCATGGTTATTCCTTATTTGCGACGAATGCCACGAGGATCAAGCACGATGCCCTCGACGGAATCTTCGTTAATCATGCGAAATTCTCGACCATGAATGACTAGTCGTGAACCTGCGTTGGGGCGTACCAAAATAAAGTCGCCTTCTTTGCACCAAGGGCCTGACGGATACCGTGTTTTGTCGGTATAGCAATCGGGACCTAGCTTAACTACGAACAACACGGTGGTCAGCGTCTCTTCAATGCGAAGGGTTTCATCTGACTTAGCGATACCGCTGTCAAACTCCTTGTCAGCTTCAGGAATAGCACAAAGGATGCGCCAGCCCGATGGAACGGGGAGTTGTGTTGCTTTTTCTTCAGCGGTTGCTGAAAAATTTACTGAGCCAACAATTTGTGGGTTGTTGGGATTAGCACCGATCAAGATTTCACTCATTGTCGTGGTCTTCCATTTGTTGCTTGAGGTCAAGCAGGTCTCGCTCTGCGTAGGCCAAGCCCTCTATTACCCCGCAGAGTTTTTGGTACTCACCAAAATCCTTACAGCGCCCGGTTGCTACATCGTCAGCCAAGGCGTTCATGCGTTCACGAAATTTTTTGCGTAGAACGTCGATTACATCCATTATTATTCAGCTCCATTTCTAGGTGTGTTTTGATTGCGTTGTGTTTCTAAGTCATGCGCCATCTGAGCTTTGCTCTGAGCAACTTGAACACCAATTCTTAAGCCTTCGCGCTCTTGATCTGCTTCAAGCTTGCCTTGGTCGTAACGTGATTTAAGACCCAGCTTTAAACCTTCGCGCTCGTTATCAGCTTTGAGTTTCTCGCGCTCAAGCGCCATCTTGTCAGCTTTATCGGCTGCATCAACCATCATCTGTTTCTCTTTGATGGCGACTTCTTTAGCCTTAAGCTGCAACTCGGCTTGCTGCATCTGCACGAGTGGGTCTTGCGCGGTCTGCGCGGCTTGTTGCGCACGGGCTTCGGCTTGGTTTTTACCTAAGAGTTGTCCTGCGGCTTGGGCGATCAGTCCAGACATCTGATACTCGATCTCGCGCGAAAGCTTAGCTTCTGGATCAGGCAGTGACACACCTAACTGTTGCTCCATCTTCTCGCGGTATGCCATCGCTACGTGCTCAGTGATGTGCGCGTTTGCTGCTTGTAGCAGTATTTGTGCCTGTGGGTTCTGCCCCATAACTTGAGCAATCTTGGGGTCTTGCATCGCAGCCATGTGAGTGCGGATGTGCGCCTCGTGGTCTTGAAACTGAAATGCTTTGACAGGTTTACCCATCAAGATATTCATGTTCTCGGTCACGGGGTCTGTGGGCTTGTGGTCATCTTCCAACGGTACAAGCTTATCGGCTTCCTTGATGTTAAGCACCTCTAACATCTGGCGGTGCAACTTGGGTAAGTTGTAAATCTGCGGAGCCATTTGCGCTAACTGAATCACAGCCTGATACTGCACCACACGCTGCGCGAGCGTTGATGCGTTCGGGTCACTAACTGGGATAATATCGACGAGGCTGTAGTCGCGCTTGCGTGAGTTACGTGCGCCCTCTTCTGGCTGGTAGTCGTACTCTGACGGTGAGAAGTCTCGGATTAACCCAGCAAGCAATTTGAACTCTTGCTTCATTGAGAAGTGCATCCGCGCTTGTACAGCAGACATCACCTTCAGGTTGCGCTCGATCAGCGCGAGCGTTGTGCCTACGGGGGCGTTAGCCGACATGTCGCTAATCTTCATGTCCGGTGCTGCGGCAAACTTCTGTGCTTCCTCGATGATGATGCCACGCAGACCCAACAATACTTGGCTTGGCTCTTTGTAAGGCAGAGGCATGATGTTGTCGCGCAACGATCCCGAACTTACGTCCACATCGCGGAACTCGCCCGGTGAGATTGGTGTGTCATCACCCTTAATGCGCAAGCCTCGGGTCTTCATACCACCCGGCAGGTTAGACAGCGTACCTGCATCAACTAACTGGCGCGTGATACTTGTAGCACTCTTGGCGCTGTTGCCGACTAAGTGCACCAAACCAAAGCCGTATGAGCCAAACCCCGGCACGTACTGGTAATGCACAAAGTACTGGCGCGATGCTTTTGGTGTGTACGCATCAGAATCAGCACCATCAAATGCTTTCGGGCGCGGCGAGAGCATAGCTTCTGCTTCGGGGTCCCAGTTGCGGCGGATTGATAAGATCGTAGTAGAGTCTTTTAGCAGGGTCACAACGTACGGCAGAGCAATCCCAGTCTCTTCACCATCAGCGTTCGTATCTTCAAAGCCGGGCAAGTTAAGCTCGACGTGCATCTCAAGCAGGAGGGGGCGGTCATCGTATGTCGCGCTAAACCCAGTCTCACGATCCTTGGCTTTCTGAATCTCGTCGATCTGCAGGACAGGACCATCTTCAATGTCCACATCCGCGCGGTAGAATCCTGACTCTTGGAGCTTGAGCAACTGGTTCTTAGTCTTTCTCATGCGGTGTGTGATGCGCTCACACATGCTGATCTCGCTCGTACCGTATGGCAACACCACATCCTCGGCTGGCACAAACATACTGACTTGCCGCCCAAGGCTTGGGTCAAAGTAGACCTTCTTAAACGCTGAACCCGCAATCGGCAGGTTCCATAACATCTTCTCGTGCTCTGAGCGGTACTCGCGCATGACCTCAGTCAGCTCGTAGTTCATGTCATCTTGCACACGTTGTGCTGCGTCTGTTTTCTCAGGTGATATCTTGCCAATGATCTGGGTCTTAACAGGTCCTGCTGCAGGAAACGTTTCCATGATCGCTTCAGCTTGGAAGCGCACAGCGGCTTCTGCAATCAGTGGGGAGTACACACCGCAGGCACCGGGCCAAGGCTCTGTGCGTTCCTCGTACTTTAACCCTAACAACTTAATACCATCGGTATACGTCTGCTCCCAGTCTTTGCGGCTGGCAATGTCGTTGTCGTAGTCAGCAATCAGGTCACCTACCAACATGGCAAGCTCTCTATCGTCGATGTACTCGGCGAGGTTTGCGCTAAACGGCACATCCCCGTCATCGCCTTTCTTGTTAGGGATGATTGTGATCTCAACGCTGCCATCGTCTAGCCGCACCATATCAGGATTGACAATTTCTAACTCTATCTCAGGTGTCTGATCCTCACTGAGCGCATCAATGCCCTGTGGTGCTGCGTACAAACTTTTTTCCATCGCCATAATTATTCCTAATAGTAAGCCGCAACACGTGGTCGCATGATTTCGTCTTCAGCGTCACTGTCTAATCGAATGAACCCACCACTACGGAACCGGGCAAGTGCCATCGACACGCAGTCAACCATGTCATCGTGATCTGATGCAGGAAATGCCGCAACTTGCTCAACTACCTCTTCGGCCCATTTGTAACTTGTGGGATACCACACCATACCAGACCTAAATATATCTGATATTGCGTTAACACGCGCTATTTTATCGCCTGTGCCCCGATGCGGGGTAAATTCTTGCACCGGTATACCCATGCGCCGCAACTCTTGGAAGAGTGGGGTCCCAGAAGACTTCTTTTCAACGATAAATGAGTCCGGTTGCCATTCTTTGTACTCGCGCAACGCCAGTTCCTTCAATTCTGGGAACTCAACACGCACGTTAATGGCGTTTAGCAAGATTATGTGGTTCGCCTCACCTGTGTGGCGCTCGTCGTTGAACACACCCCACGTTAAAAGGGCAGTAAAGTCGGCACGGTTGTTCTTTTCTGCCGCAGCGTCAAGCGTCATGATGATGTATTCGCAGCTAGGGGCGTCATCTGCCTCCCATTTGCGCCACCATTCACGCTTAACCAGTGCACCTTCCTCGGCAGTGGGGTTCTGTTGGAACTGCGCGTTCCACTGGAACAGCGGCATCGACGCTTTTGTGCGGTGCAGCGCCTCTAGATCGTAAAAATCAGGCCAAAGTGCCTTCTCGTTGTCGGTGTTTTCATTAAATATGGCAGGAAACTCAAACAATTCGTACTGATCTGAGTTGGTTATGCGCCCCATGTCCTTGGCAAGCTTGCCAATCAAGTCATTCGGATGCCACCTTGTGTGCACGATAGCCACTTTACCCTGTGGCATAAGGCGCGTTCGCGCACCGTAAGTAAACCACTCATACACTTTCTCAAATACATCATAATTTCCGTTAATAACGTCTTGTTCTGAGAACGGATCATCCACAATCAGGAAGTGCGCACCACGACCAGCAAGAGCCGCACCTACACCACAGGCAAAGTACTCACCGCCCATGTTGGTATTCCACCGCCCGGCGCTCTTAGAGTCAGCAGCTAGCGTGACTGTCGGAAATATCTGTCTATATGCAGGGCTGCCTACGACGTTACGCACCTTGCGACCAAAGTCCACCGCCAAATCAGCCGTGTGCGAAACCATCAATACCTTCTTATCAGGGTTTCTACCTAGATACCATGCAGGAAAAAATATAGATACAAGCTGTGACTTGCCATGGCGTGGGGGTACAGACACACCGATACGATCTTCCTCGTCGCGTTCCATCTTCATAAGCAGGTCAGCAAGTCTGCGGTGGTGTCGCCCAACCTTATAGTTGGAATCCATGTGCTTACAAAACTCAATCAGATCGTCACGGCAGCTTGCTGAGAACTTGCGTTGCTCCAGCGTATCGGCAATCTTGAGTATTTCGCTTTGTTCTTGAGCAGAAAATTCATCCAAGCGCGTGAGCAGTATCTCAAGCTCTTCCTCAGTAAAGTCGAGGATGTCATCACTCATCGGGTGTGTCCCGGGTAATCCCAAGCTCTTTGTCTACGTCGATGTCATCAATCACCACAACGTCCTGCACATCTTTGTTCAAAATACGGTTGAACTTCTCACGTAGTGTTTTGCGCAAGTCTTCTGTGCTCTGGTGGGTAATTGTGACTTCCGAACGCTCAGTGAACAGCCCCACATCGGTGATCTTGCCAAGCAGCTCTAATGCACGGATGCGCACCCGTGGGTCTGGGTTCTCGGACTCCAGCAGCAACTTATTTGTGACAAGGTGTCGAATCTCAATGCTGTGACGCACAACAGCCGAACCAAACTCATCGAGGATACGGCGTGTTTCTATAAGAGATGCTGGCGGAAGAGCTGCCGCACGTTGGGTAGTAACTTGTTTTGAAGCTTGTTCGGGGTTTGCTGCGTAGGATGTTGCAAGGGCTGCAGCGATGTCTTGGGCTTCTTGGCTTGCTTCTTCTAACTCGTAGCCATGCCCTGCAAGAATATCTGCCGTGCATGATACCGCCCGCACCCGTTCGTGCAGGTCAATCACACCCTGTTGCGGGGTAAGAGGTACACCTTGATCTGGTGTAAGCACTAGCGCCATGAATGGTTCCTACGCGATGACTTATGCCACGTTCCACATAGTGTACAACGCTTTTAAATTTTTACAAAAAATTTTTGATATGCCCAATTTAAAAGTGACGGGGGGTGTTCTGGTTAAACAAAGCTTAGTAGTAAGGAACGCTCAAAAAACCAAGTAACATTTAGTACAAGGAACGCTTAGGAAACGTGATTATTTGTGGGGAATAGTATACATACGGCGCGGTGGGCTTGACTGACTCAGAGGCGGGTGGGGGTACGGTGGGGTTCGGCTGAATCCTGACTGTGGTCAGGAAAACTATGTTACGTCTTGCTATAACTTGTCACTATTTGACATTCCCTGTCACTTGGCATATAATTAAGTTGTCAGTCGATTGACTGGCACTAACTCTAAAAAGGATCTACCATGAATTACGATACATTCTCACTTTCAAACGCTGCTCGTTCAACTTTAATTGACGTTGTTAAACTCGGCGAAAAGGCGGGTAATCAATTAGTAAAAGCTGCTGATCAGTTAATCGCTGACGGGTTGTCATTCGTTGCACTTGAAACCGAAAAGAAAGGCGGTTCGCCTGAGGTTCGCGCTGAGGTTAAAGCAGCACTGTTTCAAGGTTTGACCAAGCAAGAGCAAGAGATTATCAACGCCGATGTTAAAACCTTGAATGCCGCACAAAAGGTCGATCGTAACGAAGCAAAGAATAAGATTGATTCTTATCTTCGCAAAGTACGCAACCATATGATGCCTGAGGTTGAGGGTGATGCTCAGGAAACTAAAACTGAAGTTCAGCGCATTCAAGGTTTGCTAGAAGATGCAATCACCAAATTGCAAAAATTAGCAGAGCCTACCTTTGATGTGACGCACGTTATCAAGACAATCAAAGCAGCAAAAGGTGCAATGCCTGCAGTTTAACCACTCACCACGGGACAGGGTACGAAAGTACCCTGCATTACCATGCAACGCAAATTATTAGATTTTTTCTGTTACGTTTTTATTTTCGGCATGATGCTGTTTTTTGCTGATTGGATTTTAGATATACTTGCACAATAATCTTGCACTAACTTATTAACCCGCTTCGGCGGGTTTTTTTATGCCCGCATGGTTTGCGCCATGCGGGTTTTTTTACGCCTATTGAACCTGACTGTGGTCAGGTCAACTTCGCACCCTGTGATTTTCCGAGCGGCTGCGTGACAGTATCCAGAGCAGCGTGGCGTGGGGAGTTGCAGCATGGCTTATTTCACGGCGTCGCCAAACGCAGCAGAACCCTTGTGACAGTATCCAGAGCAGCTTGGCGCGGCGATAAACCCTGACCATGGTCAGGTTCAAATGTTCTAATGTTCGTTTTTGGTAATGTTCTAATGTTCGTTTTTGGTAATGTTCTAATGTTCGTTATTGAGTGAAATTGAATGTTCGTTTTACTTATAATTTGAGATGCTTTTGGTGTGTTTGAATGTTCTAAAAAAGGGCTAATGTTCTGTGAAAGTTCCTATAAAGTTCGCTTTTTTTCTAGGTAAAACGAACATTAGCTTTGGTGAGCAAACGTGACAGATTACCGCAAGGTACAGCAAGAAGTGATAAGCAGGGTTTTACATATTGTTACTTATACTTATATATATTAATAATTTTATTTTATTAGAATAGAATGTTCGTTTTAGGGTCAGGTAGTCCGGCGACTGCGAGCGGAAACTCATTTTGCAGACACCGTTTTCGAACTTTGTTCGGTTTGCAATGTTCTTTTCCTCGCTCTTTTCCAAGGTGCCCTTTCACCCCAACAAAAATCGAACATGGGAACATTCCCAACGTATCAAGCACTTGCAAGCCACCCATCATAACTATGTCAGAACTTCTCAGAACTTGACACCCACTAATAACCATGCTATAATAGAGGTTAATAGTAAAGCGAACATTTGATTTGAGGAGAAAACGAACATTAGAACATTACACAAAGCGAACAAAAGAACATTAGGTAAACCGAACAAACGAACATTCAACCAACCAATCCTGACCATGGTCAGGAAAAGGAGTAACCATGCACGAGGACTCACGGTACATCTGCACAGCTTGCTACTTCAACCATGTTGAAACTAGGCGAGCACAGCTACAAGTCAGTAAGAAGCTGCGGTTAACCTGCGCACCCTGCGGCGAGTCAATTGCCAAAGAGGTCAAGCACACCGTTGCACCGATTAACAAGAGTAACTATATGCTGATCACAGACCGCAACACACTTAAACAACTTAACCCAAAGAGGACAACATGAGCAGACGGCACGAATTACGTACAAGCACAGGTGCAGATGACGATGCCGAGTACTTGGCATTAGTTGAAGCACTCGAAAACACCGTACACGACCACGAGGTCAGCATGATCGCTGCAGCAATGTCATTCGTACTAGGTGCGGTGCTTGCCGAAACAAGTCAGCACAGGATTAGGTCAATCAATTACGTTTGCAAGACCATCATTGATGTGTACGAGCAGCACGACAAAATTAACCCAACTAAACCTGACCACGGTCAGGACAAGGAGTAAACATGCAGTTCACGGCGGGAAAGTTACCCAACGGGAAGATTGTTGAGGTGCTTGGCATCACGCCCGACAAGGGCATAAGCGTCTGCTATGACATCTATAGCGACAAGGCGTACGAGTTGCGGAAATACTTACCACTAACCACGCACTTCATATGGGTGCGTACATTTAACTTTAAGGAACAACGATGACCGATGAACAGATAGCTGCATGGGTGGATGCTATGGCAGAGAAGTATTACGTTGACCCATTAACAGAACCCGACCCACAGGAGTTTTAAAATAAGTACCAAGTATCAAGTAGTACTAAGTAGTGTGAGGATTTGACATATAGTGTCAGATAGTCTATAATAGAAGTTCAGTAGCAGTACCAAGTAAACACAAGTAACCAACCAACCCTGACCACGGTCAGGACACAACTAAGGAAGCATCATGCAAACAGAACTGAGCAACACATCGACACTCTTCACCGCACCTGCGGTGTCCGTACCATCTATCTCATCTGCGGCAATGTTCGTAGAACTTTCGATTGCTACGTGGGCAGGTCGCAAGCTAGACAAACGTGCCTCTGCCGACATCACCAACAGCAACAACGCAGCACGTGGCGTGGCAAACGTGAACAAGAAACTTCTCGGTGACTGTGCCGAATTGGATGCGGTGAGTAAGTTTACTGCCAACGTGCGTAACATCCACTACTCGATGACTATGCCTTGGTCTGACATGGGGCTGCGCTTGGTGTCAACACAGAACTACTTCAAGTACACGCAGCAGATGAGCGCACTACAAACCGAGTTTCACAGGCTTGTAAACATCTTCCTCGATGCGTATGGGTGGGAGATCGGGCAAGCACAGGTCAAGCTAGGCGACTTGTTCAACCAAGATGAGTACCCGTCAACTGACAGACTGCGTGAGAAGTTTCGGTTCCAACTGAGTGAGATGCCTGTGCCTGATGTGGGCGACTTCCGACTGGACATTAACAACGAGGCGCAGGAGTTAATCAAGCAGAAGTATGCCGACTACTACACAGCACAGCTAAAGAACGCAATGCGTGATGTGTGGCAACGAGCACATACCGCGTTGTCCAAGATGTCTGAACGCCTCGACTATGCCGACAAGGACACAAAGAAAGTGTTCCGTGATTCACTTGTCGAGAACGTGATGGACATGGTGGACTTGCTCAAGACTTGCAACATCACAGGCGACAGTCAGATGTCAGCTATCGCAACATCACTTGAGAACGCCTTACTGGGTGTGACACCTGATGCGCTACGTGCTGACGACTATCTGCGTTACGAAACAAAGCAGCACATTGATACCGTACTGAAAGCACTACCTTCGCTTGACCTGTAACACCAAGTAACCACAACCAAACCAACCTGACCACAGTCAGGACACAACTAGGAGAATTACCATGGCAACAGCCACTTCGATGTATGCACTATCGCTAGATCAAATCGCCAACGCTATCAAAATCGGTGGCGGCAAGCGTACCGTACTTGTGCAGGGTCACATGGGTACAGGTAAGTCATCATTGCTTAAGATGTTGGCACGTGACTTCCCGACTCACACACCTTGCTACTTCGACTGCACGACTAAGGACTTGGGTGACATCAGCATCCCATCGTTGCAGACTATTGACGAGCAAGGGTTCGTGCGCTTCGTACCTAACGAGGAACTGGGCATTCACTTAGGCAAGCCCATCATCCTGATGATTGACGAGTACGGCAAAGCTAACCCTGCGGTAAAGAACGCCATGCTGCGCTTGATGCTTGAGCGTAACGGGTGTCATACTGGCTCAATCATATTTGCTACAACTAACTTAGGTGCAGAGGGTGTCGGTGATTTGCTGCCGCCTCACGCACGTAATCGTATTACTGTGCTGACATCACGTAAGTCTACCAACATGGAGTGGATTGAGTGGGGTATCAACAATGACATTGATCACACCTTGCTTGGTTGGTGCAAGGATAACCCACAGTTGTTCTACTCATTCGAGGACATCAAGAACCCTGATGACAATCCGTACATCTTTCACCCACAGCAGCAACGTACTGCGTTCGTGACACCACGTTCGTTAGAGGCAGCGAGTGACTGGTTGAAAGATCGTGCAAGCTACGATGACACATCGTTAATGGCTTTGTTGATCGGCACTATCGGTGAACGTGCAGCAATGGATTTGAATGCGTTCGTTAAGTTAGCTGATCAGTTGCCAAGCCTTGAGTCAATCAAGAAAGACCCGATGAATGCGACTGTGCCGAATACAGCAGCGGCAGTAGCTATGGTCGTGTTTCGCACCTTGACTAACATCGAGCGTGAGTGGGTCGATGCGTGGATGGACTACATGGGTAGGCTTGATAAAGAAGCACAGGGTATGTTTGCTAACGGTATCCGCAAGCCCAAGTACTCACGCCAAAACATCGTGATGACTAACAAGAAGTTCACTGCATGGGCAATGGCTAACAACTACTTGTTCACAGCAGATAAGAAGTAAACACAAACCTGACCACGGTCAGGACTGAAACAACTTAAGGACACATTATGTTAATGATCGGTAAGCAGTTAACAGAAGAACAACGTGTGCAGAAAGCAGTCATCGACATCATGGCACACGAGAAGTACTGGGCTGTCGCACCCATACTGATGATCGGTAACAAGTCTGTGTGTGACAAGACACCGACTGCGTACACTAACGGGCGTGACGAGGTGTATGGTCGTGCGTTCGTAGCATCGCTGTCCGATGCCGAGTTGCGCTTCCTTGTATTGCATGAGTGCTACCACAAGCTGTACTTGCACTTGACTACGTGGCGGCATCTGTACGATGAGAACGCACGTAAAGCTAACATGGCGTGTGACTACGTGATCAACATCAAGCTAGTTGATTCGGATGGTAAGGAGGGCTTCATCGTCATGCCTAAGTGTGGGTTGCTCAATGCCAAGTACCGTGACATGGACAGCGCAGAGGTGTTTAACTTGCTCGATGAGGAGGATGACGGTGGCGACGGGGATGGTGGCAAAAGTGGCAACGGTGGCAATCGTGGTAACGGGCAGGGTCAGCCACAGCAGTCACTCGATGACCATGGGTGGGATGATGCCCAAGAGATGGATGCCGAAGAGAAGAAGAAACTGTCACAAGAAATTGACGAAGCAATCCGTCAGGGTGTGTTGGCGGCGGGCAAAATGGGTTCGGGTGGTAACCGTGATCTTGATGCGTTGTTGCAGCCACAGGTTAACTGGCGTGAGGTATTGCGTGAGTACGTCACATCTACCTGTGTAGGTAATGACTACTCTACATGGCGTAGACCGAATCGCCGTTACATCGGTATGAACCTGTACTTGCCAAGTGGTATCAGCGAATCAGTAGGTGAGTTGGTACTGGCTATTGATACGTCAGGCTCTATCGGTGGTCGGCAGTTGGCTGCGTTCCTGACTGAGATTAAGTCAATCTGTGATGTGGTCAAGCCTCAGAAGGTTCGCATCTTGTATTGGGATACTGAGGTATGCCGTGATGAGGTGTACTTGCAAGAGGACTTGGACAAACTTGTACAGTCAACCAAACCTGCGGGCGGTGGCGGCACGACTGTCGAGTGCGTACCTGCGTACATGGCAAAGCATAGCATCAAGCCTCAAGCGGTTGTTGTATTGACCGATGGCTACTTAGGTGGCTCATGGGGTGAGTGGGCAGTACCCGTACTGTGGTGCATCTTGGATAACAAGAACGCGCGACCCACAGTCGGTAAGTATGTACACATTAAGGAGTAACCACGTAGTACCAAGTAACCACAAGTAACCAACCTGACCATGGTCAGGACTAACTAAACTAAACCAAGCTAAGGAAACATCATGTTGCAATTACACACATTCGATCAGGTCGCTGCACACTATGCAAGTGTTAGACCTGTGATCAGTATTCACCACGACAGGTCAGATGACATACGCCCAATCGGGCAACGCCGCTACAAGTGGGAACGCATCATAAAGGTAGACGAGAACACCTATGCCCTGAGTGACGGGCAGTACGATGAGGCGATGAACAAGCGTGGCTACACACCTGAGTTCTTGCTTGCCCAATACCCTATCTTATGGATACGTAAGCCTGATGGTGATTACGTGCGTATCCGTAACGGTTCAGGTCCTTACGCACACATAAGTCGGTATACGTTCTTAGGTACGTACTTGCCCAAGGGTATGCACTTTACGATTGACAACGGGTTGCAGTATATCGGTCTGCATTACTTCGCAACAACCACAGGCGAGGTAAAGCAGTACCGGTTGCCCAAGTCAACGTACACGTGGGATTGGAGTGCTCAGAAGCCTGTAGGAGAAGACGATCATATGTACCTGATGTTCAAGGTGTTGCAGGAGGGTAAGTACGAACGTGCGGGTACGCTGTTAGATGTTAAGACACGCCTGATTGATCGTGATCTTAAGAAGCAGTACAAGGCACAGACCAACGAGTTCTTTGGTTGGTTCACAACCATGTACGCATTACTCCCGCTTACCGGATGGAACGAGCGTGAGGCGAGTGCTAATGAGATCAACGAGCACGAGGGTCGCAAGGTGCTAGACAACACGTGGTCACCGTTCAGGGGTGAGGTCGATATTAACTTTGTGCGTGACTTGTTGGCTGAGCCTGAGCACCCCATGCGTACGGCGTTTGCGGTTTTAATCAAGAGTGACATCGGGTATATAGACACAATCAAAACGCCCGAGGAGTTGAAGTTGTTACGCAGTCGGTACACACGACTGATGAATAAGTTGTTAAACGTATTTAAAGTTGAACAGGTCTAAGGAGAATATTATGTCGCACTATAACCATAAAGATGCAGCAATAAGTAACATAACGCTTGCCCAAAGTACAGATGTATCATCTGAGTTGCTTGAGTTCATGCAAGCCATGTCTAAGAAGAACCCAACATTCAAGTATGGAGTAGCAGATGACTGTCGCAAAACTACACAGCGCAACGGTGATTACTTATACAAAGAAGTTTGGGTATACCGTGACACAGATGCGTATGCTATGGGTCGCATCGGGTTCTGCACACCTAACCCATCAGGCAACTCCGATGGTGTCGAGGTGTATACGGTATATAGCCGAGCCATACGCAATGATCGGTTCAATGAAGATAGGTGGGCGTACAACGCTGTCACTACGGGAAACTTGAACAAGGCAATCAAGAACGCATCGACATACTTGCGGGTGTACAAGCCTGCCGAATGCGCTGAAGCAACTAAGGGTAAGTTTGCTGAGCACTACAAGGAAGCCATATATGCGGCGGCAAGAGAGCAAAATGACATCAACCGACAGATACGGTGGGATCACAACACCGCGATCACTAACGAGTTAGTACGTGCTATCAAAGACGGATATACGGTGATGAACTCAGAAGTGTCAGAAGTACTTACCAAGTTGATTTTGGCAGACAACGAGATGACTAGGCAAGCTGCCCGTAAGCTACAGGCGTATCACGTGCGTGTGTATGAGGAACGAGGTGTACAAATGGCAAGTGTCTTGAACGTGATCGAGATCGAGGGCAGCAAAGATGGTGTTGCAGGGGAACATATATCAATGCGTGTAAATGATTTACCGGAAGATATTGCGGGTAAGATTGCCGTGTTGTCTATGGTTGACTCAGCACATTATGTTGATGGTGTTGGCTTACGTGCGCCCGATGGTACGTACTGGGTGGCACGAGATGATACGCTATGAGAGCCTATGATCCGATCTACCGTCTGCTAGACGAAGAAGCTAAGACTGTCGTGGTTGCGACAGACCTCAGTCGATTACTTGACACAACCCGCCCCTTTGCAGGAGGTAATGTATTCAAGAGAGCCTCACAGCATACATTTATACGTATGTTGACAGGTGATCACGAGGACAACGTATACCGAGTAGAGATAGCCATCGGTTTTGTTAGGGTACTCTGTCTTGGTATGGAAAGAGTTGACGCTTGCGGTCAAGGGGTATATCATAATTTAGACGAGATACCGGAGTGGATGCAAGAACAGGTTGCGAAGCTCAGTATGTTAAGTGGAGTACCGCCCACAGAAAATGTTGTGGGTGTAGGCAGACGGATTACCGAGAATACGTATTGGGTTTACAAGCCCCATTCGTAGGATTTGTTATCTGCGTAACACAACTTCCTGACCACGGTCAGGATGCAAATTAACTAGGAGAACTACTATGGTCAAGCCATACAAAACTAAAGCTGAACGAGCAGTAACAATGCTATTACGAGGTGCCTCAACTGCCTCAATCGTTAAGGCACTCAATGTAAGTCCTCAGTACGTGTACAACATCCGATCACGTGTCAACAAGCAAAACAAAAATCGGGAAACTGTCACAAATTCCGAGCCACAACAATTAGAACTAGAGCTTACGCCCGCACAAACGCAGGCAATAGGGATGCTTAACGCAGCCCGAGAACTTAACGAAAAACATCAAACCATTCAAGGTGAGTACGGTAAGCACCAAGAGATGTCCGTATGGCAACGCATCAAAGCTGCCGTAGGGTTCTGACATGGCTGCGACACCTGAGAAAAAGGTTAAAGCAGCGGTAGTCAAACAACTCAAGGAACTAGGTGCGTACTACTTCTATCCCGTCACAGGCGGGTATGGGGCATCAGGCGTACCTGATATCGTGGGTTGCTACCAAGGCTACTTCTTTGCCATTGAATGTAAGGCAGGTAAAAACACGCCCACACCATTGCAATTACGAAATATCAGAGCTATCACGGATGCGGGCGGCATCGTAACAGTCGTAAATGAAACTAACTTAAACGAAGTAACCCAACTCCTGACTGCGGTCAGGATAACAACTAAGGAGTAATACCATGAGCAACACTATCCAAGCAGTCGGCGTTAAAGCAGCAGTCCTGAACAAAGCAGTAGCTATGTTGTCGGCATTGAAAGTTGACTTCATTATCAAGACCGAAGATGGTGAGTATATCAAGATGGGTAACCTTGAGATTCAAGAACCCAAGACACGTGCAACTAAGCGCAAGTCAGAAGTGCCATACGGTACGTACAAGAATTATATCGAGTCGTTTGGCTTTGCCGCAATGCAAGTAGGTGATGTACTTGTCGTGCCGAAAGGTACGTTTGATGCGGAAACCGTTCGTGGCTCTTTGAGTTCACGTGCGTGTAAGTTGTGGGGCAATGGCTCAACCACTACAGCTATTGTCGGTGACACAATCGAAATCTTGCGTGTTAACTAAGGAAACATCATGGCAACTAAACTAAACACAACAGCAGACTTACGGGCATTTCTGTTAGAAGAAATGATTCAGACCGCTAACGGCTCACGAGAAGCAACAACTGCCAAGGCGGTATGTAACTACGCGCAACAGGTGTACAACACAATTAACTTGGAGATGCGCCATGCACAGGCTAAACACAAGTATGGATCAGAAAACCTTACCCCTGTCGCTCTTGACGGAAGCGGCGAACGACTCGATAAACCTGCTGACGTTCGACGAGTGGTCACGCGATCCAAGCAACTCTAAGTTACCTGTTGTGCCGGAACGGGTCTACGCAGGGCGTGAGATAGGCATACGCCAACACTTGTATCGTGCGTGGGAACGTGAACAGATGTTCGTTCAGGGGGAAGCCCCTGTCGCCTGTTTCGGTTCGGTAGCTGTCAGAAGTAGCACAACCAAGTGGCACTACTCGATGAATGTACTTGAGCGGTTCATGCGTAAGCATAAGATATTTATATTTAAGCAAAGCCAAGTACAAGAACTGCGTGATTACGTTCATCGCAAACGCCGCAAGCCTTGGCATAACTTTAAGGAAGCACTAAAAGATGTCAAGGCAGGGTGGTTGTTAGGTTATCCCGTAGTGTGGGTGTACGGTAAGTGGTTAAGCGTTACACCTGAACGCTACAAGATGATGATGTGGTTACACACAGAGGAAGTACGACTGAGGAAATTACCATGAACAAGGAGAACAAGATGCAATGCAAGGTCAAGATCGGTTCAGCATATGAACCCAAGTGGTTTGAGAAGCGGCAGACAAGTGGTTGGTACAGCGGTAAGAACCCGCCGCTTGACCATGATGCGATGCAGTTGCAGTCTGCGTTGCTAGGCACAGGTGTTGCACGTTACTGGAAAACCAAGGTGGCTATCTGCGTTGCGTGTGCAGTTGTCACGCTGTACATGGCGTGGTGCTATGGGGTGTTTACATGAGCAACTCAGTAATACAAAGATTGGCTGACCTAGAAAGAATTGCGTTACAAGCGGGGTTTACAAGAGCCGATTTTAATACCGCAACTTTGTTTCGCGTGATTGAAAAGTTTGATGAACTAACCCGCATTGACCAGCGCATGAAACTGGAAGCATGGCATAAAGAAGAACTCAAAGAAAACCGTAAACACTTAACAACAATTCGTGATGCAAGGAGCAACAAAATGAATGAATTTAAAATGTCGTTGTTGGATTATTACGCAGGTCTTGCTATGCAAGGGATGTTAGCTAACCCTGAATTAAAAGACCAAATACTAAACCAAGGGCAGTCGTGGGTTGAAGAGTCTGCGTGGAAAGTTGCACAAGCCATGATTAAAGCTAAAGAAACTGTACAGCCCTTACGTCATATGCCCCTTAAAGAATTTAAAGAGCTTTCAAATAGAACACGCAATGCGCTCTTATCAGAAGCGATTGAAACGTATGGGCAGTTAGTCGATACACCTGCGTTGTTGCTAACAAAAATAGTAAATCTAGGCAAGGTTGGGCAAGCTGAGATTGCTAAGTTACTTGAGCGTGGCGAAGGATGAACACATCAAGCGAACTGATGTGGGGTGTTTTTTATTTTTATCTTGTGGTCTGTTTGATTTTATGGGTGATGCTATGAACGAACGAATAAAAGAGTTGGCTGAACAAGCGGGGCTAGAAGAGCTTGGCGATGGGGATTGGTGTTCGTTAAATCACCCTGATGTAAGAGCTGAACACCTTGAACGCTTTGCCGAACTTGTATTGCAAAACTACATCAGTCAGATAATGACCACTGAAGAACGTGAGGAAAACATACGGGCAGATGAGCGTGAGGCTAATGCAAAGTTTCTCGATGACTTTTCTAAGACTCAAATGGTTCCTGTAAAGGACACATGGCGCATGGGCGTGATGGCAGCGGCTAATGCCGTAAGGGATAAAAAATGAACAAAATTATTATGTTGTGTGTCTTGTTGGCAATTACGGGCTGTATGCCTAGCGCCAGTCAACTAGATTTTTCTGTGTTGCCTGATGGGTTAAAAGACTGTACGTTTTTTTATCTTCGTGATGGTAGCGGCACTAACATTACAGTTGCACGATGCCCTAACAGCGCAACTTCCGTTGTGAGTGGTGGCAAGAGTAAGCGCACATCAATTGCGGTCGAGGAATCAAAATGAGCCGTGAAATTATGCAGCAAGCGTTGGATGCTTTTGAAGACTTAAAAGCATTTGCAACAGACAATGGCGCTATGCCTGAAAATTGGGATGCCTACTACCCCAAACAATACGATGCTTTAGAAGTCCTACGCCGAGCACTTGCATTGCCTGAACAAGTAATCACACCAATATCACCCGATCAATACGAGCGGCTTTGCGGCACATGCGGTGCTTGTTTGGGTAAGCCGTGGGTCGGGCTGACTCATGAAGAGGCTCAAGAGATTGCTCAAATGCTAGTAGATGACGTTGCTTATTGCAGTACGCATTACGCCATAGCCATTGAAGCAGCATTAAAGGAGAAGAACACATGAGCTTTAAAGAACTCGAACAAAAGCACAACCTAGTCAACATGGTGATACTAGCTTGCTGCAAGCACCCTACTGATGCTGACATCAACCCGTTGCTTGAAGAACGACTTGAACGTTTTTACGAAGACGCCGTTATTGAAGGCATGGCAAAGCAGATGCACTCAAGCGTTGATCGTGCGGTCAATATGATGGGTAAAGAATGTGATGTGCATGAGTGCCGCAGAAAAGTACGAGAGGCAGATGATGACTCTAGCCTAGCGGGTGCAATTATTTACAGGAGATGAAGCATGAAGTATGAACAAGCCAAGCCGTTGATTGAAAAGTTAAAGGTTATTGCAGTGTTGTATTACGCATCGTCAATGCTGCCCATGAAGATATACGAAGCACTTGATGAGTACTTGCCCGACATGGATGAAGGTTGCCGTGAGCGTGGGTGCATTGCTGTAGATAATTTTAAGGAAAAGAACCATGGGTCTGTTTAAATCAGGTAAGTCAAAGGCAGATGATCTGCTATCAATTTTAATACCATCACTTCAATGGCAGATGCAGGAAGAACTCAAAAAACGCCTAGTGGCGCAGATGGAAGATGTTGTGCGTGAGGCGGCAAACCAAGTGATTGGTTATGGCTATGACGAAGCAATCAAAGAATTAACCGTACAGGTTCGTGCGCCTAAACGCCAGTGGGTCGGGCTGACGGATGAAGAGATCAAGAACATACTTGATTGTGGGCGTGGCGGGTTGGTTGATATTAAAAAAGCAGAGCAAATACTCAAGGAGAAGAACACATGACACGATTACAGATAGCAGCGCAGATACTAGCAGGGATGTGTGCGGGTGATTGGAAATTTGAAATACCCGAAGGCAGTACATGGGATGACGTAGCTATAGCAAGAGCGATAGAGTTAGCAGATAAACTGTATGAATACGAGGGTCAAAATGACTAATATGCCGCCACTACCAAGTGACATTCGTGAGTTGGTTTTGTTTATGGTGCAAGACGTTCAAGAGAAACTGAACAAGATCGAAGAGATGTTGTGTCTAAGTGATGAGGAAGAAGAAAATGACGCCTGAAGACGAAGCCTTTGATGAAATAGAACGCGCCCAACATCAGCGGGTAGAAGATAACGTGCGCCGCGAGGCGCAGCAGAAAGCCTTTAACTTTGTGATGGACATGGGCAGCATTGACTTAGGCATGATGACGTTACGCAAGGCGTATGAGATCGGCTATCGTGCGGGTGTGTACGCAGCGCAGAGGAAGAAAGATGAGTGAAACAAAATTATCTGTAGGAAAGGCTTTACAGAAGATTGGGCGTGGTACGGCGAGTGCAATATCAAGGATGACAGGCAGACCAATTAAATCTGTACTGTTAAGTATTCATACGTTGCATACGCAAAGCAAGATTCACGTTGGTGACTACGAAGTTAACAAGCGTGGTCAGGTAGCTAAGGTATGGGCGTGGGGCGATGGTGATGATGCACGAGAGCCAAACAATGTTAAACACAAAGATGGTTTTATCCCCCGCCTTGATGAGGCAGCAGCATGGTTAAGGAATCCAATATGATCAAAGCAAACGAACAACAGGTAGGCGGCGCACACTACGCAGTCAAGGCTATACAGCCGTGGGACTACATCATTGCAAACAACCTTGGCTATCTTGAAGGTAACGTAGTAAAGTACGTATCCCGTTGGAAAGACAAGGGCGGCATAGAAGACTTGAAGAAAGCGCAGCATTACTTGCAGAAGTTAATCGAAGTCACGGAGAAATCAAAATGAAAGATAACGTCATAGCACAAGCAATCATAGAAGCCGCACAGCATATGGGTAACGGCAATGCTAGTACTAACGGCATGGGCGCAATAGAAGGTCATGCAATGCTAAACAAAGAAGGTTTAAAAGAGGTAGCGGGGGCGTTGTATTCTGGGTTGGAATCCATAGCGCAAAGCACGGATTCATTAAGTAACCCATTACAAGATATTGCGTATGCCATACAAGCCCTTGCCAAAGCTATTAAGGGGCTAAAACAAAATGGATGATGAAGACCTGCGGGACTTGTTTGCGGGGTTGGCGCTGATAGGTATGTCTAGAGATATTGAAGACGAGCGCCGCGCCGCAAAGTGGTGTTATGAAATGGCAGACGCAATGCTTGATGCTAAGTATGCTGAACCTGTATCTGAACCCGAAATGGGTATCACAGCAATTAAAAGAAAACGTAAAACAACTAAGGAAGAGTAATGGACTTGATCGTGCTCGACATGGAGACGTACTATGACCAAGACTTCAGCTTAAGCAAAATCACAACCGAAGAGTATGTACGTGATGACAAGTTTGAGGTGATTGGTCTTGCGATTAAAGTTAACAACAATCAAACCGAGTGGGCGAGTGGCACACATGAACAGATTAAAGCGTGGCTCCATACGTTTAAATGGTCAGATGCGATGGTGGTATGCCACAACACCATGTTTGATGGTGCTATCCTTGCTTGGCGTTTTGGTGTCAAGCCTCGTGTGTGGGCTGATACTCTGTGTATGGGTCGTGCCCTGCATGGTATTGAGGTGGGTGGCTCACTCAAAGCTATGGCTGAGCGTTACAAGGTCGGTGTCAAGGGTGAAGAAGTTGTAGCAGCCAAGGGTATGCGCCGTGCCGATTTTAACGATGAGAAACTGTCACAATACGGTGACTACTGCATCAACGATGTCGAAATTACGCACAAGTTGTTTCATCTCATGGCTAAAGGATTCCCGAAGCAAGAGTTCCGCATAATCGACTTGACCCTGCGTATGTTCATTGAGCCTGTGCTTGACCTGAACCTGCCCTTGCTTGAGCACCACTTGCATGATATTCGTGAACGCAAAGAACAGTTACTCAGCGATGCAAGCGTGACCAAAGATGTACTGATGTCAAACTTGAAGTTTGCCGAATTGCTCAAGTCGTTTGGGGTTGAGCCGCCGATGAAGGTAAGCCTGACCACAGGCAAAGAAGCACTCGCACTTGCCAAGAGCGACGAAGGGTTCAAAGCACTTGCTGACCATGAGGATATTAGGGTGCAGACTCTTGTTGCTGCACGACTAGGTACGAAGTCAACGCTTGAAGAAACCCGCACCCAACGCTTCATTGATATTGCCAAGCGTGGGTTATTGCCTGTGCCGATTCGATACTACGCAGCGCATACAGGGCGGTTTGGTGGTGATGACAAGATCAACCTGCAGAACTTGCCGAGCCGTGGGGCTAATGCAAACAAGCTCAAGCAATCCATTATTGCCCCAACAGGCTATAAGATCATAGACGCTGATTCAGCACAGATCGAAGCCCGCGTTCTCGCTTGGCTTGCAGGGCAGGCTGACTTGGTACAAGGCTTTGCCAACAAGGAAGATGTGTACAAAAAAATGGCATCGGCTATCTACGGTGTGGCAGAAGATCAGATCAACAAAGATCAACGCTTTGTCGGTAAGACAACGATTCTTGGTGCAGGGTACGGCATGGGCGCATTGAAGTTTCAGGCACAGCTTAAGACGTTTGGGTTTGATATAGAACTCGCTGAGGCCCGGAGGATCATTGAGATTTACCGTAAAACAAATGATGACATAGTGCAGCTATGGCAAGACGCACAGACCTCACTTATTCGGATGGTAAACGGTGAAGGTATGAATCTTGGTATGCCTAGCGGTGTGCTTACAATTAAACCTAAAATGGCAGGAATATGGCTTCCATCCGGCTTGATGATGCGCTATGATGGTCTTGAATTTGAGCAAGGTGAGAAGGGCATCGAGTTTAGTTATGCTACTCGCCGTGGTCGCACCCGTATATACGGGGGTAAGATTATTGAGAACGTGTGTCAAGCAGTAGCACGTTGCATCATTGCCGAGCAGATGTTGCGTATAGCCAAGCGTTACAAGGTTGTGTTGACGGTGCATGATGCGATTGCTTGCGTGGTGCGTGATGAAGAAGTAAATGATGCAACACAATTTGTTGAAGAGTGTATGCGTTGGACACCTGACTGGGCGCAAGGCTTGCCCTTGAATTGCGAGTCAGGTTCGGGTGATAATTATGGGGCGTGTTGATGTCTAAAGCGTGGTCGTACAGCGGGATGAAGAAGTTTGAGTCATGCCCCAAGCAGTTCTACCATATCAAAGTCCTCAAGGAGTACGAGGAACCCCCGACTGATGCCACGATATACGGCAAGGAGTTTCACACCGCTGCTGAGTTGTACATCCGTGATGCAACACCACTACCCCCACAGTTTGCGTTTGCTAAGCCTGTGCTTGATAAACTCAATGAAATGAAGGGCGATAAGCATTGCGAATACGAGATGGGGTTGACTGAGAACTTGCAGCCCTGTGCCTTTGACGCACCCGAAGCATGGTGGCGGGGTATTGCAGATTTGGTAATTGTGGATCATGATACGGGCATCGCACGTGTAGTGGATTACAAGACAGGTCGCAATGCGAAGTACGCAGACAAGGGGCAGCTTGAGTTAATGGCACTTGCGATATTCAAGCACTTCCCATTGGTCGAAGATGTCCGTGCAGGGTTGCTGTTTGTTATCAGTAACGATTTCATTAAAGACCGTTATGTACTCAAGGATGTTGACGGACTGTGGTTAAAGTGGTTAAAGTCGTACAACCGCATGAAAGCTGCTTATGACACCGATGTATGGAATCCAAAACCAAGTGGTCTATGTAAAAAACATTGTGCGGTGCTGAGTTGCTTGCACAACGGAAGGGGTTAACATGGCGTACAAGAATCCGAAAGAAGATCGAAATTACAAGCGTGAGTATGCGTTGTACGGCGGCAAGCCCGAACACATTAAAGAACGTGCCGAACGCAACAAAGGTCGTGCTACGCTAGTCAAAGAAGGCAAGCTGCAGAAGGGTGATGGTAAAGACGCAGCGCACGTGAAAGCGATTGATAAAGGCGGCTCGATTAAGCACGGGGTACGTGTTGAAGATGCGAATGTAAACCGCTCATTTAAACGTGATGCAAAGCGCAACCTAGTATCAGAAGTTAGTAAGCGCGAACGCAAGAAGAAGTAAGTAGTACTAGCAGTACCAAAAATAATAAGACCATGCACACCGTGTTTGGTCGATTTGGCATCGGAGAATGAGTTGGAAATTGTTGACAATAAGGCATTGCTGTTGCGACTGCGTAACCCGCAGAAGATCACGACAGTCATACCTAAGAGCAAAGACCTTGGTGAAGGTAAAGTACTTGTACGGTGGGGGCTTGATGAAGCGCAGGTCCTCAAGAACATGAAGATACGCAATGTACCAAGTCCTATTTTGGGGCACTACGCTTGGCCCGGGCAGTACAAGCCTTTTGATCACCAACGAACAACTTCTGCATTCCTCACGTTACACAAGCGGGCCTTTTGCTTCAATGAGCAAGGCACAGGCAAGACCGGTAGCGTCATATGGGCAGCAGACTACCTGATGCGTGAGAAGCGAATCCGGCGGGTGTTAGTGATTTGCCCTATGTCAATCATGGACATTGCATGGCGGGCAGACTTGTTTAAGTTTGCAATACACCGCACAGTAGACATCGCATACGGCAACGCAGAGAAGCGCAGACAGATCATTAACGGTAATGCTGAGTTTGTCATCATCAACTATGACGGTGTTGAGATTGTACGCGATGAGATTGAACAAGCAAATTTTGATTTAATTGTGGTCGATGAAGCCAACGCATACAAAAACACGCAGTCAAAACGGTGGAAGGTACTAAATGGGTTGGTTAAAGCTGATACATGGTTGTGGATGCTGACCGGAACCCCTGCAGCACAGTCGCCTGTCGATGCGTACGGCTTGGCAAAGCTCGTTAATCCCGTTACCGTTCCACGGTTCTTGTCCACGTTTCGTGAGATGGTCATGAACAAGGTCAGTCAGTTCCGGTGGATACCTAGACCGAACGCCACGCAGATTGTATTTGAAGCCCTGCAACCCGCTATTCGGTTTACGAAAGACGAGTGCCTTGACCTGCCGGAGATGACGTACGTCAAGCGTACAGTCGAGTTGACCAAGCAGCAGCAGAGGTACTATGCCCTGCTCAAGAACCGCATGATTATCGAGGCGGCAGGCGAAGCGATTACATCAGTCAACGCTGCAGTGAACATGAACAAGCTCCTGCAAATATCTTGTGGTGCGGTGTACTCCGACACAGGTGAAACGATTGAGTTTGACGTTAAAAATCGGTATGCCGCACTAAAAGAAGTTATTGATGAAACCAACCAAAAGGTTCTGGTGTTCGTGCCTTTCAAGCATGTCATCAATATTTTGGCTGGCAAGCTGCAAGCTGACGGGATTACTGCCGAGATCATTTCAGGCGATGTGCCAGTCAACAAGCGCACCGATATTTTTACCCGTTTTCAAACCACGCAAGACCCACGAGTTCTTATAATCCAGCCCCAGTCAGCCGCACACGGTGTGACGTTAACCGCTGCCGATACGGTAGTTTGGTGGGGACCTGTACCGTCTCTTGAGACATACGCTCAGGCAAACGCACGGGTGCATAGGTCAGGGCAACGCCACCCCACAACGGTGGTTCAGTTACAAGGCTCATCAGTAGAACGTCATATTTACCAACTTCTTGACAATAAAATAGACATTCACTCAAAAGTTATAGATTTATATAAGAATCTACTTGACTAGCGTAGAATATGTCATTATAATTAAGTTTCTGACACTTGGAGAGTATCATGAATGATCAACAAATACCCGTAGAAAAACTTGTAAAGATTTACCTCAAAATGCGCGGCAAGCATGATGAGTTACTGCAACAGTTCAAGCAGCAGGAAGAGGCACTTAAGGATCAGATGACCAAGATCAAAGGTGCATTGCTAGACCACTGCAAAGAACACAATGTCGAGAGCGTGCGTACAACCGAAGGGCTGTTCTTTCGCACGACAAAACAAAGCTATTGGACAAACGATTGGGAGTCGATGGGTAAGTTCATCATCGAGCATCAAGCACCTGAGTTGTTCGAGAAGCGGCTGCACCAAGGTAACGTAAAACAATTTTTGGAGGAACACCCCGAACTGCTACCCCCCGGACTCAACGTTGAGAGTCAATATTCAGTCACCGTAAGGAGAAAATAATGAGTGAAGCCCCATATGTGCCAGTTGAAGAACTAGCAAAACAACTTACCGTGTCTATCTCGTGTATTCGTGGATGGATACGTCAAGGGAAAGTACCTAAGCATACGTACATCAAAGTCGGTAATACTTATCGGTTCAATATTCCGATGGTTATTGCAGCGTTGACCAAAATCCCTGACCCTGAAGTGAAACCTGTGGATGCTGTTGTTGAAGTCAGCAGCATTCCTGTGCCTGTTCAGCTTGAGCTGAATTTTAATCCCGACCATGATCTATAAGGAGAACGACAATGACTTCAATGACTCTGTTTAGCGGTAAATCCTCAGCCCTTGCTGAGAAGCTTAAAGGTAGCTTATCGGATACCCTGTCCGGTGGCGCAGGAAGTGGTTCACAGAACCGCCGCTTGTCAATCAAGGGTGGTGTGTTCCGTGAGTTGCTCAATGGTAAAGAGCACCGTGTAAGCGAAGACCGTGCGATGAATATCGTGATTGTCGATGCTGCACCGATCAGCCGCATGTATTTTGCCGGAAGCTACCAAGAGGGTGAAGTAACCAAGCCCACATGTTGGTCAGCAGATACGCAAACTCCTGCCGAAGATGTACCGCAGGATAACAAGCAAGCAGCCCGCTGCATGGATTGCAAGCAAAACATCAAAGGCTCAGGTCAGGGTGAAGGTCGTGCTTGCCGTTTCCAACAACGCTTGGCTGTACAGCTTGAAGGCGAGATTGAGAAGCGTGAGGTGTACCAGTTGACGTTGCCATCGACATCAATCTTTGGTGCGGGTGACAAGAACAAGATGCCGTTACAAGCATATGGTCGTCACCTGAAAGTTCACAATGAAGTACCGTCTGCGATTGTGACTGAGATGCGTTTTGATACTTCAAGCCCAACACCTAAGTTGATCTTCAAACCTATTCGCCGCCTTGAAGATGCGGAAATTGAGATTGTTCTTGAGATGCGTGAGCACGAAGACACAGCCAAGGCGATCACACTTACCGTTTCACAGATGGATGGTGTAGGTGCCGCGAAGAAAGATGATGAGCTGTTCGAGAAGCCCGTAGCAAAAGCTGCGCCAAAGCTTGAAGCACCGAAAGCTGAAGCCGTTGCCGAAGAGCCTATCGAAGAGCCTAAGAAGATGGCAAAGAAGACCGCAGCAGCACCGGTTGAAGGTAAGGCTGACCTTGCTGATATTGTAGGTGAATGGGACGATTAAGTAGTTCGGGGCAAAAGCGGATGCTAGACCTAGCATGTAATGTGCAATTGGTTAAACATAGTCACCGGTTAATCGACTAGCTAGTGCAGCGAGTAGCCCCACCCCACCCACAATAACAAGCAAGGCGATGCCATGGACACAAAAGAATTTCTAGAAGCAATGCTTGGTGATGAAGGGTATTACTGCATCACAGGTATTGAAGAACTACACGGTGAAAAGCGAGACCCACTTGTAAAGCAAAAATTTTATACCGATCTTGATGAAGCAGTCGCCGCTGCACTTGAGCTTGATATTCAGGATTCAATGAATGCGTACTTTGCATTAGCTACGTTTGAAGAGTCAGGTTCACGGCGTAACAACAACGTCAAACAATTACGATCATTTTTTCTTGATTTGGATTGCGGTGCAACAAAAGATTACGAAACACAGGCGGAGGCCCTGCAAGGCTTACGTAACTTCTGTAAAGAACTTAAGCTGCCACGCCCCACGATGGTTAATTCTGGTCGTGGCATTCATGTGTACTGGTCTTTAACTGAACCGGTTGCTCGTGATATATGGTTGCCTGTTGCGGAACGATTGAAAGAATTATGTGTTGACCATAGTATGTATGCTGATGCTGCAGTAACATCTGATTCGGCGCGTGTGCTACGTGTTCCCGGGACCCATAACCATAAAGATACACCTGCTAACATCGTAAAGTTTATTGGTGACCCTGCTCAGGCGGTGTCCTTTGAAAGCTTTCGGGACTTGCTTGGTGTTAATCCGTTAGCCCGTAAACGCTCGTATGTACCCCGTGAAATTGACCCCATCATGATGAAGTTGATGGGTAGTTATGTCAGCAAGTTTAAAACGATTATGCTCAAAACAGTCGCAGGTGAGGGCTGTGCACAAATCAAGTGGGTTGCTGAAAATCAAACCACAATGTCGGAACCAATGTGGCGGGCGGGGTTGTCAATCGCAGCGTTTTGCGAAGACCGTGACAAAGCTATACATAAAATTTCAACGCAGCACCCTGATTACTCGTATGATTCAACTGAGTACAAAGCATCGCAGATACGTGGACCTTATAGTTGCCAAACGTTTAACAAGTACAACCCAAACATCTGCCCTGATTGCAAACACTGGGGTAAGATTACAAACCCGCTTGCTTTAGGGCGGGAATTATCAACGACTGAGGAAGAAGTTATTGTAGAGGACATCTCTGCTGACTTACCGAATACACCACCGCAGCAGTACACAATACCGAAGTACCCCACGCCTTACGTGCGTGGCAAGAACGGTGGCATATTCAAACGAGTCAAAAGCGATGATGGTGAAATTGAAATACCGGTGTATCACCACGATTTATATGTCGTGCGCAGGTTAAGAGACCCCGAAATAGGCGAAGCGTTAGTTATGAGATTGCACTTGCCTAAAGATGGGGTTCGTGAATTTACGATACCGTATGCAGCAGCTACAGCAAAGGATGAGTTCCGGCGCTACATGTCCATGCACGGTGTTGCTATTATGAAAATGGATGAACTTATGAACTACGTAACCACATGGGTAAACGATTTACAGATGACAACCGTAGCAGACGAGGCCCGTCGGCAGTTCGGATGGACAGACGATAACTTCACATCGTTTGTTGTCGGCAATATGGAAGTCTTTAAAGACAACATTACTGTGAACCCTCCTGCAAGCAATACCGCAGGGTTGTTTCCAGCGTTCGTACCGAAGGGTACGCTTGAGCATTGGTGCAAGACAATTGATTTTTACAACAAGCCCGGTTTTGAAGTGCACCAGTACATGTTCGGTATTGGATTTGGCTCTGTGCTGATGCAGTTTATGCCGATCAACGGTTCAATCTTTCACTTGCATAGCAAAGATACAGGCTTGGGTAAGACCACCGCTATGTACGCAGGTGCATCTATATGGGGCAACCCTGATGTGCTAGTGATGCTTGAGCGTGACACGTACAACTCGAAAATGAATCGTGCTGAGATTTACAAAAACTTGCCGTTCTATAGCGATGAGATGACTAACACCGCACCGAAAGACCTGAGTGATTTTGCGTATCAGGTTCCGAGCGGGTTGCAACGTAATCGTTTGTCACCCAAAGGCAACGCCGAACGCTTTCGTGGTGCGCCGTGGAAGTTAACAGTAGGTACGACAGGCAACACCGATATGCTTGAGCGTATCTCATCGTACAAGGCGTTACCAAAAGCTGAAGCACAACGGGTACTTTCGTATCGTGCACGTAAGATGGTGTTTGCAACTAAAACCGAGACCGATGTGTTTAGTGCCGACATCAAAGAGCACTACGGTCATGCGGGTGTGATGTTTATTCAGTACGTAATGAACAACGTCGAGTCAACCAGAGAGCTTATCTTGGCAACGCAGCAACGCATTGATGCCGCAGCGGGTTTGCAAGCCGAGAACCGTTTTTGGTCTGTGCAAGCAGCCACCACAATTGCAGGATTGATACTTGCTAAGAAGCTTGGGCTTGTTGCGTTTGATATTGCTGCGATGTTTAAATGGATTGTTGAAGTTCTGCAGCAAGCAAAGGCTGACATGGAGTTTATGGGCGGCGATGTTGAAAGTATCTTGACCGATTACTTGGCTGAGAATTACAACAACGTGCTGCGCATCACCAGTACGCAAGACTTACGTAAAGACGCCAACAACATCGAGAAGGCTGTGCTACCTGAAGCAACACCCCGCATAGCGTTGGTTGCCCGCTACGAGTACGATGTAAAGACCATGTACTTGATGCCAAAACCATTAAAGACATGGTGCGCTAAGCAGCAGATCAATTACACCGCATTGATAGATGGTCTTAAATCAGGTCGCACTAAAGCCAAGCGTGACAAGATACGACTAGGCAAAGGTACGCACGTGAATTTACCTGCTACCGATGTATGGGTGCTTGACTTCACGGAGTTCATGGATGAAGGAAAAGAGCAGACACTCGCAACAGCGTCAACACTATTTGAAGAACCGACTCAAGAGTAATGAATTACGCCCAGACGGTGTGTACATTCATATCGACTGGGATAATTTTAAACCCAACATGTCTGTTTTTGTCCCTGCTATCGACACAGAAAATCTCAAAATGCAGATGAATCTGATAGCGCAAGACAGAAATTGGCGGTTGGAGTCACGTGAGCGGGTTGAGAACAATTGCTGGGGCGTACGCTTTTGGCGAATGGTGTGATAGCATATACGAACAAGTGGCTTTCTTGTTGCTTGTTCTCCTTAGTTGTCCCTTGCCCCCACCTTAGCCGTGGGGGTTTTTTTGTTAGTTACCCTCGTACTCTTGCATACTTCTAAGAAACTCAGGCATCCGCGCCTTGCTGATACTGATACCACTCTGCGCCATCATCGTCTCTTTCATATGCTGCTTCATTGAAGCGCGGATTGTTTCGGCAGTCACAGCAACACCTTTGTACGGGTGCTTAGCGTTCCACTTCTGAATCTGCTCCATAACTTTTGACGCACCTTCCGAGTCACCCTGCCTTGTAGCCATGTAGAACTCACGCAGCATCTTGGTACGGTGCTCTGTCTCGTACCGACTGATAGCCTTCTCGTTTGCGTTGATCTCAAGTTGCCGAGTGTATTCCGCAGGGGCAAAACCAAACGCCTGTGCACCAACGTTCCACGGTGATATTTCGCTTGTGATTGGGTCACCACGTAAAGTGTTAGCGCCCTCTGCACCATACCGTGTTGATTTAAGCGCATTGCCTAGCGTAGCGGGAAGCATCTGTTCAAGACCGCGCGAGAAGTGTCCTTCGTTGATCAGGTCAGCACCACGTATCATGCGTTTAGCCGTACCGTATGCCGGCCCACCAACGAACTCAACTGCCATGTCCAAAGCTGTTTGCTTGTCTGACGAAGACTGCGATGGTTTAAAGATCATGTCGGTCAGCCCCACACGTGAGCCAATCTCAAGACCCGTTGCTGCGTTGAACAAGCCACCGTACGCTGTGTCCCCTGCGAATTTACGCATGACAGTATCGAAGTTGTCATCGTCATCGTCTTTGAACATATCGTAAAGCAATCGCACTGCACCATACAGCGGTGCGCCCCGCACACCTGCCATTAGCGTAGCCGAGCCTGACACCCAACCGAGTTGCTTCCATGCTTGCTTACGCACTTCAGGATCAGCACCGGTCATCGCATCTTTTGCGGTCTTGTACAACATGTAGTACTGTGTGACACCGTAACGTTTGTACATGAACGCAATGCGCCCAATCGAGCCTTGGGCAATGCTTGGCGCAGCCATGGCAGACGTACCACCGTTAAGCAGTTCAGTCGTGCGTAAAGCCTTGTCAAACGCTAGGTTCTCTTTTTCTTGACCTGACAACCCACGCTCAGCGGGTTTTGGGTTGTTGTCCAGCCGATCAAGCTCAAGGGTGTACGCAGCGGTCAACGCCACCTGCCGGTTCATGCGTTCGGTATGGTGCATCAAATACCCCATGAACGCATTGACTTTCGCTAATTTGCTACCACCCTTGCTCGTGTCCAATATATCTTTGGTAAGCGAACGCCCAAACTGCCCTGTCTCTTTACCGCGCTCAACCAATGTCTTCAAGCGACGTTTTTCAGGAGATAAGTTGGGGTCATTGAAGTCATAATTTTCAATTGAGAACCCACCTCTCACTTCCTTACCATTCACCATGTGCGTAGTGCCACTACCTAAAAATGCGCCCCCCGCTGCAAAAATAGCTTGCGTTGATGCCGCAGGTCCGTATTGCCCCGCAAGATAAGGACCGATTACGATAGGGATAGATGTAAGGTTGACAGCGGCTGATGAGATGTTTGCACCCAACGTCATACCGAACGTAGCGGTAGTCATCAAGTTTGACCACTCTGCTACATCAGGATTCATTGCAAAACTAGCACGGCGTTGGAATTCTGCTAAGAACTTGCGGCCCTCTTCCGTTGCACCAGTCGCATTAACATGTTCACGTGCCTTTGTTAACAATGAACGGACCTGACCGGCGGTTTCCATGTTCGTAACTTGCCGAGCAAACGTATAAGGCTTGCGACTAAACACATCAAGCACATCTTCGTTAAAGCCGAGCGTACCTTTACGCTTGCGGAACCCCTGCGCGAACGAGGTCTCAGGCATCATGTCAATCCACTGCTCGATGACCTTATCCATTACGTTTTGGGGTACTTTGTTTATCTGCATCGTATTCACGATGGTGTTCATAAACGAACCGGCTGGGGTGTTCTTGTAGTTGAACTCAGATAGTTTTGAGAACTCCTGTATGTGCATAGCCCCTTCTGCTTTGGCTTCTGCAATAGCGTCTGCACGATCCTTTGGATTTTCAAATTGCCGCACGATAGGGGTAGGTGCGTTAGGCAGCTCGTAAGACAACCGATACTCGCCCTTACGCTCAAAAGGTATGTAACCCTTGATGCTACCCATCTGAGTAAACAGTTTTTGAATGATGCTGGATGCGTGTGCTGAAGTTGCGGGATCGGTAATTGAATCTTTGACCATCGCCCCTAAGTTTGCTGCCCCATCATCACGCAACTGTTTGTATGTATCAAGGATGTCCTTGTACACAACTTTTGCAGGCGCATCTAATTTGTTAAACTTATCCACAAGCTCATCAAACGCTTTAAGTTCGGCAGGGTCTTTCATAAATGCTTTACGTGCTCCTGCGATATTAAACAGATCGACCCCTGCACGTGAAGCGGTGTTTGCCACATCCTTAAAATTGGTTTTAACCGAATCCGACTGCTTATTCCACCACTTGATCGCATGGTCGTTTACCGCTTCAATTGCCTCTAGGCGTTTGTCTAACCGACCATCATGTTTCTGCACAATGTTGTTTAGCTGCGCGGCTTGTGGCAACGTGTTATCCACACTTGCAACTTCAGCAAAGGCTGGCAACGGTAAAGTAGTCAGCATTGCGCCCTGCGCACCTCTTGGTAACGTAGTAGTAATGCCGTGGTGTATCTCGTTCTTAACCTGATTGCTTGTGTATGGGATGTTGTTAATCACACCGTCAATCAAATTGCTCATCACACCCGCGCCAGTACCATTAGCCGATGCCATGTACAACGCTTCGCCTACACGCGAGTCAGGGGCAGGTGAGATAGCCGCTTCCATCAGTCGGTCAACTTGGTCGAACGCTGATTCGACAGCCTTGGGTTCCGCACCCATTAAACGCCGTACAAAGTTCTTTATGATGTTCGTGAATTTTTGTAATGCTGAAATCGCCGTACCATCGGGATTGATTCCGGCAAGCTTGGTACGAAACTCTGGGTTACCCCACGCCTCAGCAACAAACTCTTGCACACTTGTTGCACCGTAAGCTGAATCAAGGGATGGCTTGACCTTGTTGAACAGAGCCGTAAGCTGTTTGGTAACAGGATGGTTTGCGTTGTCCAGCACGTGTGATAACGCACCGTGCACAGTCTCATGAATTAACGTGTGGTTGTTTAACCCAGTCTTTGAGTCCAACGTAATTGTGTTGGTTTCAGGGTCGAACATGCCGGATATAGGCTTACCCGCATCGTCTTTTAAATTATCAACAACTTTGACTTTGGTATCTGTTACACCACGCATGAGCAACTTGAGGATGCGCCCCGTCAAGCCACCGGTTTGGGCAGCGAGTGTGTTCAACGCATCAGTAAGATTGCCTGCTTGTAATTGCGCCTGCACGTTGTCGGGTAGGTCCCCGTCTAATGCCTCTTCAAGCTTTAACTTCTTACCCTTACCTTTACCCCCTGTTGCGGCTACTGGTGCAGGTTGCCCCCATTGAGCTACCAAGTGCGCTATGGCAGAGTTTGCTACCGCATCATTCTTGGCTTTTAACCTAGCAACTTCAGCTTCTTGCTCGGCAGCGGTGAGTTTATTGTCTTGCTCTCCTTTGGGTAAAACTTTGGCTTCGGGTGCGGCTTTGGTTTCAGGCGTAGTTTTGGTTTCAGGCGCAGGAGTTTTGGGCGTGGCTTCGGCTTCCGCTTCTTCCTGCGCAGCCTGTTGTTTTGCTGCTTCAGCATCAGCCTTTTGCTTAGCGGCTTTAGTTGCAACATCAGCTTTTTGCTTAGCGGCTTTAGTTGCAACATCAGCTTTTTGCTTAGCTGCTTGCTCTTGCGTAGCTTTTTGCTTAGCGGCTTCAGCTTTAGCGTCAGCTTCGATGTCAGCTTTAGGCGTAGTTTTTGTCGCAGGAGTATTGGCTGCTTTTTTAGCACCACCAACATAATCCTTACGTGCGTTTGCAAGGTCGCTAGGTATAAAAAATTCTTTTTCTGGTCTGCGCGAATATGCAGCGGGATTATCCCCTACGTCTTTGCCACCAGTTTTATTTTGCATATTAGAAACGCGATATTTTTCTACTTCCGCAGTAGGAACATCAACGTACGTCAAACGCCCATTGGGGTGCTCATTTTTTAAATACCAATTAGCTTCGTTGATGTCATCAGTAAACCACCGGTTTGACGCTGCTAACGTATTTTTGTAGTTATCAGATTCTTTAATCCAACTAGGAATATTAGGTTTGGGAGTATTGGAAGTAGTTTCTGCCCGATACAAACGAGTTGTTTTTGGTTGTGGGTAGGGTGCAAACGTACCACCACGTGGTCCTTGCAGATCAATCTGGGCAAACGGCGGTTGTTTTAATATATCGTTAATTCGTTTTACAGCGGTGCGCGAACGTGGGTCACTGCGAGCGGCAAAAGCTTTACGCGCCTCTTCAAGTTGTTTGGCAACGTACGCACGATCAGCAGGCTTTGCTAAGTCTTTACCCAAGATATTTTGACGCACCGCAGCATTATTTGGTAAGAACAACCAATCAACCGACTCCTGATTTATGAGCGTATTGGGTTGAGCATCTGGCAATTCTTGCTCGTTAACCTGTGTACCTACACCCTGCCGAATACCCTCTGCCCGGGAGGGTACTGGTGTTTGTTTACGTGAAAACAAGTCAAGCTGTTGTTGTTGTGTTGGCTGTCCGGCTTGAATCGGTGAAATAGGTGCAGCACCTTGAGACGCTTTGGATAACCCAGCATCCGCCAAGTCACCTTGGGCATCGGTCAGGTCGCGCTGAATGCTTGACTGTTGAGCGATCTTATCTAATTCAGCCTGCTTTTGTGCCTCGCGTTGTTGCTCAGCAGCGGTGTACCCCATCTCGCTTTGCATTTGCGTCAAAGGAGCGTTTTGCAAAGTTGGAGCGGGCGCAGCGGGCGCAAATTGGAGTGCACCCTGCCTAGAGTCAGCACCAGCACCGCTTTGCATTTCTGCAAGCGTATCATCGCGTTGTTCGTTTCGTGCTTGCTTATAAGCAGCAATACCTGCTTCTTTGGGTGGTACACCTACGTCAATAAGCGCCTGTGTTAATTCTCTAGTACGTATTTCTACAGGGTCAGCTTGAAGCGCAACACTGCGCTCCGGCACAATATCGCCCAGCAAGTCAGGTGATTGAGAGCCGAAAGTTTGTTCTAACTCTGCTTGACGCCGCTCACCAAAGTCCAAAGGCAACGATTCAGGACCGGCAGCGGTGGGTTCTACTGGTTCAGCAGCGGTGGGGGCCGGCGCTGTTACTGGCGCGGCGGGGCCTTGCATCTCATCAGGCAGCAGGGGGAGTTGTTCTGCACCAGCAACCCGTCGGTTGTACTCTGTTTTAGCGGCTTCTTCTTGTGCGATTCTAGCTTCACGAGCATTTAATTCACGTTGCGCACGACCTCTTGCGCCTGCACCGCTTACGCCACCAAACGCACCGCCAAGCACCGCACCGCCGATCAGGCTGTCTAGGTACTCTTCACGCGCTCCGGCATCTATGGTGCTGATACCCGCTTGCAAACGCTCAAGAAATTGCTGACCTACTTCAGTAAGACCTTCAACACCAGCAACCTTACCGCCGGTCATGCCTACGTTAGTTAATAAGTTGCGTTGTGCAATCGCCTTTAACTGCTCTTCTGTAAGTTCTTTACCTGCAGATTTAAAAATCCTGCTGATGCCGGGCATCATTCTAAATGACACAACGTCTAACAACGCTTGTGGAACTGCTGCTGCACCCGCAGCTATGATGTCTGTATCAGCTAGTCTGACACCGTTTTCTTGCACTTGCCGAGACAAGTTAGAGCCTGTAAATTGTGCACCCGATACCAAACCCGCACCAAGAGCGGCAGCAACACCAGTACCAAGACCAAGCGCACCAGCTACCGGAGCCGTACCAGCTAACACACCTGCAGCAAGCGGTGCTAGTGTATAGGCAGCAGACTGCCCAGCAAGTTCTTTAAACTTAAGCCATGGGTTTTCAAGCCAACCTTCTTCAGTACCTTTAAAGGTATTTGCCGCAGCTTGTTCGCTTTCCGCAGCAGAAGCTTCAGCCTTCTCCGTGTCCATGATGCCGGTACGACCAGCCAGCCGCTTAGTATCCGCAGCAAGCTGATACCCGCTAGATTTTGCTGCTGCTAAGAACCCACCTTCGGGAATGGGCTTTGCCGCCTCTTGCGCTGCTTTTTCTGCTGCTTCTTGTATCGCCCTAGATTCTTCTTCACGAGCTTTGCGCATAGCCGCAAGAGAATTTGGTGCTGGTTCAGATTGCAACGATGGCAGAATATTTGTTTCGATAGCTTTTTGTATATCGTCCCGAGACATCCCATCGGGAAAATTCATAGGCCCAAAGCCTTCGATGTTAATAGTCTGCATGGCTTACCTTACTTCCAAGTTTGGGTTGCTGGATCGTATGTTGGAATACCGCCTTTACCTGAAAGTGTAGACATACCCAAAGCTTTTGCGGCGTTAGCATCTAATTCTAGTATACGCAAATCAAACGGTTTACTAGCTCTATCGCGTTCGACAGCTATTTGAGCTTGCAAAACTCTAAATGCTTCTTTAGCTTTTGGGTCTGCTTTTGGACCAGTAGCTTGCATACTAAGCATTTCGTACTGACTTGTAAACGGTTTAAGAGCCGCATTTATTGCTGCTGTTTTTTGAGCTTCTACCCGAGTAGCTGACTCATTAAACCCTCTGTAAGCCGTTAATGCGTTTTGCGCTCTGGCATCATCTCGACGCGATTCTAGTTCTGCAACGCGTATTGTCATGTCATTACGCAAGCGAGCTTGGTTAATCTCAAATTCTTGAGCACGTTGAGTACGGTTATCTTCTGCAATTTGCAGTCGAGTCTTAGCGGCTTCCGCAGTAGCCTCTCTAGACGCACCAGCAGTGATACCAGCAGCTTGAATCTTGCCTTGGAAGTCCATAACAGTGTTGAAGTACTTGCCATACATCTCAGCAGCAAGTTTTTTATTGCCTTGCTTGAGCGACAACTTGTATTGACTAAATGCATCTTGAGCTTCGTCAGCTTTCTCAATGGCTTTGCGAGCTTCGGCTTGTGATGAGAAGTATTGCTTACCGCCTGCTTCCGCTAAACGCCTAATGCCATCTGACAAGTTCATGCCACCCATCATTGCGATACCCCCTGCAATCATGGCTTCGCTCATTACACCGCGTTCTTGCTTTTCAGCACGTTGCAGTTTACGTTCAGTACGTTTTTGCAAATCGGCAAGAACAGCTTTGTCTTCAGGATCAAACTCTGCGGCTTTCGCTACGTTTGCTGCGTACGTACCCCAACCAAATATGTCGCCAGCACCGGCAACACCGGGAACCGTAGGCACAGCACCAAACCCACCAGCACCGGGAGTGCGAGGTGTAATAGCGTTAACAGGCGCAGTAGTACCAGTACGGGGTGCACCACCAGCGGGAGTACCAACATCAGTAATACCACCCCCAGCAGGAGGTACAGCGGAAGTAGGAATAATGCCACCACCAACAGGAGCACCAGTGGCAGGAGTAGCCCCAGCAACAGGAGGTATAGCGGTGATGCCACCTAAATTAGGGTATTGCCCCGGACCTTCTTGAGCGTTGCCCGCATACATTTGTGCGGCAGTGTCAGCACGATTTTGTTGATCTTGTGCCATAGCTTGACGTTCGGCAAACAACTCAGTATCTCGGGCTATTTCACGCCCTGATGCATCCCAATTTGCCAATTCTGGAATTTGCCGGGCTTGTTGATCTTGTGCCACACCTTGACGTTCAGCAAACAACTCGGTATCTCGGGCTATTTCACGCCCTGATGCATCCCAATTTGCCATCGTTTTATCGTTTGCCGGTGCCGGTATAACTTGCGAACGGGGTACTTTTGCGCCGCGTAAACCAAACATACCTTCTAACGATGGTTTTTTCTCTTTTACATCTTCCAGTCTGACATCTGAACCAAACGTATCGTCTTCAGTAGCATCTTTACTACCCCCAGCAAGCGCAACAATCCCCCCGCCAGCCGCCATCACGGGCTGCTCAGCAATACCACCTTGCCCAGCAACTTCTTGAGCTACCGTCTGTGTTGGCATTTCGCCTTGAGGTTGACGCACACTAGCGCGTCTTGTCATCTCAGCTTTAACTTCAGCAAGTGCAACCGCATCTTTTACTGTACGAGCATAAGCTTGTAACTGCCCGTCAGTTAACTGCGACAACTTACTAGATAACGCAGCAGGGCTAGTAGCCGCCACCGCCCGAGGATCAACAACAGGTTGACCGCCCATAGCATAGCCCTGCACCGCGCCGCCACGGGCATAGCTCATCAAGCCGCCTTCCTTAGCGCTTTTATTCGTTGCACCATAAGCAGCAAGACCCGCGCCCAATATCTGAGGAGCCATAGCACCCGTGTTCTGGTACATAGTTTGTGAGGCTTGTGACATTGGTAAACCGCGCATCATGTCAGACTGGAACGCAAGCTGCTTGTATGGGTAGTTCATCTGGTCTTGGTACTGCTGGTAGGCAACGTTTAGACCCTGCTGTTGCAACGCTTGTTGCTGCGCACCGGCTTGCATCTGTGCTTGGTTGATTGCTTGTTGTTGACCAAACTGAGTCTGACCTAACGCGCCAAGTGTTGAAGCTGCCGAACCTGCCAAACCTAACCCAGCCAAACCGTACTGACCTGCACCCACCGCGCCTTGAACACCTTGCATACCAATGTTTGCACCAGCAATGCCCATGTTACCGGCTGTCTGAGCGCCTTGCATACCCAATTGACCACCACCAATCATTAACTGACCGGCTTGGTTAGCACCTTGCATACCAAGACTAGCACCTTGCATACCCTGTGCTGTACCCGCTAACTGGCGGTCAACACCAGCGAGTCCGACCTGAGCACCTTGCATACCCTGTGCTGTGCCCGCCAATTGCGTATTAACACCTTGCAAACCTGTCTGTGCGCCTTGAAGCCCAGTCAAATAGTTTTGGTTAGCACCTTGTAAACCTGCGAGTCCAACTCCTGCACCTTGCATACCCAGCGAGGCGGCAGCTTGCATGTTTCTGTTAGCAACATCATAGGCAGTGTTGTAACCCTGACCAATCGCTTGGTTCATTGCGATATTCTTGTTGCGCTGGTTTTCCGCAAAGATTAACGCTTCACGGCTACCACCAAACGCACCTGCTTTAGTTGCGTTGCTCTGCCCCTGTGCACCCGAGATGCCATACTGACGTTGCATTTCAGCTAATTGTGGCTGCAACGATGCTTGTAAGTAAGGGTTCATGTACCCTTGAACCGCATACGGATTTTGTGCGCCCTGACCGTAGCCCAGACCAGCTTGCATACCCGTCATGCCAACCCCGAGGTTAGCACCAGCCAAATTAGCGCCTTGAGCGCCATAGTTCATGCCTTGACCGCCGTAGTACGCCCCGCCTGCCGTGCCAATGTCCGCACCTTGAGCGCCATATGCAGAACCCATGTTGCCAAACTTAGCGCCACCTTCAACGCCAAGTTGTTGACCTAATTGCCCTGATTTAAAAGCTTCACCACCATAAGCATTGATGAGGTCAGCATTAGCAAAAGCGCCTTGTGCGCCTGCGCCTGCGTAAGTATTAGCTAGAGCAGCATTGACCGCAGCAGAGTTTGCGCCTTGAGAGCCGTAGTTTAGTGAAGCATTTTGCAGTGCTGCTGAGTTTTGATATGCACCAAGCCCGCCCGCGCCCGACTGAAACGCGAAATTAGAAGCATCTGTAAGTTGTGGTGCAACCTGTTGGTTGGCAATACCCGACATGCCCTGCACTTGCATGGGTGAGAATCCAGCAATTTGCTGACCTTGGTACGGCTGATACGGGTTGTTATTAATGTTGGTTAGCGCACTTGTCTGCCCCAACATGCTCTCAGCATAGGGCCGCGCGTATTCAGGAATGCTTGTGCTTGTAACCGTTTGGTTAGTTGGTGCTGATGATGATCCGCCGCCGCCGCTCATATTGATACCCCTAAAATAATGTACTTTTCAGTGAACCCAAAGCGAACTAACAATTTGGCAACCGAGTCCCTTGTTGCACACTCAATTGTTGTTGCGCCGTTTGCTCGACAAATATTTTCAAGCTGCTTAAACGTGTCTTCGTTAATAATAAATTTACCGCCCGTGCCCGTTACAAAAGCAACACGTTTTGTTGGCTTGTTGACAAACTCTACCGTCATCGCACCACAAAGTTTTTGCGCGTCATCTGTTGCAACTAACAATAACCACTGACCTGTACACACGTACATTTGAATTTGGTCTAGGGTGTAGTCATCCTGAGCGTACTGTTGCGATTCCGCTAAAAAATCTTGAACTAAACCCCAAGTTTGTGCGGCAAACGCAACAGGTACGTGCTGTATCTTCATACTGGCAAGTGTTTACGGGCTTTAGAATCCACTGCAACTTTGTCTTTACCGATAGACTTCTTGCGCCCACTTTGCACACGTTCCATCATGGCATACAGTCGCTTAGCACCGGCATCTGTAGACCCATTTCCCAGTTCAGAAACAATCCGAGCAGGAACGACAAACTCACCATCAGCAAGACGAGCAGGCTGCTTATTACCAATTTGAGCAGGAATATCATCGCTGACTCCATCGCCGGGGCCTTTAAGTAAACGCCCGCCATCAGAATAGCCACCAAGATCGTAGATGCCGCCACCCGCAGCGTAGTTTTGGTTAGGTGTACCTTGTAAACTGTTCAAAGCGATCATAGCATCGTAGTCACCGCCCTGTGCTTTAGCCATCAACTCTTTCATAGCAGATGGGCTTTTTTGTGCGGCTGCAGCATACGACTGCACGGCAGCTTGGCGGCTGTTAGTAATGCCACCGCCGTACGCAAAGTTTTGCGGCTTTTGCATTGGGTATTGAGGACCTTGATTGAACTGTGCCATACCATCAATAGCATTATTTTGATCATCAAATCCAGTGTAGCTAGAGCCAATGCCACCACCTGCTGCGTAGTTAATTAAACCGCCTTCTTTTTTGTCGTTGTGTGATACAAGACCCTCTGAAACATACGTATGCGCTTGGTCAACATTAAATTTAACCACGCTACCTTCACCAATGTATTCCATACCAACAATGCGTTTGTTATCAGTAATACCGCGAATAACATCGCCAAGTTTAATGTGCAACATTTGTTTCCATGAGTCATCGACCATTAAAAATTTATGGGTGTCAGACACTTTTATAGTGCTGCTATCTTCAAACTTAAGCAGCAACTTTGGTTGCGTAATAATGTCTGCGGCAAGTATTTCAAAGTTTCCGTACTCAAGAGTGTCTTGATGAGGGGCGTAAACAAAATCACCAACGCAAATTTCTCCTGCTTTTTTCTGCTTGCCGTTAGCCATTAAAACTAAAACATCGGGGTCAACGCATCCGCCGCCACCGCCGCCACCGCCACCACCGCCACCGCCACCGCCACCACCGCCACCTTGGTCAGCGTTGTACCCGGCACGTTGTTGATCTTGTAATAGTTGCTGTTGCGCTGCTAAGTTCGGCATCGGTACTGGCATGGCTCGTACAGGAGCTGTAGCGTAACTACGTGTAGCTGGGTTGTATGTATAAGTAGGAAGCATACCGGGCGCAGCGGGCAAACCGCCGACAGGTGCAATAGACGCGGTAGGAGCTGCAGGAACCGGTGCATTAGGGTTTGCAGCCATGTACTCAGGAGAAGTCATGATCCCGTAAGTAATTTGATCCGGTGTTGCGTTTGCGTTTGCTGCAAAACCTGTTTGGTCTGGGGCGCGTCCTAAATATTTTTGGAACAACTGAGTCGTTGTATCGGCATTTGCTGGCAAAGGTGCAGCGGGCGCAGCAGGCGCGGGGCGCAAATGCTGAGGAACCATCGCTGCTAGTTGCGGTTGAACAACGTACTCTTGCTGTGCGCGTTGCCCCAACATGTTGTTGTAGTCCGTGACCGCTTGGGGCACTTGATTAACTGGCGCTGTGTACTGCTGTTGTGGGTTAACATACAGGGCTTGCATATTTGGCACAACAACGTTATTTGCTTGCATCGGCGGTACTTCAATGTTTCTTGCGTTTGCAGTCGCGGTGCGTGTTGCGGCTAAATAATCAGCTAATACAGGTTGTTTTTTAACTGGCGCGGTAGGTGTTGCAGCGGGATCAACAGGCACATCAGCAATACCACCCTCTGCCATGTAACGAGTACCCATGATGCCACCTTCTGCAGCCATAGGCATGAGTTGTGAACCGTAGTCACCTGAAGCAATCGGTGTTCCCGCAGTCATTGTCTGATTAAAGTACGGTGTGCCCGCACCGGTGTAGTTAGGATTGCGAGTCTGGCTATACGTGTATGGTCGAACATACCCAGCGTTGGCTGTCTGCTGTTGTTGAGCAGAGTTACCACCAAACAAATTACCACCCATAAGCGCAGGAGCCAGCGCCGCACCGATAGGCATCATGTTGCTCTTAAGGTAGTTGGTGTCAAACTTGGTAGCTTGGAACCCCTTGGTCATAGCATCCCAACCAGTGGGTGCAGTTGCCGCCGTGTTTGCCTTAGCTGCTGCGCTAATAACATCTGCTGGGTTAGCTGCCCCACTTACTGAACCCTGCAGTGACTGCAATGTTTCAGGCGACAGATTTGCAAAGTTTTCTGGAGTCAAGAAGTTAACTGCATCTGCGGCGGTGCCTGCTCCAAATGCGGTACTCGCGGCATTCCCCGCTGCTGTTACTTCCGGCACCATCGCTGCTGCGCCAGCATTCATAATTCCACCAGCCAAGCCCGCGCCACCAAACGCGCCAAGCCCTGCCATCAAGCCTTTGTTCAGGTCTTTAGTAAGGAGTGCTGTGCCACCGCCGACAATACCCGCTGCCATAAGAGGACCAACGCCGGGGATCATTGCTAAGCCCGCACCTGCAACCACAGGCAAAATAGCGTCTAAGAACCCAGCTTCAGGCAACCCCGTCTGCGGGTTAATCGACAGACTACCGCCGTGTTGTTTAGCCATGTGTTGCAGCGCACCAACTTCTTTTGGTGACATGTGCACAAGTACGGAATCGGTGCCGCGCCCTTGGGCGGCTAAATGCTGGGCTACTTTATCTAAGCTCATACTTTGACCTTTAAGACATTACCGGCGGTTGTGTCACGGTACACATCGCCAACCCGTAGGTCAGCAAGACTGGTTTGGGTCGGGAGTTTATCTATATTCAAGTTTAAACCACTTGCTGCAGAAAATCCCGGATTATCTAGCTGCGAAAAATACAGACGCAATACGTTTGTTAACTGCTCAAGGTAACGTTGCTCATACTCAACAGGAGGTGTTGGCAAGTTTGGGGATTGTGTTGTGCCGGTACTCATCAACGCCGCCCGTCATTGCGAATATCAATTCTGGGAGTTCCCAATTGCCATTGCACACCAAGTTCTCCAGACTCAATCCTAAAACTCATCTGGCGACCACGCAGACGGGTGTACACCTGCCCATCAAAAAGCTGCACGTTGTATGCCCGAACTGCTGTGTAGTTGCTTGCACTTTGCACTTCAGGAATATTTGCTACCCCATATGGCGTACCTGAGTTTTGACGGGGTTTGACCGTCATTGTGACAAACGGCTGGTCAATGTTTGAGCCGTTGAAGTTAACGTCAGGCAAGATACGCCACACAAACCCGAAGTTATGCCCGTCACCAATGTCAAAGTCAGAAGACTGAATGTAAGCCTCAATTGGCAGTGAAGTTGTGCCAGCAACGTCATTAACGTCAGACTCGTGGTACAGCACACGGTTGTTGTAATCCGTAGCCATAGGGTATTCCCTAATACCTGAATCAAGCCATGCAGTCCTTGCCATTGTGCCGTAATACCAAACTTTATCTAGGTAGTTGTAAATGACATACCTGTCGATGGTGTCTGAGTTTAATGAGCAATAGAACCACCAAATCTCGTTGTAACCCTCGTTACCGCCAGCAAACACTTGATACGACTGATTCTGGTTGATGTCCTCAAAGACATACTGACGCAGCGAACTAGCCAGCGTGTCAACACGACCTGAGTATTGGTAGAACTTACCATTGCCCATCCAGTAGGTCACGTTGTTGACTGTGTAGATTGAATTCGGTGACATGATGGAAATGTTGTCCATCAAAAGCTGGAACGACCACACATACGGTGCGCCAACATACTGCATTGAGTACAACGCCGAGTCAGTCCAGATTAAAATCTCTTGGCGAGTATTGACGTAAGTAACGATAGATGAGCCGTGCGAAAGCCCAAACTCACCCGCCTGATTGGTTGGGTCAGGAACCCAGTCGTACTGATTGGCTTGGTCTGACCAGCGTACCAGCATCGGGTTAAAGGCGGAATTAGGTGTTCCGCTTACATATGGGTTTGCACCAAAACAAATAACAAACCGTTGAATTGACGATGCTGAAATCTCAAGCGTCTTGTTTGGAACGTACTGACCAGCGTAACCTTCTGTTGTTGACAAATCATTTAGCAACTTAGCACGGGTAGTCAGCCCATCAGCACTCTTCCAATAGTAAACACCGCCGTTGCGTGGTGCAATAATTAAGTCTTGACCGTAGTTGTCGTTTGACCAGAGGCGTAACTGAGCGCCAACAGCTTGAGTAGAAGACGCACTACCCCAGCCGCCACGACCCCAGACACCCGCACCCCAGCCTGTGCCGATAACGTAAATGTCCAAACCTGTATTGATTTGATACGCAGCAATCCCAACCGTGCCGCCACCAGTGGTTACCGCACTAGTAGAAAACACGCCCGCCACATTGAATGTGTACTTATCTACAGTAATGACGTTAAAGACTTGCTGCTCAACGTTAAGCTGACCCGTTGTAAACCCGCCTGTAGCGGTTAACCCGCTAAAGGTCACAAAGTCATTTTTAACCACACCATTAGCAACATCAGTCACGGTAACCGTCGAGCAGCCTACCGCTGCGCTCGTAGCATGAGTAGCCGCAGTTGTACCGTTGTAACCCCGCACAAGCCCTGTCAGGGTGTTGGTTGACTTGCCTGTGTAGTAGATTTGCTCTGAATCAATCTTGATAATGCCCGGCGAGTTTTGGAACGACGCACCAGAAGTCAGCACCAAAGATGTTGCTGTAGCTGTGATACCGCCATTGAGCGTACTGTACGCAGTAGCCAACGGGTTGCCAGTGCTAGGAGGTACAGCGCCCAGCATGGGGTTTACGGTCTTTCTGATTGGGGTGATGTCGTAGTAACCACCACCGTACTCAATGTAATACTTTAAATTTGTGCCAACCCCAAGGTAGTTTGTACCCTCAAGGTTAATCCAGTTCCACATTGACCGAGCTGTGCCGAGATACGAACCGTTGGATAAGCGAGTCCACCCGCCGATCTTTTCAACCTGACCCGAGCGAAAACGAATGTGATCGCATTCATACCAACCACCCTCATTGGCGTAGTTAGTACCCTCACGGTTTACACCGGGTCGAAAGGTCAGTTTCTGTAATGGCATATTTAAACCTTAAGGGGAATTTCCGCCGACAGGGTATGTCGCACCCGCAGGAGCTTGTGTAAACGCTGTTTCGCCCGCT
>Ga0114979_10000131_pt1 | contig 46320 bp, 59 predicted proteins | sample S_140625_EF_Meta_FD_87315 | JGI IMG/M metagenome (GOLD analysis project Ga0114979, IMG submission 87315) | Freshwater microbial communities from Lake Simoncouche, Canada to study carbon cycling - S_140625_EF_MetaG | ecosystem: Environmental > Aquatic > Freshwater > Lake | place: Lake...
AATTAGTGGGAAGAACCATAATTGCTTATCGCAAAAACAAGTGGCCGGTGATTCTAGACTCTGAGGACTTTGCGCTTCTCGTTGGCTATGTGCTTCAATCGGGTGTGTTCGATGAAGATGAAGTCACATCGATCATGCGGGATGCGACTAAAGAGGAAGCGTACACGATCGACCCACAGACATGGGGCTTGCGAATAGTGGAGGATGCACTTGGTTAAACGACGGTTGAACATAACTAACGCTCAATGGCTTGCAGCGATTGAAAAGGGACTAGGTCAAGACTATTTGGTCGCGGCAGAGCTGAAGATTCATCGCCACACGGTTCAGCGTAAGCGTGAGAAACATGAATGGCTTCAAAAAGCTTTCGACGACTATCGAGCGAACAACGCGCCGAGAGCCGAAGCGACCATCCTGCGCAACCTGGATAACCCCAAGGTAGCTATGTGGTATCTTGATCGTAAAGGCAAGCACCTTGGATACGGTACGAACGTTAAGGTAGAGTCGGACAACCGTCACGACATTCAGTACGTGTTTCATTACACCGACGATGGCAGGAATCCGTACGCTCCAGGAGAGACGCCACCGGAAGAGACAAAGCAAGAGCTTGACGAAAAACAACCAGGCGAAAGCACGGAAAAACACGATGGTTCGAACGGTTGAAATCGGAAAGCCGCAAGACGGACCACAAAAGATTTCGTTTGGCATCAACTGCGATGTTCTGATCTACGGGGGGCAAGCCGGCGGGGGAAAGTCTTGGATGCTTGTCAACAAGCCTTTGAACAGTGTTCATATCAAAGGCTTCTACGGGGCTATCTTCCGACGAACGTTCCCACAATTGAAGGGGCAGGGCGGGGTGTGGGATGAGTGCCAAGAACCATATCGCGCACTTGGGGCACGGATGCGGGAAGGGCAAGAGCTAGACGCCACTTTTCCTAGCGGTGCAAACATCGCATTTCGGCACCTGCAACACGAGAAGACAATTTACGATTATCAGGGGCATCAATTCGCCTATCTTGGCTTCGATGAGCTTACGCATTTTACAGCGACTCAGTTTTTCTATTTGCTTGGTCGGAATCGATCGACTTGCGGAGTAAAGCCGTACGTTCGAGCGACATGCAATCCTCAACCGGGATGGGTAGCGGACTTCTTGGAATGGTGGATTGATCAAGATACGGGGCTAGGTATTCCAGAGCGATCCGGAGTCGTTCGATTTTTCATCCGGAATGGTGACTCGGATGAGATCATTTGGGGCGACTCCAAAGAGGAATTGATTGATCAGTTTCCGGAGTACTCGCCGGAAGACATCCTATCGTGCACGTTCGTCATGGCAACGCTCGAAGATAACAAGATCCTAAACAAAAAGGATCCTGGTTATCGTGGCAAGCTCATGGCGCTAAGCCGAATCGAACGCAATCGGCTACTCGGAGGGAATTGGAAGATTGCCGAAGGGGTCCAAATCGATCAGGATTGGATCAAGCGATACACGATCAACGATAAGGGGCAATTCTGCTTTGCTTTCCAGAACGCAACATTTGCGGTACCAGCGGTCCAGATGCGACGTATCGCAACCATTGACACGGCTGGAACGTCGAAAGAGAAAGCAGCAAAGGAACGCGGGGCGGAACCATCATGGACCGTGTGCGGAATATGGGACTACATTCCTTTCTATGTCGCTGATTGGAATAATAGTCCATTCAAGCTCTTCGAAATGATGTTCTTGCGATACATTTGGAGGGCTCAAGTCGACTGGAACCAACTAAAAAGCGGGATACAGGAAACGCTTGACGTATGGTCGCCAGCAAAGACCTACATTGAAAACGCTCACCATGGTCAACCCCTCAAGGCTGAATTGAAGGGGCATCCGTGCGAGCTAATTGGGCCAGTGTTGCCAGGAATGGCCGATGGTACCGAAGGGGCGAAGCTCGAGAGAGCTATCGCTAGCGGCATGTTGCAGCGATTTGAGCACGGCAAAATCTTTATACCGATGCAAGCGGTAAATATGGTTGTGCCTGATCGAATCGCAAGCGACGAAGGAAACCAAGCACACTGTTTGAACAAGGATCCGCTTTGGCTTCGCAATTTCCTGCGAGAAACAAGTATGTGGACCGGAAAGCCGAATGAAGTAGCAGATCAGATCGACATGATTTCGTATGCGGTATACGTGGCTAAGCGATCGAGTGGTTCGTGGGGTGGAGTTATCAAAAAATGACAGCAGGGAAGTCACAAACAGGCGATTTAGACGGGATCAAAACGCACGACGAAGATCCGTTTCTAAACATATCAACCGTCGGTCGCGCACTCGGGAAGCATCGAAGCACTATCCGCGATTGGATCGATTCGGGGATTTTGAAAGCCGAGCGAGTCGGCAAGCTGGACAAAGTTCGCAAGAGTACCCTTATCCGGCTTCTCGAGGGATCGGCATTGGGGGAGGATTTGGAAATTCTCGAGCGAGTAGACGGGCTCGAGGGAGACGACGATAATCGGGGACCAGAGCGAGACCAACCAACTAACACCGAAACGGAAGACAGTTAAGCATTATGGCAACACGACGATGGCTAGGGACAGCGGTACCAGTACGACAAAAAACCACACTTACAGTCGGAGGAACGATCGTAGCGGCGGACGTTTTTACCGTCGTTTGTGGATTCTCAAACGTGTCCATTATCGCGGCGGATACTGTTGCTGCGAACGTAGCGGCACAACTGCTAGCAGCATTGCAAGCGGGGTCGCAAGAGTTTAAGGACGCTACCTGGACAATCGCCGGGGCGGTCATAACTGGGACAGGCTTTCCCGGTGTTCCGTTTGTTGTGACGTCTAGCGCCACAGGAAGCGGAACGTCGACGTGTGTTACGGCGACCCCAACAGCGGCATCAGGACCAAACTATGCGGACGTAGCTGCTAACTGGAGCGGTGGGGCATTGCCGGCAGTTACCGACACTGTTTACGTCGAAGCGAATACACCCCCAATTCTTTACGGTCTCACGTCGATAACGGGATTGTTTGCTAGAACAGTTGTCGAATCAGGAGCGCCACAGATAGGGCTACCAGCGATCAGCAGTCGAGGCTATCGCGAATATCGGCAACAATGGTGGTCGATCAATACGACTTTGCTCGAGGTCGGGAACGCCGGTACCGAAGTTAGCGGGGCGATTGTCAAGATCGATCTAAAATCAACAGCAACGACAACCATCGTTCGATCGACAGGACAGGGGACCACAACGGAACCACCATTGCAACTTATTGGCGGGGCTTCAGCAACGGCAACGATCGAGACCGGGACCGTGGCTATCGCAGACAGCGCAGTCGATGCAGCGGCATACACAACGATTACGGTCGGAGCTGGAGCGAACGTAAAGCTTGGCGCAACGTGCACGCACACGACAATCAACACGTATGGTGTTCTTCTGATCGAGAACACGGTAACGAATTTGAACGTCAAGGGAGGGCGAACAAGCTCTTCGGGTACGGTGACGAATCTGGACGTATCGGGATCCGGCATTTTCAATTGGGCTTCGAACAATACGATTGTTGCGGCATTGGTGGGACCGGGAACGCTTCAGTCGGGGGACAGTCGCGCCAAGACCGTCACAACGTTGACTCTTCGCGGCAGGGCTCAATTGATCGATTCCCAGGGAGTCATCACGGTAACGACCATGCTAAAATCCGGTGTTTTCAGTATCTCAACGAACTAAAGCCGAGCGTATCTACCAAAACGCCGGTTCAAAAACGCTAGAAACGCGGAAAACGCGAGTTTCGCGGGAAACGCGGGAAACGCGGGTTTTGTCGGGTAAACCGCGATTGTTCATTTTGGATTGTTTAGGTCCATGCCTTTTAATGAGGGCATGGCAAAACAATTTCGCAAAACAATGCTTCGTGTCGGTGTATACGAGTCCCTCGACGGGACCATCGTTGTTACGCCGAAACGTCTAAAGCATTGGGCGAACGAAGTAAGGCGAATACAAAACGCGGGTTATACGATCCCTGTCCACTGGGACCATCCAGACCTAGCCGATATGTCAGCGCCAAAACGCATGAGCACGTCGAAAGGGGTTAGTCGATCGTCGCAAGATACGTGTGGTAATCTCAAAAACTTTCGCGTTACCGCAGACGGGAAAGCCGCAGAGCTAACTATCGAAGCAACAACCCCATCGGCTATCGAGAAACTGGAAACCAATACGGTTTTTGTATCGCCGGTGTTGTTCGATTCTTGGAAGGATTCCAAGAGCAACACGTATCGCGACTTGATCGGCTCATGCGACTTGGTCGACTATCCGGTCGATCACTCCCAAGGGCCGTTTGTCCCAGTTTTGCAAGCCATGTCGTGCATCCGTATGTCCAATTCTCCAACACGATATCGAATGGGTCCAACCATGGCAAAGCCTGGAATGACGGAAGAGGATGAAGTTGATTATGAGGATGATACAACCGAATCAGGCGATGACGGTGGCATGGGATCCAGTGTCGACATGGAACCCGGTACCACAGCAGCGGATGATACCACCGAACCAAAACCAACCGAGGCACCAACTACCGGAACAAGTGTTGCCGACGTGGTTGCTTTGCTTGCTCAAATTCATGTTGTTTTGCCTGACGACACAACTACCGTCAATTTCCTAGAGAGATTGCGACCGGCTCTTATGACAGCAGTCGCGGCGAACGCTCAGCCAGCGCCAGACGAACCAGCGACCGAGCTACCACCGGAGCAGATGCAACAGCCACAATTGGCCGAGCAACCACAGATAGCGACGATGAGCTTGGCGAACCGAATCAAGAAGCTTGAAGGGGAAAAGATCGAATCTGCCCGTACTGCTTTACGTCGACGCGCCAAGGCACTACTCGATTCCGGTCGTTGTTCTCCCCATGAGTTCAAAACGATCGTTTCCAAGGTCAGTGTTCAGAAAATGTCGCTCACGGCAAAGGACACTGTTTCAGCCGGTGAAGCGGCAGTATGGATCCGTGCCAAGGAAGCGAATCCAGCGGGGTCCGTTTGGACACCTAGCGAACGTGTGCAACGCATGAGCGTCAAACCCGTAGCTGCTCCTACTTCGTGGGACGCGAAAGCCAAGATGACTCAGAGCCAAGAAGACGAAGCGGTAAACGCTTTGCTGAAACGTAAGTAGACCTACCAAGCAACCATATCAATTAAAGCGAGACCATTATGAACGTCGGACACTTCGGAGCACCAGGGGTAGGCGCAGCAGACTTTGCAGTCGATTTTGAACTGCTTTGGGGCGGGGATGAAAGCAAGCTGGAAGTTCTTCGCGATGGACCGCAATTTGATTCGTCCATGGTCGATGCGGCAAACACCCCTACGAGCGTTATTCGTAAGGGTATGCTATTGGGTCAAATTACCTCCACTTCAAAGGTGAAGCAATGGGATCCGGCAGCGACCGACGGTACTCAAACCCTGGTTGGAGTACTCGGAGTCGAATTGCACATGGTCGATGGCTTTTTTGGCCCAGTCGATCGACGTGGGCCAATGATTGTGCGAGCCCCACTAAAAGCCAAGTTCCTGCGAATCGCTGGAGCTGCTTTGATCGGCAACGCTAACGAGTACGCGGCTCGGAACGCTCTCGCAATGCTTGGTTGCTTGTTGGACGACGACAAGACGAATAGCCTATCGGGTGTGTATCAACGTCAGTCGGTTAAGATCACCGATTACACGGTACTTGCAGCGGATAACAACACTCGCTTCATCGCGACAACCGCAAACGCGACGTTTACCTTGCCTACGATCCGTTTGGGATTGAAGTACGAATTTATTCGTGCTTCGGATCACAACTTGGTTATCTCGAGTGCGGCGGGTGACGACATCATCGTCGGAAACGATTTGCAAGCTGACTCGATCACGTTCTCGACAGCGGGTAACAAAATTGGGGCTCGTGTTTCTGTCGAAGCAATTACGGTCGCTGGTGCTCTTCGATGGTTGGCAACCGTCCAACCAGCTCCATTCTCGACCGGTGCATTCTTGACTCAAACGTTGGCAACTTAGTCGTAGTTCGTTCTGTACTTTACCATTTCATAAAGAGGGAAAACCATGGCTTCACTACAGAGCCTACTATCACCACAGGTACTTACGCGAGTTGTCTCGCAAGTCGCGTCCAGTTCCGATTGGCTTGCTAACCTTTTCGGGGTGCAAGTCGGTGGTTCGAATGTGCTCAATTATGGGCACGGTCGCGAGGGTGCCTATCACATTTACAACAACGTCCGAAAGGTCGGTAAGGGGCGAGCGCCGGGAACCGCAGCGGGCCGACGAGCCGCGAATCCGATGGGCAAAGTAATGTTCACGTATCCACGGATGCACGAACAAGTATCTTTGTCGGCGGAAGTACTCCACAACCTTGGAAAAATCGACGATCCAGCGGTTCGAGATCGAGCCGGGGCGGACATGATTTCCCGACAAACAAAGACCATGGGGCAAATTGCTGCTAACTGGCGCAAGGCAATGCTTATTGGTATGCTTCGCGATTCGCTTTGGACCGTTATCGATGGCGACGATGAGTATTTTTCGCTTACCGATCCAGGTTCGGGCAATCGTCAACGCATTAACTTCCAGATGCCAGCGGCGAACAAGACCCAACTAAACATGCTTGGGGCAGGTAACATCATTACAGGCACTTGGGCAAGTGATGCAACGGACATTCCTTTGCAACTTGGGAACATCAACGCTGCTTTCCAACAACTAAACGGTGGTCACTTAGCAGCGATTATCACCAATTGGGCAGTTTTCAACAACGTCATCCAGAACGCTTTCGTTCAGGCTCTCCACGGTACATCTTCGCCACCATTTCAACAGATCACTCGAGAAGTCGATGGAGATGTGGGGAACACAATGAAGAACGTTTACCGAGCTACACTTACCTTTATGCCAGACGTCGTGTGGTACATCACCGACGAAGGTTTGGACATGGGGCTTGAAGGTGCGGAGACGTACAACAAGATTGTGGCAGCTAACCAAGCTACGTTCGTGGGCTTCGAACCAGGAGACGATGTTATTGGATGCTACGAAGGTAGCGAACCAATCGCGGAATACGATGGTGCGCCTATCAACGTCAAGGTTGGTATGTCCGCTTGGTCGGTAGCACGCTCAAACCCAACAGCGACAGACTTGTTCTCGCTCGACAACGCTTTGATCGTCAACCACGTTCCTACGAGTATCGCCACCGGTACTGTAGTGTTCTAAACGATTGTCCACAGCGGCAAAAAATCCTAAGTAGGCAAGCCGCAACGCTTGCCTATTTCCTTTTGGGGGAATCATGGCAGTCGTCCTAACCACTTACGAAAAGATCCGGCGATTCCTTGCAACCCAGGGCATGCAATCCTTTGTTGACGAAGAGGAAGAGACGGTAAACGATGAGATAGCGCTTACCACAGCGGAAATAGCCGGTCGAGTTTCGTCCAAGTACGACATCGATTCACTAATGCAATCTCCGATGGTCGATTCCATGGCGAAAATCATTACGGCGCGGAATCTTTGCACCAATCGCGGAAATCCTATTCCGGAGTCGATCGAGCTTCGGTACCAAGAGATTGTTGGGGCAGGTGGAAAGCTCGACATGATTTCCATGGGCAAACTAAAGCTCTTGGACGAAAACGGGATTCCGTTACGCGGTCGACTTGGCTTCGCTCCTGGAATGAAGAATCTACGAGTCGATCGAAGCTACGTTAATGAGACCGTACGAGTTGTTACGTCCATTTCGACAAAGAACGACAGTACCCCACTCGAGCAAGACACGGCGACAAGATCACTTGGGGGCTTCGATGGTTGATCAGGTCACGATCAGACGCGGCGGGAAGTCTTACGCCAAGCATCTTGTTCGCTTGTATGTTCGTTCATTGACAGGTCGAACAGCGGACTTGGGCGGACATGCAAAGGGAGTGTTTTATGCGGTTGGGATTACGGCTCTTACCGATATCCAGGATGCCTATTTAATCAAGGCACGGGGCGGGACCGACGCATGCGGTATCAAGTGGCCTCCATTGTCAAAAGCGTACTTGGCTTATCAACGTCGATTTGAACCAGGGGAGCAAGCCGCACTTAAACGCGCTGCAGGTCTTAAGCCGCATCACTATCATGGAGTCCAAGGCAATGGCGGACTACTCTCCAAGGCGCAGCAAAAGCGATGGTACCAACTGTACGGGGGGAATCTTGCTTGGTTATCGGCTCGAGTCGAAGAGTCAAAAGCAAAGAATATCGCAGCGGCGATGGCATGGACCAAGATCAAGGAAGAGGGCGCTAAGACAAAGCTTGAAGTGTTCGGAAGCCGCATCGTTGATATCCTCATGGATACAGATACGCTCTACAATTCTTTGAGCCCAGGCTACCTATCGGGTACCGTCTACACTCCCAAAGCGGAAGCGGAAGACAACCAAGTCTTCACAGCATTGTCCGATGGCATCATTATCGGAACCAATCTGATCTACGCACGTACGCACAACCAGGGCGATCCAAAGCGAGGGATCCCAAAGCGGGAATTTTTACCCTCAGATCCTCCAATGGAATGGCTCAATCGATGGGCAAAAGTCGCGATTGAGGCAATTGCCGAAGGGCTAGCCAATGCGATACAGGAGGCTCGACAATGATTGCAGGAGAGACCTACCTTTTGGAAGCGGTACGCGAAGTACTTCGTATCAAGCTTGCATTGCCAGAAACCGCATGCGATTGCGAGTACGATGAGCAGATTCCAGCCATCGCGAACGATATGTATTATGCAATTATTAACAACGGAATAGAGCCAGGGCGAACGAACGGAACAGCCGGGGGAGTTTGTGACGTCGTTCATTCGGTTCAGATACTTGTTTTGAATCGCAAGCTCGAGGCACGAGACAAGCGGCGGAACCTTTTTATGCAAAGGTTGGTCGGGCTCAATGCTGCTTTAGATAACGTATTCCTTGCGATCCATCGGCAAGTGGAAATAACGACTCTTGCAAACGCTTTAATGTTTGAAGACGATCCAGCAGCGGCACCATTTCAAAATACGTTGTACTACGCGAACGTCGATCGACGTCCGAAGATGGTCAACAGTCAGACCTACGGGGGCAAAGCGGTCGGGGGACCAGGAACGACCGACGGTATCGCTATGGCTCGATCGATTTATTTTACCGGGATCCGTCGCATGCAAACGGTTGTTCAGGTCCACACAGGGTACAAGGTAACATAATGCGGCACAGAAGCGTTACGCTAAAACCATTGTTCAAGTCGACGCTTTCCCCCGAAGCGGAAGCGGTCGCTATGGCAATCGCCAAGATCAAGCCATTGCCAATGAAGCAAACGTCGGCGGGGATAGTGATTCCAAACGAGCGAAGTATCAAGCAACGGAATTTTGCCTTTTGCCGAAATCCGGAGTGTGCGGAAGAGGGTTGCGAGTTTCGGTTTGAAGTCGAGCACACGTTAAACCCATGCCCAAAATGTGGAGCTGATCGAGCCCCATTTGTCGGCATGCTTGCGAAAATTCATTTGCTTGTTCGGGATAGAAAGGGTCCATTGGTTTGTGCCGGTGGTTTGCGTTACCGAATGGCATGCGATACCGAATACAAGCGGGGATCGATTTCGACGACGGAAAACCATGAATTGGGGTCCGGCGCTCGAGAAGTCTGCAATTGTGTCGACTGCTTGGTTCAAGCGGACAAAATCAATGTTGGGGAGTATACTGGGTCGCGATTCATGGTTGAAGGAAAGTAGGGTACCAAAATGAGTTATGTAGCCGGCGCGTATTTGATTGGTTTCAATGCCAAAGTTTGCGGACAAACACAGGAAGGCATCGCGTTTGAAAACACGATGTTTTTCCGTCCAATTCAGGGCAATTGGGGGGGACAAGCAACCCAGGATATGATTTTTCTCGGGAACGACTGGACGTCGATGGTTACGTTCTTGGAAGCCGATGCAGCGGCAATGGTGGACATCATCAAGCCGTTTAACGGAGCTGCGACCGATCTAAACATGGGGCAACCCGGCATCATTGCTTCGCAGCATGGTGTAGCGAAGTCGATGGTTTTGACGTCGCTACTCACAGCGGCGGTTATCAACGCATCGGGGACCAGTGGACAGACCGCAGTATTGCCACTTACCCGAACGCTACTGAAAACGATTCGCGATGGGAATTATCCGATCCGAGAATTGTTCGACGTCGGGCTTCGCGATATTCCGGTTCGATTCCGTCACTTGCCATCGGCACGAACGCAAGCGACTGGAATCGGCGGGGGAGTGGTCGCCACCGAGACATGATTAAGATTGACAACGGACAACGCACGATCGAAATATCGGCTAATGGTGAGATTCGCCATTGGTCGTACGATGTTTTGCTGATCAAGCTCTTGGCGGAAAAGCTCGAAGGGGAGCATGCGATGCGTACGAAGGTGGACAACAAAGAAGTATTGTTACCACCGACAGACGGATTCCTCGAGGGCTTCGCGGTCGCACTACAGGAACGCGGTTTTGAGGGGTGCACGATCGACGCGGCGTTTCGGGTTTATAACATCGTCAACGCTCAATTCCGTGCTATGTACGGAAAGCTTGCGGAACAAATTGCGGAAGAGATAGCACAGAAACCACCTTCCCTAATTGCGAGATTGCTTCGAAAAATCACGGGGGCTTAAATGTCGGCAGAATTAACGATCAAGCTAGTCGACGCTACTCCAGACGAACAAGCCGCACAGGACAGACCAAGGCAAACGCCGGAAGAGACCGAAGCGAAACGCCGGGAGTCTCCGAACTACGTCGAAGCGCCACCGGTTCAAACGGCTGATAATCGTCTTCCAGGTTATCCTACGCTTCCACCGAAAAGCGGTGTTGAGCCCCCTCCGATCCAACCTACAAAGGAAAAGGTCGAGGAAGTTCAACCCAAGGGGCAGGAATCGAAGAAAGAGCCAAAGCGAGACGACTCGAGCAAAGTTCCATCGGCTGATCAGTCGCAGGAACCGAAGCAAGCATCGGTATCTATCTCCGACGTGCTCGATCAACTGCAACGCAAGCTCGACAAGTCGATGCCAGGGCGACAGGTGAACAAAGTCATCGGTCGAGCCCGTGGAGTGGCAAGACGTGTCGCAAAGCAAGCGAAAGCATCGTTCGATCGATTTGCGAGGAGCGAAATTGGCCGAAAGGTAATGCCTACGCTTTCCAAAGTCGGGAAAGCGATTAAGGCAAGTAAAGCCGGTCAAGCAGTTGCCAAAGCAGGCTCGAGCATGCTTGGGGCAGCGGGCCGAGCTTTGGGGATGACAGGAGCAAGAGTTGCAGCGACAGCAGCAACGGGGGCAGCGACAGCAGGAACAGCAGCAACAGGGGCAGCAGCAACAGGGGCGGGAACGGCAGCAGCGGGGGCAGGGGTTGCAGCAGTCGCATCTAATCCGGTAACGGCGACCGTCGGCGCGGTGGTTGTGGCACTTGCGGCTCTTCCGGTCGCGGTAGCAGCAGCAGCGTACGGTATCAAGCGATTCGGAGACCTGATTGTATCTCTTGGCGATAACGTAGCCGACAAGTCAGCGGCAATGTCGGCAGCGAGGGGACGACAAGAGATTTCAACCGAATTAAATATGATGAAGCGAGCGCAGCAAATTGGACCCGAAATGGCACAAATGATAAACGCGCAAACGCGATTCAATGACGCGACCCAACAACTTTGGACAAGGCTGTTAGATTGGGTCGTAAAAATTGCTCCCTACATCGAAGCAGCTTCGGACGGTGTAACTGCCCTGATACGTGGGGTTGATCTACTAGCAGCAACGGGAGAGGTTATTGCGGCTGAGTTGACACTGGCAGACGGGCAAGACGACATCGACGCGGCGAAAAGCTTTGCAAAGGCGAAAGGTAATTTTGATCAATCAATTAAAGACGTATTCAAGACGGATATCAACGATCCAGACCCACCAGACCCGTTTTTGATGGACTTGCTAAGGTAAACCATGACGCTGAGCATTATCAAGTACAACAATTACACGTTTAACGATAAGTCGAAGTTTCATTTCGACGAAACGTACGTTTATGATGAATCCGGAAGGATTATCAAGGGCACGTTGTTTCGTTTGCGTGTCGAAACCATTATTTGCAATGAAGACGTTAGCCCAGGTCAGACCGATTATTCTTCATCAGATTTCAGTTGCGGCAACACAATGCACGCGGCACGGCAAAAGCTATCGCAACCTGGAGAGAATCTAGTTATCGACCACGAAGGTTTCGGACCACGACTCGACATCAATTTTCGGTATCCAGTGATTCGCGATACAGAGTGGGGACCGCGTCCAAAGATGCTTAGTTGGGAACCAATTGGGCACACGGCATCGGTTGAAGTTATTTGGGAGTGTGAATTTACAATCCCGATATGCAACGGTGAAACCAGTTCTCCGAGCTTCCAAGGGCTTTCGGCGCTTAGCTATGGAATTAGCTACTCTTTCGACAAACGTGGATTCACGACACGACGAATTAGCGGTCGAGTTGAAATTGCCATGTCGGGAACCGTCAATGGTAAGCTATGGGATACGGTTGACTCGTATCGCGACAAAATCATTATCAACAAGCCTAAGAACTTCCAACGTGAAGTCAGTTGGGATGTTTCCTCCGACAAGCGTACAGCAAACTTTACGATTGTAGATACGGAGCATCAGAGCCCTAACGCTTGGCCTCCTGGAGTGGTCGAAATCGACGCACAACATCGGGTTTCATGGTCACGATCTTCGATAGCCCGAATCAATTGCATGATCAGCGCAACAATCGAAATGGCACCTGATCAATTTAAGGCTCGAGCGTGGCTCATTTTTCGTGATATCGTGCTCACTCGACTCCAATATGCAGCGGCAACGTACCAAGCTACCAGCAACTACGACTTGGGACCACCAGTCGCTTTTATCAACTCGATTGACATTGTCGAGAACATTTACAGGAATAGCGTTAGCTTCCAACTAAATTACTACTTTTTGAACCAAGCGAACCTCAATCGAATTTTCCTTTTAACAGGCTTGTTTCAACCGACATCTTTTCTCAATGGTCCGGCACCATCGTGGGATACGTGGGACGATTCCATAAAGCATCTACAACCGTTTCAGGGTACCGGAAAAGATGGGGGCGTTTCCAATCTTCGATTTGATCCGTCCAGCGAAGCGCCGATAAACCTTTGCAATCAACTTCCTGCGAGTGCCCAACAGTTCACTACGCGCACGGTTCAGCCTGCGATCATTTACGCCGGTACCGGCACAACGTTCGTTAATGAGACACCCCCACCGAGAACTAGCTATATCGTTTTTTCCGCAAAGGTTTCTTACAAGAACAAGAATAAAGTTCGGGTTTCATTGCAGGTTGGAAAGCAAGACGTTAATCGTCAAAACTTCGATCCAGCTCTACCGGAAATCAACGGTACAACCGTCGGGGCTTCGAACGGGAAGATAAAGCGGTTCGTGGAGAACAACGCCGGGGACCATCTAATCACGTACATGGGCTACGCTGAGAGAGTTGGGTATCCGGTACCAGAGCCGGGAGTAATGAAAATCGGTGACGTCGACTTAAGACCGCATGGCGACTTGGAGTTTCGGCAGGTCTTTTTGGGTATGTTCTTCGGGCAACCAAAGTACGCGGCATCTTGGAAACAAGACTATTGGATTGATAAAGTACCAAACAACTTGGGCCAGAAATTCCCGAACGCGGCGGATGATGGGCTCAATGACGCATTTGCCGAAAACCCCCCACCAAAGTAAGCCATGAAATTCCAATTAGACGGGGGAATCATCGACGCGGATTTATCGGAGCTACAAAGGCTTTTGAGTTCCGTTACGCCATTATCTCGAGCCGTATTGGGTACGATCGTTTCGGATAAGTCGTTTCTCGAGGGAGTCGCCAAAGCATTACAGGAAAAATACCTTCCTGAAACGCGGGTGACGTCGTCAGAAGCGTGGCAAATTTGGAAAGCGGTCGATGAGGCAGCAACAGCCTACCAAGCACAGACGCGGGATTATGCTGAATTGGCGTTTTGGTTTCATATCAATCCATACGAAGTATCGGAACGACAGCGAGTCGGACTACTAGCCAATTTGGGCATGCTCAAGGCACAGGATAGAATCAATCGCGGTGACTACGACGCATTGGATCCAAAACAGGTTTATCAACTCTTCATGCTTGCGTATGAAGACAAAGAGCTTGCACAACGTAGGGCGACGGAATCCGCAAAACTAGCAATCGAACGGGAAGCGAAGAGGCAACGAACATGAACGTTTTCGGACAAGCAATCGATAAGACATTACGAGCAATCGGCATTCGTAAGACACCGAGCCTACCAACAAAGGAAAATCCACGTCCAAAGGCAGCGACGTCAAGCTATTCGGGGCTCAAGTTCTTCCAACAGACTCGAGACCTGCCCCTATTTACGTTTGACGTCATTCGTCAAATGCTCCAGGATCCGGAGATTCGTTTGGGGCTTGCCATGCGAGCCGCACCAATCGCAGCGGTTGAGTTTGCCTATATCGAAGGGACCGATACCGAGGGTAAGCCGAAATGGATTCCAGGGGTCGAAGCAAAGGATCCTATTGTTGCCGAGTGGGTATTGCGACAACTCCAAAACATTTGGAAAAGCTCTTTACCGGGAATCGTCAACTCGCAGAAATGGGGATGGTCCGGTGGTGAAGTCACGATCATGCTGGACGGAGATACAGGGCTTCTCGAGATTAACGAGTTGCTTGCACGTCACTCGAGGGATTGCCGATTGCTCGAGCTTCCTTGCGGTACACCATGGGGAGTTCAGATTGACAACGTAAAGGACGGGGCGTCTAAGGTTGATCTACAGTACCCGTACTGCTTCTTTATCAACTTTCGTCCGGAGGATGGCGAAAAGTATTCAGCCTCAATCCTACTCGGAGCGTATTCGCCATGGGCTGATCAGTGGCTAAACGGTGGAGCGCTAGACGTTCGCCGGTTGTTCATGCACAAAGATGCCTACGGTGGAATGTCGATCGGGTATCCGACGGAAGACTACAACGTTGAGGGGCAGGAAAAACCAGTTTCGGCCAAGTTCATTGCAGATCAGATTGTTGAACAAGCTCAAGCCGGCAATGTGATAACGTACCCAAGCGGAAACGATGAGACAGGAAAGCCGAAGTGGGTTATTGAACGGGCTCAAGTATCTGCCAACCCTCAACATATCCTCGAGTACCCTAAAGACTTGGACGCGGAAAAGCGGCACGGGCTCGAGATTCCAGACGGAGCGATCAGTAACGACGGTAGTGGAGCTTGGGAAGGTAAATCCCTCCCGATGGCAGCATTCTACGCGGGGCTCGATACGTGGGTGACTCAGATCCTTTGCGACTTATACAAAACGCTTTTGCCATTGGCTCAACTCAACTTTGGCGAAAACGTTTCCTTCAAACTGCGACATAAGCCGTTAGCGCTGCAAATGCTCCAGCAGCAAGGGGCGAAGCAATCCAACGGCATGCAGGACAGTCAAGGCGGGGATCCGTTCGGGGGCATGGGGGGCGACATGGGCGGGGGCGGGGGTGGTATGGGTGGACCGCCAAGTATGCAACAAATGGCGAATAGCCCACACGCGGTAATTGCAGCGGCACGCAAGGCACTTGGTTACAACATCCATCGCTTGGGAAACGGACCTAGACACGCTCCAAAGGGATACACGAAGGATAGTCCCCTCGTTATCAACGGGCATGAGTACGTCGGAGGAAACTTCATTCCGAACGATCAGATCGACCATGCAACCGATGAGCAACTAAAGGAAATTGCATCGGGCTCTCGATCGAGTACTCCAGTCGAGGCGAAAGTATCAAAACCAAACAGGTCGATCGAGCCTTTCGAGAATCTAAACGTCGGGCTTCGCGACAAGCATTCCGACATGCTTCAAAAGAATCGCACCATCAAATTCAAGGATGGTCATTCGATCAAAGTACAGTACGACACGCACGGCAAGGATACTGGCTATAGGGTTACGCATAAATCCGCCGATGGTAAGACGGACTATCCTGAGCGATTCAGTACCATAAAAGAGGCATCGGACTTTGGCGCGGAGCAACTGCAACGCAAACGAGCGTCCGGACAAAAGCCGAATATTGTTCCAACACTGTCCGTGCCATCAAAACCGGCAGCGCCAAAATACAAGCCAAAGCGGTCTCTCACCGAGGGCAACTACCGTTACAAGAGCAAGGACTTTTTCTCGAGTGGGGTAAAAGCCAAGTTTAAGGACAACATCGCAGCATTGCAGACCCTACGCGAAATTAAGCTCGAGGGACGTTCGGCAACGCCACAAGAGCAAGAGACCATATCCAAGTGGGTAGGTTGGGGACAAATGCCGGGATTGTTCGATTACACACTTCCGGACGGTACGAAATCCGTCGAAACGGAAGCCAACTATAAGAAGTGGAGCAAGGAGAGGCAAACGCTGAAGGACTTGCTAGGGCTCGAGGGCTACGCCGACGCTCGAGCTTCCACCATCAATGGACACTATACGCATCCGAGTGTTGTCGAAGCCCATTGGAAGATGGCGGAAAAGCTTGGTTTCAAAGGTGGGCGATTCCTAGAACCAGCGGTAGGGTCAGGGTACTACCTTGGATTCATGCCAGAGCACTTGGCGGAAAAGACACACGTCACAGCGGTCGAAATGGATTCTGGATCCGGAGCAATTACGCAAGCTCTTTATCCGAGTGCAGACGTGCATATCAAGCCGTTTCAAGAGTTCAAGTCGCCTGATAACTACTTCGATTTGACAGCGACCAACGTGCCTTTTGACGCTAACCAAAAGATTTACTATCCCAAGCACAAGATTAGCGCCCAACTCCACGATTACTACTTCTTGCGAGCTATGGACACGACGAAGCCAGGGGGCTTGATCATGCAACTAACGTCGACCGGTACCATGGATAAGATTTCCGACGACGTTCGAAATCTGCTTGATGAGAATACCGAGTTTGTTTCCGCGATTCGTTTCCCATCGGATGCACACAGCGAGAACGCCGGTACCGAAGTCGTTACCGATATGCTGATCATGCGAAAGAAGAATCCAGCGATACCACCAGTAACGGACGAAACTCCAGCGGAGGCAATGCCAAAGCAACCGTACGAAATGAACATGACGAACGAAGAAATCGAACGTCAACGCAACGGGGAAAGTGTCGAGACTCGCTATTCTCCAGGTTTCACGGGCATAACAACCGATAGCCTTGGACGACTTTACCACTGGAAAGATGGTAAGCGAATTGCGGCACCTTCCTGGAACAACACAGAGCTTGTACCAGATCCGGAGGGCGGGAAAGACATCCGGATCAATAAGTACTTTGCTGACAATCCTGATCAGATTTTAGGGACTTTGAACCGAAGCGGAACAATGTACACGGGTGGAATGAAGAATGTCGAGCGCAACGAGTCGTACGACGACATGCTTCAAGCAGCAATCGATCGACTTCCATCCGACATCGTCCAAACGCAAGTAAAGAAATCGGAAGAATCAACGGTCATTACCGATGAGCTACTCCATGAGGGGCAACTTGTATCTCGAGACGGTAACATCATGCAGTACTCCAACGGTGCTTTGAAACCGTTTTCGGTACCGGAGAAAAACGTCGATCGAGTTACGTCGATGATTGCTTTGAAGGACAAAGCACGGGAAGTGCTCCAGGCTCAGAGACGCGGGGAGGAACCAGACCGCACAGAGCTGAATAAGCTCTATGACGATTTCTACGCGAAGTACGGACCATTGCATAAAACCGATAACCGAAAGGCAATGAAGGGGGATCCGGACGCGACATTCTTGCTATCGCTCGAAAAGTATAACTCGAGCGACAATACTGCGACCAAGGCGGATATGTTTAGCAAGAATACGCAAGTTCGTGGAGAGCGAGCGACAACAGCAGACGGACCAGCGGAAGGACTTGCAATATCGCTCCATGAGACCGGTAGATTGTCTCTCTCGAGAATTGCCACGTTGACGGGGCAAACGGAAGAGGAAGTAGGCAACGATCTACGAGAGAAAGGACTAGCATTCCAGGATCCTAACGGCACTTGGATGCCAGCCGCTATGTACCTTTCGGGGAATACCAAGCGGAAGCTTGCGGAAGCGAGACATGCGGCAATTCTCGATCCGACATTCGAAGCGAACGTTAGAGCGCTCGAGCAAAACCAACCAGAAACAATTGCATCGGACGAAATCGGCGTGACGATGAGTTCCCCTTGGGTGCCAGTCGATCGACTCCAGGAGTTTGCGGCGCACGTTCTCGGGGCGGACATGGAAGACTTCCGAATGTCTCGAGACGGTGGCAATTTCGCCATGACGATTCTAAACGACCATGTTGAGTACGCTCATTCGACGCGAGCCGTATGGGGCGACTTTGAACGGGTTATGAGTGCAGCGGTCAACGGCAAGCCCGTTTTGGTACGCGACAGCGATGGAGCGATCGATAAAGACGCAACCGACGGATATGCCGAGAAAATTGCGACACTCCAGGAGCAATTTAGGGAGTGGGCGTTTGACTCGGATCCGGAGCGAACTGAGGCAATGGCAGCGATCTATAACGAGACGCAAAACACGCACGTCGATACCAAGTACGATGGCAGTCACCAAACATTCCCAGGCATGGTAGACACGTTCAAGCTTCGCAAGATTCAACAGGATGCTGCTTGGCGAATTGTCCAGACCGGTCGCGGATTGCTTGCACACGAAGTAGGTACCGGCAAGACATCGACCATGGTCGCATCGGCAATGGAGCTGAGACGCATGGGGCTTGCAAAAAAACCAGCGTTTGCGGTAAAGAACGCGAACATCGAACAATTCGCGGAAGAGGCTCAGCAACTCTATCCAGATGCGAGAATCCTATCGCTAGGAAAGAATTTCACGGCAGAGAACCGCCAAGAAATGTTGAACCGCATTGCAACCGGCGATTATGACATGGTCATTATGACGCATGAGAACATTGCCAAGATGCAGATGAAGCCCGACACGATCAAGCGAGTCATCGGTGAGGAAATCCAAGAGCTAGAAGCCGCATTGGTTATGGCTCAGAAGAAACAAGCCGACATGGACGCGCTAACCGATTTGGAAGATGAGGGTAAGTACAAAAAGACCACCAAGAAAGACCGGGAACGCAAAAGCAAAGCATTGCAGAACAATATCAAGAAGATCGAGAGCCGCAAAAAGGGCATCCAAGGCTATCTCGACAAGGTACTCCGATCGGAAGACAAAGATGCGATCTACTTTGAGGATACTGGCATCGATCAATTGTTCGTTGATGAGGCACACAAGTTCAAGGGATTGCCGATCACTACCAAGCACGACAAGGTGGGAAACATTCCCAAGCTTGCTTCGGCTAGTGCTCGAGCCCTGGACATGCTTGCACGGTGTCGCTACTTACAGGAGCAAAACGACGGTCGGGGAGTTGTGTTCGCGACGGGAACACCGATTACCAACAGCATGGCGGAATTGTACGTTATGCAGAAGTTCATCCAATCGGACGTGCTTCGCGAACGCGGTGTATCGCGGTTTGACGATTGGGCGGATACCTACGGCGAAATCACAAACGATTTTGAGTTCAAGCTGAAGGGGGAAGCGGTCGCAACACAACGGTTCAAGCGGTTTATGAACCTTCCCGAGCTTCGCAACATGGCATCGGAAATGATGGACATTAAGCGAGCTGTCGACATCCCTAACTTAATCCGACCGGACAAGCATGAACACGCAATCGCGGTAGCTCGATCGAGTGATATGGATTCCGTGATGGAAGAGATAAAGGAACGGGCATTGGCATGCCGGGGCGGAAGATCGGAAAGGTTAGTTCGAAGCGCTGCGGGTGAAATGATTCACGATAGCCCGTTTATTATCAACACGGATGCGAGAGCAGCATCGATCGATTTGCGGCTCTACGATGCGAGTCTTCCGGACCATCCAGATTCCAAGGCGAACACAGCGATCAAGAATATCCTTGACGTCTACCATCAAAGCAAGGATCACGTTCAAGCAGTATTCTCAGATACGGGTATCCACGACACGAACAAGACCAATTTTTCGTTGTTCAAGGATATGAAAGACAAGTTAGTAGCGGCGGGAATACCACCGGGGGAAATAATCGATTTCTCGCAGGATATGAGCGACATCCAACGCGAAGATGCCCAGGCACGTCTACGACGTGGAGACGCACGAATCGCATTTGGATCCACTGAGCGACTTGGGACCGGTACTAACATCCAGAAGAAACTAAAAGCGATCCATCATTTGGACATTCCGTACAACCCATCGGCGCTCGAGCAACGCGACGGTAGAGCCCATCGGCAGGGCAACATGCACAAAGATACGGGTGGTATCGACGTGTTCAAGTATGTCCAAGAGGGTTCAGCCGATTACCTTTCGTGGCAGATATTGGCGAACAAGTCGGGTTTCATCAATCAGTTTATGATCGGTGACAAAACGCTTCGGACCATGGAAGACATTTCCACCGACGATATGTCGCCTGAGCAGATGATTGCGATTGCAACCGGGGATCCTGGAATGATGCGACAGATCGGACTACAGGACGAAGTTCGACGATTGCGACGTTCGAAGGGAAGAGCCGAAAACGAGCAACGCACGATCAGTGAAGCGATTCGCGAAGCTCCAGCGAGAATCGAGAACTACTCTCGATCGATCAAACAAGCAACGCAAGACGCTGAGCACTTGCAACGGCAACCATCGTTTCAATTCAAGACGCACACAGGTACCGAGATTACTCACACGGAAGAGGGAACCAAGAAAGCTCTTGCCGATGCACGTAGAGACGCACGGGCAGCGTACGAAGAGGCACAAGCAAAAGCGATCGAGAAGTACTCCGATAATACTTGGGCTCGAGAGGGGTATCAGGGAACGGGCAAGCTTGGAAGCTATAAAGGCTTTGAGCTTTCCGTGAGTCGAGACGGTAAGCACACGATCACAACACCATCGGATCGAAAAATTCCGTACGGTGGGTCGTTCGATTCTCTCGAGAAAGTTATCAACGCGATACCAAAGCATCCGATAACGCACACCGAGAACCTAGCAGCATTTCAACGCGATTTGGAACGATTGCGTAAGGCCGAAGGGCAACCGTTTAAGAAAGCTCAGTTGCTCGAGGAACGCGAAAGGGAGCTTGCAACGCTTACGAGTCAACGCAATGACAAGAAAGCTTTGCGTGAGTCTCCAGACGCCAAAACACTTCTCGTAACCACCGAGACAAGTCTGACAAGTAACCTTGAGCGAATGAAGTCACTTGGATTAAGAATTAGCACGGACGGGAACGGCTTGTATAATATACACGACGCCGGAGACACGATTATCGCCAAAATAAGGTACAAAGCAGATGGCAAGTGATGACAAGCAAAGCAGGTGGGGAAAGCTTTTCGCGAAGTATTTAGCCGACAATCGTCCGGAGTTGTGGGACGAACTAATGGCCGAAGGCGACGAAGCAAAAGACCTATTCATAACAAGCCGAGTCGATGAAGCACTTGCAAGCTATCGAGGGTACTTGGAAGAGGGATCAAACGAAGCTGAAGCGGTAGAGCTAGCATTGTCAGAGCTACTCGGAATGGACGAAACATCCTCCGAAGATTGGGAGGATGAAGACGGGCAACAGGAGCACGTAAACGCATTGTTCCAGCATCTTAACGTTGAGCCAACAAAGATTACCGACGACGAAGCCGACGAAGAGTCGGACTAGGTTTCAAGCTGCTACGGCATTTTCGGTAATGACAACGTATTGACTGGGTAAAATCCTTAGAATAAACGTCTTGACATTTATTCGCCAAGTGGTATCGTTACATTGTGGACACCAGCGATTTGCTTGGTGGGTGAAATGTTACCCTTCAGGAGAAAACAGTAATGGCTAAGGAAACGGAGTACTGGAAAGCACCTAAGCTTTCCAATGGCAAGTATCCAACGATGGACTTCTATATTGCCAAGTGTGAGCAATTAAAACTACGGTGCCTCAATGGTGGATTCGTAGAACGTACGAATGGGCAATTCGTATCGGGTTTGATGGGTGTATCGGCAATCGAAGCCGGTGAAATCGCGGCATCACACTTCGAAGAGCCTTTGGTTGTTTTGTCCCATCGACATCAAGAGCTAGATGGCGTTTGGACTCCAGTCGAAGAGCAGCAAGCGAGAGATTGCCATTGCTCTCGAGGCGGAAATCCTGCTTATTGCGAATGCAAGACATGGGAGACACGTTAATGAACGCTCTAAAAATTGAGATTGTCGACAATCCGAGTTTAGCGCCCAACTACAACCGCGATGAGTTAGATACTCGGGCAGCTACGATCGACAAGTGCATCATTGTCGGCAAGGGGACGGTCGAAGGAAACCCGACGGTTGATTTCCATATCTTTGCGGAAGATGGTTCGAAGTTCGTCGCGATGCTAACGGGCAACTTGGTCAAGAGCCTTGCAGCAACGATCGAGGGTTTTGAGCAAAGGGGCAAAGCATAATGAACAACTGGAAAGACATCATTGGGAGGGTCAAGGCTATCGTCAATGAAGTACGAGACGAACAAAAGTCGATCGAGGCACGTTTGGCGGAGTCAAACAACGAAAACATGCAGCGAGAATTGAACAAGACCATACACGACTTAAACGCTTGTCGACGATGGCTTGAGACATCGAACAAAGAAGCAATTGAGGCTCGAGCCCAGGTAGCAAAGCTGGAAAAGCATATCGTTGAATTGCATGATTGTCATGCAAAGGCAGAGGCGAAGCACAGAAAAGCCTTAGCTTTCGAAAAGAAGAACCATGAAAACACGGTCGATCTATACAACGCGCTCGTCAACGATCAAGAGAAAGCCACAAAGCGTGGAGTTCTCGACAAGGTTACGAAAGAGCGTGATGCAGCGATTGCGGAACGCGATAAGCTCGAGTTGCAATTGGAGCGATTTTCGAAATTGTCCGTGTTGATTACCGAAGTAGTCAGCAAGGCTAGCGCAGTTGATAAATCAGTGTCTCCCAAGGCTGGAAAGAAGGTCGCGACGGTCGATAAGTCGAGACGTCCTAGCAAGACAGCGAAAGGAGGGAAAGCATAATGGGATTCAGCGGCGGAAACGCGATAGCGGAAGCTATCATGCACGCGATGATGGATTGTGCCGAGTTTACTCCACACGTTCGGGAGTATCTCTACAGGGCAATGATACCAGCGATCGAAGCTCAGGATTGTGACACGCTCGAGGAACTGCTTGGATGCGATGATTCGTTCGATGCGGTTATGAGCGATCTACGAAACCCGCCACCAGAAGGATTTTCGATCGACGAATATAGGGCTCTCCGAAAGAAAATCGGAAAGTACTTGTGTTCTGAAGAGTTTCCCCTTGGAGTTGTGTTCGAATACGACATGGGCGAACAAGAGCCGTATCGTATGAGCGAAAAGGGGGGGATGTTTGAAGTCTCCTACACGTTCGAAACGTTCGAGCAACTGCTTGGGGCAGCGGCGGATTATCGAATGGAAATGGACGGTGAAAACGATGCCTAGCACTAACAAAGGCGAATTAAAGCTTCGCATGGTTCGGTTGTGTGACGCTTGCGGGTATTCGGACGCTTCCAAGAAGCTCAACGGCAAAGAGTATTGCGGGGTTTGCTACGGCGAGCTTCGCTACGGTACCGTGATAAACTGCAACGTAAACTTTTTTGGGGGACGACCAGCAACGTTAGACGACATTTCCCCAGGTCAAGAAAACGCGATAAGGGACATGGAAGGATGAAAAAAAAGGGACGACCGGCAACAGGATCGGCAAAACGCCGGTCCATTCGGGTTCACGATGAACCATGGGCGGAAATACAATCCGGAGCTGAGCTTTCGGGGTACAATTTCTCCCAGTGGGCGATTATGTTGCTACTCAAAGAAGCTCGAAAACTGAAACGCAAAAGGAAACAAAAGCATGCCTAGCCCATGGATGAAACAAACGATGACGGAATCAAGCGATCCTAAAATTCTTGAAGCGGTTCGTAGTGCGATCGAAGCAAACGAGCCACTATTTAACGAGTTGATGGATTCCGATGAGCTGGAGGCATTTGTCGCAAACAAAGCCGGTGAAGTCGAGACCATGGTATCGGATTATATGAAAGTCGGGGCTACGGAAGATGAAGCGATGCAACTTGCTCTCGAGGGATTGCTACCCGACGACGAAGCCGACGGGATCGATACCGAGGAATTGTCGATCGAGGGGGAAGACGTCGCAAGAATGTCGCTAAGTCGCAGAATGGCGCTTCAAGTCGGTACCACGGTCAACAAAGGCGGGGTGAACTACGTTCTCAACGAGAATCACCGATGGACGCGGCAAGATGCGGGGGGCCAAGCAGCGCCACAACAGCGACCGAAGTTGTCCCAAGACGAAATGAAAGCTTCGATGGCGGGGCAAAAGTACGAAAGCCCACAGGCGAAGCAAAACAAGGTTATCGTCGACAAGTTGAACAATCCGAAGCAAAAAGCACCATCGGAAAAACAAGCCGCATTGAAAGAGCAAAACGCATTTCACGCGAAGCTGGACGCAATGGATAAGAGCGAAGTCGATGCGATGGCTACCAAGCTTGGCATCGATCCTGCAAAGTGGCCGAGCCGGTGGAATCTTCAAGAACAGATCAGAAAGGCGAAACCAAAACAGCCATCCGAATCATCGGACTACGAAGCGAGGGTGTCGGCAGCGGAAAAGGAAGGAATGAGTCGGAGCGATGCCCAAGGCTACGTTGAGGCTCAGGATTTACAGAAGAGCCGAACCAACCAACCAAACCAACCAAACAAGCCGGCAAACTCACCGATCGACACTCCCCCGCCACCGGTGCACAAGTCGCAGATATTCGGCGGTCATCACAATCCGAGGGTTGACGAAGATCCAAACCACGACGGTATAACCGATCGGGCTCGAGTCGGGGTTGCGGCTTTCGATGTTCCCCCTCCCCCAAAAAAGATACCGAGGATTCCAGGGCTTACCGGAGTCGCCAAGAAATCGGAAGACCACTTTGCTCAGGCTTTCGAAGCGGATCCGGAAAAGCTGATCAACGATGCGGTCATTATGTTTACCGCGATGGCGGAACCTGGATCCCCTGCAACGTTCGAAACCGACGCTTGCAAGAATCTGAGCCCATATTGGAAGTCTCTCGAGCTGAATGAAAACCTCGAGCAACGGTCGAAGAATCGGGCAACGCTCAACACGTCGCTACACCAAACAGCAAACGCGATTGCAAAGAACGCTTTCGTCAAGCACCTGGACACACTTCCGGAGGGGTCGGAAATCCTGGTTACGGTCGGTGGTTGTGGAGCTGGCAAGGGTTTCGCGCTGAAGGGTGTTCCCCAAGCTTTGGAGCTGAAAAAACGCGCTGCAGTTGTGTGGGATTCAGCCGGGGACCAAAACGCAACGGAAAATCCTTGGATTCTCCAGGAGGCACGAAAACGCGGTCACAAAGTTTCGTACGTTTACGTGCATAGCGATCCGAAAGTATCGTGGGCGGATCCAGGTCGCGGTGTGGTCAAGCGAGCTGGAGACCCTATTGACGGGCGAATGGTCGATGCAATGGTGTTTGCTGATTCTTACGCTTTAGGAGCGAAAAACCATGCCGAGTTCGCCAAGCGACACGCAACCGATTCAGACGTCACTTGCGTCTTTTTGAAAAACGGCAATCCACCGGTATTATCCGGACAGATGCCACCAGAAGCACTAACGATCGACCGGTATGAGCTTGCGAAGTTCGCGGTCGATACGATCAACAATTCGCCGGACATCCCTCAACACGTAAGAGAGGGAGCATTGGCCGGTACAAAGATTTGGGGCGACTAATGGACACTCTAGGGCTAGCAAGAAAAGACGATAAGCAAACGAGCCACGATGGCGCGGAGCACATTAAACCACGATTGAATGACAGGAAGTTGGAATTTATGAGTGGGTTGAGGGCTCTTGGAGGGAGAGCAACAGCCAAGGAAGTTGCGAGTAACGTCTATCCAGGCGAATTTGCGATTTTCGACTCAATCAGGAAACGAGCGATTGATTGTGTTCGACTTGGTTGGGTGAGGGAAGTGGAACCGAGGGAATGCAAGGTATCGGGCCGAAAGTGTACCGTGTATGAGATTATCGAAATCGCACGCTGCGAAGCTTGCGGTGGCGAAATGGTCAATGGAGTCTGTAAACGAGAACTAGAAGAGGAAAGCAATGGATAACGCACAACCGCAAGCAGAGACAGGAACCATGGAGACATGGTGGACCGACGAATCAGCGAGACAAGAAGCCATGGGCGACTTTGTTGTCGAGAATGGACTAGGTGTCCAGGGTATGCCGGAAAACCCTTACGAGGATGATTCAGCGGTACTAGCGGAAGAAACTAGCGAAGAGACTCCAGACATGACGGGGGGCAACGATGAAGTTACAGAGACCGACGTTGAAATCGAGGGCGATGCTGAGGCAGCCGAGGCACAAAAGCAAAAAGCGGCAAAGGACAAGCAAGACAAAGCCAAAGCAGACATGCTTGGAGAAGACGTTGAGCGATCTGACGATGGCGCTGGAAAAGGCAATGGCGGTAAGCCAATTGCCTAATTGGGCACTAGCATACTGGGAAAACGAAAAGTATATGTTTCCCGAATCAATGTGGGAAGAAATGGAACCGCGATGATTGAGCCCGACGACATCTACAACAAGACTCTATTCGGCGCGGAAGCGGTTTTCGCGGAAGTTCGCGACGACATCATTCGTACGGTATCGAGTTCTTATCGTACTCTTCCGATACCGAGTGTCCTAAATCGAATCCGTTCGCTTTGGGCATCGTCGTCGGTGGTATTGGTCGATCACTTGGCCGATACTAATTTAGCTGCTTGGGTCGGCGGAATTGACTCAGTTTCGAAGCAGTTTCCAGCATGGCTATGGCAACACTTCACACACCAACTATGGGGAGGGAAGCAACCAGAGCCGTTTGAGCTGAATTTGTTTCCACACTTCCGAGACAATGACTCGCTCAAGACGCTTCGGTTGCCGATTATCGACAAAGCAGTCTCGAACCTCGTACGTCGGAACGTGATGACGCGACCGCAATGGGATTTGGCTCGAGAGGAAGAGCAGAAGAAAGCTTTCTTCATTACTGCCGATCTAGGCGAAAAGGCGATCGAGACTATCCGCGACGTGCTTGTCGAGGATGTTTCAGCCGGTCAAACGATCCGAGCTTTCCAGCAAAAGCTAGCCGAGTCGATCGAGGGTTCGGCATTGCATCCGGCACACGTTGAAAACATCTATCGGACCAACGTACAAGCAGCGTATCGCGATGGCAAGGAGACCATGGCATCGCATCCTATCGTCGCGGGATTGTTTCCCTATCAGCGATACACTTGCAATCACGATGCACGTACACGGACGACGCATAGAGCCCTAGAGCGTTTGGGGCTCAACGGTACCGGGATCTATCGGCGCGACGATCCTTTTTGGGACTTCTATACTCCACCATGGGGCTATCAATGCCGATGCGGAACCATGCTCTTGACGATCGAGCAAGCCGCACGGTTAGGGGTACGCGAAGCGATGGACTGGTTACGTTCGGGACGTCCACCGGCACAACCGGAGCACAGGCTAGAGCATATTCCCTTTCCACCGGAACCAGGGTTTGGGTATCGCGGTATCGTCCGAATGTCGTCAGTCGATCGAGCCGGACACAAACACAAAGGAAAAGGGCAAGGCGGGGGGCAGTTTACCAGCGACGGAGACGGGGCACAGAAAACGCCGGCAGAAACTTCCAAAACGGGGCAAAAGGCGACAGGCAAGGCAAAAGCGGTAAAAGCACCTGCAAAGGTTGCCGAGTTGCATCCGGTGGTTTTAGCGAAAGCAGCGGAGCAAGGCGACTCGCCGGAACATCGGGAAGCCCGTACGGTCGTCGCCAAGCACTATTTCGCGAATATGGCTGTTGCGTACGACCACAAGACCGGGACCATGGTACCGCTAAAGCCAAACACGCAGGAGGGCATGTTAGACGGGATCGATCTGAGCAAGCCCGTTACACTTGGTCCCCCTCCAGCGATTCCGCCACCAAGAAAGATGGTTCAGTGGCAAGCGGAAGGGGGCTATCGCGGTTCGTACTTTAGTGTTGAAGGGGTGAAGCCACAGGAGTTAGGGATTTATGAACAAGCAACAGCTTGGACGCTTCCAGGTCAACCGGTTTTACCCAGGAGGCAAAAAGCCTACGACACCAAAAAAGCCAAGCTCGATCGAATCAGTTATTTGCAGAGCGTAACGGCACCTACGATCGATACATGGTCGGTACCGGGAAAGCACGTAGCAGTAGCGGGGGGCGGTCCACAATGGTACGTTCCCGTAGCTGCTCACCCACAAGTTAGGATTCCAGTTACAAAATGAGCAAGATACAGGAAGCGATCCAACACACGGAAGCCTATTTGAAGTTGTCGCAGGATCCGGCAATGGTCGCAGTACTCGCACAACTCAAGCAAGCTCTTGATGGCAAGCCGCAACCATTGTGTTCCATCGGTCGCATTGTGACGTCCAACTACGTTCCAGCTCCAGTAGCCGAGCTTGAGGATTGGGTCGATCTAGTTTTGGAAGCATGGAAGGAAATCAAGGCACGGAAATGATTGGTTCATTTAATTGGCTCGTAGACGGTAAGCCTGTCTATTTCGACCAAACAAGCCAACAGCAATTCATCGACTGCCCAAGGGGATGCAACAGCGGTCGAGCTGTTTTCATCATGCGAGAAGAGGATGCAGACGCAATCGGAGAAGACGCGGTAAGCTTCGAGGCGACGTTTATCGAAGAGGATGCTAAAGAGGGCGATGAGCCGCAAGTATTCACTTGGCAGGGGTACTATCTATGTTCGCGGTTGAAAGAGCTGGAATCCGGTAATGTGGTAGTGGAGTTTCGCGACAAGCGAGTTTTGCTCGAGCGTGGCACGGTGAACACCGAGTACAACACGATCAACTTAGTCGCGTACGAGCCGGGGGGAAGCACGACGACCTACAACTTTTACGTTGACGAGTTTTGCCGAGCTTCGAACACTCCCCACACCTTTGTGCAAATTGTCGAAGCTATCTTCGATGAGACTGAGCTAGAATATCCTGGTTGTCCGTCGGTCGCAGTTTCTCCCATAACGAACATTTCCGGACGTGGCAATTGTGCGACCATCTTGCAAGGCTTGCTTGCTTCTGTCGGGCTCGACATGATATTCGATCCTTTCGCCGGTACCGTCAGCATTGTCCGATTGACGGATACGCACGACGTTAGCGCACGTGAAGAGGCAACAGCCGACGGGCGAATCGTTTACCCAGGGCAGTTTAACGACGATGATGCAACGAAGCAGCATATTGGGAAGGCAAAAATACTTCCATCTGACTATTTCCCTGTTCAATTCGTGGAAGAGGATGAAGCGACGTTTGGGGATGGTGGCTCTTCGATCAACATTCGAGACTACCAACTAGCCGACGACATCACACGTACCGTGAAGACCGCACGGTTGACGGAAATCGAACAAGCATTGGACGCATGGTACCAGTACCAAGACGAAACATTCACCGAGTACTTATGGGGCATTGTGGAACAAGTACCAGGGGCACGAATCTACCATACGACGTGGATGCTTAAACACGAAGAGAACGGAACGCACACAAAGCTACGCAACTACGTTCCCCCAATACCATGGGCAGCGAGAACCGAGTTCCGCCGAAAGGGAGTACGACGGGGGAAAACTCGAGAAGTGGTTGACGGGTCGCTCAAATTGGTCGAGTACTACAAGCAGAGCAATACGGGCTCTTACACGGCAACAAACAAAGACATAAAAGCAGTCACAATAGGGACCAACATCGCGATAGACAAGACTGTCGCTTTTTGGGAAGGTGAAAGAACGTATCTAGCGCTGGAGGTATGTTAAATGGGAGGACTTGGATATTGCTGTTGTGACGAAGAAAGTTGCGACATTGCACAAGACGACTTCAATCGAGCTAATTCAACCGACCTTGGATCGGGATGGACAGCAGCGACTCGAGACAATTTCTCGATCGTAAGCAATCAAGCTGTTGCCGATACAACTGACGCGGCGATATTCGATACGCTTCATCCGGATCCAGACCCATCGGGAATAGCGATCGTGAAGACGATCGACGAAGTATTTGACAGCGGGGCGACGTATCGCGTTATTTGTAACGCGGTCGATGCGAGTAATTATCACTGGTGTGACTTTACCCGAAACGCAGGAGACACGTCGGTATTAGCCATCGGAAAGCGTACCAGCGGGGTAGATACCACGATCAAAAGCGCAACGATTGTTGGCTTGAGCAATTTATCTCGAGATTTGCAGGTTCGAATAGCTCCAGGTGAGCTTTGTGGAATGGTGTCAAATGCGACTCTTTCGTTTGTTGGAAAAGATGCAACGCCATTCCCGACGGGCTATCGTATCGGAATGAAAGCGAGTGTAGCGGGGCTCAAGTTCGACGACATCCGTTTCGTCCAGCATAACGAAACGTTCGAGACATGTCCCGTGTGTATATGTAAATGCGATACGTCATACATTCCACCGGTGCTAAACGCTCGTTTCCAGGGGTTTGGTCCGAGAATGGAAGCATTGAGTTGCGATACTCAGTTAGTCTACGATCGAGTAGATAGCACCTGGAAAGGGGACGCTTGCGGATGCTTTACCGGTAGAGTGCGATGGACGTGTCCAGCAGTCGACAACGATCCGCTTGAGGCAATCTTGCTCCTATTAGACAGCGGTTGTACTAACTCAGATGGTTTTCACGGTGGGTCGAGACTTCCGTCAACTGCTACGTGCAATCCAATCTCCATACTTTATGGACCGTACACTGTCGCGGGATCCGACCTTTCGTGTGGTTGCGGTCCAATTTTTTCCGCAGGATCATACACAGTTACGATAACGGCATGAGCACTTGTAAGTTAAAACGTGTGTCCCCTCCATGCGAGTGCCCTATCGCTGGTTTCTGCGACCGGCACAAGGTAAACAAGGGAGAACACTGGAGAAAGCTTTGCCAAACCGATGAAAAGTATCGGCAAGCATGGGACGACAATACAGGACCGGGGCAACTTGTCCCAGGTATCGACTACTTTTCGTTAACACCAGTCGATTACGGCGCGTACCACAAGCATTGGCGTGAATGGCACACAATCGCGAATCCAAGTTGGGTTTGGCTATTGGATTGGATCGAGCGTATTCCCGGTTGCGTGACGTGCAAGGATGACATGCGACGATGGATCGAAGTAAATAGACCACGATTCGACGACTGGACAGCGTACAGTTGTGAAGGGCATAACCACGTCAATCGCAAGCTTCTGAAGCCAGAGCTAACAGTTGAGGAAGCGAAAGAACGATGGAAAAACTCTTCCTACGTGTATCTTCCAAACGCCGATCGGCAACAACCCTCGATCGAGTGTGTCGTCGCGGTGACATCGATCGGCCCAAAGCATTTTGAAAAGCAGTTGGAAGCGGTCGCGACATGGAAGCGATTAGGGCTCACTGTCGTATCGGTAAACACTTCCGAGGAAATCGATAAGCTTCGGGAAGTATTCACCCAGGTCGACGAATGGATAGCTAACGACGTGCTTGGTACGTTCTACGCAAAGCCGACGCAACCGATCAATCGATTGCTGGACGTCGCGATTGCAAAACAAAAGCCGGTACTACTGATCAACTCCGACATTCGCATCATTGGGGACCAGTCGACCATCGTCGATATCGTCAAAGCCGGGAAATCAGCGATAGGCATACGGCATAACTTCAAAGACTCCCCAACCGATGCAATCCAAGAGGTTTGGGGGCTTGATGCTTTTCTGGTTTGGCCTGATCAAGTCTCCAAGCTTCCCGAAGTGGTTTTTTCGGTTGGTCGCCCAATGTGGGACTATTGGCTAGGATGGATCCTTGGGAGAGACAAGCGTGAAACCGAATGGATTGGGCGACCTTATTTTTTCCATTTGGCTCACCCAGTTGCATGGACGAACGAAGATTGTCAGCGTGGTCATAAACACTTCGTTAGCAAGTTTGGACCGTGCAACTGGATGGCATGGAGACAGCTTTCGCCGTGTTGGAACGGCTAGCACTAGGATACTTGTAAAAAAGTAGTGACAGCGTGTTGACAACGTCACTACGGCAGCGTACATTTCCACCGGTTCAGTTTCTTTACACGAACGGGGAATAGTATGACAACGGGCAATCCAAAGGCAAATGAAGACGAAGCAAAAGCGACTAACCTAATCGCTTCCACAATCGAGGGTCTTTGCATGGACTCAATTCGGGTTATTGTGGGTTCAGGTCGCTTAAGTGCAGGATTAGCAAGACAATGCGTAGCTTCGGCGCTAATGTTCGTCGCTTGCAAAATCGGCGCTCCAAGCTCAGAAGAGGGAAAAATCGGGGCTCAAATGCTCTACGATGCCATGTCTGACAAGTTCAATCAAACGGTTGATGAATTGCGAGGGTCGCATGAGCGTAATTAAGAAGCAGCGACAACTAGGTCGCGTAGGTACTGCGACCTGGAACAAGCTCAAGAAAGCGGCGAAGCTTGCCGAGCTTTCGTTTACCCAGTGGGCAGTTAGCCGACTGTTGGTCGCGGCGGAAACCGAAGCACTAGAGCGAAAGGAAGCCAAGAGCGATGAAGGATGAAGACTACTTCAGCGATCACTCGAGGGTTTCTAATTCCGGTCTCAGCTTGCTCAAAGAGTCTCCTGAGTTGTATTGGCAGATGATCAACGGCGAATACAAGCGACCAGTAACGAAAGCCATGGAGTTTGGGACGTTAGTTCATTGCTTAGTTCTCGAGTCAAGTAAGTTTTCGGAAAGATATTACATTCTTCCGGAAGGCATCGATCGACGTACCAACGCGGGTAGGGCAGCGTACGACGAAGCTTTGTATGTTGCCGGCAAGAAGACGGTCATCACACGAGAAACGATTCAGGACGCTCTAGCGTGTGCGAAGCGAATCAGATCGAACGAGACGATCGGCAAGACGCTTGAGACACCAGACGTCGAAATCGAGCGCGTAACGTACTACCGTTTGTTCGGTCTCGATTTTCGGTCGAAGCTTGATTGGGTCGATCCAAGGCGAAAGCTTATTATTGACATCAAGACATGCCGTAACGCTAGCCCGAAAGCCTTTGCAATCCATGCTGCAAAGCTTGGCTATCATCGGCAAGGGGCATTGTATTGCGAGGGGGCTTCGCAGGTTTGGGGAGGGCAATTTCGGTTTGTAATGGTATGCGTTTGTACAACGTATCCGTACGAAACGTCGGTTGTCGAGTGGGACGACTACGGACTTCTTAGGGGCATGCAAGATGCGGCAGCATTGTGCGAGCAACTGAAGATCCGAACGTTGACTGACAATTGGAAACCAGACTATTCGAAGGGACCGGCACCTACGAAAATTACCGTACCAAAATGGTTGGAACGTCCGGAAATGGAAGATTTGTTTTTCAAGGACTTATTAGAAGGGCAAGACAATGAGTAACGAATTGAGTACCACAGCGAACCAGGGTACCGGGGGTGCACTTGCTAACGCGGTCGCTTCTCGAGAAATCGCTGAGATTCAAGGGGCGATGACGATGGCGAAACGCTTTCCGAGGAACGAATCGGAAGCGTTAGACAAGATTATCGCAGCATGCAAGCGAAAGGGGTTGGCGGAAGTAGCCCAATATCAATACGCTCGAGGGGGCAAAGATATTGTTGGTCCGTCTATTCGAATGGCAGAGACCCTAGCACGATGTTGGGGTAACGTCCATTCGGGGATCCGCGAATTAGAGACGACAGCAACGCACACGGTTGTTGAGTCGTACGCGATCGACCTGGAGACAAACAACCGGAATAGCAAGATATTCACAGTCAAGCACGAACGTCAAACCAAGAACGGCGCGTACGCATTGACGGACAATCGGGACATTTACGAACTGATTGCCAACAATGGCTCGAGACGGTTGCGAGCTTGCATCCTTTCGGTGATACCAGGGGACATTATCGACGCGGCGATTGCTCAGTGTGACGCGACGATGAACGCTAGCACGGATCCACTCGTGAAGCGAATCGAAATGGTTATAGCCAAGTTTGCAGAGATTGGAGTCACGACAGCAATGCTCGAGGCTCGTATTCAGCGAAATGTTACGGCAATGACGTCGCAACATATCACAACCTTGGGTAAGGTATACGTCGCTATCAAGGATGGTATTACGAGCGTGGCTAAGGAATTCCAAGCAACGCAAGAAACGAACGGAAACCGATCGGAACCACTGGCATGAGAGACGCAATCCGGTTAAACGTAACTGAGTCGATTGTCGGTGTAGTTGCAGTATCGTTAGCGTTCCTAGCGATACTCGTTGTAATGGTAGTTTTTGAGAATCTTTACCTGTTTTTTACTCGAGATGAGAACGAAAGTGAACACGATGGCGAATGATGATGTATTGGACCAACTGGAGGCTATGGTCGAATCAGGCGGAACGATTCCGGATATGGGAGTGACAATCAAGACGACCGGCGAACCGGTAGAGGGCTTCTTGGAGAGCCGTAGCGGTACGCTGATCAAATTCAGCGATAGGCCGATCGAGTGCTCTGTTACAGAGGATCAGATAACGGCACTAGCTAAACAAGCCGAGTCTATGAGCTTGGACGATGAAAAGCTTGTAACGATGATCAAGTCGCGAGCAACATCGTTTTCAACAACGATCGAAGCGGAACGCAAAAACGAAAAGTCTGTTGCGCTCGAGTACGGGAAGCGGGTGGACGTCATTTTTAATCGGCTCAAGACGCTTGTAGCTCCGATTAAAGAGAAAGCGACTGAGCTGAAGCGACAAATCGAGTTTCGCAAGGAAGAAGCCAAGCGAGTCGCAGAAGAAGCGAAGCATGCTCTCATGGTATCGCGAATCAAACAATTGGCAGAGCTTGAATGGTCGACGAATCCGCTAGTTGTCGCCGCGATGACAGATGAGGAATTCGACGAAGAGCTATCCAAAGCGGCGGAGTACTTCGCGGTGATATCGCAGAAGCGAAAGGAAGATCAGGCCAAGCGAGAAGCGGAAGAGGCTAAGAAACGCGAAGCCGAACGACTGGAACGGGAACAAGTCGATCGAGACCGGCAAGAGCTGGAGGAATTGCGAGCAGCTAAGGCCAAAGCTGAAAAGGAAGCCATGGCGAAGCAACTCGAGGAAAAGCGAATCGCGGATGAGAAGCTTGAAGCCCAACGAATTGAACACGAACGGCAACAGGATATCCTACGCAAACAATTCGCGGCTCAAAACGCCGAAACGGAGCGATTGCGAGCAGAAGCCGAGCAAGAGGCAACAAAGCAGCGACTCGAGGCGGAACGACTCCAACGCGAAGCCAAAGCGATTGAGGATCAAAAGGTACGTGAGGAAATCGAGCGACAAATGGAAGTCGATCGACTTGCAGCGGAAGAAAAGCGAAAGCTTGAATTGGAAGCGATGAAGCCCGATGCCTTGAAGATTGAGCAATTCGGAGCGAAGTTGGATAGCTTTATCTTGAACAACCTTCCAGCCTCAGAAAACCAGTATTGCCAAAACTTTTTGACAACGGTCAAGGTTCAATTGAAGGTGATTGCAGACAGTTGCAAAACGTTCTCCAAGGATGAATTTCCGTTCTAAGTAGGGATTAGTGCGAGGGTACTGTCGGGGTTCAATTCCCCGACGCACTATTGGTTTCTAGTTTCTCGTTTTTTCAAAGGAATATGGTTATGGAATCTGACATCATTAGCGACCTGTTGCGTAAGGCTACGGACGGGCATGAGACCGTGTTCGACATTGCAGTCGATAACGGGGTTACGCGGGTTGAAATCAACAGGCGACTACTCTTGCCAGAGCGACGGGTTATCGAAGAGGATTTGCCGATTGCTCGAGACCCTGCACGGGCTCACACGTTTCACGAAATCGGAGCTTTTGCGAAGTACTGCGAAACTCACGCCGGTGAAAGCGCAGTAGGGTTAGCCAATTTGGAGAGCCAACGAATTACGGTGGTACTGGATGAATTGGTCGATGCTGGACGTGAGTTGATTACGTTCGAAGCCAAGTTGCATCCGATGTTTCTTCCATGGTACGAAATGCTGGACGAAGCGACCGACGTCATCGATTTTTCTGTCTTCGCGCAGAAGTATCGTCGATCGATTCGAAAGCCGGATGGTAAAGAGTTGGCGATGATCTTTTCACAGATCAAGCTTTCAAAGTCGGTTGAGATTCAACGCGGGGTTGGTCGAAAGTCGCTTAACGGTGTGATGGTGCACACGGAAATCGCCGGGGTCAAGCAAGATACCATGGTAGACTTGCCAGACTCGATCGAGATTGAATGTCCAGTGTTTATCGGGACGAAACCAATCAGGATGGTTTTCGACGTGCTTGTCACTGACGTGCACGATAATGTAGTGGTTTACCTTACGAGCCCAGACTTGGAAGCGATGAAGTTTGAAGCGTTTGAGCAATTCGTTCAGATTCTTCGGGAAGACGCGCCAAGCATCTTGGTTGGTTTGGGGCAGGTCGCATCGACTCCATGGCGAACGATCGATCAGCGATGAAACCACACGAACAACGGGTTGTGGAAGAGCGCAAGCAACTTGGCGAACGACTCGCAAAACTTAACGCATTTTTGACCACGAACGACACGACGCAAGTTGTGTCGGGTGTGGATTTGTCACTGTTGCAAGATCAACAATGTCTCATGGCATCTTTACTTCATGTTCTCGATTCACGGATCGAGCGTTTCAAACTAAATAAGGAAAACACTGATGGCAATGACATACGTGCCACTGAAATCAAGCCTGATTGACGAAGGCGAATTTTCGCAGAATGTCGATATCGAGCTTGCGTCCATTCAAAAGGCTTTGCTAGACTTCGTCCGGCAACACAAAGAAAAGGCACTTGGAGCAACGGCAAAACTGTCGATCGACATTGTGCTCAAAGTGCATAGCGTAGAGGCTAATGCCTATACCATCACGACAAGCATGAAATCAAGTGTACCGAAGCGACCAGCATCCATGTCCATTGCGATTGGTGGTACCGACGTCGATGACGCGGGACAGATGTACGTTCGTGATACGGGATCCGATAGAGACCATCCCCAACAGGGTAAATTGTTCAAGACCCTTGGCAACGACCAAGAGTAAGATACATTGTTGTTGAATCCGATTGGACACCGGAACAAACGAACCAACAAACAGCCTCCTACGACTATCTAGCCCTATCTACGGGCTAACCGGTGTCCAACGTAGGGGGCTGTTTTTTTTGGAGTGAAACATGCAGAACGCGACCGACGCAACGATCAAGCGATGGGCGGATGCCAAGCGGAAGATAGCCGAGTTGAGAGCGAATGAGATTTGGGGCTACGTTCGAGACAATTGCATGCAGTTGGATGCGACGATGGCGGGGAACGTCATAACCGACATTCTCGAGGAGACCGCCAGAGACTACGACATCAAGCTCAAGCAGCATATCGAATATGTCGATCAAACGAAGCGAGACACCGAACTAAAGCTCGAGCTACAAAAAGCCAAGAACAAAACGCTTATGGAAGAGCTGGCAGAAGCCAAGCGGGAAATCAGGCTTTTGCAGATGAGTGGCAGGGCGAAGCGAACCGGGAAGGCTCAGATCGAATGAAGAACAACACGATCGACTTGGTTAAGTTTAAGCGACTCCAACGCTACCTTGGCGAGAACATTCGTTCCGTCGTAGGTCTTTTGGAAATGCTTTGGATGGCGACTCAGAAGAATTGTCCTGCCGGTGACATCGGGAAGTTCTCCAACGAAGAGATAGCGATCCTGGTTGATTACGCCGGGAATCCCGACGCTTTGATCGAATATCTTGTGTCAACTCGATTCCTGGACGAACATCCGGACTATCGGCTAGTCGTCCACGACTGGCACGAACATGCTCCAAACTGGGTAAAGGCTCAACTTATCCGCACGAGCAAGGGTTTCGCGACCGGACCTGAGAGACCCTCTCAGAGACCGAAAAACGGGGCTGAGAGACCTACTGACCCACCCGAAAAGCTCTCTAAGAGACCGATTCAGGTAGCTGAGAGACCTACTGAGGGTACGGAATCGCTCTCTAAGAACGATATTTTGATAGCTGAGAGCGATCTTGAGAGCGCTCACCAGAGCGCACTAGAGAACGGTCAGGAGAGCGTTCTTGAGAGTGCTCCACCTATCCTATCCTATCCTAGTCTATCCTATCCTAAAGAGGGGGAAAACTCTCTCTTAGAGACAATCGGTTGTTCTAGGCATTCGCCATCGGAAGAATTTCGCCAAGCTTGGGAAAACTGGATCCTGAAGCAACAGCGGAAGACCGGTCGACGGATGGACGACATTACCCAAAAGCAACAGCTCTACATGCTCGAGCGATACACAACGCTCGAGGCGACGGAAATACTTCACTTCAGTATCTCGAGAACGAATTGCACCAATCTGATTATGGACGGTGGTCACAAAAAGGCTCGAGAGACAACCGCACGGACCATTGAAGAAAAACTAAACGGAATCATGGAGACGAACAAAAATGGATAGGGCATACTACTTTCGGGCCCAAGCGTATCGCAAGGCAACAGGCACCTACGTCGTGTCGTTTCATAAAGTGGCTGAGACGGGACCATATCCGTCGAAAGTCTACAGCGACAGAATCCAGAAGTCGCTCGAGTGTTTTGGATGGACCGTCCGAGTCGATCGAGTGACATCTTTTGAGTTTGGGGACTTCGAACTAGCTGAGAAGAGCCGACGATGAACCAACAAGAGACCGTTTCATTTATGGCGGAAGTGTATATTGCTTTTCCAGGTTACTCGCAATGGCTCGAGAGCGTGTCCAAGAGGGATGGTATCGATAACTACGAGCGAGTGTTTCTCTCGATCACTGAGCAGATTCAATCGGTAGCGTACGTCGATGCGATGGCAGTACTTGCCGGCTGGAAGACTGGCATGATTGCTTGTCCACCGATCGAATACAAAGACAAGGAAGCGATGCCATTGAACCTGCGACAGTATGCAGCGATCGAACGTGGGAAGCGTACGCGGCTCGAAGGATACGAGCGAGCACGTACCGAGCGAGAAGAAAAGGAATACTACCGTACGACGCGGTCAAAAGCGTACGTCGAAATGGCACCTTACTTGCGTGAAATCGATCCCCATATCCGAGCGTATCGCAATGGGTTGATCGATGGCTTTGAGTTGGATAAGCAGATGGAACCGATCACCAACAAGTACCAGGATTTAATAGAAAAGAAATGACGAAGAAAAACAAAGTACCACCGAAGGTATGTAAGACATGCAGTCACTACGCAGTACGTGACGAAAAGTATTGTGTCGACTGCAAAAAGCAGATACTCCAAGAAATGAAGTCAGCGGGGTATTTGACAGAAACGCACGACAAAAGCCCGATTAGCGAACGACGTAGTCGGACGACTCTAAACCCTGATAGTTCTCGAGGGACTACCGAAATGGGATCCGATGGCGACGACTGGTGACACACTTGAAAGGAATGAAAGGCAAACGAATGAGACAAGTAAAAATGGTAGGGCTGATCGAAGAGCATTCCATCATCATGCGGTTGGCGATTATGCTAAACTTGCAAGGTTTCAGCGCATCCAATTCAACGCTAGTAGCCGTATCTTCGGACTACTCTTCGATTGTTTGGCAAGTTCTCCGCCATCATCTGAGCCACAACGGAGAAGTCTGCGATGGTTTCACGGTCGACGTTCCCTATCCCGATGAAGTATGGGACTGGACAACCGAGCGAAAGATTCTGAGAGCATGCGAGCCGGTAACGTATCGCAAAAATCTTATTTTGATTGAAGCGGGTGTCATTCGGGGAAGCAACTACCGCAATTTGGTCGGGTTGATCAAAAAGTACAACCCAGATCAAAAGATCGTAACGGCAACAATGTACGAGAACTATCATTCAGCATTCAAGTCTGACTATGTTGCCGAGTACTACGACGACGCACAGTCGGATCTAACGTTTTGGTGGGAACGATACAACAAACACTGGGAACCAAAAGCATGATTGATCACGCACAAGCGAAAATTCGAATGATGGACGCGGCGGTCAGGGTCGCGGAACAAGTCGAGAGCAAGTTGGGCATGCCATTGGGCAACGCTGAAGTTGCTTGCCTGAATCAGCTCAAGTCAGCTGTCTCGGACTTCAAAGAAACCAAGCAACCGAAGCGGGTTGACGGGAACGGGGACGACTTCGATTCGTTCCATGGATGCGGGTAGTTATTTTTGATTTAGGTATTTCCACAATCAAGCCGATAGGTATAATGGAAGTGTGGGGAAGAACGAAACCTAACTCGGAGACAAGAAAATGACGGATAAACTGACTTGCAAAAACAAGAGGACGGGCGAAACCGAAGCAATCACAATGCGAGAGGTATCTATGAAAGACTGGGGATTTAGCTTCCTGGTCGATGGCGAATTGGAAGCATTCAAAGCAGCGTACGAGTATCGCAACTCAAAGTACGGTGTTCGAGTAGAGTTCGCAGGCGGGGCACAAACGTGGATGGTGACAGTGTTCAACGCGTTCGCGAAGAACGCGGGAATCGACGGTGCCAAGTGAACCAAGGCGGGAAGCGGGAAGGGGCGGGGCGGAAGCCTCGTCAAGATGGTAATGGGCGATCGGTCCCAAAGTCAATTAAGGTTAGCCAAGGGGTAGCCGACTATCTTTCGGAAGTCGGTACCGGTGTGATTGAAGACTCGTTACGGAAGACAAAAGCGTTTAAGCAATGGGCGAAGCTCAGGAAGCACAACGAAGCATGATCACAATACCACTAGCCCTACCGAGGGAGTGCGAACATCCAAACGCACGATGCCATTTCCATGCAAAGGGCAGGGCAGTCAAAGCGACTCGAGCCGAATCGCGGGTAGTGACGCAAGCAATGATGATTCGCCATGGGATCTGGGAACCACTCGATCGACCAGTCTACAAGCTCAAGTTCTACCTATCACGCAAGCGAGACGAAGATGGATTGATTGCTTGGGTCAAGGCTCAGATCGATGGAATGGCCGATGCTGGTTTGTTCCGGAATGACTCGGAGCTACGTTTGTATTCGGTTGAACAATTGTCCGGAGTCGGCTCGACAGGGGGCAAAGTTGGGGTAGATATTACAATTTGGAGCGACAACGCAAAAACGTAGATCCTTGCGACCGTGCAAAAACGCTGGTATTCTTGGTTTCTGCGACTCGCGCGCGAAAGTACCAAAACCACCAGGAAGGGCAGGGCAATGACACCTACGGAATACCGAGACATCCGCCGAAAAGCTTGCGACGCTTTCGAAATGGCAGTTGGAAATCGCGAAAAATTCATCGGAAACCGATGTTGTCAAGTTGCGGTTTGGTTGCAATTCTGGGACTTTTGGGTTACACAGAAGATCGACCGTCCAACCGGACACGTAGAAACCGAACCAATTTTTGACATTGCGGAGATCGAATTATATGGCAGAGACCATGAGCCAAGCGACGATGGTGAGTCTGATCGAACAAGCGATCGACACGATGCCGGACATGAGGCGGATGCAGAAGAGAGCTTGGAAACAACTCCTGAATCGACCGCGTCTTAGTGCCGACATCTGCGACCAACTCGCAGCGGGATTGTGTGAAGAGGATTTCGTTGAGCCATCCATGAAGGAAGCAATCAACGCCGACGGATATGAGCATACTCAAACCATGCTTGCATTCAATCCAGACAACTTGACAGCGATCCTAGACTGGATCCTCAAGAATCTACCGGCTATCATTGCCTTATTCTTCCGGTAGCATCATCGCAGGGCGCGTAGCCCATTATCAAGGTCCGTTAGGGTTAACGCTCTAACGGACCATTTTTCAATTCTAGGAGGGGCGAATGATGGAAAAGTTTTTGGAACCAAGTCATCCTTTCTGGAAGATTCTGCGACTTGCTGTCGTCGGTATCATCTTGGTTGTTTCGTGTTCCGTGCTCTACAAAAACGGATTCGACAACAAAGATATTCTTATGATTGCGATGACTCTTCTCGGACTTGGCGGGTACGACCAAGTAAAGGCAATGGTGACAAAATGATTCGATGGTTGTTTGCATTGGTTGCGGTGGTTGGATTCTTACCGGCTCAAAGCTTCGGGCAGATCGAACTAAGCTACGTTATGGCGAAAACCATTGTGGGGGCTACTGCGCCAGAAGTACTCCCAGGGGGGCGAATACTTGTCGAGGATGACTCGCAGGTTACGGTTTCATCGGTCGCGGTATTGCAAGTTTCGGCCAAGGATGGTGTTCGAATCATCGCCCAAAGAGCCTACCGGCAATTTGCTGAGCTTGTTCCATTGTCGACGCTTACCGATGCGACTTCGGGTATCGTCACACAACGTTACCTAATCGTCGGTGAAGGCACGTACGACGTCGACGCAATTTCTCGAGTTAATCCAGCATGGGATAGGTCGGTAAGGATTCAGATAGGGAATCCGAAACCTGAGCCACCGAAACCAGATCCTACGCCGGATCCACCGAAACCGGACGATCCACCGAAACCCGATGCCAACGTTCCGAACGATTACAACATCGGAGCAATCTCATTCAAAGCAGCGCCAAGCGATAAGGCGACAGCGAGTAAGATTGCGACGATCTATCGCGTCAACGCTTCGAAGCTCTTCGGGCAGGGTACGCTAGCCGACATCGATAGAATCAAGGCGATGGTAGCTCTTGAGTTCTCAGGATTAAGCCCGTCCGGAGAATGGTCAAGCTGGAAGGGGACGATCGAGAAAGCTACCATCGCTGAGCAAACACGTCGGAAGTTCTTTACGCGGCAAGATTGGTATGCTGCGATGGTTGAGATAGCCGCATCACTCGAAGCAATAAAGTAGGACCATCATGCACACAGGCGACAACGATCGACTTCTACCACTCGGAGAACTTGGCTATCGAATCGACATCGAAGATCGGCCAAAGCTCGAGCTACGTGGAATGGAACCGTCGGAAGTACTTAAAGCGTACAAAGATGCGTTTCCTAAGTGGGAGGTAGCGGCGAATCCGCTTGGTGTTCTCGACATCCTCAATCAATCGAATCAAGGTGCTTGCCAGGGTCACTCGCTAGCAGCCATCTTTTCGTCGTGCTACTTCCTTGCGACCGGTCGACGCAAACGCTTCTCGAGGGCAGCGGGTTATTATTTGTCCCAACGTTACGACGGGATCCGTGGAGATAATGGTAGTACGCTGAACGGGGGACGTAAGGTAGCGACCGAACACGGTATGTGTTCCGAGGAAGATTGGCCCTACCCATCGCGCTACGATCCAACCGAGCCACGAAACGCCAAGTACGTTTTTAAGCTCAAGATCACTAAGCCTTTCCGGACTATCAAGGACTTGCTCGACTGGATCGATATTGGGCTACCAGTACAAACCGGGGTGTTCTGGAATGATTCGTGCTCGAGGGAAGTAGTCGACAACTGGCGACCAGGGGGCGGGGGTCATTCAACGATGTTTTGGCAGCGTACCGCACGGGGCAACGTCAACAACGTAAACTCTTGGGGCGGACAGTGGAACGGCGACGGGATGCACGAATGGACCGAGGCATCGATCGACAAAGCTCTTCGCAACAACAATTCGACATTCGTCGGATACGCTCCAGATGAAATGTCGTTCCCAGCGCCAGAAGCCATCGCGGTTTAGGTTATCTCGTTTCGTTTCATGGAGGATAGTTGGATGAGAACGTTAGCGTTATTGGTGGTCATGTTTTTTACCGGCTCAAGTTTCGCTCAAGAGTCATACGCGACAGCATACGCGGAAGCTGAGCAGAAACGTCGACCAATGCTTATCGTTCTTGGGGCGAAATGGTGTCAGCCATGCAAGCGACTCAAGGAATCTGTTCTCGATCCGATGCGGCGCGATGGTTCGCTCGAGTCGGTTTCGCTTGTCTATATCGACGTCGACGACGACGAACGCATCGCTCGAGAAGTTATCCGCCAAACAGGTCGATCGACTGTTCCCCAAATTGTTCTCTACCACCGGTCGGACGAATGGAAGCGATACAATGTTCTCGAGCGTACAGTCGACGGGATCCGGTCGCGAATCAGGGAGTCGCTTCGGTAATGCAAAACATCGATTTTTCATGGATTACCAATCAGGGTTTAGCAGTCGGCTTGCTGATTGTGATTGGTTTAGGGGCATGGAGGGCACTAGATTGGTTCGGGAAGAACGTTGTCGTTCCGATGAAGGATAGCGCACTCGCTCACTTACGAGAGACCGATATCACCATGAAGGCAAACGCGGAAGCAACGAAAGCTTTGACGTCGACGATCCAAACCATGCACAGCGACGTCCAAACAATCAAGACGCACGTTGAACGCAATTGTTCTACGAATGGAAGATTATGACAGCAGCAATTCGACATCTTACTATTGAACAGGGGACCGACTGGAACGAGGATTTTCAAATTCTCGATTCCGAGGGAGTCGTCGAAAGCCTTGCGGGTTGTTCTATCGCGGGTGTGGCTAGGTCCGGAGAATTGCGAACGTCGCCAATTGCCTTTTCATTTACGTTCGTTATCAACACGGGCGAAAACCGGATCTACGTCACCATTCCAAGGGCAACTACGTCGGCAATTACAACTTTGGGACCAACTAAGACGGATCCAAACTCGACTTTTTACTACGACTACGAGTTGACTAGAGCGAACGGCTTGGTTGAACGCATCCAGCAAGGACGGATCAACATGGATCGGGAAATAACGCGACCATGAGCAGCTATACAATTCAGGTCCAACCACGTGCTAGCTACACAATCGAGTATTCGAACCAACGCGGCCCACAAGGCGCAACCGGCCCATCTGGTTCAACAACCACAGACGCTAGTTTGCTTGTGTCAGGCACTTTAGCAGACGCTCGATTGTCGTCGAATGTTTTGCTAGTTTCTGGCAACCTCGCGGGTCTTGCAAGTGCAGCAACTTCAAGGACGAATCTAGGGCTAGGCACAGCCGATAGCCCTACGTTTGCTGGTCTGACCCTCACCGGCACAGGCACGCTCCAGCTACCAAGCGGCACAACCGCCCAACGTGTAGCATCGCAAGGCATTCGCTGGAACACGACAGATAGTAGGCATGAGTTCTACACTGGTAGCACTTGGTACAACCATGCGAGACTGACTGGGGATACTTTTACGGGTGCGGTTGTCGCAACGACGCTATCTGAATCAGCCACAGCAGCAACCGGCACAGGTGGATTGGTTCGGGCGACGAGTCCTACGTTAGTTACGCCAAACATCGGAGACGCGACAGCGACAGTACTCAGACGCGGGAGCACTTCTTTTGATCTGATCGTGTTGTTCGAGCCGTTTGTTTTTTCATGTTCCCTTTCTGGATTTACAACTCAAAAGCATTGTTCTTTTGGTTGGCAAGCTGGAGCTGGCGCAGCACAGGGAGTAGCAACATCTTCAGCAGGCAACTTCGCTTTTTCAAATAGTTCCACGGACTCAACAGCAACGCGAGATACAAATATCAGCAGGAACGCTGCCGGTGTCCTCCAAGTCGGCACTACAGCAAACAACGCTTCTGGCTCTTTACTGCTTACCAACCTAACAGCATCGGGAACATTGCGAGTTGGTGGCGGTACGATCATCACCAACGTTTTATCAGCAACAGCAACGCTAGATTTTGGATCAATTGCTGCTAACTCAGTTGCAGACCTAACGATAAGTGTTACAGGTGCAGCAGTAGGGGATACGGTTGCAATCGGAGTACCGAACGCTTCACTGGTTGCAGACGTTAGTTTTTTTGGTTGGGTAAGTGCAACCGACACAGTGACGATTCGAGCGACAAACAATTCATCGACCACAGCACGCGATCCAGCATCAGGCACGTTCCGAGCAACAGTTATAAGGTTCTAAAAATGGCAGCAGTTTTCACATCAATCGATTCAATTTCAATCGATGGAATCCCAGCGGGTAACATCGTTGACGTTATCAGCAACCACGGACCGCGTCGGGCTGAAGTGCTTGCGGCTTACAACGTCTTCACTGCTAAGCTTAATAGCGATCATGCAGCATTATTGCAATCGGTTCAAGCAGACCTAGCAACCAAGACAACCGACCTTGCAACAGTGACGCAAGCTAAAACGACTTTGGAATCTCAGGTCGCAACGCTATCAATCGAAAAGCAATCGCTTACTAGCCAAGTCGCGATGCTCGAAGCAGTTATTGAAAGCCAAAAGCAAAAGATAGTCGAACTAGCACAGTACCAACCATACAACCCGCGAATCCTAAAGGGTGAAGCGTTCTATGATCGAGTCAGTCAAGAAGATAGAGATACCCTTGTAGCTTCGGACAATCCACAACTGCAATTAGTGGGAAGAACCATAATTGCTTATCGCAAAAACAAGTGGCCGGTGATTCTAGACTCTGAGGACTTTGCGCTTCTCGTTGGCTATGTGCTTCAATCGGGTGTGTTCGATGAAGATGAAG
>Ga0114979_10000133_pt1 | contig 46164 bp, 46 predicted proteins | sample S_140625_EF_Meta_FD_87315 | JGI IMG/M metagenome (GOLD analysis project Ga0114979, IMG submission 87315) | Freshwater microbial communities from Lake Simoncouche, Canada to study carbon cycling - S_140625_EF_MetaG | ecosystem: Environmental > Aquatic > Freshwater > Lake | place: Lake...
CTGCTGCTGCCACCACGCATATCATAAGAGTATCCTAAACTTTGTGAAAACAGTTTAATAAATTCTGATAGTTTCTGGAACATTTTAACATTTATTGTACCACGCCGTCTTTCAACTATTTGGACTTCTTTTGATAAAAGAGTATCAATAATCTTTTCAACAAGTGTACCCTGTGAGGAAGATAAAAGATATTTGAATAAACTTACATATTTAGAAAGATCTATTTCTTTGAGATTGTCATTAAATAATTTACAATCAGTAATCATTTTCGCATAACGAATATCTATTTCTGGATTTCTATATGATTCTTCGTTTCGCTGAAAGTGAAAAATAAAATCTCTTATTTCTCTTAACTGTGTAGTTTGCTCAGTATTTAATTTTGGAATTAATCCCTTACAAAAATTCGTAAGTAATATACTATTATCAGATCCTTTATTATAGTTATCTATAAGAAATTTGTACTGATGATTTAATGCTATTAGTAAAATTATATTATTAAATATATCAAGTATAGCATAATTATTTTCGCTTATAATTTTATTTTGAGAAATATTTTCAATATACGTATTTATTTTAATATTTATATCATCAGAATAATTTTGTACATTTATTATGATATTTTTTATAGTATCATTAATATATATATATGTATCTTTAAGATTTCTTGTACAAAATAACTCTTTCATAAGTTCATCTTCACTTGTTACTGTATTTCCATTTGGATTATAAAAAAATGCTACTGATTGCGGTACTCCTCCTGAAACTGATTTCAAAAAAAGTACATTTGCTCCAACTAGTAGCGCATATGATAATAGAATTTTATCACCTGTTACTAAAATAAATGGAGCATCCGCAGGAATTGCTGGATTATATATCCGCCTTATATCTAACGTTGAAATTGCCTGACACCAATCGCCTGAACGTTTTTGTAAAAATGGAACATATTTTAAAAATCTATTTTTGGATGTAGTATTTTGAAGGGTATTAATTAATTCGGCTGCTTGCGATATTCTATTTTCAAATGATGGATTTTCTACTGTTTTTATATTTGATGTTCCAGTTTGTTTTATATGTATCTTAAAATTTTTAGCATTAATAATTGGCTCCATTATTATATCAGAATTTATATATAAATCATTTTTACTATCAACTATTTCATTATTATAACTACTATATAAAATAGTTTCAGGTGAATTATCCTTTACAATTATACCCCTTATAGGGTATGGTCTTGGTGAAGTTAGATCAATCCCACTTGCTGGATCAGATTCATATTCACGATTTATAATAAGAAAAAAGTTTCCTTCAATAACACCAGTTCCGAATAAAATTCTGTCAGTAATATGTTGATTATCATAGTCAATAAGAAATGCGAAGTTTTTTTTCATTGTAACACCTGATAACATTTCATAAAGTGTAACTGTATCTTTTGTTTGTTGTCCAGGATAGATTAATTTCTCAGTAGGGATAATTGATGTATGATAAATTCTGCCACTTATGTTAAGTGTCCCCTTAATAAATGAAGTATCGCGAAAGATATTTGCGAACTCAATATTTGTTACGCGTGAAAATGCTGTATTTTCAGGATCACTTAATTTAATTGTACTAGAAGGGTTTAATGTTGTACATAGTGGAAAAAAAGTACTAATATATTGGAGAATATTATTTTCTAGGTCATCAATATATCCTGAAAAATCATGTTTAGCATCTAATATAGCAAGCGATTCAACAAGTTCACAATTATTTCTATCAAGTAAACCTGTTCTAATAAATCTTTGTTCTTCTTCTATAGTTTGTGCTTCTGGTGGAGCAATAATAGCATCAGGTATCCAAATACTATCTCTAAAACTATTTACTACATCTCTCCATGTTGGAATTCTAAATACAGATTTTAGATAATAAGCAGCAAATCTACTCATTTCCCTAATATATATTAGATAGAATGATTGACCTCGGTGTCCGCCTTGCAGCAGAGTTTCTAGGAACTTTACTATTTATTCTTACAATTATTGCTACAGGCGGGTCTTCAATATTTACTGGTCTTGTACTTGCTATTATTATTTTTCTTATAGGGGATGTGAGTGGTGGACATGTAAATCCTGCTGTATCATTTGCGATGTTCCTTTCCGGAAGTCTCCCTGCTTCTACATTTATTGCCTACTCGGTTGTTCAAATACTCGGTGGTTTAACAGCAGTCTATGCCTATAAAGCAACTGTAGCTTAGAGGCGCACAAATCTGAACCATAGAGCCGCTACTGTTCCAAGAATGAGGGCAGTAGCCAACTCAACTCCTGTAAGATTTCCCTGAAATTTTTCAATAGTTTGTGACTGTGTTACGATTGGTGTTCCATCAGGTTTCATAGTTTTCTTCTCATTTTCCCACTGATCACGTGAAAGTGTCTTATCTTGTATCCAGCGAGTCTGGTGAGGCCGACCATTTCTCATTTCTACAGGTCCCTCAACCCACATATCACCCGAATCTGGATCTGCTATACGCCCCTTCTCATCCCCTACAGGATATGTAACACGGCGACAAGAAGGATATGCGCCATTGAAGAGTGCCCCTATCACTGGTCTTGGGTCTAGAGCACTACTGACATCCTCAAGCATACCGGGCGCAAGACCGCGTAGAGCAGGCAAACCGGCTGAGGCAAGACCTTTCTTAATACGTTCACCAAGTACATCTCCCTTAGGAATTGTTTCAACATACATCCACATTTCTGCGCCGTTTGAACATTTTGCTCCAGTGCGCATAAAATAATTGACACCAAAATGCTGAAAGTCCATTCCACTTGTGAGTTTATTGGATGATTCACCAAAACCTATGAGATCTGAGTAATATGCAACACCTTTTACAGCATTAGTTACATCACTTAGATTATCACCGCGACGGACACCAATATCGCCAGGGAGTGGAACAAAGTTGCTAGGGTCATATTTTGGTCCAAGAAATCCTGGGCCTGCTGGGTCGGCAGTAGGAAGAATATTTGCCCGTTTTTCTGCTCCTATTTGTTGCCCTGCTGTTGCTGCTGCTGGGGCGGCAGACATCTCTATTGATTATCTACCATTTTTTGAAGCATCCGAAATAGTTCTGCTGTTTTAGGAGATTTTGTTGAACATAGGCGGAGTTTCTGGAGGATTACTGTATTAAATTCCTTTGTGACTTTATCTGATTTTTCATACCAGTGTGTATGTGTTGAATTAAGAGGCATTCCATCAAATAGAATTCCTGAATTATTGCTAGTGCCACGGAAAAATCCGAACTTCTTCTTCTGGTCATCTGGATAATCTTCTGCTTGAAACATTCTCCACCATCCATAATTAATATGTAAGGGAAATTCGTACAGTCCTCCAGATGACCCTTTATAAAGTCTTGCGAGATCTTCAAGAGCAGCTTGTTCAAAGTATCGTGAGTTATATGTAGCATGTCTCCATTCAGCGGCAAGTGTTTTTGATGATGTATAAAGGAAACCTCCGTTATATTTTCCAAAACGGATCTCAGATGCTCTATTAATTTCGTGAGGTGATAGCGCAAGTTGCGTTCCCTCTGGAATGGACGGCAGAGGAGCAAAAAAACAGATATCTGAATCTAGAAGAAATGTGTTATTCTCTGTTTGGAAGACCCAGTCCAAAAGATTCATCTTCTCGCCCATAAGGTCGCCCCATTGAGTTTTATAATATTTTCCTGGAGTTCGTTCCATAATGTATCGACTTATATCTTTATAAGTATCAAGCGCTACTTTTGTTCTAATTTCTAACTGTGTAAATGTAATTGTTTGAAGCCAAAGAAATATAGTAGAGTCGCATAGAATGTATACTGTTATTTTTTCTGTGGCCCAAATATTTAGACTATTTAGAAGGACATATAAGTCTTTTTGGGAATGGGCAGTTGCAACAGTTGCTACGCTAGTCATTATTTAAAGTTATAGAAATATGTTTAAATCAATGTCATTTAAAAGACTTGAAGAAGTTCTTAAAAAACTAGATATTGAAGGAAAACTTGTTGATTTTGAGGGACATATTGCTCAGGCCCCATATGTTGTAGGTTTTTTTGTAGAAACTATAATGAGACTTCCTAAAAATGCGAAAATTCTTCAAATCGGTTTTAATGCTGGCCATAGTACATTACTAATGCTTGATGCTAGAAATGATATTAATATAACAAGTATAGATATAGGTAAAAATTATATTCATGAATGTAATGACTCTGTAAATAAGTCTTTCCCTGAAAGACATACACTCCTTATAGGGGATAGTCTTGAGGTTGTTCCTAAATTAAAAGAGAAATTTGATTTCTTTTTTATTGATGGAGGACACCAATATAATGTTGCAAGGGGTGATCTTGAAAATTGTTATAATCTAGGATATGATGGAAGTGTTATTTTAATAGATGATGTAGCTCATCTAATTGATTGTACAACTGATAATACATATTTAGCTGGGCCAACAAAAGCATATACTGAATTTGTAAAGGAGAAGAAAATTATAAATATAGCAAATATTGAAGTTGGAAATAGAGGTATGGCGCTATGTATAATATCTAAACCTATACAGCCACAGCCACAAGCCAAAAATTGAATAAGTGCGTATTCTTAAAGATAAGTAAATCATCCGATAATGAAGACAATGAATATAGCTGGACTGTTTCCAGGTATTAAGAGGAAGTCTAATAAAGATACATACGAAGCCTATTGGTTTACAGAAACTAATACTTCTGAAATTAATAGTAGCATATGTTCAATTTGTGGTCAAGATGAAGATGTCTTTACACAAGATGATTTAACAATCTGTACAAAATGTGGTGAAATTCAGCAACGTGCTTTAGATTCAACCTCTGAGTTCAGATATTTTGGAGCAGATGATAGAAATGGAGACCCTAGTCGTATTGGAGCACCTACAGATGAACGCCTTCCAGAATCTTCGTTAGGAACGATAATTCTGAACAGTGGTGGAGGTGGTAAAACAATGGCTCGTATTCGTCGCTATCATCAATGGAATATTCAGCCCTATAAAGAACGTACGCTTATGATATCCTTTAATCGACTTGGTCTAATAGCCTCAAATAATGGCTTAAGTGCATCAGTAATCGATGATTCAAAAGAACTCTATTCTCGTCTTGTCCAACATTGTATGCGACGTGGCTTTTCGCGTGATTCTGTTCTTGCGTGCTGTGTATATACTTCACTCAAGAGGGCAGGATCTCCTCGAAGGCCAAATGAAGTGGCAGATATGTTTAGTCTAGGAAATGGTTCATTTACAAAGGCATTCAAGTTCTTTCAGGAAGTGCTCGCACAGGCGCAACAGAAGGGTATTCTACCAGAAGCATTTGCCCCTAGTCGCATGGCAAGTACAAAGGGGGCAGATTATATTGAACTCCCTCTTTCTAAACTTCTATGTAGCCGAGTAGATACAACTAAGATTCTTGAGATTGCTCGGCTAGTATCTGATATTGCAGAAGAGAATAATATTAGCCCTGAGAATATGCCGCCATCTCTTGCTGCTGGTTGTTTAGCTTATGCTCTAGAGTATATAAAGCCAAATGAGTTTTCCCTTACAAAAATTGCTGGAGCATGTGACGTATCAGTAGCAACTGTTCAGAAATGTTTGAAGCGTCTTCAAGGTTCTGATCTTCTTAAAAATAAACTAAAACTTACTAATTAGAGATGGGAGCTGGTCAAAGTACAGCATCCTCGCTGACTCTTACGAGAGCAGATGCATTAAAAGCCACAGAACAACCACGCCTTCTAGTAAATAGACTTTTCAGTTTTTTTGCTGAAAAGTTTGCCCAAAAAGATATGCTCGCACTTGCTAATCCAACTCGTTGTTCGGACTATGTGTTTGTCATGGCGGATGCGCTCGATCGCCTATTCTATGAACTTCGTGTTGAACCTGGAAAAGATAAGAAGGGTGTTCTTCTTTTTCGAAAGGCGCAGGAATTAACACAGATGGATTCTCAGTCAGCAGAAGGTCAGCAGAGACGTTTACTATGTCTTAGCATAGCATTCTTCTATATTCGAATTTTCCAGGTTTATGCTTCACTAGCATTATCTGTGAATGATGATGCGCTATATGGAACAGGAGCAGGAGCAGCCGCAGCAGCTGGGCTACATGTAGGTGGACCTAGTCGTGCCATGGCTGCTCCCGGTTTGGAAGGAGCATACATAGGAGGTGGTAGTGATGTTGCTCTAATATCCCAACATGGTGGTGTTACAGATGAAAATATTCGTAAATTTGCTATTTTGAAACACTATATTACAAGGGATCTATCTCGCCCAACAGGTTCATTCTATTTTGATAGATATCCTAATATTATTCTGAATATTACAAAGGAATCTAAAAATCTATCAATCTTTAAAACTAGCGGCGGCGGTGATGGTCCAGTTGCTATCACTTGTAACTTTATGATCCGCCTCAGCGGTTTAAAAGATGAACGGAGATATTTGACATTTGATAAATTTAGTTCCACAGAGGAATTTTATAATGAGAAACTCAAAGCGAATGGCCCAATTGGGTATTTTGTAATAAAATCCGGCGAGAACTCTTATTCTAGTGAAAAAACGAGTGAATCAGTTGATGATCTCATTTTTAGAGTAATGACATCCGCACGTGAAGTAGCAGTAGGTCGTCGCGCTCCAAATAAGGCGCGTCTACGTGCCATTGGGCGCCCTGGAGCAGAACAGCAACAAGATGTTGGTGTACCAGATGGTCTTAAGACAACATCTATTCTAGCACGTCTTCGCCAAGTTCCTAAACCACTTGCTCATTGTGTTGCGCGAAGCCTCCAACTTCTAAATATAGATGCCCTTTCAAGCCCCCGTATCCCAACAGAGATACGAACAAGTATTTGTAAAATAAAGTTTGAAGCCTCACAGGGCGGTGTCCCAGATATTGGAACAGCCATAACAAGTGCTCCAGGTATAAGCGCACTACAACAACTTTTCTTTGATAAAATTGCGGCTAATAAACCGGCAATGTCCGATGACTCTGCCGCATCTTATCAGACCTTTGTCAAAAAAATGGCAGAGCAGTTTGGAGAGAACCCTTCTGCGCCGACAATCTATCTTGGTAGTGTTATTAATAAGATGGATAAAGCCTGTATAGGTGCCCCAACAAAGAAGGATAAAATACTTACTGTGAAAGATCCGAACTCTATTAATCTAGCAAGGCAATCTGTACAAACACTATGGCGGCTACAGATAGAACATGATAAGAAAGTTATAGAAATTCTTTCAAAACTCGTTGTTGTTACAAAGATCCCTGGGAATGGTATAAAGATTGGGCTGAATCCACTAATCTTAAAGACAGGAAATCCTGGTGTTGCAATTATTGCAAAAGAAGCGCGCGAACTTCTTATAAAATACTATTCAAACTGCGAATCTGCTTTCAGAATTGCCGCCATACCTCTTGGTATAGCAGGAAGCCCTGGCGCCTAAAAGTTTTTATTTGATTGATACTAGATGGAGGATTTAATTAAAAAAATCTATAATTTTATAGTAATACCACCTCTTCCTACTATATTAGAAGAAGAAGCCTCTTTATATCAAAGGCTCCTGGATGGAAATGAAACGGAAAAAATCCAAAAGATGCGCCCTGTTCCCAGAGCCTTGACTGTGGAAATTCGCTCGGGGCAATAAATATATGAAATTCTTTTATAGAATCTAAAAGTATATCAAATATAAACTTATTTAGTTTATCCCCAGAATCTGACCAAAATGCTATTATCTCCCCTACAGTGTGTAGACCATCTTTCTTCTCATATGTTGGTCGTATCAAAATATGATAGCCTGTGGCAGAATAGTGTAATATATCTGTTGGTATTCCAATATTTACAGCAAAAAAGTTTTTGCCACCTATTCCTCTTTGAATCTGGGTGAGAAAATCTTCTGTAAAGGATATATTTTGTTGTATATTTATTCTAATTGGTACAATACATTGAATTCTTTTACGCCATATATATCTATCCTGAATAATTTGCGGAATTCTGCTAAATATTGATGCTCCTTCAGAAGCGAAAATATGAGGTATGCGACCCTTAGATCGGGTTAGTTCATGGAGTTTAAAAAGAAGTATTGTACCAAGACCCTTTTTACGCCAAGGCGGAGAAATACAGAAATAATCCACTAAACCAATATCTCTAAGGGATTGTTTAGGGAATTCACTTGAGTAGAAGTGTGAAATTGGTTTACTAATTATTAAGGCAATAAGATTAAGATCTATATCTCGTGCCTCAATTCCTAGCCATGAATTTTTAGTTATTCCTTCAGATATTACTTCAGATGGAATATCTATAGTTGAAAAATTGCTCCTTATAAATCTTGAATAATTCTCTGCATTCTTGGAATTAATAGTTTTAAATACTACTCCGTGCATTGATGGTATTATTCCTGAAGTATTAGATTTTTCTAAAGAAAAGGGAGGGTTTGTTTGTAGCCATAAACCCTTTATTAAATCCCAGTAAGTTATATTTGAGGTATCTTTCCAAAATCCCATCTGCCTTAGAAATTTGATGCTAATATTTTTTAGGCGTTCCCAGAAAGATTATGGAGAAATATTATCGATATTGTTGTGCTGAGCACTGTAAGCGACGCCTAACTCTAACAGATATTACATGCCGCTGTGGCTTACGGTTTTGTGGTGTTCATCGATACCCTGAAGAACATGTGTGCTCTTATGATTATAAGAAGGCAGGATACTCACAACTTTCAACAATGCTTGTTCAAGTTGTTGGTAAAAAGATCGAGACTATTTAAGGTGAGCGAATGGGGTTGGAGGAGGCCTAAGATGCAAGGTAGAGAGCAACAATTCCAGGAGCCCATCTCCCCATGAGTTTAGTATCCTGTGCATCAAACCAGGCAAACTCATCTTTTTCTCTCTTTACACCCTCCAAGCGATTAAAAGCATCAGGATGTTCTCTATACCACGCAAGTTTATCTGCCGCTTTTTGTAGTTGCTGAGTTGAAACTTGTGCAGTAAAAATGTGGTACTGAAAATAGTGTCCAGGAGGATAATCTTCCTCGCGACCCTGATATGCGAGCCCTGTATAATGGAGTCCTGTAATATGTTCAATCTTCCCTTCTTCCTCCACTTCACGTCGCACATTATTGGCCATGAGTTTTAGTAAAGTTTCTCCTTTCGGTAATCCATCTCGTCCTTCCATCTGACCTTTAATCGGTTCCCATGCCTTTGATTTTGAACCTTTACCAGTCTTCTTAACAACAAGAAACCGCTGTTTATCAAATGGCACACCCTTTTCATATAGGAAGACCGCCGCGCGCATATAGACCCTCCAAGGTGTTTCTGTATTAGTATTCTCTACATAAAAGTATCGCTTTTCAGGCATATATGCTAGACGTGTAGCACCTCGTTTTAGATCAGATTGAAAAACGTCTAATAAGACCATATGCTGTTGTATAGCCACAAAGAAAATTGTGACACTAATGTGTAAAAAATAGTAGATAGCCGTATTCAAAACCTAGTGCTGTTGTATCAAGATATGCCTTATATGTCCAACCAGCGTATGTTGCGGATGACACAATCTTCTTAATTTCTGGCATATGGAAACTGTGTTTTTGTCGTCGTTTAGATCCATCCTTAAATGAGAATCCTTCACTGAATTCAGCCCCGCTATTAGGTGAATCATCTACTAGACGAAACTCGGCTTCATAATCAAATTTGTTAAATGTAACCTTACTTTTTGTCTGTCTCTTATCAGCATACTTCTGAATTGAGAATCCAGCAAAAGGACTTGCTGAATCAAGAATCGGATCAAACTTATATTTATTAACAACTTCTACTACTAGATTTCCTCCTGGTGCAACCCATAATGCTAAATTGCGGAATAGGGCATCAATGTCCTTTATATAGTATACTGTGAAGTAGAAAAGAACAGCACAATTTACTTCCGAACCGGCTAATACAGAGGGGTTTAATAAAGTCCCCTGTCGCCATTCAATTGTTTGCCTATCTGCTTCTGTGAGGGTCGTAGATGGAGATGTCACGTTTCTTGCTTGGCGCAACATTGATTCAGATTGATCTAGAGCAATAACACTTCCTGCCCCCAACTTCTTAAAAGCCAATGTTGCTACACCAGTTCCACATCCAGCATCAAGAATTCTCATATTTTTTGGCTCCATGCCATACTTCTTCCACTGAGCCATAACAAGGGCAACCTTACCTGCTGAGCGTTCAATGCCCTGTGCTAACTTATCATATACAGAGGCATAGAAATCATCATATAGATCATCGTTTGCTAGAATTATACCTTTAGTAGCATCAGCATCAGTAAATCCTTCGGCCACTCTATTACCAGGCTTGTCGTTATATTGTAATATTCTGTCAATAAACACAGTTCCCAAATAGTTTATTGCTAGTAGAACTAGAACTATTAAAAGGAACTTCTGAAAACCGTCCATATCTCTAACTAATACGTTTTTTTCTACACGTCCTAGCTCTCGCAGACTTAGAACAACTACTTCTATGTGCTGCTACAGTTGAACATACCCCTAAGAAAGTATCTTTGTTCTTAAGTTCAAACTCCTTCTCAAGGGCGCTACGAACTCTCCAAAGCCATACCAATGCTTTTCGTCGCCCTTTGCCAATATCTTCGCTCTTTGTAGCGACACGAATCCAAGATTCTTGCCATTCTCTATAGGGTAGAATATTAGGTAGAATCTTGAAAAAATTAATAATATAGTTTACACGTTCTTCAGGTGTCAATAAATTATATCTATTTCTTTCAATATCATTTTTGAAGTCAATTTCATCTTCATTATATTTAAATGGCTTTGTCGAGCGCCCCTCCTTACTAAAGGGGTGATTATCAAGGATACTAAATAGTAGTTCCCAACCAGGAAATACAGTTTCAGAACAGCCTTCTGCTAAATACTTTTTATACATTTCTTCAACATCCTTATAGGATGGATTAGCTGCGTGCGTATGCCCCTGACTCCGAAGTTTATCATTTACACTATTATGAATTCGCCACATCCATCGTGAAAGTTGTGACTGGGTTGCCAGTGCAGCTGTTGGAGGATCCGCGACATAATACTCTGTAAGGGATTTGCGGCAAAACTTACAGGGAAGTACAAATGGGAGTAAATATAAAAATGTTAACATATCCTCTTTTTGTTTTGTTGGTTCATATTTGAATGTTGCCATATGAAGCAACTTCCATGCTCCTGGACCCCAAAACTTAGTGTCCATATTTGGGCTCTATCCTGATTAAATCATATAATAAAGGGTACTGTTTATTATATGATTTAGATATTGAAGCAATGTCCTCGGTTTAACCGAGGCCGAACTTCTACGAAGCAATGTCCTCAGTTTAACCGAGGCCGAACTTCTACGAAGCAATGTCCTCGGTTTAACCGAGGCCGAATCCCATTGTACTCAAAGGCGCCAAGAAAGGACGAATACTCTGAACAGGCTCTTCAGTGCGGCACTTTACTACAGGCTGTGGGCATGTAGGGCGAGGGCATGGGGCCGGAGGAGGGCACTTAGTAGGCTCAGCACAGCGCACTTCAGGGCATCTAGGGCGGGGGCAAGGTGGGCATTCACCTTTGGGTTTTGTACACTTGCTACAATCCAGAATGACAGGCTGAGGAGTTGGGACAGAACTCTTAAGAACATATTTACTGAGATCGGGGATGGGTGGGCACTCAGTCTTGAGCATATATTGGCTCATCTCGGGTAGTTGAGGGCAAGGAGGAATAGTAGACTTGAGTACATATTTACTTAGGTCGGGTTCGCGGCAAGGAGGGCATGGGGCACAACGAGGGCGAGGGGTCGGGCAACCGCAAGGCGATTGCTTACCACAACCACCGCATGTAGGAGGGCCTGGAGGGGGGCATCCCTCAAACCCTTCATATGGCTTCGTAAATATCTTTGTAAAGGCTATCCCTAGTAAAATACCCAACACAAGGGCTATACCAACGTGGATTGGCTGGACCTTCATCTACAAGTTAGAGTCAAAGTTAATTCTGCTCTGCTAGAATTAACTTTAATGAATGAATATTTGGCTTTAGACAATTATTTGCTCCATCCTATCCAACCCTGTGGAGGGCATCCACATGTCTCAGGTAGACCGGGATCCATAGTAGTTGTAAGACGATTACATACCATCTTACAATAGCCGCGCCAAGAAAAATCAGGAGAAACATTTGCCTCTTGTTGAACTGTCATACAACCAAAATCCTCTGGATTCAGACCTCGTTTACGAATTGATTCACGAATATCCTTTGCCCTCTGCTTCCAATCAAAACGACCTGGAGGGTTCGGCTGTGCCGCAGAAAGGGCTCCAAGTCGCTGTTCTTGTAGAGAAATTGGATAATTATTAGCACCAGAACCATTTGTAGGGCTAAATAATGTTTCAAGTGGATTTGCGGTTGCAGCCAGTTCACTATTACTAGGAAATCCTGTTGACCATAGACTCTGGTCTGAAGGATTAAAGTGTTCTTTTTTACTAGAACCAGCCGCCGCCTTATTTTCTGAAGTATATTCTAAACCTAAAGTTACACTCCAAGAAAGACCCTTTACAAGTTTATCTAACGCATTACTTAATGCCTCCTGATTTTGAGCAAGGTAATCAGCTTCTTTACTTCCATCCTTCACAGGCAACATATTTGCTAGAATAGGTGATAAGCCAGCATTCTGAAGTACTGTTGGAAGAGGGTCGTTTAGATTTGAAAGAAGTGGCAGAACCTTCTCAATATCAGATTTATAAATTGGAATATCCTGTGGCGTTATATCACCACTCTCCAACTTCTGAAGAATACCCTGAACATCAAGGCGCATATTTGTAAGAGCAGTAAGACGTGCTTGTACTACTGGGTCACTTGTACCACTTGCTCCAAGGCGCTGCATTTCCGCATAGATTTTCAAGACTAGTTCATTCAAATCATCACGCGAAGCACGGGGACCAGCGTCTTCAGAACCAGTAAATCCTTCTGTCGCTGTTGCATTAATTTGACGTGTCTCTCGTTGGAGATATCGTAAATTAGAACGAATAGTTAAAATATCTTGCTGTGTAAGTTGACTCTGGATGCCTGGTGTCGCAGAGATTACATGAAACTCATCCGTTAATCGCTGAAAATCTGCTTTTGCCCTTACAAGTGGTAATTGAATCGCCGGATCACTGCGATCTTCGAGTATTTTTGCCTCAAATCCCAAAAATCCCCGTAAATCTTCTAGAAGAAGATTGATTTGGAAACGTGTTGCGCGCTCTAGAACAGGATTCTTGTAAGGGAGTGGTGTAGAATTTGCAATAGAACCAAATGGTGCTCCAGGGAGAGAATTATAACTTGTAGATGGTTGTACACTAGCATGTGTTATAGATACTGGTGTAGGTTGTACAGGCTGGCGAGTAAAACCCTCTTTTTTAGTAGAATTACTATGCAGATATACAATTGCTGATAATCCAGCAAGAAGTGTCATGAAAATGGCAGCACTTGGTGAAATATCCATTCTATTTCTCTAATTAGTAGTAAGCGGTTTCTTTTATCGATTACTACTAATATCGTATTAGCCTCTAGTAATTTACATCACATCCCCAACAGGGGATTGAATCTTTGCGAATATACTCAGACATATCTGGTTGTTCATATTGATCTCCATTATATCCTCCATTACATCCAGGCCTGGATGGCCATGAAACACCTTGTGCTATAGATGGAGTAGACGCAACATTACGCTGTTCCCTCTTTGGTAATACCGTAGACCGCTCAAATTCTTGGCGAACTGCTTGAGAAACATCCTTCTTAATTTGTGGCTTTATCGTTTCATAAAAACTGGCAAGTGTAATCTCATTTCCAGAATTATCAGTTGTAATATGATTACCTGAATTATCAGATGTTGAGGCAGGAACAGATGCCCGTGCTTGCTGCTGAGCTGCTATATTAGCAGGTGTTACAGGAGCAGAAGATTGTGTTAGAATAGAAATAAGATCCTTGAGGCGATTGCTAATTACATTTCCATTAGCGTCTGTTGTTGTATTAGGTGCTGGTTGTGAGGGAATACATTTAATTTCACGTTGTGTTGTACCTGGAGGGCATGGCCCCCAACACATTCCATTAATTAAAATTCTGTTTGATTCACAAGTTCCAGGTACAGTATTACCAGGGCCTCCAGATGTTCCAATCTTTGCACATTCGCCAGTAACAACCTGGCCTCCTGGCAGTATATTAAAATAGTATCCATTAGGACACATTTGAACCTGGCCTCCTGCCATTATAGTACCATCTGGAAGCATTACCGAAGGGAATGGTGGTTCTCTAGTAGTATTTACATTAGTAGGGGCCACAACAGGAGGGGCCACAACAGGTGGGGCTGCAACAGGAGGTGCCACAACAGGAGCGGCCGCAACAGGAGTAGCTACAACAGGAGGAGGAGGTGATAAAATCGCATTAATTTCACCAATACGTTTAACAGTTTTATCATATGTGTCATTTCTGCTTCCAGCATTAATACCCAGGCCCTTCAAGTAGGTCATAGTCTTATCTAATTGACCTAATTCAGCCCATAATTCAGCCTTAGGGTCAGGAGGTGTTAAAATATTATCAATCTCCTTAATACGTTTAGCAGTTTTATTATACGTATCATTTTGGCTTCCAGCATTAATACCAAGACTCTTCAAGTAGTTCATAGTCTTATTTAATTCAACTAATTCACCCTGTAGAGCACTTGTATTTGCAGCCTGAAATCCTTCTGCTGAAAAATAGAAACTGAATCCTACTGCTACTATAAAAACTATTAGTAGAAACAGTAGTTTCGCCATCTAATCTGTATTCCGTAAAAATTGAATGCTATCCCTCAGAATATAATCTGATAATAAAATGGCTCTACGTAAACAGAGAGATATACTAGGCCTGCGATTCAGGATAGATGATGTAACTGAAGTAGGAGTTGATGAAGCAGGTCGTGGTTGTTTCTGGGGACCACTTGTAGCAGGAGCCGTTATCTGGCCGCCAGAGACTGAATGGACCGATGAGCACAGAGTACTTGCGCCGCAGATTCAGGATTCTAAACTTATTGCTAAAAAGAAGCGCGCATCAATTGCTTCTGCTATTAAACGACTTGCAGTAGCAACAAGTATCGGTGTAGTTGAGGCGTCTGAGATTGATTCAACTGGAATGACTGCTGCAAATCAAGAGGCATTTCGCCGCGCTCTTAATAATCTAGAGAAGCCATATAGCAGAGTTCTTATTGATGGTATCTTGCATATTGATATAGATGGAAAAGATGTTGAGACAATTGTAGATGGTGATGCAAAATATCTGAGTATTGCAGCAGCAAGTATTATTGCTAAAGTATCACATGATGAGATTATTACTAGCTGGTGTGAAACAAACTCAGATACCGCTGGACGATATGATCTAGCATCATGTATGGGATATGGAACAGCAAAGCATCGCGCTGGAATTAAAGAGTATGGTCTTCTAGAAGGTCATAGGCGGCTCTTTATGCGAAATATATTACCTTCTTCTGGATCAAATAAAATTATAAAATCACCATCACCATCACAATCGCTATGCATTATTAAAGATGATTAATTGGTCCAACGTTAGACTACACAGTTGTCTTAACTTTGGCACAAAATTATTTTTTTATTAATTAATTTATCCCTCTAGTGTCTTAGTGGCCCTTCTAAGCAAAAAGCTTAGTGGCCCTTCAACCAAAGGTTTAGTGGCCCTTAAACCAAAGGTTTAGTGGCGGCGAGTGCCCCTGCGGCTGCCCTTGCGACCAGACTTGCGGGTGCCCGCGCGGCGGCGCTTGCCACCAGCCATGGCGGCGACGTTGTTCTTGCGGTTAGCGCGATTCTTGCGAGTAGCACGGTTCTTGCGGGTGGCCATTTCTATATTAAGAACCAACATTTTTTCCGCGCTAGGTGGCATTTTGAAAAATCCTATAATGTAAAATAGCCAAATCCTCAGCTTTTGCCTGAAGGGCTACCGCCGGTGAATAAAAATGCCCCTCGCCAGGAGCTATGCCGATAACCTTTTGAGATACATCTCCAGACTTCCGAAGGCGGCGAATCCACTTTACAGGTTCGTAAGCATATACCTGAGAATCATTTAATCCAGTTCTAGCAAGAACAAAAATATGAGGAGCTTCCGTAGTAATTGCCACATCCGCAGGCGATAAATCTACAAGGTACTTAAAGTCTTCAGCTCTGTGAGCAGGATCTCCAAACTCATTATACTCCATCTTTGTAAGAGGCAGATCTGGATTCGTAGTTGTTCTTAGTATATCAACATAAGGAACTTCTGTATAAACTGTTTCAAATAGACGCCCTGTAGGTTCTTTATTAATACACATTCCCATTAAGAAACCACCAGCCGAACGACCATAAATCACAGTCTTTTGAGCAGGAATCTTTAATAACTTCTGCGCAGCAGCAACAATTGCTAAGAAATCATCACGTGTATGAACACGTCCACTTAGACGACCTGCTTGAGCCCACGCATCAGTATGGCCCCCTCCACCTCGTATATAAGTATATACAATTCCCCATCCTCGTTCAATAAGTGGCGCCCATTTTGCATAACACCCTGCAGGAGAAGATGCCATTCCATATGCGCCATAACCAACTACAAGAAGTGCTTTTGGTTTCGTAAATAGACTCTTATATAGTATTACACCGTGAACAGCACACCCATCTGAAGAAATACCCTCGATATTTTTTACTTTTAGTTTAAATTCTGATCCATCAACCCCTGTCTTCACCTTACTTCCAAATTCTCGAATATATGGGGGCTGTGTTCCATCATCAATACGAACCCTATAACCACTTCCATATGTATCAAATGTAACTGCGCCTTGTTTGATATGATACTCTTTTATACCATAATGATTATAAATTGTTATTTCACCTTGTTTTCGTACTGCGAGATAAATATTAGTTGCATCATATGGTGTATCAACTATTGCCTCATTATTTTTGTTATAATAAATATTACCACCCTCCTCTCTATAATAACAATGATTACCTTTATAAGGAAGTTGTTTTGCTGTACCTGGCTTTAAAGGATAAAGTGTCCCATCCTTAACATAAAATGTATCTGTTTTCCCTGAATTTTCCCTTACAAGGTATGTTTCACGAAGGAGGGATAGATTATAATGCCCATCTTTCTCTTCGTATAGTGTCTTAACAGAATTCCCTGTATGTGCTTTACATATATGAAGTTTATTATACCAGAGTTTCTGCTTTACTCCAAGATAGTATAAATTATCATCAGTATCAATTGAGATAGTTGGTCCAACAGGAGAGCGGCGCCATAATACTTCACGGGTTTTGGCGTCAATTATAACAAGTTCAAATTCTTCCGCCCCGTCTCCAATATCATGTGTATATCCTACAACTTTTCCATCCCAATATATATCTCTTGCTGTATATAACTGCCCCTCGCCATCCCATCTCCACTTTAGACTAAAAGCACTCAATGGTGTAATTTTAATTGGCCCAGATGTAAAACACTCTAATTCAAAATATTTCTGAGCCTGCGAAAGTTCTTCCTTGAACTTCTTAACTTGCTCAGGAGTAGTTATTGCAACTATAGTATCATTCAGCAGACGATTCTCTTCTGCTATAAGATTATCCCATCTTGTCCCACGCATTGCTTCCATCCAAGCGTCAGGGTCTTTCCATGAAATAAAACCAAGATCGCGTACTTCTTTTGCGGTCATGGTGGTTTAAACCTCTATAGTATTCAGGGTTTAGATGACGCCTCTTCCTATTAAGAAAAATCTTGATGTTGCATTACTTTATAATCGTTCAGTTGGACTTGAAAAGGATGCTAAACTACTAGAGGAGTCTCTTGCCAGTGCTGCTAAGGCAAATGGGCAGAATATAGGTAAGGTTAAGCACCTAGACCCTCGTGAAGTGCCGGTTATGTGCGATATTATCATTTATCTAGAGATTCCTTATTATGCCTGGTTTCCTTATGCGCGTTATAATATTGTAATGGTGAATCCAGAATGGTGGGTATCAGAGGCATATGACCCATATCTCTCCCAGATTGATCTACTCCTTTTCAAAAATGATAGTGCTTTAGAGACTTTTAAGGTAGTGTGTACTCTTCCAGATGAGAAGTGTGCTCTTGTACCTTGGTGCACAGGGCCAAAGGCTGCTCTTGTAGCTCCTGTAAGGGAGGTACTCTATCTAATTGGCGGCTCTGTAAATAAGGCATCAGCTGCAAAAGATTTGGCGACCCTTTGGAAGCCATCTTATCCAGCACTGAATATTTATACAACACGAACTGATTTTGACTTTGGCGAGGAGAAGGTAAATGTAAAGATTGTGCGTAAGGAACTAGAAGCTGGTGAAGTAACAACCCTACAGAGCAAGTATTTTGGGCACTGCTGTGTATCAGAGGCTGAGGGATTTGGGTATACTGCTGCGGAGGCTGAGATGGTTGGCGCGCTTACTCTTCTAAATCATAATGATGCGTATAATGCATCTTACACTGGCGATAAATATGCCTATTTTCTGCCAACGAGTCAGGTCGCAGATGATAAGACACGTTCTAGTCGCTATCAGATTGATATTAGCGGTTCATCTACTGTACTTGATACCTATATTGAGAAAGTTATGAATGAAGATATAGAGAACTGTGTAAAGAGCCGAGTTACGAATGCTGAAAGGCGCAGTAAGAATTTCAGAGAAGTAATGAAGAATGTTTTTATGAGGGCCTTTGACGCAAGTCGTTCAGTTGAGAAGGTTCGTCATATGCCTCCTATACTAACAAAGGAGGAGTGCCCTCCTATTAGTGTTGTTACACTAATTTATAATCGCCGCAAGTTCTGGGATCTCACTCTTCATAATATGATGATTACTGATTATCCTCGCAACAAACTTGAATGGCTAATTGTAGATGATAGTGATGATATGGAACAGAGTATTAGTGATAAGATTGTGAAGATTCAGGGAGTACTCCCTGGTCTAAATGTTGTATATGTCCCTTATCATGAGAAGATTACAATTGGCGGTAAGCGCAATCTAGGTGTTAAGAGATCAACACACGATATTATTCTTATGATGGATGACGATGACCATTATCCTGAAACATCATTTCGTAGACGTGTAGCATATCTAGCGAAGAACCCTGACAGGGGATGTGCAGTATGTACAACAATTGCTCTCTATGACCTGCGCACAGGTATTAGTGCAGTAAATGTACCTCCTTATGATCTTCCTCTAGGTAAGCGAATTAGTGAAGCAACTCTTACATTTCGTCGCAGTTTCTATCTAGATCGTAAGTTTGAGAAGATTAGTATAGCAGAAGGTGATCCATTTATTCAGGGTCGCGAAAAGCAGGTTATTGAAATGATGCCTCAGCATATTATTGTGAGTTTTTGCCATGGAAGTAATTCAAGCAGCCGTCGCATCCCACCTTCGGATGTGAAGCCTGCATGTTTCTGGGGTTTTCCCCGTGAATTTCTAGAATTTATTCATAAGTTGGCAGGTGTTGAAGTAGAATTATACGATGCGTCGGCTTCGTCTTCTTCTATTAGAGCGCGATAATTTCTTTTGTTTTCTTCTACGTGTACCACCTTGAGTAATTTTACCATTAGAGATAGGTGAAATCTGTGGCTCAAGTTGTTTAGCAACAGCGGCTGATATACCACTCGTATCAATTCCAACACATGCTGCTGCTTTATCATCATCCTGTGTAGGAACATTCATAAGTTCAAGTGCTAAGCGAATTGGAACAAGTTTCATAAGGGGATCTAATACTTGCTGAAATTCAGGAGAACAGTAAATCTCTGGACGCTGTGCTAAAACCTGAATATTCTGAATATCATCTAGGCTCGGTAACATTTCTAGGGGAAGACGCTGAAAATGAACCTGGAGGCCGCTTGGGCCAAGTTGTGATTGAAGTTTATCTTCTAGGCTCCCAATCTTCTTATTAAATTCTTCGAGAGGTTTCTCCAGTCCCTGGAGTGAAGCATTTACTATATTCCTTACAGCGTCTGGTGCTAACACACTAAACATATATAACCAGAAGCCAATAAATGCGGATTTAGTTCCTTTAAAAACTTCCTTACTAAGAGAAGCCCTTACTTGTGGAGACATTAGTTCAAATGTATTATTAAGTAGTTTTCCTATAATACCAATCATCATAGGCGTTGAACCAAAAACACCAACCCCTGTAAGGACAGCATTTTTCCAACTTCCATTAGCAAGATCTGCCATCGCAAGAACAAGTGAGTTTATTTTGCGTAAAAAATCACTGCGAAATGGACCGAATGTTACCATAAGGCGAAGAAGTTCTAAGAAAATCATAATACCAGGAACAATTGACCTTGCAGGGATTGGAATTGGTGGGAGGGGTCCAGGAAGAGGAATTCGCGGATCTACCTTCATTTCATTAATAAGACGAAATGGTCCAAGAGTTTTTGCAAGCATTCGGTTTTTCTCATCAAGTTCTTCAATATAACTTGTCACTTTATTATATGCTCGATCAATACTGATATCATCAGGATTTATTGTGCCAAAAGGATTATCATATTGGAGAAAATCTTTCGATCCGGTGCCAGGATTCAGACCACTAGCGCCTCCTTGTTGCTCTGCCGCTGCTGCTGCTGCTTCTGTATCTTGCAGAATAACCGGATCTAAAAAAGGAGAGATGCCCTTAAAGGATGCTTCTATTTGCTGCTGTTCTTCAGATGAATAAATTTGCGCTCCTCTTGTATCTACTAAGTTCCGCGACCAGTTAGGAGCGCCTCCATGTTGTCTATATGTTAAAAGTACAGTTCCTATTCCATTATAGGCATCATATAATGATTTCTGACTTCCTTCATTTAAAAATGACTGTTTTGTATTTTTAATAAGGTTATCTACCTGGATCTGACTAATAGACCCCATCTCTAAGAAGAGCAGAGAAGACAACCATCGCCATTCTCCGCCGCGCAACGAGCCTCTTCTGCCTCCTTTGCGAGTCGATCTACTAGTTCACGTCGTTCACGCTTCTTCTTCTCTTCAGGTGTTTCTTTACTAGTAGTTACTGTCGGAGCGACCTGTGAGAGCAATTTAGGATCAACTGTGAACTTCTGTGCCATTACAGGTGCCTTTGTACGCAAATAGTAGCAGCCAGTCTTGAGACCCTTCTTCCACGCATAGATATGCATTGATGATAACTTAGAGTAGGTTGGCTCTGCTACAAATAGATTGAGGCTCTGGCTCTGACAGATAAATGCTCCGCGTGCGGCAGCCATATCAATTAGTGTGCGCATTTTAATCTCCCATGTTGTCTTATAGAGCGACTTAATACTCTCAGGAATTTCGTCAATATCTTGAATAGAACCGTTATTTCCAATAAGTTGCTGCTTGAGGTCCTCATTCCAGAGATTAAGAGCAATAAGGTCCGCAAGTAGATATTTATTAATAACTGGGAACTCCCCTGCAAGGGTGCGACGTGCGTAAATATTGCTTGTAAAGGGTTCAAAACACTCATTATAACCGAGAATTTGGCTTGTAGATGCAGTTGGCATTGGTGCAACTAGGAGAGAATTTCGCAGACCGTGCTTAGCGATCTTTGTACGAAGTTCAGCCCAAGGCAATGAGCCATCAGTATCTGTCAGAGGCTTGATGCTCCACATGTCAGGTTGTAGAATACCCTTACTCACAGGTGATCCAGCGAATGTCTGATATGGGCCATCGCGCTGAGCAGCTTCAGCAGATGCCTCTGCTGCAGCAAAGTAGAGATGTTCGAAGATACGCTGATTTAGATTTGCTGCTTCTGGGGTCTCCCAAGGAAGTTTTAGAAGGGCAAACACATCCGCAAGACCCTGTACACCAAGCCCAATAGGGCGATGTTTCATATTAGAACGCTCTGTCTCAGGAGTTGGATAGTAATTAATATCAATTACACGATTTAGATTTGTAGTGGCAATCTTTACTACTCGGCGAAACTCGTCGAAATCAAATTGGCGCTCTGAAAATGTAATGCCATCTACATGAGTTACTTGCTCTTCCCTTACAAATGCTGGTAGACCAATAGATGCCAGATTACAAACAGCCTGCTCATCTGCGCTAGAATATTCTAGAATTTCAGTACAGAGGTTTGATGATTTAATTGTTCCGAGATTCTTCTGGTTGGACTTGGAGTTTGCTGCATCTTTATAGAGTAGATAAGGTGTGCCAGTTTCCATCTGAGTATCTAGAATCTGGAACCAGAGTTTCTGCGCGGATACAGTCTTGCGCGCCCGTCCTTCACGCTCATAACGCTCGTATAGGGCGCGGAACTCATCTCCATATACATCTGCGAGGCCAGGTGCCTCATTAGGACAGAAGAGTGACCATTCACCGCCGGCTTCTACACGCTCCATGAAGAGATCTGAAATCCAGAGAGCATAGAATAGATCACGGGCTCTCTCCTCCTCAGAACCAGTATTGAGTTTTAAACGAAGGAAATCCTCTACATCTGCGTGCCAAGGCTCCAAGTAGATTGCAAAGGATCCATTGCGCTTACCGCCGCCATTGTGCGCAATCCCTAGATGTGCTACAGTGTAGTCATGTGGTCCAGCAATTTCAAAATCATGAACTGTACCTGAATAAGTCTCCTCATCAATACTCTCAATGCGAGAATATACATTATTATTGTGTTTTAGATATGATACGAACTCTCCTGTAGGGGCATTTGGGAAGAATTTCATTAGTTCAGCAATGCGAGGAATTCTGAGAACTTTTGTTGTCTTTCGTGTAGTAATATTCTTATATGAACTCACATTTCCAATACGATCTCTATCATATCCTGATCCTAGAGAACCGAGTCGCAATAGCATATAACGAAGCCCCTCAATTACATTATCAGCAGACATTTCTACAGTAACTTCCTTTGTTCCAACACATCCATCTGTTTCAATTACACCACGAAGAATTTGAGAAATCTTGTTTAGTGGCAAATGGAGCATAGCAGTATCAATATGCTTTTCCTTGTTTGAATCATAGAGTTGAGAACGAGTAAACTTGAATCCAGGATTATTTGGCGACCAACGAATCCGAATATTTAGTTCTTCGCGCTCTTCAATATGAATTGTTACACCCCTTTTATTGAAGTATTCCTGTACAAAGTCTGAAGTCTCTTTCTTATTTTCGGAGTGAAGCGATACATATGCTGTCGCATCTGAAATATGTCCATCTCCTAGAAGAATTCCGTATAAGCGGCAGTCCTCTTCACTCAAAGTTGGAATATCTACTGTATATTTTGGAATAGAGTATACAACAAAATCCCCTACAGAGAGTTCATTTGCATCTACAAATTCAGGAGATGCTAATTCTTTCTCAAGGCGATTCCGAATAACATCGAAGTTTAGCCCCTTTGCCTGCCCCTTTAGAGCGAAGACTTGATGTTCAGGAGTAACACGAATTGATGAGATCGCATTCTTAACTTGAATTTTTCGCATTAAACCATTATAATCATGACGAATTGGTTGATTTACTGCATAATAGTCACCAGTGCTTGTTAGCACTTCATCTGAAATACTAACATCTTCAATAGGCTTTACTCCATTCTTTGTATAAATGAGAGTATCAGGTGTAAAGCACTGGTCAACATAGCGCGCAGTATTATTAAATACACGAAGCATTGGAATTAGACCATTACTTGTACCATTCGTGCCGCGAATGACAGATCCACGTGCACGAACATTGTGAACGTGGAGACCGATTCCACCTGCATGCTTTGAGATAGCAGCACAATCGCCAAGTGTTTTATAAATTCCAGAAATACTATCATCTGCCATTGCAAGGAGGAAACATGATGACAACTGCTGTCTGGGAGTGCCAGCATTGAATAGTGTTGGAGTAGCATGCGTAAACTTCTTTGTACTCATAAGGTCATATGTCTCAAATGCACGCTTCAAGTCAGTTGACCCCCACAGAGCAAGTGATACGCGCATCCACATATGTTGAGGGCGCTCTAGAACATTCTTACTTGAGTCGCGAAGCAAGTACGACTTCTCAAGAGTTTTGAATCCGAAATAGTCAAACAGATAGTCGCGATCGTGAGAAATATAAGCATCAATTTCGGCTCCATGTGTATGAACAATATCCAGAATCTCTTGGGAAATATATGATACTGGCTCACCAGTTTGAGGCATTTTCTGTGAAGCAAGTGCGTCCATAACCTTTGTAAATGATGCTTCTGTGTTCTTTTGATGATTGCTTACTGCAATTCTAGCAGCAAGCGTTCCATAATCTAAATGAAGTGTGCTCAAACTTACTGCTAATTGACATGCTAGGTCATCAAGTTGTGATGTACGAACCCCATCAAAGATCTGATCAATGACACGTTGAGCAATTGCCGTTGCGTTTACATTGAGTGCTACTGGCTGCGCACACGCCTTACGAATCCGTTCAAGCACTTTATCGAATGAAACATCCTCTTTACGACCATCGCGCTTAACCACCTGCATGCTGTTATGGAATGCCATCTTTCTATGAGAGCCCATTCCGCAAGAAGAGGGTTGTCAATTTTTAGATTTGATTTAAAAAAGCGCCCCCTTACAGATGAGTGCTTTATCAACAGCAATAACTGCTACGATCCTACTTTTAGTAGCACTAGTCGTAAATGTTCTATTCATTAATAAAGAGGGTTTCTTAGATCTTATACCTGCAGATGTTAATACAAATATGCGAGCCCCTTACGCACTTCTGGAGCAGCCACTGAAGGCATTTCCTCAAGTAGCCGCGGGCCCTACGAGCGAACAGTGTTATAAAGTAGACTATCAAACATCACTCTCACTTCAACCAAGTTTCCGTCAAATGACAAATAACTATAAACATAAAAATGGAGAATCGTGTTCAGCGCCAAATCATGATCTTATTCTAGGAATCTACCAGTAAGTTTTCTAGAATAAATGAGTAAGATCTCTTATTTTGCCTTACTACAGGTACATTATCATCCTTAATTAAACAACCATTTGTCTTTGTTTTTCTGGCTTCAGGGAGATCAAATGTACCTGTCTTCGCCTTCTCAACATCCTCCCAAAATGCTTTAATAACGGGCTTCATAGATCCGAACCAGACATCCGAACGAACAACTGGTACTAAATTATAACTTATTAGATCCCATGGAATGATCTCCAAGAGTGTTTCACCTTCTTCGAGAACAAGTTTATCTGGTCCAACTATCATTTCATTTACATTGCTGTAAATATAACGAACTGGTTGTGGATCATCAAATGGCGGCTGTATACGACCAATAGAATATACATAACCAGACATTCGTGCAGGGCCTTCACATACTGGAATACAGCCTCTTGTAGGGGACCTGAGTACTATTTCAAAATAGTCGCAAATATCTACATCTGCTACTTCCATTTGAATTTGCATTTGATACCAGTAATTTTTTGGAATATCGCCATCTTCAATTACACGAGAGATAGGGGCTTTGAACTCAACGAGACGCCCGAGCCTGTCAGTTGTAGCACACTCTTCAACAATTCCATCTGGAGATGCTGCAAGTTTAAGTTCAGGATTTGAATGAACAAGACGACCAATCTCTCGTACTTTTGTTTGAGTAATATATTCATAAACCATTTTTGCCACTGGTTCAAAACGAATACCCCAGTCGAATGGATTTGATTCATGCGTCCACGCAGCAAAACGCCTTGAATGTTGTTGTTCTTCTTTTTGAACCTTTGATAATACAAGTTTTCCACGTCCTCTCTTAGCACCAAGTAGATCGGCAAATTGACTTGCTGTTAGAAATTCTAATGCATGTTTATACCATTCATCTGACCGTTGTTCGATTTGATGTGCTATAGCAAGAGATGCAAGGCGCTTCTTTCTATGTTCGAGATCTTTATAGGCGCGTTTCATTGCAACTCTCTCATAAAATGAAGGAATAGATTCTAGAAATAGATCTTTGATTGATAGAATATCTTGATCTTCAATTTCTTCAAATAAACTTTCGATTATTTCTTTCCATACACTTGTGGAGAAAGATTCGGTTGGTTTAATATCAGAATTTGTTTCAATATAGGTGCCCACATCTTGAAACATATTCTTTTTACTAATATCTAGATATATATGATTATCAATTTTACTGTGATGGGTCAGGCTGTGGAGATGTTGTTCGTGACTTGCGGAAAGTAATACTCGCAGTTTTCTTCTCAATAAGTTGAAATAGATTTCTACCCTCCGCGTTCTTGTGCATAACAAGTCCCTTAATCTCTAAAATACGCTCCTTATCCATATCATAATTAACATTTGTTTTACTATTTAACAACTTCTTATCTAAACTCTTTGTAAGGAGTGTATGAAGATCCTTAGTATCTATATCACTTAAATTAAGACGAGTCTTCTCCTCTTCAACGAATAAATTAATACGATTTAAACGGATTCCTCTCTCCAGGCGATGCCATGGCCGTCTGAAGGCTTCATTTACACCTTGATTAAGAAAACTCTCTAATACATCTGAAGTCGGACCTTTCCATCCTATTGGAGTAGTTAATATATTTCCACTTATATCCACCTGCTTCTTGAGGGTTCTATTTTTCCATGTATTTTGCATGGAATAGTATTATATATTAATAACGTTCCAAATCTTTAGGGCGTCGTCAAAATAAACCGATAGATCTTTGGGATATTTCCATTCATCTAGAAAGTTTGTATTGTCCTTTGTAACATCTATAATATAGTAGAATGTTCTCCAAATAAGACCCTCTTCAAAAGATAGTGCTTCATGGTGAAAATAGAAATCACTCAGGCGTGTTCTCTTAGAATCAACAGGAATAAATAAAATATCATTTTTTTTCACCCAAGTGCTTCTAGGAAATGTATAAATATCATTTGCCTCCATATATGCCTTTTCTACATCTGAGAGAGATGCTTCCATCTCCTCCCATATAGTCTCTCCTCTTTCAAGTAAAAATGCTATTCTTACTACTTTAAGATTATGGCCAAGAAGAGAAATCTCATATGGGTTTGAAACTAAAAAAGGTAAAACTCGCATCATCCTTTATAATAAAATAAAGAAATGGTTTAGCCCTGAAATGACGACTCCCGTTTGGCCAATGGTGCCAGATACACAATTAATGCCCCCTCCGGCCTTCAGTCTTCGTGCTAGAAGAGAAATTCCTACATATGATGCTACAAATGCTCGAGCCTATGAATATTGGAGAACAGATACACCATCCCTTACAATGGATAGGCCGCAACCTGGAAAGACTCCACGTCATATGGATATGAATCCTGAAGCAAGTCGAATAAACTTCAAAAATTATTTACAGGCGCAGCCATATGTTGCGGATACTAGCGGCGGCACTGGAGAGAATCCTTATTTTACAAAATATGATATAACACAAGACCCGCGGAATGTGATTCGTGAATTACGTTCAGCTGTTTCCGAAGATAAATCGGATAGAGGGCTCCGTGAATCGAAAGATCTTCTTTCTCGGAGTTTTGTGAATCGATGGATTCCACCGAGCGTTATAGAGGATAAGTCTCTTAATACACTTTCAGCATATGAGAAGGTTATGCGACCAACTGTTAACGATATGAAAAAGAGTTTTCGCGACTGATATCGGATGATTCAATCACTAATCAAATGTAAGGTGAATTTCTACATCATTCTTGTGCATCTGCTTCGCAGCAGGAGTAGTTGTCTTTGAAATTCTTTTTCGCTGAGAGCCAGAATCTGTGCTCGAAAGTGTACTACGAATCTTTCGCTCTTCTTTAAGACATATGTTCATATCCTTCTCTATAACCTCTTGATTCACTCTAATGTATTCCAGAACACCTTTTTCAATTGCCCAACGAAAGAAATTTAGTTTCCCTACAGTTGTAATAAATGATGTCTTATTTCCAATCTGAAACATAATTCTCTCTCGTCTACAAAAGGGATCAAACATCTTCTTTGAATATGCTTTCAACTGACTCTTATAGTTATTATATACAAGAAACTCTTGATTATTTACTAAATATCCTGTATTATTCTTTCTGGCATAATTTGTAACAAACCAGTCAATTAAGCGAAGACTCATGATGCCATCTCCTTCAAGAAGCTGAATAATCTCGTCAACATTTTGACAAGTATTATAAAACTTCTGCAGAGAAAGAACGAGAAGTTCCTGACGACATGGAATCTTCTTCTTTCTTGTTTGGGGGTCAGGGCCGGCGAGGACAAGTGTAGTGTCCATTTTCTAAAGTGAATAATGTAGCCAGTGTTTTAGATAGGGTTATGCAGCCTCCACCAGGATATAACCCTAATATAAGTAATCTTCCGGATCCTGGCGCAAATGCTGTTAATATTAAACCAATGATGGGCGGTGGTGGTGGTGTTAATACTGATAAAACAACAGTTACAATACTAGGAGAACCCTATAGAATTCGTAAGAGTGTATCTGCTCCCTTAGAGGATGAGGAAGTGCGGCTTCTAGAAGCCTTTCACGTTGAGGAAAAAGATATCCCCTCCGATATTTTATTTAGTTTTTTCCATGCCCTTACAGAATATAATTGTGAAAAGGAACAAGGTGTTCTATTAAATCCGAAATGTGAACCAGTTCGCGCGATACTTCGTTCAGTACTTATGAAAAAAGCGCTGAATGAAATTGATTTGATTCGAAAAGATGAGAAGTTGGGACCTCTTATGAACTTATTGAATGAGGATATATTGCGTCGAAGAAATAAGTTTAATCTAGCAGCGGAGGTTGCAAATATGGGACCTCTTGTAAAGTTATTGAATGAGGATACATTGCGTCGAAGAAATAAGTTTAGTCTAGCAATAGAGGTTGCGGCCTCGGCTCCTCCAGGAGAAAGTGTTCTTGATGAAATTCTTGGGGGAATTGTACGTGAACGCTACAAGATCTCAACTGGAGGAAATGGTCCTATCGGTAATACATATTGATTTATAAGTTCTATTTCCAGTTTGTCTATTAAATAGCAGTACTGCTTTTATTGAGCCCCTTTTCTAACAGCAAGATCTGTAAGAAATAATACAAAGATGCCACTCATAATAAAGAGTAGCACCTCTGTTTGGGCAGAACTAGGGTCACCTGCTCGATTTGTTTCAAGTTCATCAAGTCTCGCAAAAATCTTATCTAGTTTACTATGAATACCACTCTGTAGATTACTATTGTCATTGCCACTGCTGTCATTACCGCTGCGACTATCCTCATATAAAGGTGGTGGTAATGCTTCAAAAAATGCTGTTCTAGCACCTGTAGGGCTCAATGGTTTCCAAACATCCCTTACAGATGGTGTTGGAAGAGATGCTGTAGCTCCAGCCCCTGAAAGTGTTCCTACTTGATGAAAGGCATCCTGAAAATCAGGCTGTAGCCTATACTCCTTAGCATCACCAATTACATGTGTAAAAGAAGCAAAATTCTCAGCAGGATCTTTTCCAAAGAAGGAGGGTGTTCCTACTTGTGATGAAACTTCATTATTTCCTTGAACTTTCATATGTGAGTTTTTATTGGTATTGGTATTGGTCCGCTCTTCGAATGCTTCTAGTGTTCCTACATCAGCTTCAGTTGGAGCATGTTCGCGAAGTCCAGTAGAAGAATTCATTGCCGGTAAGGGTTTCTGTTTCACAACAGCAGGGCGGTCAGGATCAGGGAGATACTCGCCTTGTGGTTCAACAAATGCGAGAGCGGGTCCTTTACATCTTTTGGCCTTCCTCCTTTCTTGTCTCTTTGCTTCTTGATTTGCTTCACCAAAAGCATATTCTAATGAACAATATTCCATATCGGCAATGAGCCAACACTCTATTCTTATATAGGATACTTAATAGAATGAGTGCCCTCGCACAAGCAACTAGTGGCGGCGCAGCCGTGGCTAGTAGTGCCCCCCAGCCACACTTAAGTAAAACAAATATCAATTATATTGTGCTATTATTTACAGTTGTAGCTATTGCTTTTGTTCAGAATATTCCGATAGAAGTGCGTAGATGGTTTAATACATTTATTGGAAGCACTGTTGGCATGGGTATCATAGCTGGAGCATATTATTACTTCAATTGGACAACTGCTCTTATGTTAGCACTCCTACTAGTTCTCATAATGAATACAAATATTTTGAGTACTGAAGAAGGGTTTGAGCCAGGTTTAGATACTCGTTTCATTTCAAATCGGAAAAAGTGGTATGTTGAGCAAGTTCTTGGTGAAAATCCATTTATGATTGAGGAGGATACTGTTAAGACTATCGCTGTTCAGGATGATAATTCTGGCATGTCGCGAGGAAGTATTCAGTCCGGTTCCAATTTATAACTCTAAAACAGAGTGGCTATGGTATCTAAATTAGATGCTTTTTTGCGTATATTGTTTGTAATAGTACTTTTTATATGGGCTCTACTTTACGGCTCAGCATTTGAAACACCATATTCTAAAGTACTTGTTGAACTCCATGCTCTCCCTTGGTGGAGGTTTATAGTTAGTTTGCTGGTTCTTTTTGCCGCTTTGTGGTGTCCTCGTGTTGGACTCATGGCTGCTCTTGGAGTATTCTTCTATTTTTCTGATCTAGAGAAACTTACAACGCCCTTTGTAAACCTTTCCACTTAGTAGAGTTTGGATGAACGTTAGTTCACTAGCGGCATCCTCTATTGGCCCATCTCCGATAGAGGCATTCGCCAATGTTTTCAATAGCAATCCATATTTTATTGGTCTAATGATGTTACTTCTTAACTTGGGTGGCCGTTTCATTACCCTTGAAGTTACAAAAGAACAAGAGAAGTTTTTCCAGAATCCGTGGGTTCGTCGCTTCCTAATTTTCACAGTTCTTTTTGTAGCAACACGTAATCTTGTGGTTGCGGGTATAATGACTCTTGTAATAGTTCTTTTTCTCGGTTATCTATTTAATGAGAATAGTTCCCTTTGCCTGTTTGGGAAAACAGGAAACGCATCAGCAAGTTGTGGAAAAGATGGTCAACAGAAAAAAGAAACCCTTACAGTGGAGGAAATGGAAATTTTGAGCAGATTGAGCGCAAAGGCTCAGAAGTTTGCTCAGGCAGATGTAAAAAAAGATGGTGATTCTGATAAAGATCAAGAACTCATTACGAAGGTATATGGTATAAATCTCGGCTTAATTCAGAAAGCGTAAATAATTATAAATATTTGACTCTAAACATAATAGTTCATAGAATGAAGTATTATGTTTTTATAATTTCAAGTCGCAATGATCCGCTCTATGAACAATTTGATAATATGCGGCGGAAACAAATGAAGGCTCTTGGTGTTCAGTATAAATTCCTTCTAAATGGGGAACTTCCAGAAGGTTATTGCTTAGCAGATGATGAAGAACTTAGCCCAGATGCCTCTTTTACTCCTGGAATGTTCATGAAATTTTATAACGCATGTAAACTTCTAGATTCTGATTATGATTTTATTATTCGTGTAAATTCCTCAACATTCATAAATTTTTTCGGTATACCCTCTTTTTTAGCGCATCTTCCGAAAGAAAAGTGTAGAGCTGGATATCCTCTCACATTTTATCATGATAAACATAGGCTTTTCATAGCAGGTTACACGATGGTATTTAGTAAAGATGTTATAAATTATTTAGTTACAGATATGTCATTAGAACAATCAGTTATATATAATTCTCCAGATGATTGTAGTTTATCAGTTGTAACAGATGAATATTGTCAGCATCTAATATGGAACTTGGCAAATTATTTAGAATTTTTTCAAGAAGATAAACTTGATTTTACGTGTATAAAACAAAATACACTATTCTTTAGAGTTAAAAATAGTGATAGAATAATAAATGATTTATTTGTCTGGCAAACATTACATGATATAATATATCAATCATTCATTAACTGATTAGATTGAAGGATCTTATACATTCAACATAATTGTCTGTTCAACAGGCACCTTTGTGCGACGACCGCCGCTACGACCTCCTCTAGGAGCCCCAGTTCTGCCAGTAGCAACTGAGCCCATATCATCCTGGCTCTGAATTTCACTCGCCGCTACCATTGCTGGCCTGTTATCAGGATTTGGATTTGGAGGGGTGAACATTGTAGGGCTCTCCTGCGCCTGGCGAACTTCCTCAAACGTCTTTAGAATATCATCTACACCAGTTGGTCCCTTCATTTCTCGGCGACGTACTGGGGGTGGCTGCGCAGAAGCAGCTGACATTGTAACATTTGCCATAGGAGATCCGAAGAATGCACCGGTACCTGGCCCAGGATCTGCTACATTCGGATCATACTGTTGCTGCTGTTGCTGTTGCGGCATACCCATAGCAGAACCCATAAACTTGCCAAAGCCAGGTCCAGCCTGCTGCGCCGCTGCGGCTGCGAACTGGCGTGCTAATTCAGGATTCTGGCGGAAAATATCATCAGCGGATGAGGCAGACATTTTACTCTTGAAGAATGAATTGCTAACATGAAACATGAAACCTGAACCAGCCATAGTAAAAAGCAGGCGTGCTTCAGGTGGCATCTTGCCACGCTCCTTATACTTATCATATAACTCCTCAAAAATATCATCATAATCCTCCATATTTTCATGAACTGACTCTGACCAGCCATCCAGTTTCAGATCAAATGGATCAAACTTATTATTCATCCATTCTAGACCAGTTACGAAACCCATCATCATATTTCGCTGGAATTTCACGGATGTTTCAAGATTACGTGCATCCACAAGACGAAAGAACTCTCCTTTAATCTCGTCTAGAGTATTATCAAGAGTATAGCGGCGTGATACAGGAAATCCCTTCTTCTCGAGGCGCGCAAGCTTATTAATATATTCAGTCTTTTCCTTATTCTCTGCTTCAACATCGCGAGGGGCTTGGACGGGTGTAAGATTTACAGATAGCCCAGTAGAACTCTGTGAGTTTCCGAATATATGGTCAGATGGCGCTGATGTAACATTCACAGCCGGCATAGAAAATCCAGAACTAGCATCAGGAATATTCATACGAATAGGCTCTAGAGGATCAATATTCGTGATATCTACCTCTGACATACCAACCCCCTGTGGCTGTACATTTATAACTGTATTTGACTGGGACTGAGACTGTTGACCGCTACTGCCACCCATCATTCTTGGATTTGCTAAAAGACCAAAATCATCACCTCCTAAATCACTAATTTCAATTACATTACCAAGGTCGTGCTGAACATTTATGTCGGGTAGAGAAGTTGCAAGAGCCTCCATGTCTCGAATCGTAACTCCTCCAGACATTCCTATCTCTTTTGTATTTCGTAGCTTTTAAGAGCGTTTTAGCGCGCTAGCGCATCGACCGCCATACAAAATGCATCCGCCATGTCGTCCTTTTTTGTAACAGTATTGTATTTATTAAATAAATTCTTCGGATCAAGAACTTTTGATGCGAGAGTTTTAACACGTTCCTTTGAACCCTTCTTTCGTTCATCATAGCCAGTATCGCCAACAGTTGCCCCCTTCACCTTCATTGAAGCATGTACAAGTCGTAGCGGAGGCGGTACAGGTTGAAGCATATCTCGAATTGTAGCAAAAAGTAGCATCTGAACAGACTTCATTTGTGGATTCTTAAAAGCAGGCTGATTCTCAAGACATATTTCGGCTGCTTCCTTCCAGGCTACCGCATTCGCTCCTACAAACTTTCTTATACAATCATGAAGATAACAAAGATTTACTTGCGCAACCTTCGTTTTTTTAATAACCTGTAAGGGAAGAGCATAGTATTTTCTAAGAGCATCAATTAGTTCTTGTTTCTGCAAGGATTTCTTAATAGTCGGTTCTTTTTGTAATAGAATTTCCCTTAACACTGTTACACTAGGAAACTTTGTAAGTATATTTCCGGATAGATCCTGGAAAGGTGTCTTAACACAGTGGCGCTTACAAGACCCTCCTTCGTATGTTGCCTTTGATTTACATCCGAAACAACTTTTTGCTGGAGTAGAATCTAGTTCTGTTGCTAAAAGATTTACATTATCCCAGCCAATGAGTTCGTACTGTTTTGTAGTAGTATTAAGTGCTAACTGACAAAATGCGAGATTCTTAATACCAATATCAAAACAGACTACAGAATTTGTAGTCATTTCTTAATATATTAGGATATAACTTTAAACAACCTATAGTAGATGGAATTTGCTATTGCGAGTGATAGTAGTACCCCTAAAAATCAGGAAGTTGTTTCGCCAGGATCTTCAAAGAAAGATAAACCCGAGCCAAAGAAAGATAAACCAGAGCCAAAGAAATTTCATAATGGTTGGACAAAGGAACTTGAGGATCTAATAGCAGATTGGGGAGATAAAGCACTTGTATATCATTGGTTACATGAAACAACAGCAAGTCTCTTTAAAAGATATGATCAATCATTGATAATTCCAGTTATTATAATGAGCACCCTTACAGGGACTGCGAATTTTGGCATGGGGAGTTTCTTTGGAGATGACACTCAGAGTCAAAGATATGCTCAACTTGGTGTAGGTGGCGTTTCAATTATTGCAGGGATACTAACAACTCTTTCAAATTATTATAGTTATTCAAAGTGCGCAGAAACACATAGAACATCCGCTGTTTCGTGGGGCAAATTCAATCGTTTAATAAGTATTGAACTTCGTCTTCATCCTGATGAACGTATTGACTCAAAATCATTTCTAAAAATGTTCCGTATTGAGTTAGATAGACTTATTGAACAGGCACCGACAATTCCTGATTCTGTTATTGAGAAATTCAAGATTTTATTCGAAGATTCGAATGTAAGTCTTCCTGATATTCTTGGTACAATGGAGCACACGAAAGTTTTTACAGACTCAAACAGTAGACTGAAAAAACTGGCGGTTGAAGCCACAATGATGATTCATCAGAAGAAAGGTGTTCTGAAGCAAATTGTATTAAATGATTTAGATGATCATATTCAAAGAATTATTGATAAAAAAGACGGAGCCTCTTCAACGAAGAAGGATATGTTTCCAGTAAATGAAATTGTAGTTAAAGTTTAACCTCGGAGAGAATTTCGCCCGCCCTCAAAATGCCTTGTAACGCCTTGTACTGAATTTGGCGCTGATGGTTTATAAGCGAAATCAAATGTACCAAACAGAGGTGGTGCTTTATCTGCTCTTTCTATTCCTGTAGGGGTCTGTGAAGAAAGATTATTAGAAGGATAGTATTCACATTTTGCTGTATCGCATTTTACAACTGCCACTGGAGGAGGTACAGTATCTGCTGAGGCAAACGCTGCGCCAGTCGCTTTTGCCTGCCGTTCGCGTGATAACTTGATAATGCTTTCAGCATTATGCTGAAACCATTGCCTAGTTGCGAATTGTTGACCAGTAGGTATATTCTTTTCACATTTAGGCCTGTAGTCTGTAAATATATTTGCGTCCTGTGTAATAGCAGCATATCCGGGATAGCGAGCATTTAGTGAAGACGCAGGCTGTGTAAACTGTTTTTCAGTCGCTACATTATTCTGACTTTTACTATAATAATTTGGATGTGAGCGTAATATAAACATAGCAGCATCATAACGTTTCTTCTGCTCTTCAGATGACATCCTCTCTAATAACCCATAAGTATAATATCGGGACACTATGCTGAAACCTCTATAGGAGCAGCACTCTCCATAAAAGAGTTAAGTATTACTGAAGTAGATGTAGTCTCATTCATACTCTCATCAGACTTTCTTAACTGTTCAATTAACTCTTTTCTTCTCAATGAACTAAGACCGGAGATGTTTCTATTTCGGGCCTCGGCCTGTAATTCCTTAATGTTCATCGCCTCGTAATTAGCACTGAGCTTCTGTCCTGTAGTTGGAGCCAATGGCTCTGTGAGATTAGGAAGTGTGTCTGCGATAACCGGCTCTGTGCTGATAGGAGCATCGTGGAGATTATTCTGTTTATCCTCCTCCTGTTCCTGCTCCTGCTCCTGTTGCTGCGACTGTGATAGTTCAAAATGTTGATGTTCCTCAGATGGTACAAACCAGGATTCTGAAGCAGTCTTCAGATCTAGTAAAATATTCTCCATAACATTAACACGCTTCTCACTGTATAACAATCTGCTGTAAAGGTAGTAACATAGAGCGCCGAATACTAATACTATCACGGACCCAATGATAATGGAATCGTTCATCTAGAAGACATCAATCAGTTTTTTTTATATTTTGTCCGCAGCTAAATCACTACTAATCCCTTCTCTCGTAGAACCTCATTTACTGAACTTACCTTACAGATGCCAGTTTGAAGTATATAGCTATACCAAATATCACTATTATCCCCATCTTCTTCAGCATACGCACATAATTTCTGAACCTCTGTAGGGGATGTTTCTACAATACTATATACATGCGTACTAACACAACTGAGAATATTCTTCTTTTTCCATAACTTTTCGAGAAAAATTCTCGCAGATTTTTCTCCATCAGGTGGATTTGTAGAATGGAAAATCTCGTCAATAAGAACAAGACCGCGGCCTCTATTACGCTTAAGAATAGAAGTAGCTATTTCAATCTCTCTCTCAAATAGAGATGATGTCCCAGGTCGATCTTCTACGCGCAATGAACTTATGATCCAATCAAATAATTTTCCCTTATAGGATGTTGCTGGAGTAACACCGTATGTTTGGGCCCAGAGGACACACTGGAGAATAGCACGAAGATTAGAACTCTTGCCCCCTCTGTTTGGGCCAGTAAGAAGACTGTGATTTGATGTAGATGTGAAACTAACAGAGCTTTTTTTAGCAATGGTTGGAGATATCATTATATCATGAAATCCAGTTATTTCTAGAGTTATTTGACTTATTTGACTAGTTAATAAAGGACGGTTAAATCGTGTATCCTTTGCCAATCGATATAATACCTCTGCGTCTCCAATAATCTGTCCTAAATACACTGTTGTCCATCGCATATCCTTATCTTGAGCAAAATTCACATATCCTGATGAGGATAACTCTCCAGGGATTATTGGACAATTAATTCCTGCATCTTGAAATATAGAGAAAACCCCCTGCAGAGATTTGTAGCAGAGATTAATAGAGTTTGCTCGTTGAATTACAAGGGTATCTAGTTTTTTCACAGCGATTGCTGTAAAAAATGGTTGAACTATTGATTGTGACATACTTAGCACAAAATATAGGACCTTTGTTATTGAGTTTATTGTAAGTTTTCTTTCTCCTATAAACATATTTAGTGCCATTTCTTGATATTGGCTCCAAGGAAGTTTAATATTATATACATATTTTAACATGAAAAATGGTAGAATAAAAATGAGAAAGGGTGTAGCAATAGCAAGAACTGGGGCAAGATATACTTTTAGAAAGACAAGGATTGCTACAATTCCAGGAATATGATTTAAGTGTTCGCCAAATCCATCTTTTTCAAAGAAAATCTGTTCAGATGTTTTATCTTTCCATTCAGAAGTATCTGAATTAAATATATATTCATTCTCTTTTATTGTTTGAAAGTGACTTGTAAGAGTTTCATCTAAGTGAGGTGTATCTGCCAATACTCTTCGGAGTAAGAGAATATTATCAGCCCTTCTTTTTAAGGTTTTCTCATCAGTTGACCATAAAGTTAGACCTTTTGCTAGTGCAGTTTCCCCTACATGTGTTATGATTGTTGGGATAGAAGAACCCTGTGATTCCTTAAGTACATGCTGAATATCGAATGTGAGGCCCATCTAAAAGATGGGGTTAACTGGTGTTAAAGGGAAATTACGTAATTATGTTAAGGATGAATCAAATAAAAAAAGTTGAGAAAGTTAGTATGTCCGGAGGGAACATAATTATCCCTCTCAAGATTACTGCTGTTTTAGCTCTGAAGAATGGGATGAATGCAAAAAGTATCCCTGATGAACTGTTACAAACTGTAAATTCCATCAAGGTAAAAATGAATCCTGATGAGTGGAAAAGTGTGACTCGATCAGTTCCATATTCATGGAGAAGTGGCGCGAAGATATCTGTGAATTCGCAACATCATCAATCACACCACTACCACCACCAACCACAGCCACAACAGCCGCAGCAGCAACAGCAGCAACAACAGCAACAACAGCAACAGCAGCCCACCGTTCCTTATCATCTTAAAAAATATGTTAGTAAGTTTAAAAACTGTGAGAATGATAAGGTTGAAGATAAAATTCTAAATACAATTATTAATGGAAAACTAAATAAATTCAGTCCATCAAATTACGACGAAATTAAACAGTTTCTTGAACAGATTCTTGATTCCGGTGAAACTGACTTTATTAAGGATTTTATGCTTCTAGTTTTTAAGAAAGCTGCGGCTGAGGAAATATACTGCCCCCATTATGCTAGACTTATAAGTGAACTTATAAAATCATATGATACACTTTCAAATGAGATGATCTCCCTGCAGGGGTCTTTCATGCAGATTTTTGAAGAGGTAGATGAAAGTGAAATTAAGGATTATTCATCTTTTCTTGAACGAAATCAACAGAAGATATATCGTCTTGGATACAGCCAGTTTCTAGCGGAGCTAGCACATAGAGAAGTTCTGAACTCGGATATGCTTATTGGGACCCTTACAATGTTAGTTAATCAGATTAAGACACATTCTAAAGATGATGATAAATCTAAACTTATTGAGGAGTACTGTGATTGTATTCTTCGCATGACAAAGATTTTTAAGAAGAATGGTGGCGAGTATCTAACTCAACTAAAAGTAATTGTGAATGATCAAATTACTCCTCTAATTAAGGATGTTATTAAGTATTCGGCATCTGATATGCCAAGTATTTCAAAGAAATCAAAGTTTGCCCTTATGGATGTAATTGATAACTTACAGGCTGCGTAAAATATTATATCCCGGTTAGTTAGAAGAAATGGTAAATACTCGTCGTCGCAGCAGCCGCCGCGCTTCAACACGTAAGAATAGTGGTCTAGTTTCTAAAGTATATAGCCCATTCCACCACGCCTTTATGGCTGGTGAGGAGGCTGTTGCTGCTGTTACAAATACGGCTCGTAATGTTATGAGCACTGGCATTCGCGGTGTTGATAAGATTGGTCGCAGCGTAACTGGTCACGCTGATGCCGCGGTTCGCAATGTATTCAGCCGCAAGCGCAGCGGTGGTGCTTCTCGTAAGGCCTCTCGTAAGAATCGTAAGGCCTCCCGTAAGAATCGCAAGGCCTCTCGCAAGAACCGAAAGAATCGCCGCAATTAAGTTTGTAGTATTTAATTAAAATTTAAAACAAATCTGTTTTAGCTTTAATTAAAAATTGATAACCTCGATACTCTGAAAAATAATTAGAGAAATGGATAAAACCTCCAAGAAGACTAGAATGCCTGTTAAAAAGAATTACGATAATGAACGTCAACGACGTAAAAGTCGTGGTGCTGATAATGATGATGATAGTGTGGACAGTCGCGGAAACATTAGAGATCTAATTGCTTATTCAAGTGAAGAGGAAGAAGAGATGAGCGATTATGTCACTGACACCTCGGATGAAGAATCAGTTCCAGAAAGGCGGAGACCCCCTCGTCGCACGGCAGCCAAGAAGGCCATGAAAAAAATTCGTGAAAGACTTCTGAAGGATTCAAGAAAGCCTGCGGATATTCCTAAGAAGCGAAATACTCTTGTAAAAAAACGCGAAGAAGATGATGATGATGGTGATGATGATGATGATGATGAGGAAGACGAAGATGAGGATAACGAGGACGAGGAGGGGGGTGATGAAGAAGAGGAGGATGAGGAGCAAGAACAGAATGATATGGAGTTAGATGAGGGTGAGGATGAGGATGATAATGAGAAAAATTTACAGATAAACAAGAAGAAAGCACCTGTCCCTACAGGTATTAGTATTAGTTTCGGTTCATTTGGCGGCGATGAAGGTATGTTTGAAAATAAGATGGTTCCTAAACGCCATAATATGAAGAAAGAACCAGAATCTGTAAAGAAGTTTGTAAAACTCATTTCTACCCCTCCAGAGGAGACAACAATTGACGATCAGATTGATCAGTTCAAGGAACTCCCTGAAACGCAACAGCGTAGTATGATTGAGAGCCTCGAACGTCGTCCAAAAGCGGATGCGGGCTCAAATGGTCAAAACATGATGTTTCGTATTTTGACCATGAAGGTCAAACCCGAAATTCAAAGTCTCATTCTCTCTAAATATAATTCCTTACAGATGCTGGATCCAACTAGCAGTGAATACTTCAAAATGCGCAATTGGGTAGAGAAAGCCACATCACTTCCTCTGGGGGAGTACAAAGAAATGCCCGTTAAATTGGATGATGGACAGGATCGATGCGGTACATTCATGGAGAAAGCCAAAGCATGTCTAGATGGTTCGATTTATGGTCAGTCAGAAGCAAAACTACAGATTCTCCAGTTTATCGCCTCTAAAGTTACAAATCCTGATTCTCGTGGTCTAAGTCTCCTCCTTGTTGGCCCAGCTGGTGTAGGAAAAACATCCCTCATTAAAAACGGAATCGCAAAAGCGCTTGAATGGCCTTTCCAATTCATTAGTCTTGGAGGCGATTCGGACGCATCAACATATACCGGTCATCAACCAGTCTATGAGGGAAGTCATTCAGGAAAGATTGTAAATAGTCTTGTTGCTGCTAAGAGCCTTTCAATGGTCCTCATGTTTGACGAAATTGATAAGATTTCTGCTACTCCTAAGGGCGAGGAAGTACAAAATCTCCTAATTCATCTTACAGACCCTGTACAGAATGATTATTTTGAGGACAAATATTTGAGTGGAATCCCAATTGACCTATCGAAAGCAATGTTCGTATTTAGTGCTAATGATATTAATAAATTAGACCGCGTTCTGCTTGATCGCTTTACTGTTATTCAGCTTGAAGGTTATAAATCACAAGAGAAGGTTGCAATCGCAGAAAAGTTCTTGTGGCCAGATACACTTAAAGAAGTCAATCTGGGCGAGAAGGTCGCAATGTCCAAAGATATTCTAGAATATATAATTGAAACATACTGTAAGGAAGAATCTGGTGTGCGTGAACTACGTCGCTGCTTAATCCAAATTGCGCAGAAAATTAATATGTTGCGTATGTATAATACAAAAGATCTACCATTTCATATTGTGGACTTTAGTCTACCTTTTGTACTCAAGAAAGATCATATCAAACTCTTCTTGAATAAGCGTGAGGAGAAGGATAAGCCACCCCAGGGAATGTATGTTTGAGTTTATCCCTTAGAGTTGTCGCTTAGAGCGCCTTGTTTTTTGTTTTCTTATTTTTCGTCTTCTTGTTTTTCGTCTTCTTGTGCCACCTATTAATGATTTTGCTAAATTTGTTACAATGCCTATTGTACCGTTTGCACTTACCATATACTCATAAAACTGCGGATGACCAACTGTAACAGTAAACGTATCACCTCCCGCTGGGTCCCATATAGTTTGGGCATCATCCCAACAGGCGGGTCTTTTAGATCCGATTGCTACAGCACCGAGTGCTCCCATATATCTAGAACCATCGGTACCTCTTACATATGAATAAATTTCGCGACATCTACAGAGTATCGGGACATCATCCACCTTTTCAGGTGCCTCAAAAAGCATTTGTCCAAACATAGATTTTACGTATTTCTTCTTGTAAGGCCCCCATATTTCGGAACCAAGTGGACCGGGTTTCTTTGTTGCTTCAGGATAATTTTCTGAATGAATTGAGTTTGTTGCAAAGCGGTATCCTGTTTTCCAATTTGCTACATATTTTCCTTTTGATTCTTTAGCATTAGGTGGCGCCATTTGAGTAGCATGAACTCCCCCCATATCACTTCTTAGGTATGGGATTATTTTGTTGATGTGCTGATGCTGGATGTGTTGATTCTATACCAAATAGAAGGGCATCTTGCCGTGCGCGCTCAGCCATCATAGCATCGAACTTCTTATTATTTTCGGATGCTAGGGAAGCATTAGATGGCTTATCACTAGAAGCGCAACCACTCGCCATATTGCGACGAAGTTTACAATAACTCATTCTGTAAGGAAAGGATATAATATACGCCCAATATTTGTAAAAAAGAAATGATCTCCAGGATTTTCTAGTCGAATATGAAATGGAAATCCAATAAGTTCATATTCAGTTTTATCTGGCACTGGTGAAATTATCTGTGTAGGTCGAACAATTTGTACAGGATAGATTATTGGTTTAAGATCATATAACTCTCTCTGAAGCCCAGTAAGTTCATCTATAAAACGCCAATCACTAATAACAAATTTGGTATGACCAGTTGTAAGACTCTGGCGAATCTGTTGAGCAATTACTTCTGCCCATGCAAAAGGGTTTTTAGTCCTCTCAGAATTAGCATAGTCAATTATTAGTTCCCTTACAGTGCGCATACCAGTGTCTGTTTGGATTTTAAGTTGTTTCCCATCCTGTGTATGGGTCCATCCAAATGGAAAATTATATTTTTCTGCCACTGCCACTTTCGGAGCATCTGCGAATGCGAACTTCTTGAGACCATATGTTTTACAGATGAAATCTGCTGCAGTGTCCTTTCCTGAGCATGACCAACCTGAGAGAAGAAATAATGTCGGCTGCGAGTTCATTACTTGTTATATTATTCTATTTTTAGACCTTATTTTAATATAATATAAATAGATGGAGACATACCATTATATTCTAAAAAAGTTATACATGCTTGCTATGGTACTTCTTATAGTTGGTGGTGTTAACTGGGGTTTATTCGGTGCCTTCAAACTTGATCTAGTTGCGAAACTCTTTGGAAAAGGTGTAATTGCTCGTACAGTTTATATTCTTGTTGGTCTTTCAGCCCTTTACCTTGCGTTTAATCGTGATACATATCTCCCATTTCTTGGCGGTAGCATAGTTCCATGTTCAGTTCTTAGAGACCGCGTACCACCTGGAGCAACTCGCGAAGTAAAAGTAAATATTAATCCCGGGGCAAAAGTGCTATTCTGGGCAGCGGAGCCTGCGGCTGAACATTTAAAACACACAAATAACTGGCAGAAGGCTTACACTGATTATGAAAATGCGGGTGTAGCCACGGCTGATTCAAATGGAGTAGCTCTCCTAAAAGTTCGCGAGCCACAGGCATATACAGTTCCTATGAAAGGTCGCCTAGAACCTCATATCCATTTTCGAGAATGCGGGAATGGACTTTCATATGGTTGGCTTGGGCGCGTCAGAACTGTATTTTTGAGCGATGGACACGTTGAAGGATTTCAGAGTACTTATTAGATAAGATGGGTTCTACTATTTCTAGAGCAGAGCCTACTAGGAATAATAGAGCAACAACGGTTGGTGTTAATAGTAGCCGCAATAGTAGTCTTAATAGTGTGACAAATAGTGGCATGAATAGTGGTGTGAATAGTAGGGCTAATAGTGGTGTGAATAGTGGGGCTAACAGTGGTGTGAATAGTGGGGCTAACAGTGGGGCTAACAGTGGGGCTAGTAATAAAATTAATAATATCAGCAGCAACAAAAACAGCAGCAATATCAACAGCAGGAGCAATATCAACACCAGCAACACCAGCAACACCAGCAACACCAGCAACGCCAGCAACACCAGCAACACCAGCAACAGCAGCAACAGCAGCAATATCAGCAGCAATAACAAAAATAAGAAGACTAGTAATAATATGGCCGGCGGCAAGCGAACCCGCAAACAGCGGAAACGACAGCAGAAGAGACGCTAAGAAGATATTTTGAAGCCAAGAATATACGTTGAAGAGCCAAACTTTGGCCCATCCAACGCATGGACCGTTTCATCATCATATAACCACCACTTCCCTGACATGGGAGATAATGCCTGGCATATATAATGTCCACCCATATGATGTCCATGGTGATCAACCGCCCCATAGAAGTCGAACTTATAGCCCTTGCTAACTTCAGGCGACTCTTCCGCGAAAGATGTCCCAAAACTCAAAGTACTTCCATCATATTGAAGCGGTATCTGATTCTTTGTTCCATTGGGATTAAAACGTCGCACCACAATAAATAGATTTCGTGGAAGCCGCCAAATGTGATGCGCCCGCTCAACTGTACAACGCTCTTTGCACTTATCACACGCAAAGTCATCGATCCTTTCAGTGGCTAACTCCCTCGCCAACATCCCTGTAAGGGAATTATCCTCGCCAGCCCCTCCTGGCTGAACCTTCAGCATATTAAATGTTTCCCAACATCGTGTTTCTCCCCCACATCCCTGACAGGTGCTGGTTGTTCGAATTAGACCAAAACATAAATCTGTAAGAGGAGAATATGTCTTCTTGAAGGCATCGATCCAAGCTTTTACAGCCTCACGAGCCATTATCTCAGTTTTGTCATCTTTATTTCTTACATCCGTTATTTTAAAGTTACGTTCTTTCTGAGTAGCAATGTACTGTTGATCTAGAAGCCATACAAGAAATTCATGCGCATCATGCGGGATACGAATAAGGAAATCCTCATAGATTGTACCTCGGACTACTTCAGACATCATCTGCCAGAAGCCAGCTGGTCGAATATATGATGGTTTTCCACCTGCCCATAAAGGTTTTAGGATATCAAGATATCCATTCAGCACTTTTGCAGGGTTTCCACTTAGATCCTGAATCTCTTTCTGAGCAAGCCCCTGTAGACAAAAGGAAGACCATTCTGGACAATGGCGAAAGAGTTGAAGAGCCGCATTCGCATAACATGTATTTCCTACATTTGCAATTCCAACAACACCCTTGTCTTGAATAGTCTCTCCGTTCATACTTATTTTCACCATCTTTTTCTTAGGCGCTCTCGCAAAATTGAACCTCCCATTTCTTTAGACCCTCGCCATCAATTTTACAATGACTGATATATCTGCCTGCCCAGTCTGTACTGAAAAGTTTCTTCGTACAGCAAATAGAAAGCCAATTACGTGCCATTTGTGTGAATATAAAGCGTGTAGTGGTTGTTGTCAAACATATCTCTTAGGGTCTATTCAGGATGCTCATTGTATGAACTGTCGCCGCGAATGGTCCAAAGAATTCACAATTCAGTCCTTTTCTGGGATATTTGTCAACCAGACATATAAAAAACATCGTGAAGATATTCTGATGGCGCGTCAAAAGTCCATGTTGCCTCTACGTGTTGCTAAGATTGAGAGGATTAACCGAGGAAAAGATATGGATATAGAATTAAAACCCTTAAGCGAGAGAATTGAGAAGAAAAGAGCCTGTCTAATCAAATTGGAAAGACAGTACTATAATAAAATTAATATACGAAATACACTTCTACGCGGAGAAGAACTGCCTCTACAAGGAGATGTACAACCTGGCTTGAATAAACAGCGTACAGTAGAGTTTCATAAAGCATGTCCCGCAAACGACTGTCGCGGGTTTCTTAATACACAGTATAAATGCGGGATCTGTTCTATTCTAGTATGCTCTGAATGCTATGAGATTAAGGGGCTTAATAAAGATGCTGAACACACATGTAAACAAGAAAATGTTGAATCAGTAAAACTCAAGAAAAAACAGTGTAGGAATTGCCCTGAGTGTGGATCAGAAATCTATAAAGAGATTGGATGCGATCAGATGTGGTGTACTCAGTGTAAAACAACATTTGATTGGAAAACTGGCGCAAAACTTGTAAATGTGAAAGTTCATAATCCACACTATTATGAGTATTTGCGTCGCACTCAAGGATCTGTTCCGCGCGATGTAGATGATCTACCGCATGGTGGCGGAGGCGGAGGCGCCTTATGTTATAATCATCATGAAACATATGTAGCAATAGCGCGGATTGCTCAGCGAACTATTAAATTAAAGAAAAAAACTAGAGACTTGATACTTTATGGAATTAGTGAAATTATTCGTACTATTGCACATATTGATGATATTGAAATTCATAGACATAACACTGTAGTAACTGAAAAAACAAATGAAGATATTGATATGCAATATCTCCGTAAGCAGATTGATGAAAAATCTTGGAAACAGATGCTACAGAACCGTGAAAAGCAACGCATTAAGAAACAGGATATTCTCCAAATCCTACAGATGGTTTCGCAAGCAAGCAAAGATATTATAATGTCATTCGTTAATCATTATATTCTAGATGCACGTGTAGAAAAAGTGGAAACTCTTGTAAACACTGCATGGAACCAGCTTGAGGAAATTCGTACACTCTCTAATGAGTCATTTGCGAAACATTCTCGCCTCTATAAATGTCAGGCGCCAAAGATTGAATTAACAGATACAGTTAGCGATAATCTTACGTGGACTTTTAAATTAAAGTATAATTATCTTCTTGAATAAGACGTGATCTAAAAAATTGACTTCTTTTTTCTTTCAGAAAGGGAGAGATAGTTCAAAAATGTCTAACCCATATCCAAG
>Ga0114979_10000134_pt1 | contig 46117 bp, 40 predicted proteins | sample S_140625_EF_Meta_FD_87315 | JGI IMG/M metagenome (GOLD analysis project Ga0114979, IMG submission 87315) | Freshwater microbial communities from Lake Simoncouche, Canada to study carbon cycling - S_140625_EF_MetaG | ecosystem: Environmental > Aquatic > Freshwater > Lake | place: Lake...
TGATGGAGAAATTGAAATTTGGGGAGATGGAAAACAAACTAGATCATTCTTATATGTTGATGAATGTATAGACGGAACAATTAGATTAATGAGATCAAACTTTGAGGGACCAGTTAATATTGGTTCAGAAGAAATGATTTCTATTAATGATTTTGCAAAGATGATCATAGGTTTAAGTGGAAAAAATATTACTATTAAAAATATTCCTGGCCCACTAGGAGTCAGAGGTAGAAACTCTGATAATAAATTAATAAAACAAAAATTAAATTGGGCACCTTCAAGACCTCTCAAAGAAGGTATTCAAAAAACATTCGAATGGATTAAAAGCCAAATAAATTAATGAGTCAAAACTTTAAAGAAACTTATTACGGAAAAAAAATAGATACTGCAAATATTTTAAATATTGAAGATGCCAGTAGATTAATCAATAATAGAAAAACAGTAGTTATTACTGGAGTTACTGGTCAAGATGGAAGTCATATGGCGGATTTTTTATTGAAAAATACTGACTATCTAGTATTTGGAGGAGTCAGAAGGTTAAGTGTTTATAATCATGAAAATATCAAACATATCAAATCTGATAGATTTTATTTAATTAATTTTGATTTAACTGATTCTCATGCAATATCAAGAACAGTAGAAAAACTTCAACCAGATTATTTTATTAATTTTGCTGCTCAAAGTTTTGTTGCTAGTAGCTGGGATTTCGCCCGTCAAACTTGGCAAACAAATTCTACATCAGTACTTGATATATTAGAAGCAATTAGACTTTATAAACCATCATGCAGATTATATCAAGCTGGATCTAGCGAGGAATTTGGAAACGTAACCTATACTCCTCAAGATGAAAAACACCCACTACGCCCAAGAAGTCCTTATGGAGCAAGTAAAGCCGCATCTAGACAACTTATTAAAGTTTATAGAGAATCTTATAACCTTTACGCTATACAAGGTTGGTTATTTAATCACGAAGGAGTTCGCAGAGGAGAAGAGTTTGTAACTAGAAAAATAACTAAAAATGTAGCTAGAATTTATTCAGCAATAAAAAATAATCAAGACTTTATTCCATTAGAACTAGGAAATATAGAGGCTAAAAGAGATTGGAGCGATGCAGAAGATTTTATAGATGGAGTTTGGATGATGTTAAATCAAGATGTATACAACAAGAATTATAACGGCACACCAAATGATTACGTATTCTCTTCTAACGAAACTCATACAATTAAAGAATTTGTAGAAAAAGCTTTTCATATAGTTGGAATAAATGGAAAATGGATTGGAGAAAATGAACATTTAATTTATGTATCAGATAACAATAAAACATTAATGCAAATTAACCCCAAATTTTATAGACCTGCAGAAGTTGAATTATTACTTGGAGACTCAAGTAGAGCAAGGCAAGAATTAGGATGGGCTCCAAAAATATCTTTTGATAGGCTTATAGAAAAAATGGTATTGTCAGATATTGAAAAGCTTAATGAATGAATATTCTAGTGACTGGTGGACTTGGTTTTATTGGTTCTAATTTTATTAAATATATAATTAATAAAAAAGAAGTTCGTTCTATTTTAAATATAGACACCATAGGGAAATATTATGGAGCAGCAAATATAAATAATGTTAAATCTTTTAAGAATGATATTAAATATAAATTTGAGGATTTTTGGTTGGAGAATTTAGGTGTTCCTATAGAGATTAAAAAATTTAAAAATATATTAAAAGAAAATAATATAACTCATATAGTCCATTTTGCTGCAGAATCCCATGTAGATAATTCAATATCTGATCCAAGAAAATTTTTTCAATCTAACATACTAGGAACATTCAACTTATTAGAAATCATTAGGGATTTTCCAGAGATTAGATTTCATCAAATTTCTACTGATGAAGTTTATGGTAGTTTAGGTGAAGAAGGTAAATTCACAGAAACAACGCCTTACGCCCCAAATTCACCATATTCTGCTTCAAAAGCTTCTAGTGATATGTTAGTAAAAGCATATCACCATACCTTTAAAGCCTTAGTTACAATTTCTAATTGTTCAAATAATTACGGCCCAAATCAACATAATGAAAAATTTATACCAGTAGTTATCAATTCTATATTAAACAATAAAAAAATACCAGTTTATGGAAATGGAAAAAATGTAAGAGATTGGATTTTCGTTGATGATCATTGTCAAGCAGTATGGTTAATACTTAATAATGGTAGAATTGGAGAAACTTATAACATAGGTGGAAACTGTGAAAAAACAAATTTAGAAATTATTAATAATATTTGTCATGCCATGAACCTTAATCCACAGAATTATATATCTTTTGTAGAAGATCGAAAAGGTCATGATTTTAGATATGCAATTGATAATTCAAAAATTAATAAAGAATTAAATTGGTTTCCAACAACATCATTTGAAGATGGAATATTAAAGACCATAGATTATTATAAAAATAAAACTTGCTAATATTATAAACTTATATTATAAATATAGCATGTCTAGCGGTAAATTCACTCCTCATAAACTATGTCAATTTATAGTTAAGAAATATATCAAAAATAATGTAAATTGGCCTAGAGAGATAAAGATTGCTAAAACTTTAATTAAAACTAATAAAGGATATTCTTTTTGGAATAGTTTAAGAGAATTAAAATTACCTAGTTTAGCTTGGTTTTTAACAGATGAAGGCAAGGCGTTTTTAGCTATAGAGCATAAAAAGAATGAATTATGTTTAGATAATAAACAAGAAAAAATAATACTTAATGAAAATAAAGTTGGGGAAGATAAAAAAGTTTGCCAAAAACCTAAAAGTCTGTTAGAATTTATTACATATGGCAAAAAAATCTAAAGAAGAAATTATTGAATCATCTGGCCCAAGTGCATCAGATAGACTATTATCATTTTTAAAAGACAATAAAGAAGATCATTACAATTTTGAAGATGAAATATATTATAAAGTATCTACTGGTAGCTTGAACCTGGATATCGCTACAGGTGGTGGTTTATGCCCAGGGTTGCATAGATTTATTGGAATGAATGAAGGTGGTAAAACCTCAGAAGCATTAGAAGTAACAAAGAACTTTCTGAAATCAGTAGAAAATTCTAGAGCTTTACTTTTTAAAGCAGAAGGAAGATTAAGCAAAGAAATCAAAGAGCGTTCTGGAATTAAATTTGTAACTGACCCCAAAGAATGGGTGGATGGAACTTGTTTCGTATTTGAATGTAATATTTTTGAAACTGTTTCAGAATTGATGAAAGACCTTATTCAATCTAATGATGAAAATAAAAGGTATATATTTATTCTCGACTCAGTTGACGGATTAATGACTAAAGGCGATTCTCAAAAAAGCATGACCGAAGCAACTAAGGTTGCAGGAGGAGCAGTTATCTCTTCAATGTTGATGAAGAAGATTTCTCTAGCTCTTTCTAAACGTGGTCATATGGCAATCTTTATTAGTCAAGTTAGGTCAGATATTAAACTTGACCCTTATGCAGCAAACAAGGATATTCGTCAAACTACCGCAACTGGTGGAAATGCGTTATTGCATTTTGCTAATTGGATTCTTGAATTTGAACCAAAGTTTAATAAAGACCTTATTCTTGAAAAACCAAATGACAGATATGACCCAGTAAAGAATAAGATTATTGGACATAATGTAAAAATCGCTATTAAGAAATCAACCAATGAATCCACAAATTCAAAAGTTCAATATCCAATTAAATATGGTCGCAAAGATGGTTCATCAGTTTGGAAAGAGTATGAAGTAATTGATCAAATTCTTTCTTGGGAATTTGCATCAGCCAAAGGAGCATGGGTAACATTCTCAGATGAAATCATCGCTGAACTAAAAGAACAAAATTTAGAATTAAAAAAGCAACACCAAGGTATAGATAATCTAAGATCTTATCTAGAAGAAAATAAACCAATGGTTGATTATTTTTATAATAAATTTATTCAAACTCTTGCTTCATGAGATTATTAAATGTTAACGGAACTCTCGTTAACAAAAATGTAAGTAAATATCTAGTAAATTGGAATGGAAAATCCAGAAGTAAACTGCAATTTAAATTCAAACAATTTTTTTATCCTTATTGGAAAAATCACATTGTGTATGAAGAGTTTCCAGTTTATGGAAGCATGCTTAAAGTTGATTTATTAAATGCAACAAAAAAGATAGCAGTCGAGATACAAGGCGATCAACATGAATCCTTTAACAAGTTCTTCCACGATAATTCTAGATTTAAATATCTTCAAAGTATTAAAAGAGATGTTAAAAAAGAAAAATGGCTTGAAATGAATGAATTTAAATTCCTTCAAGTCTACGAATCTGATCTAAAAACTTTATCACCACAATATATAGAAGAAAAGTGTGGAATTTTAATTATTTAAGTGTAAAATTAGGTGGTGACTAATAAGAAAAAATTTAATTTTCCAGATGCACTTTTAAAGCAAATTGATGAATGCAGTTTCGGTGGATATGTTCTTTTTAATTTCTCAAATAAAGGCGAGCCTCAAGTATTCACAAAGTTTGATAATCAAATAAATGCTATGGCACTTTTATATTATTTAAATACTTGGAGTCAAAGCGTAGATCAACTTAATCTAGAAGCTACAACAGATTTAATTGCCAGAAAAAATGACGAAGAAGATCAAGAAGACGAAGATTAACTTGACTTTTATTTTTTAATATAGTATCATAATTGTTGATGATTTATTCTATTCAAGTAGAACGACATGTATTAAGTGGTTTAATTAAATATCAAAATTTATTTGCAGAAGTAGATATTTTCTTAAATGATACCGACTTCTTTAATGAAGTTCATTCCACAATATATTCTGTTTATAAAAGCATAGCTCATAAAGGCGAAAAAGTAGATAAAGTACTTTTAGCAGAAAAGATTAAAAATCTTGGTATATCTTTTAAAGATGATATTAATATATTTGACTACATCGAAAACTTGGCATTCTCTCAGATCACAGAAGAAGCCACAATGAATGCTTGCAAAGAATTAATGAAATTAAGAATACGTAGAGAGATAATTCAAACAGCAGATAAATTAAAATCTTTCATAACAAAAAATGGTGATGACGCAATTGATAAAATTATAGCCGAAGCAGATTCTATTTATAATAATAAAATTTCATCTTATATCTCAAAGGATGAACCAATCAATTTATTTGAAGGAGTCGAGGATATAATTGAGGAATTAGGAAATAATCCTAGAGAAGATTCTGGTTTAATTACTGGTTATCCAGAGTTTAACAGACTATATGGTGGTTTAAAGAATGGAAACATTTATGCAATCGTAAGTCGTCCAGGTCAAGGAAAATCTACTTGGATAAATGATATATGTTTTAACGTAGCAAAGAATCCAAAGAACAAAGTAAAAACATTAATTCTAGATACAGAAATGCAGACTTTTGATATTCAATTAAGAATGGTATCTTCTATATCAGATGTACCCATGTGGTATCTTGAAACTGGAAATTGGCGTAAAAATGAAGACATGACTAAAAAAGTTAGAGCAGCTTGGGCGCATGTTAAAAATTATGAACATTATCACTATCATGTTGGTAGTAAAAACATTGATCAAATCTGTTCTATGATTCGCAGATGGTATTTGTCTAAAGTAGGCAGAGGAAACCAAGCTTTGATTGCTTATGATTATATCAAACTAACTGGAGAAAAGGTTGGTCAGAATTGGGCAGAACATCAAGCGATTGGAGATAAGATTGACAAACTTAAAAGAATTTCAGAAGAAATTAATTGTCCAATCGTAACAGCCATGCAACTTAATAGAACTGGAGAAAACTTTAATAGAAACGCTTCAGCAGTTGTTGATGACAGTTCAGCTATTTCATTGTCAGACAGACTACAATGGTTCGCTTCATTCGTAGCGATTTTTAGAAGAAAAACATTAGATGAATTAGCTTTGGATGGTCAACAATTTGGAACTCACAAGTTAATTCCAACTAAGACTAGATTCCAAGGCAGAGAAGCAGCGGGTCATCAAGACTTGGTTAGAAGACTAGATGCTACTGGCAAAGAAACATGGGCGCAAAATTATTTAAATTACAATGTGCAAAACTTTAAGATCGAAGAGCGAGGATCTTTACATGATATCGCTACAAGACAAAGAGAGCAATATCAATTAAATGATCAAAGCGCAAATGACGGAGAATTATTGTGAACGTAAAATTAATATCTATAACTAAACCAGATATTGAAGGATTGAAAAATGCAGAAGATCTAGTTGCGTATTGCGCTAGAGTTAGCAATCCATCAAATCAAATGAATTCTGAATCCGCGCCGAAATTACTTAGCTTTTTAATTAAACATAAGCATTGGAGTCCATTTGAAATGGTTGATATGACAGTTGAAATTAAAACCAGTAGAGCGATTGCAGCACAAATCTTGAGGCATAGATCATTTAGTTTTCAAGAGTTTAGCCAAAGATATAGCGTCGCAACAGATTTCGAAGATATTGAATTTAGATTACAAGGAGATAAAAATCGTCAAGTAGGAGAGAATTTATTAGACCCAACAGATTTAAGATATGCAGATTTGTATAGCTCAGTCAAACAAGCCATAGAAGCTTCAACTGTAGCTTATGATAAGATGATTAAAGGAGGAATCGCGAAAGAAGTAGCACGAATGATTCTTCCATTAACAACTGAAACGACAATGTATATGAAAGGGTCGCTTAGAAGCTGGGTTCACTATCTTGATTTAAGAACAGAACAGAATACTCAAAAAGAACATAGATTAATTGCAGATGAATGTAAGAATATTTTTATTCAAAATTTTCCTATAATAAGTGAGGCATTACAATGGAAAGTGGAATAAATATTCACGAAGTGTTAACCAATATAGGTTATTCACTCAAAGATTGTGGAAAAGAATATAGAGCAAGACCAATCTATAGAGATAGCGACAACGATTCTGTTTTAAGGATTTATAAAGATTCTGGAAACTGGGTTGATTTTAAAGAAAATATAAGTGGCGATTTCGCTACTTTAATTAAACTTAGTCTAAAATTAGAAACTCAAGACCAAGCAAAAACGTGGCTTAAAGAAAAGAATTTTGTTGGAAGCACAGTTCTTAAGGATGAAAAACCAAAGATTAAATCTGCAAAAACTTTTGATAAAGATTTACTTTTAAAATTAAAAAAAGATCACGCTTATTGGATTAATAGAGGAGTATCAGAAGAAACCCTAAACTTGTTTTTAGGCGGAGTAGCAGATAATGGCAAAATGAAAAATAGATACGTATTTCCAATTCTTAATAGTAAAAAAGATATTGTAGGATTTTCTGGAAGAGATTTAAATTCTCAAAGCAAGATCAAATGGAAGCACTTGGGAGAAAAGATTAATTGGTGTTATCCTTTATTCTTGAATATTGATGAGATTCAAAATTCTAAAGAAGTATTCTTGGTAGAAAGTATTGGTGATTGTTTATCTTTATGGGAAGCTGGAGTTAAGAATACTATAGTTACTTTTGGATTAGAGGTTAGCGTATCAATTCTAAATGTTTTACTAAAAGTTGATCCTACTAAAATTTATATATCATTCAATAATGATCAAGAAAAAAATAGCGCGGGGAATATTGCTTCAGAAAAAGCTTATAATAAATTATTAAGATATTTTGATTCAAGGCAATTAGAGATTAAATTACCATCCAAGAAAGATTTCGGAGAAATGAGTTCCGAAGAAATATTACAATGGCACAAGAAACCAAAAATTTAAAAGTTCTTTCAGCTTCTAGAATCAAGACTCTTGAAACTTGTTCTTGGGTTTACTGGAATAACTATCATACTAAAGTTCCACAATCTCAAAATGATGGAGCTTTAAGAGGAACTATTTGTCATACAGTTTTTGAACTACTTTTAAATAAGAGACATCTTGAAAATTATAAGAGAATAATAAAAAAGAATGCAATTGATGGCGATAAAGGTGTCGATACATTAGTTAAAAAATTAGCTAAAAAAGTTAAATTAGATGATAGCAATTATAAGCTATTAAATGATATGATTTTGGTTGGCTTAAAGCATGACTTCTTTGGTGAGCATGGAGACATAGTTAAACCAGAGTATTCCTTTAATATTGAAAGTCAAGAGCCTAAATATCATATTCGTGGCTTTATAGATAAGCCTATTAAAACCAAAAAAGAAATGCATATAATCGACTACAAGAGCTCCAAATACAAGTTTAGGGGTGATGACCTTGAAGCGAATATTCAAGCCATGATGTATAGTCTAGCAAGTAAAAAATTATGGCCCAAATTAAAGCCTATTGTAAAGTTCTTGTTTCTTAGGTTTCCAAAGCAGCCTATTCAAGAGTTAACTTTTACAGATGAACAAATTACTGGTTTTGAACACTACTTAGAGCATATCAATGATTATGTTGATAAGTTTGATGAAAATTCTGCTAAAGCTAACTTTGCAATAGACAATGAAAAGAATAAATGGATGTGCAAAGTGGGTGGATGGAAATGCCCATATAAAGACCCTTATGAATATTATGTTAAATTAAATGATAAAGGCGAAGTAATTGAAACTAGCCTAGAGAATAATTTCAAAGATATTAAAGGATTTAAAGTAGAAACTAGAAAATATGAAGGTTGCCCAAAATGGCCACAGCTTAAACAAGGCGAAAATCAAGATGCTTTTGCTGATTTAAATTAGCTATTGACACCATAACATATATTAATTATAATATCCAAATGGAAATAATGCCATTATTTAAGTCTCATTTTAGTATTGGAAGATCTATTCTTACTCTTGAAGATGAAGAGAAAGAAGATAATCAACCAGATTCTATTATAGATATAGCAAAAGATAACAACTTGAAAGAAGTTAATCTGGTCGAAGATAATATGACTTCGTTTTTGCAAGCTTATACTAATACCAAGAAATATAATATTAACTTAAGATATGGATTAAGGATTTCTATAAACGATGACATGAACGAAAGGTCAGAAGAGTCTCGTCAAAAAACTTCTAAAGTAGTTATATTCTTTAAGAACGAACAAGGCTACAAAGATTTAATTAAAATATTTTCAACTGCGGCAAAAGATGGTTTTTATTACGAACCAAGAATAGATTTCAAAACTTTAAAATCATTATGGAGTGATAAGAACTTAATATTATGTATTCCATTTTATGATTCTTTTATTTTTAATAACACATTAAGAGGAACAGTTTGTGTGCCAGATTTAGAATTTACCAAACCAATATTATTCATTGAAAATAATAGTCTTCCATTTGATCATATTATTAAGGCTAAAGTTTTAGCTTACGCCAAAGCTAATAAACTAGAAACCTTAAATACTAAAAGCATCTACTATAAAAACGGCAAGGATTTTAAAGCATATTTAACATTCAGATGCATTAACAATCGAACCACTTTGAATAAACCAGAATTATCACATATGACCAGCAATCGATTTTCTTTTGAAAGCTTATCTACTAAAAACAAATGAAAACTATAGAAAAAATTGTTAATGAGTATGGAAATAAAGTTCGTCAAAGAAAAGATAATGAAGATAGAACTCTTCTATATAGGAATATGATTTATGGTGAAAATGGATTATATGCCATAGATCAAGACTTGATCTGCGTAACATTTAAAAATCAGATACCAGAAGCCAAAGCGGTTTTAGAATTAACTAGAATTGACGACTATACTCGCGCACCTTCGCCAAAATATTTTGAATCAATTTTGACAAGATACTGTAAAAGAGATCAGCAAAAATATATGAGCGTTTGGTTTGGAAATTTGTTAAAAGCTCCAGTTTATATTGTTGCTTTTGCAGAAAATCTTAACGCATTTCATATGTATAATCTTACAGAAGACAATGGAAACTGGTTTAAACAAAACAAATTAGAGCATCTAGAATGGCATTACAATATTAGAGACATGAAAATTCCATATCAGATATATGAAAAACATGATCAAAATAAATCAATTGATGATCCATTCGCAGATTTAGGATAATATGGACGAACATTTATTAAGATACGACAAGAGTAAAACTTTTGTTTTTATTGATTTAGAAACATTTAATCTTTGCTTGAATTTCTGCCATAATCTACCTTGGCAAATTGGAATGATAAAAGCTAAAGGTGATTTTAAAACTGATAGCAAGAATTTTTATATTAAGTGGAATACTGATTTGAAAATTAGTGATGATGCAGCAAGAATAACAAGATACGACCACAAGAAAGTTCAAAAGGAAGGTCTTGATATTAAAGAAGCTTTTCCCACAATCAAAGATTGGCTAGATCATGCAGATTATATTGTTGGACACAATATTCTTGGTTTTGATATTTTCTTAATTAAAGAACTATATGAATCCATGGGTTGTCATTGGGATCATTTGATGAATAAAATAATTGATACTAATTGCATAGCTAGAGGGATAAAGTATGGAACTCCATATAAACCCAATACTGATTTATTAGAATATCAATATAAAACGTATCATACAAAACGAAAAGATGTAAAAAGTAGCTTGACATTCCTTGGTAAAGAGAATAGTATAGATCATGACTATGATAAATTGCATGATGCAATTAACGATCTTGATCTTAACTTAAAAGTTTGGAATAAATTAAAGTGGCAAATTGAGTTATAATATGGGATCTTTAGATGATGTATATGATTTGACGCAAAAGCTAGAAGATAATGGCATAGAGTATCTTCTTATAACCGTTCAAAAGGGCAAAAAGCAAGGCAAAGCAGATGTATTCTTTCATTTAAAAGATAAGTCCTCTATGAGAATTCTGGCTACTGGATTATCGGCTTTTGATAAAGAAATAGATAAAATAAGAAAAGAAGAAGAGGAAGAAGATGACGAATAAAGATTTTAATAGTTTGTTTGATCAAGTCGACTTACCTCTTTATGGAGTAAGACTTCCAGAGTTTAAAATTGATAATGAATACAAGCACGACTTAGAAGTAAGTGAAGATGTATCAAATTACGAATTTCTTAGAGCATTAGCTTTAAAAGGATTTAAAAAGTTAAATCTTAAAAAAGACTCAGATTTATATAAAAAATATATTGAAAGAGCAAAGTACGAATTAGAAACTCTTAAAGAACTAGAGTTTATTGATTATATTATTTTGGTTTGGAGTGTTATTGATTATTGCAATAAGAACAATATTCCAGTTGGATTAGGTAGAGGTTCGGCAGCTGGTTCTCTTATATTATACCTGATTGGAGTCACTCAAATTGATCCAGTTAAATATGATCTTTATTTTGAAAGATTTATATCCAAGATTAGAGCTAAAAAGCAAGTTGTTGATGGGGTAACCTATTTAGATGGCAGTTTGATGTGTGACGTAGATTTAGATATTTGTTATTATAATAGACATAAAGTTTTACAATATTTAGAAGAACAATTCAAAGGTAAGACTAGCAAGATTTTAACATTAAATACATTGAGCGGAAAATTATTGATTAAAGAGTGTGGAAAAATTGTTGGAGAAAAATCAGAACAAGAGATGACAGAAGTATCATCTTTGATTCCTAAAATCTTCGGACAAGTTAAAGATATCACCACAGCTTACGACGATGTACCTAAATTTAAAGAATGGTGTGACAATAATAAAGATATTTATGCTATCGCTCTTAGACTAAGGAACTTAATTAAAAATAAAGGTGTTCATCCATCTGGAGTTTTATTGTCTTATAATGATCTAGAGAATTCTTGTCCAACTGAATTATCTGGAGATAAAGAAGCAGTATCAAGTTTTGACATGAGCTGGGTTTCATTATTTAATATTAAACTTGATATTCTAGGTTTAAGAAGCGTTTCTGTAGTAGATGATGTTTGTAAAAGTATTGGTAAAAAAATAACAGACATTGATTTAAATGATGAATCGATCTATAGAAATCTGCAAGACCTAAGAAATCCTCATGGTCTATTCCAGATTGAAGCGGAAACTAATTTTAAAGTTTGTCAAAAAGTTAAGCCCAAGAATCTAGAAGAATTAAGCGGAGTTTTAGCTTTAGCTAGACCTGGAGCTTTGCAATTTGCCGATAAATATGCTGCTCATACTAATTTTCAACAATCAGAAAGTATTCATCCATTCTTTGATGATATATTAAAAGATACTGGTGGAGTAGCTTTGTACCAAGAGCAATTAATGAAGATGGCTAATAAGATTGGATTCACATTGGATGAAGCAGAAATCCTAAGAAGAATTGTAGGTAAAAAGAAAACAGAAGAAATTAAAGCTTGGAAGAAGAAGATTGAAGACAAGATTAAACAAAATAAACTTCCAAAAGAAGTAGGAGAAATCTTATGGAAAATCTTGGAGGATTCAGCGAACTATTCATTTAATAAATCACATTCAATTGCTTATGCAGCTTTAGCCGCTATTACTATTTATTTGAAGTTTAATTATCCTCAACAATTCTTTTTGTCTTTATTAAAGATGACCAGAAACGAACCAGATCCAATTGGTGAAATATCTAAGATTCAGAAAGAAATGGGACATTTTGATATTAAATTATTAAAGCCTCATATTATTAAATCTGAAATGGATTTCTCTATAGAAGGTTCAGATATCAGATTTGGACTATTATCAATTAAAGGCATTTCAGATAAATCAATTGAAAAGTTAAACGGATTTAGGAACAAATATTCTAATAAGTTTGAAATTTTTCAAGCAGCAGAAGAAGCAGATCTTAATATTGGAGTATTATGCTCCTTGATTCAAGCTGGAGCTTTAACTGGATTTAAACAATCTAGAAGTAAAATAGTACTAGAAGCCCAACTTTGGAATATATTAACAGCAAAAGAAAAGAAGTATGCGATTTCATTTGCAGAGCAATTTGATTATGATCTTATTAGAATAATTAAACATTTAAATGTATTTACTGATGAAAAGAATAAAGTAATAATTAAGAGTTCTAGATTAGATACTATTAAATCTAAATACGAACCTTATCTTAAGATCTATAACCAAAATAGCAAAAGTGAAAGTTTCGCTAATTGGTATTATGAAAAAAGACTTCTTGGTTATACTTACGAAAGAACATTAAAAGATATTTTTCATGAAAAAAGAGAAGATTTATTACTTATTAATGAAATTATTGATTTACCAGTAAATCAAAAAGTAGCATTAGTTGGAGAAATAACAGATGTATATTCTGGAACATCAAAAAATGAAAAGAAAACAAAATATCTAAGACTTAAGGTATCAGATGAAACTAGCGATATTACTGTATTATTATTTAACGATAAGATAGAAAACTGCAAAACTCTTAATGGTAATAAGAATCCAGATGAAAAGAATATCGTGATAGTTAAAGGCATTAAAAAAGAAGATTGTATATTTGCTGATCTAGTGGCAATTCAAGATCATGATATATATATGAAACTTAGCGAAATTAAAAAGATTTGACATTCTATTAAAGATAATATATCATCACTATATGATATCATTCTACAAACCTAATAGTAAAAATACTGGAACAGCTTGCAGCTTTACAGTAAATTCAAAAGATGCTTCAATTTGGAGTTCGTTAATTAAACAATCCTCTTGGAACGATGCTAAGAAAATTGGCTCGTTTTCTGAAAATCAAAATAATCCAAATAAAAGTGTTAAGATTAAATTTTCTCTAACAGAAGCCGCTGGTCTTTTAGATGCTCTAGAAAGAAATACTGAATTTTCTGCATACCATACTTCAGAAAAACAATCTACTCAAATCAAATTGTCTCCATATCTTAGGGACGAAAAGCAAGTTGGATTCTCTTATATGGTATCTAAAACAGATAAACAAAATAGCGAAAATAAACAATCATATTTAATTGGTTTTTATTTTAATGAAGCTCGTCTATTGAAACAGTTTTTATCTTATGCATTAGATTCTGTATTTGAATGTCAAAGAATAGAAACAATTAAAAAACTTAAAAATTCTAAAAAAGAAGATAATGACGATAATCAAAACGATGCCAAAACTGATAATGATGGCGAGCTTTGGTAATGTCTAGGAAAAAGAAATTCTTATATCATTCAGATTTTGCTTTAGCCAAAACTGGCTTCGGCAGAGTATCAAAGTCTCTTTTAACTTATTTATATAAAACTGGAAAATATGATATCGTTCATTATTGCTGTGGAATGCAAGAAGGAAATCCAGATTTATTAAAAACGCCTTGGAAATCTTTAGGAACTTTACCCAATTCACCAGCAGAAATAGAACAATTAAATAAAGACCCAAATCAAGCAAGACTTGCTAGTTATGGTGCGTATTTTATAGATAAAGTTATAGAGCAAGAAAAGCCAGATGTTTATGTCGCAGCCCAAGATATTTGGGGGGTAGATTATAGCATAGGAAAGCCTTGGTTCAATAAGATTAAATCAGCGATTTGGACTACATTAGATTCATTACCTATATTACCATCTGCTGTTTCTTGTGCGTCAAAATTAAAAAATTATTGGATTTGGAGTGATTTTGCTACTAAAGCCTTACATGATTTAGGCCATAAAGAAGTAGAAACAATACATGGACCAATTGATATAAATAATTTTTATAGATTATCTGAAGATGAAAGAAAGAATTTAAGAATTAAAAATAATATCAATCCAAACGCTTTTATTATTGGTTTTGTTTTCAGAAATCAATTAAGAAAAAGTGTTCCAAACTTATTAGAAGGTTATGCTATTTGGAAAGCTAGAAATCCAGAAGTTAAAAACACTTACTTACTTTTACATACCCATTGGTCCGAAGGTTGGAATATTTATAAGTTAGCAGAGGAATATAATATACCTAAGCAAGAAATATTAACTACTTATGTTTGTAAAAGCTGTGGTAACTATGAAGTTAAAAATTTTACTGGACAAGATATTGATTGTAAATTTTGTAAAGCTCAAAAATCTCAAATAACTACTAATGTAGGAATTGGAATTACAGAAAAACAACTAAATGAAGTTTATAATTTGATGGATGTATATTGCCATCCATTTACAAGTGGTGGACAAGAAATACCAATTCAAGAAGCCAAATTGACAGAGTTAATTACATTAGTTACTAATTATAGCTGTGGAGAAGAGATGTGCTTGGATGAAGCTAATTCATTAGCTTTAGATTGGGCTGAATACAGAGAGCACGGAACAGAATTTAGAAAAGCCTCAACTTTACCAAATTCAATAGCTAAACAATTACAAAAAGTATGGAAAATGCCCATAGAAAAAAGAAAAGAAATGGGCAGAAAAGCTAAAGAATGGACTGTAGATAATTACTCATCAGAAGTTATTGGCAATAAATTCGAAGAATTTATAGACTCAGCAGAACTTGCAAACTATAATAGTATATCAATAAATCCAGAACCACAAGATCCTTTATGCAAAATTCCACTAATAGAAGATAATTCTGAATGGTTAAAAGTTTTGTATGCAAAAATCTTAAAAAGACCAGAAGTTGATGAAAATGATGATGGTCATAAATACTGGATGCAGGAATTATCTAAAGGGCAAAAGCGTGAAGAGATCGAAAAATATTTCAGACAAGTAGCTTGGCAAGAAAATGAAAAAAATAAAAAAGTAGAATTCAAAGACCTTCTTGATAAAGATGATCACGGAAAAAGAATTCTATATGTTATACCAGAAGATGAGTCAGATGTATTTATGAGTAGTAGTTTATTTCCATCTATAAAAAGATTATATCCAAATTATAATTTATACGTTGCCACAAAAAATGAATATTTTGATATACTAGATGGAAATCCTAATGTTCATAAAATTATTCCATTTGTACCACAAATGGAAAACCAAATATGGTGTGAAGGAAATAAAGATTTTGAAGGTTATTTTGAAGTTGCATTTTTGCCTTATATTGGAACACAAAAAATATTAAATTATCTTCATAATGGTAAAGATAAAATTGAATTTGATATAAAAAATTTCTAATATCTATATGCATATTCTAGAAGCATTTGCTACTTCCTCTGGTTTAAAAATATCAAAACCATATATTTATGAAAAATACTATCCATTAAATTTTGATAAATATATAATAATTGAAACAAATGATTCAAAATATCAATCTAAAAATTATGATTATTGGCAAGAAGTTATTAGCCTAATCTTGCCTTCATTAAAAGAAAATAATATAAATATTCTACAAATATGTGGGCAGAATGATCCTAGATTACTTAATGCTTATACTGTAACTGGTTATACAGCAAATCAAAAAGCATATTTAATTAAAAATTCTGTAGTTTATATTGGTTCTAATTTATTAGGACTACAATTAGCTTCAAATTATAGTAAAAAAATCGTAGGTCTATATGGAAATATTTATGCATCACAGAATAAACCATATTGGAGCAACGAAGAAGATCTAGTTTTGATTCAAGGTTTTCATGAAAAAACGAAACCATCATATGCCCCGCAAGAGAATCCAAAGGTTATAAATAATATAAAACCAGATATTTTGGCTCAAAGCATTTTAAATAGTTTAAATATTAAATATAAAATTAAAAATAAATTCAAATCTATAGGCGCAAGTTATATGAATAAAACTATAGAACTTGTACCAAATATGGTTATTAATCCAGCTTCTTTTGGAGCACCAAATGTTATAGTCAGAATGGATATTGAATTTAATGAAAACTTTCTAGCAGCACAATTAGCTCAAAGTAAATGTTTAATTATAACAAATAAAACTATTTCAGAAAATTTGATAAAGACATATAAAGCTAATATCACTCAAGTTGTATACAAAATTGAAAAAGAGAACGATCCTTTATTTATTAATTTATTAAAAAATGAAAACATTAGTTTTGCATTAATATCAGCATTAGATCAAGAAGATATTAATAATATTAAAATTCATTATATGGATTTAGGTTTAATACTAAAACTCAATTATAAATCTAAAGAAGATTATGATTGTGAAAATATAAAATACTATAAAAGTAATCATTTTATATTAAGTAATAGCAAATTATACATGAGTGAAGCTGCAGTAGAAAAAGACTTACCTATTAAAGATTTTGATCAAAACATTCAAGAAATCATTGATACTGATACCTTTTGGAAACACGCAGATAATTATGCTTTTTTAGTTGACTAGTTTATATAAATAGACTATCATACTAATAATGAGTCCAAAAATTAAACAACAAGATCAAACCGCTTCAATTGGAAGCTCTGCACTTTTTGATGGCAATATCAATATTATGCCAGAATTAAATGAACCAGTACTAGAAGTTGTTCCTCCTAAGCTCATCACAAGAAATAAATATGGCTTAATTGAGGATAAAAATACTAATTATACATACAATGATGATGGAACTATTAATTGGCGTAAAATGGTTAAGCAAGAATATCTTGTTCCAAATAGACAAAAAACTCAAGAAACAGATGTATCTAAACTAGAAGATAAAGATCTACTTATTCTTTTGGGTGGAATTAAAGAACTCGCTCAAATTAGAGGTTATACTAGCGTTGAGTATAAAGTGGTTGCAGCTAGTGAAAATTATTTTGCAACATCCTGTAAAATTACATGGATTCCTAATTATGAAACTAATGGAAGAGTTATTGAGTTCGAAGCCCTTGCAGATGCCACTTTAAATAATACAAAGAGTTTCGCTAGATATTTTTTGGCAGCAATTGCTGAGAATAGAGCCTTTGTAAGATGCGTGCGTAATTTCTTAAAGATTAATATTGTATCACAAGAAGAATTGGGCGATGCAAAACTTCTTGAAGAAGCCGTAGTTTCAAATGAGAATCCGACTTCTCCACAAGTTCTCTTGGAGAAAGTTATGAAAGACAAGGGGATTTCTTTTGATTATCTCAAAGAAAAATTAATTAAAGAAAAATTCGAAGGGGCAGAGAGTCTTAATTCTCTTCAAGATATTCCAAAATCTAAAATATTTGAATTAATTGATAGAATTAAAAAAATTAAAAAATAACTACGATGCCCTAAAAAATGGAATTCGTACACCAGTTCCATTTATATCGAGTCTAAAATAGCCAGAAGGCGCATAAGTTCTAGTTGTTGAGTTTAAAACTTGATCTGAATTAAATAATAAACGTCCACCAGTACCACTTAAATTTAAGTAATAGCCACTTGCTAATTTTAAATCTCCACTATTTATTTGACTCTTAAGAAAAGCATCGCCACTTAAAGTATTTATTAAACCAATAAGATAACCACTTACTCCAGATAATTGTTCAGCGTCAACAATATTACTTAACTGGGTACTGATAGGAATTGGAATATTATTAGTTTGAGGCAAGAATGCTAAATTATTAACTATTTGTCTATCAGTATCAACAGCAGTTCCTTCATTATTAACTTTTGGAAATCTATAAGTAGCACCTAATCCAGTTGGAAATGCTTGGTAATCAACAGAGACAGCTTCTACGGTAGTATAAGTATTATTAAAACAAAGCTTTACACCATTGTATTGTCCTGCCCCTCCTACTCTCCAAGAAGATCCTGCGACACATGTTGGACAAGGTGTATAACCACATTGATTAAAACAATCTCCTAGATTTCCGCCTACGCAACCAGATTCATAATGGTTTCTAGTATAATTAGATAAATCATAAGTGCTTCCATTAGTAAAATCTTTATCATATTGTGCCATTAAATTATCTTCAAATTTAGTAGATGGTCTTAGCGCCATATATCCACTTTTAAGAATTCCACCGCCAGTACTCTTAGCAAAACTACTAGTTGTTGTAAAAGTATCAACTCCATTAAAAAATGCTTCTCTTAATTGAATTCCACTATTAGCCAACGCTTTAACAAAACTAGTATAACTTGGACTAGTAAATTGTTTATACATTATTTTATTTAAATTATCTGGTATCAAATAACCAGTAGCAGCTTTTTGATCAGTAAAAAATACATAAATACTTCCAATATAATTTTTAGGATTTTTTAGTACTATTGATATATTATTATCACTATTTATAATAGCTGTAGCAGTATTTATATCATATTTTTCAGAAGTCATTTGATCATTTTGAAATCTTCCAAAAAGATAACCATGAGGTTGATTATAAGCTGTACCAGCTAAAGTTTGCTGAGATGTGTATTTTGTTCCCCCATTTTCTTTTGCGTCAATAGTTATCCAAAATCCAGAAATTACATCATCTGTTAAAAATGATCTTAAATTTGCATCACTAAAGTTAACGAATGCTGCGAATTCTGCAGATAAAGCGCTAGGTGAGTAAAAATTTTCATAAATAACAGTTTCACTATTAACACCAGATCCATCAAAACCTCTAACTCCAAATCTCAATCTATAAGTTAATTCATCGTTTGTCCATACTTTTAAACTTGGCGCAAGATTTTCCATACTCCATTGAAGAGATAAAGTTTTATCATGAATTAAATTACCAGTATTTAAAGCTACAGATTGAAATCTTCCTGGTTGATCATCTACAACTGGAACCGTAGTTAAATCATCATAACTAGACCTATATTTAAAATTATTCAATTCAATTAAATTAGTATAATCTCCCAATAAATTAGAAGAAAAATAAAAATTTCCAGGTCTATAATTTCTAGAATAATATCCTTTTGGACTTATGCCATAAACTCTATAATAATAATTTTGATTATTTATTGTAGGAACATAATTTCCACTTGTAGGAATATTATTATCAGGAACTTGAATAGAACTTAAAAAGAACTCTTCATTTGGTACATTAACTGTCGTGCCTTGAACATTAGCATATTGAGTTTGAAGATCATTACTTACAAAATCGCTTCCACTTTTAGCATATATTTTCCAATAAGCTGTCTCATTGTTAATTGTATCTATCGCTCCACTTATTCTGTAATTTAAATATAAATCTTCTGTTTTATATAAAAATAAACCACTTGGATAACTAGCTTCTTTTGCTGAAATTGGAGTTATTACTGGAGCATCTGCAAATGATATTCCAGATTCAACATATAAATATTTAGTTGGATTATATTCCATTGCGTTTATATTATATTTAAACGGTTCAACTTCAGTTATTCCAATAATTCTATATAATTCAGTTTCAGTATTTAATCCAAATCCGCTACCAGTTGTTTGAGCAGTCCAAATTGCTCCAGTATATAAATTATAATCAGTTGTATTGAATACTTTATTGCAGTTAATTTCGGTTAAAGTTTTTTCTGGATCATAACCTGTTGCTGTATTTACAAAAGATGAATTCATTTGAAAAAGTCCAGATTGAATTTTACTTCTTTCATAACCAGTAATAAAATCAGAATAATTTGTTCCAGTTGCTCTTGATGTAGGTGTTAGAATTTCTAATTTATAAGTTTGTCCTGGAAAATTTGTTGTAAAATATCCAGAAATATTATTAAATTCTTCGTCAAGAACAAATTTATGTTTACCTCCAACTCCCGTATTAATTCCTAAAACTCTTCCTCCTAATCTATGCAGTAATCTATTTGAATCTTGAATTTTGATAACATCTCCTGGCCTTAAATATACTGAATCTAATCCCGCGGTAAAATCAACAGTTTCTGTTTCTAATTGCTCGCTAGCTAATGCCCACTTTCCAAGTCTATAAGCTTGTCCTCTGCTTGTGCATCCAAATGCAGTAATTTCTAATTTTCTAATACCATATTTTCTTACACCATCTGGATCTTCAACATGCTCAACTGTTGGTTTAGCAAAATAATTCATGTCATTATATCTAACTATTGCAACAGTATTTCTTGTTTTTTTACTACTACTAGAATAATTGAAATCTCCATTTTCTACGTTAGAATTTGTAAATAAAACATAAGGATCTTTTGGCATGTCAGCAATTGCAAAAATTGCACCATTAGCATAATAAGACATTCCTCGAAAAATACTAGTCAGATCATTCAATAAACTAAATGCATCAGAAAAATCATTTATAACAGCATTACAAGTAAATCTTGGTTCTAATCCACCAAATCCATCATCAACAATTGTATCGCAATACTGAGCGATTTGATATATATTCCATTTATCTACTTGTTGATTTTTTATATATTTTCCCAATCCATATCTTTTATTTGTTAATATGTCATAATAACACCACGCTGGATTATCTGTCCAATAAAGTCCATTACCAGAAGGATGATATTCATCTGAAAATCTACCATCCCAATCTCCATTATATGTTTTCTTAATTGGATCATAATTGCTTGGGATTTTCATTTTTAATAATTTAACATCGTATGATCTATCTGGAACGTTTTGAAAATATTCTGATGTAAATAGACTTTTAAAAATTGCAGATTTTGGATATATATAATCTTCTCTAAAAACTTCTGTAATCGAATCTACCGTTACAGAATCTTTTAAATTTAATACTGTACTTTCTTTACTAGTCCTTTGTATTTGTACTCTCCATCCTAAAAATGTTAAATCATTTGGATCATATTTACCAGTTAAATCAAATTTAAAAGTATCAATTATACCAGAACTTATTTTACCCTCGGTTTTTTCATCTCTTTCCAGAGATGGAATTTCAACATATCCACCACTAGTTATTTTAAAAATTTTAAATCTATAAGTTATGCTTCTATCTCTAATATCTCCTGCAGTTTGTGAAATTTTAGCAGTTTGACCACAACCTAAATCATAAGTTACACGATCTCTATTTGGATCATTTTGTTGATCAAAAAGAGCTGTTATTTTTAAAGATACTATTAATTCACTTATATTTGTACTTTTAAAATCATAATTTTTAGCAAAATCTACTCCATATCTTAAAGTATCTCCTAGTGTTAAAGTTCTAGAAGCTTGGGGAACATCTGCTGAATTATTATTAGTAACATTTTTTAAATTACTAGTTAAATTTACTGCAGTAGTTTGATTTCCATTATCATATCTAAAATTAATTTGAGAATAATTATAATTTCCAGCATCATCAATTAATGGAACATTTTTCCAAAATATGGATCTTAGATAAGGATTATTTTCTTTACTATTATATTTATTAAAGATATAACTGGACCAACCAATTTGATTAGTTTGACCAGCATAAACATATTTTCCACTTACTAAACCCTCGATTGGACCTTCAGAAATTAAATCTGTAACTTCTGTTTCTGTTCTAGAAAGAACTTTAGTTGCTCCTGCTCCAGCTTTTAAAATACCTTCTGGCGCTTCAATCGGTGTATGCGGATCTGGTGGTGGACTAGGACTACAACTACTTCCACCTCCTCCTGCTCCTCTTAAAACTTTAGGATAAATCTTTTTATTATCTTCTTTTGAATTCATTAACTTGTCCTTGATTCAGTATTTTTAACATAACTAGTATTAAATGAAGCACTAACAGTTTTAGATCCAACAATAAGTCTTCCATATCCTACTGGAATAGGCCCACCTTCACCTCGCGTATTTGTTGGTCCATCAAAAAGATAAGATTTTCCACCCCCACCTTTCGCTGCTACTTCTGGAGCTTGAAATTCTGGAGCTACAAACGGAGGAGGAGAAGATAAGAGAGATAAAAATCCAGCAGCAGTTAAAGCTATTCCAGCTAAAATTAAAGCTGCACCAAAAACTGCACCAACTCCAGTAAATATTAATACTATACCAATAATAGTTAAAACAATTCCAGCTATAGCAGTAATTACTCCGCTAGCACCTTCTATAATTGGAATAATATCAATACTTTTTAAATCTTCGGTTTTATAACATACTGTTAAATTTGAATAAATTGCTTTTTCAAGGTCGTTCTCAATTTCATCTGGATTTTTAAAAATTTTAAAGTCTTTTTTATTTATAAGAACTCTATATTTTAAATTATCTTTTTCTAATTCATAAAGAGTTTTGTATAGAATTTTAGTATTGGCTTCTATAGCTCTAATAGCTTCTCCAACACTATTGACGGCTAAATTCCATTTAGTTTTTTTTACTTTTTCCGCCAATATACCATGAAATTCTACTTCAACCATAATTATAATTCCTTAGAAGTTGCTGGAAATCCTCCAAATGGTAATGGGCTATTAAATCTTTTTCTGCATCCTTTTAGTCTTTTAGAGCATTGATCTGCAATCCAATAATTATTATTAAATGGAGAATATCTATTATTATTCATTTTGGAAACAAAATAATATTTAATTCCATCCAATTCAACATAAACATATTGTCCTTTTGAATAATTTGCATTATTAGCTTTTTCCCATAAAACAGGATTTCCCTCTGAAACACCAACTCCTAATAAACTACTTATAGGTTCATCCTTGTCATTTGCAATTGGAGTACCTAGATATCCACAGCCTTCTCCTCTATAATCAAAAGAACAAGCTTCACTATATAATGTTCTAAGTGGAAGTTTTATATTTTCTAAATCTAAAATTGAACTTAATTCATATTGCAAAACATTTTTATTTTCTTTTAATTTTCGATCAACATAATAAATATCTGGATTTAATTGAGCATAAGGATCTGGATCAATTATAAAATCATCATCATTTATAATTCCACCTTTACTTTTAAAATTAACAGCATCAAGATATTTTAAAAAAGTTCTTTTCCTGGTTATCTCTAAACCAATTATATCACCAATTGATCTAACTGTATTTTTTATTTTTATAAAAAAATTATCATATGATTCAATTTGATTTTGGCTAGTAAAAGTTAATTTTGGTTTTGGTAAAGTACCTCTAGCCATCATTTCAAATCCTTCAATTAAAATTGGAAATGGAACATATCTTTTTCCCTGCCAAATTATTTGATTAAATAAAGTTGGACTACTTAAGTTTGAACTAGCGTTTTCAAAATTGATAGTCATACTGTGAAAACGTAAAATTCCAAGTGGAGTATCTATTGTTGAGCTATTATATGGAAGATTTGCTACATTATTATATGGTATTGGAATTTCATTACTAAAACTTAATTCTGCTAAATCTATATCATCTCTATTTATTCCAAAATTTCTAAAATCAAATTCATATAAAGTCACTAAAATAGATGGATTTAATTTAGAGCTTTCTATTGATATTTTTTTTGTGCCAATTTGCTCGTTAGAATTAATACTCATACATTTGCTGTTTCGGAAAATTTTGCTGTTATATTATAATTATTATAAAAATTATAAGCTACATCCCATTCATCACAAATAAATCTTTTTGGATAAGATTGAGACGCATCAAAATTATATGGAAATGGTGCATCAAAAAAGAAAGAGTCTGCTGCTTTTCTTTTATGTAAGAAATGCGCTATTGCTCTTGTTTCATTTTTATCTCTTCCTTCAAAGTTTAAATTAAATTTTTGAAGATTATTATTTATTCCATCAGGTATACGTTGTTCATATCCATTACCAAATTTTATAACATTTATTGCTGGTTTCATTTGCAATTGAGAAGCATAAGTTGGTTTCCAAAAAAACTCTGGTTTTGTTAAAGCAGAGTAATATCTATATCCTCCCCAGTAAATATTCGAAGTGGAAGAGGTTGGAGTATGATTTAAATTATTATCAACTAAACTATAATAATAATTACTACCAGTTAAGATAATGTCATTTCTAACATATGATATGTTACTGTTATAACCACTTACGCTATATAATGATAAATCACTCATTTTTTACCTTACACCTTTAGTATTATTACACCTATTAATAGTGTAATTAATTTATAATGTTAAGAAGAATTGTTAAAGAAAATCAAAGGTTATTTATAGATTCTAAAGAGGTTCTAGGAATACAAGACTTTAGTTTTAACTATAATTTACCAATAGATCTTACAAGATACCTTGGTATGGAAAGCGTTACTTTTTCTCATTCTAAACCAGTAACAGCAGAGATAACAGTTAATAAGCTTTTAATAGATTCTGATAATTTTATAAATTATACAGGAGATACCACATTTAGTGGGTATTTAGAATATAAAGATAAATATTTTGCTTTTAATTCGGGCATATTGAATAATTATTCTATTTCTTGTGCAGTTAATCAAATACCAACTCTAAATGCAAATTTAACAGTCCTTGGTCAATTTGGAGAAGGAGTAGATAAAAGTTTATCACTTTTACCTAAAAATAATATAACAATAGCGGATTATGGAGACATAGAAGTAAGTTTAAATGATTTTGAATTTAATAGGCTTCAAAATTTTACATTGACTATAGATACAAATAGAAATATACTATATAAATTGGGTAGCTCTTATCCATTTCAAATAATCACCAATCCGCCAGTTGTTACAAATCTTACATTTGGAATTAAAGTTGATGATTATCAAGTCAAAAATATAAGAGATTTATTGTGCCAATATAAGGTAGAATCTTTAGGCATAACATTTAAAGATTTTAAAAACCCAAATGGATCTCCTATTTTATCTTTTAATTTTAATGAAGCTATATTTCTTGGTGAGGCTTATCAAGGATCAGTTGGTGATTCTTCTATTGTTAACTTAACTTATCAAGCTTTTAGTAGACCTATTCTTCCAATTACAAATAGAAATAATCTACAGAACGAAGATACAATAGATTTAACTAATAATATTAGTTTTTAATTTTAAAATAAATTTTATATAAAAAACAAGCGAAAAGATGAGTGGATAATCCACAGAATGGAAAAGAAAAGATTCCAAGGGTATAGTAAAGAGGGTTATAAAATAAAGTAGCAAAAACCCCCATCCAAAAACTAGAACACTCTGGGCATAATAGTGGTCGCCTAATATACGGAATCTTTGCAATGAAATTTCTTACTGGAGCAAATATATCAGAAAAACTCCAAACAAAACTAACTCCTAAACTTAATATTATATAAGTAAGAAGTTCAAAAAAGATCATAGAAAGAATACGTTAACATATTCGTCATCAATTTTTGAAGTTGAGAATGCCCTAAAGTTTGCTCTTTCTTGAGTTAAGCGGTTTTGAAAAGTTTGCCATTCTGAAATTTTTACTTTTTCAACTACTCCAGCGTATGATTTTATTGTGTATTTTTGAGTAATTGATTGAAGGTTAACTTCTAATCCAGTATTTTCAATAAAATTATTTAAGAAATCAAGAGATTTTTGTCTATTTGTATTAACATAATTCTCGACTTTAGATCTGCAACTACAATTTGGATTAGTACTTGCACTTTCTATATCAGCGTAAATTTCTGGTGCTACAGCTTGAAAGGCAGTTTTAAATTGTTGATTTGATACTAATTCTAAGAATATCTTAGAAAGAAAAGGATAATCGTTTGGTATGCTCATATTATATTATATATTTAATTTATTTTTTTTCTAATTTATAATTTATTTCAAGTAGCATTTTCTCTATTTGCATGAATTTATTGTCCATCCTCAAAAGGATATCTTCAAACATTTTTGATGCAATTTCATCTTCTATCTCTGGAAATGGAAGATTCAAGTAAGGTAATTTGTTCTGCACAATATAAAAGTATTCATTTTCTTTATTTAAATTAGATATGTCAGTATAGGTTTTTATTAAAATTTTATTTACTATTACTAATCCTTCTTTTACATTTTGAGGCAAAGGATTCAATAAATCTAAAATAATAAAATTATCTCTATAAGTAATATTTTTAATTAAATTTGTTTGAAAACTTTTTGTTGTTGATTTCCTATAAAAATGATCAATATAAATTTTTGCTCCCGCATCACTTATAAATGGTACTCCTTGATCTGGAGGAGTTATATAAGCTCCTTTTTCTTCCATTTCTAAATCTATATTTGTGTCATCAATTTCTGATACTCTTAAAATAGTTTTTTTATTATTTGAAATTAATCCATCTTGAGGATAAAAATTTTGATTTTTATATATAACACCTTCTCTGCTAGACACCTCTTTATATCCAAAAAATTCATACTCATCATAATAAATGTCTATATAATCACCAATCGAAAATTCTTTAGTATTTTCAAAAATATGAATTTTATTTTCTGCTTCTATTTTTTTAAATTGTTTTTGAATTTTATAATTATCGAAACTGTCAATTCTTAGGGTAAATAAATCTTTATCAAAAACTAAAAACGTATTCTTTCTTAAAGGTATGTTGGATATATTTGCATTAATTAATATTCCATCTTTAATTTTTGTGGCAGTATATCTTTCCATTAATAGATTATATGAAATATTTTAAGGATATTCTAGAATTTATAATATCATTAGGTTTAGTATTAAAGTTTTTATTCATTAAATAACCAGTTTTCAAGAATATCTCTATTCCCATAGAAGGAGATGTCATTCCTGTATATACGATTTTTGTGCCACTTATTATATTATTTATATCTCTTATACCAACTCCATAAGTGTCTAGGTCAACCATTAAATCAATTTCTTCTTTATTGTATATTACTCTAGAAGGATATGTGGTATTTATATCATAAACCGCTTGAACATTAGCTGAATAATTAAAATCCATTCTTTTTACTTGATGTTTATTAAATTCATTATAATTATCTTTAAAAGCTATAAGAGTATTCGCACCATGAGCATAATAATATCCAGATGTGGAATTTATAGGATAATTTTCATTTCCAACGCTTCCTGTGAATCCATTGATACCAGTATTATAAAATACAAACTCTGCTTGATTTTGAATTAAATTATTGGGTTCAATTGAAGCAGTAAAAGATTTTAAATAACCGCTTTCAAATACGCTATCACCAAATGCTATTTTGAAGTTATTTTTAACTCCATTTTCTGCAAATATATTATCAAAAAATACATTATCATAAGGCACTTGACTTATAAAATTGAGTTGAATTGTAGATGTTAATCCTTGGGAATTAAAACCTCTATATGGTTTTTTATAGTTTACCGCAAAAGCAAAATTTGCACTTGGGTTAATATTTAATGATACATTTTGAGCTATGAAATTATAGTAAGAATATTCGCAATCTTTAATTCCAGAAGAATTATATGCTTCTAAAGTTATTGGTAAATTTTTATGAGAATAAAACATTAGTAATATTTCGTAAACTTTCTTAAAGTTGTTACGACTCCATTATTCTGAGTAGTTGCGCTAGCAGAAATAGATTGAGCATCAGTTATTGATATAGAATAGTCTATATCTGGACAACATATTGCAGAAGAATTAATTGTAATTGATTTTGTATCTCCAGTATAAAGTATTCTTTTGTAAAGATTTTCTGTAAGCTCTAATTCTTCTACTGCGCCATGAAATTTTATTGTTTTCGGATAACTTGAGCCAATTGTATTTATAGGTTGATGTTGTAATTTTATATTATAATTTAAACCAAAATACTCAGAAGGAAGTTCATTTTGCAGTTCAATAATTGCACCTTTTCCTATTGTATAACTTTTATTAGTAAAAGATCTAATATATATAATAGATCCATATGAAATAACAGTATTATCTGCACTTGACCCCGCTGCTGTTCTCCATCCAGGGCGATTAACTGTTCTACGATAATATAATACATTATTTATATATAACCAATCTGCTCCATTAATTGTTTCTCCTCCTGTAAATTCTTGAATATTAAAAACTGTACTTATTCTATTAGCTGATCCTCCTTTATAAACATAAATATTATTAGAATTATAAATTGTATTATTATTATTATTGTCATAAGGATATAGATTAGTTAATTTGTCTTTTTCTATTGAGATATTAGTTTCTGTGCCATGTAAAAAGTCTGCATCAATATTCGTATTAATTGGTAATTGATACTTTCCAAATTGACCACTAGCAGGAGAATAACTTACAAAATTAACTTGCGCCGAAGCAACTGTGCTAGGATTAATACTTAATGAAAAACTTTCTAAATAACACTCTCTAAAAGTTAATCCTCCAATATCAACATAATATGGGGTAGCATTTTCAAATTGACCGCTTTTATGTAGTTCTAATATATATCTTATTGGATCATTATTTTGTATAAGATATTGAAAAGATATATTATTAGTTATATAGCCATTAGGAGATTGAAGTGCATAAGAATTATAATAACCTATTCCTTTTACTTCTGTTAGAGTATTTGTTGTGCTACAATTTCCATTAGTAGCTACTAAGAAAGATAGATTATTTAAATCACTTCCTACCCTTATGGGCGCATGTTTAAAAGAAAGACTTTCCATATAATAGATTACACTATTAAATCAAGTGGTTTGAGCGGTTGAGAAGGAATGGTCATTATATATTAAAAATTATTTTTTTGAATGCAAGACAATATCTTTCTTACTGTCTATCTCTATAGAAAATTGGGGACTTCCAGCAGTATTTAATAAAATTGTATTAACTTTTAATTTATTATAATCCACATAACTTGAAAAATAAAATTGTTCTGCAAAAATAGATTGATCAAAAGTATTAAAATAATTTATATTGCAAAAGAATTTTTTATTTTCTTCTGCCAGAATAAAATTAAGAGATCTTTGAGAGTAGTCATATATAGATTTTGAATTGCCACCAAAAATAGCCATATTGTAAAAAATTTCTGGAGTTATTGACGTTTCATTAGGTATGTAATCTAGAAATTGTTTTTTATTATATTGTTTATAATAAGTGCTATTATCTTTATAAAAAACTGTAAAATCAAAATTATTATTTATTTCTAATGGTTTGAATATGGTCATATCTAAATCTAAATGAATAAAATTATCAAACATTTGAGAAGCTAAAAAATAGGTCATTATTTTACCTAAAGACCAAGTGAATTTATATTCTTTATTTAATTTTTCTAAATCAAAATGTACAGAGTCCCATGGTTCATCTTTTAGTATATCGTAAGATTTATTACAACAAAATAAATGTACTTTATAACCAAGTTTTTTTGAGTGATATATGGATCTTTTAAAATTTGTATTTTCTAATCTAATATTATTATTAAATGGGCTCCAACTTGAATATATTATATTCATATAACTAACAAGATCCTCCTTCCGATGCACAATAATAACAAGTGCATTCACCAACAGCAATTGAACAATTTACACCATTTCCGCAATTTGGCGGCGCAGGTGCAAATCCAGTACCTATACAAACATCTTCACAAGGTTCTGGGGTTGTAGTCGTTGTGGTTGTTGTTGGAGCTGGTGTTGTTGTAGTAGTCGTGGTAGTAGTGGTAGTAGTCGTGGTAGTAGTCGTGGTAGTAGTCGTGGTAGTAGTTGTGGTAGTAGTTGTGGTAGTAGTTGTGGTAGGAGCAGCTGTCGTAGTTGTTCCAGGAGTTAAAGTTGAGCAATCCATACCATCTGCATAATATCCCTCTCCAGCGCAAGTTGCTATAGTATAACATTCATAACAAGTTCTTGTATTTTTAAAACATCCTAAAGCAAAATCAGTAGTGTTGTTTCCAACATTTACTGATACTGGGTATTTTCCTTGACTAGTACATTCTATAGCTGATCCCACTAAATTAGCTGTATAAGTTCCAGCATAAGTAGAACAAGCGCAATTAGCACAATTAGAATCTGTTCCTGCTGGAGTTAAGGTTGCACACTCGCAATTTGGAAATACTTCACAAAGATCCATTCCGAATCTTTGTATAGAAGGATTTAAAGGTTTAGAAGGAATAGTTATCATATATCAAGGAGTAATTGTATAAGATATTGAATCATTTCCTATTCTTATGAGCGCGTGTTTAAAAAAAAGCTTTTCATATATAAGATTTACACTATTAAATTAAGTAGTTTTCGCGGTCTATGAGACATTATTATCATATGTATTAATAATCACATTGAACGGTATAATAGCAATCGAAGCAGTTTGGCACAAGCATATCCCATTCAAAACATCCTTCAGGATCTGAATAAGAAGGCTGCGGGCCACCCGAGCAAAGCGGGCAGCAGTAATCAGGCGGAGGGCATGGGTCTGGTGTGGTGGTAGTCGTTGTCGTAGTGGTAGTAGTCGTGGTAGTAGTGGTAGTGGTAGTTGGGTCAGATTTAATATAAGCGCTTAATATTCCTCCATTGTCTCCACCAGAATAATCTATCCAAACATGTTTTATAAGTCCATCAGCAAGATCTAAATTACATATTCTTGTTTGTTGTACTGAATTATTTGGATCACCATTTATATTGATTTCTACGACATTATTATCATTAAGATCATTATTATCAAGATAATTATTATAAGTGTCAAAACTTACAGCAATACTATTATTAATTCCACCATATCCTATTTGTCCTCCAAATCCACCAGCAGTATCAGATTGACTTTGAATTATAAAAGATATTCCATCTGCTCGACTAGAAGTAGGAGTCATTCTCATAGCAAAATAAACTTTAAATGGATAAACTCTTGTGCTATTCCAACTATCTCCATTACAATCTCTAAATTTTATTGGTTTTTTAAAATAAAAATTACCAGCTTGTCCAAGTTCATCATCTGTTAAAACTATAGCATTTATATCAGCATTTTGGTCTCCTTGAATATATGCATCTCCAACTAAATTAATACTATTTTTATAGAAATCTTCATTAAAGCTTATTATAGTATAAATATTTTGAAAACTAAAAGCAAGTATTTCATGTTTTTCACTACTGGATCCAGTACTTGCTCCAAATCCTACATAAGCATAATCGCATCCAATATCTGGACAGCAACCAGGATCATCTTCTAAACATTTTACAAAATTAGATTTTTCTGTTACGTTTTTAAGAAGATCTCTTTTTAAATTTTGATTTCCAAGTAAATCTTCTCCATACCTATAATATCCAGTTCCAACAACATTACAATATTCAGCAGACCAATTATATAAATTTCTAGCTTGATCTCCAGTATAAAATGATCCAGTATTTATATAATAACAATTATCACAAGATTGTGATTCTGTTTTATTTAAAGCACTTACATATGCATTTACAAAAGATGAATCTTGGCTATTAACTACAATATTGCCACTTTGATAGATTGGTATATTTGGAGTAGGATAATTAATTATTGTAGATGGAAAATTAATGTTTTTAGCTACTGTTTTTTTCAATAAATTTTGTATTTGAGAATGATAAGATGATATATCTTGATGAGATAAACCAAAAAAGGCTACATTATTAGCAAAACTATTAGTTCCACCAGCTGGTTTAGGGAAAGTATTTACTATATTTTCACTAGTTTGATAAGGCGCAGGAGGACTTTGAGTTTTATTTTTATTATCTGCTAATATTATTCCATAAGGATTAAAATCATCTAATCCTCGAACTCCAGCGGTTATAAATGAATACGGTTTCTCATGCACATCAGTTTCTTCTAAGAAAAATCCAATATTACCAGGAGAGCTTTCACTACTCCAAAGAGCAAATTTTCTTGAAGCTGCATATCCCATTCTAAATCCACTTTGTAGATAATTTTCATTACTAAAAAGCATTTGAGCACTAGCAGGAGAACTATTAAAATTTTCTAATAAAAATAAGCTTGTCCACTCTCCAGTAAATTGAATTGGATGATTGGGAAAACTTAAGTAATGAGTATTATCTGAATTTAAAACTTTATATCCACTCTCACTTCTATTAACTGTACCAACAAAAGTTCCACTAAAATTTGCGTTTTTTAAATCGTAAAAATTATTTCCTGTAAAATTGTATCCAGATTTTAATATCCAAATATTTTTAAATTTGTTCCAAAGATTATACTCTTTTAATCCAACTACAAAATTACTAATGTCTTCTCTAATATTAAAATTTGATATTTGTGCCCTATTTATATAACTCAAGGCATCTGAATCTAAGATAGTAACAGAATTATTTGGACAAGGTAACGACATAGAGATTTCATAATTACAAGAATCGCAGTTTATATTGTTTAATATATTATTTTTTAAAATATTCGCTCCGCTTTCTGAATCGCAAGTATTTTTATCTAAATTAACATATCCACTAGTTATTCCAGTAACGTTTCCAGTAAAATAACAATTACTGTCATAAAGTTTTGGTTTAATATCAAGTGATGCTCCACTTTTTGGAATTATAAAATCAACTGGTAATACTCCAGGATTAGAAATTGTAAAATTTATTCCACTTCTAAAATCTATACTAGTGCCACTATAGTTATAGGTATAATTTGTATAACTATCTAATTTTCTTTTAATTGGTGTTTGATTGCTTAAATAACCTAAAGACGAAGAGTAAAATTTATTATTTAGATTTTGATCAAATCCAGAGTAATTTATAATTAAAGGTATCTCATTAGATGTACATTCAGAAAATATTTTTCCAGATGTTCTAATATTTATATCTACATAAAAACCAGTACTAATTCCAGTTGATTCTACATTTATATTGAAAAATCCACTTCCACTACTAATTGTTAATGGAAGATATCTATTTGGAGTCAAAGAAGGATTTGGATAACATTCGTCATCTTGATTAAAAGCATTCCAAGAAGCTAACCAAGGATATTTAACATCATCATTAGAATAATATAAATAATCAGAATCTATAGCGGAAGTATAATCTGTAATTACCCATTTATTTCCAGACCAAGCAATTTCTTGGGTTATAGGATTATTTTTCTTGTATTTTAATTTATTGTTGTAAGTTGTATATCCAGTATAAATTCCATTAATTGAAGTTGGATTAGCGGAAGCTATTGTTACTTTACTTGTTGAATTTTCTGTTCCAGTAAAAGGAACTTTTATTCCATTTATTATCACTCCATAGCTTATGCCAGTATAAGAAGTTGTTAATGGCTGTGCGTAGTATCCAAATTGATTATATAAATTATTATAATATGTATTTAAAGGCTGACCACTATATAATAACCCTGTTAAAGTATTAAAACCAGAATAAACTGGATCTAAACAAGAACCTGTATAAGTTTGAACTATTTGTTTTGAAGGTCTATTAAGGTTCATAATTAACTTTGACTAGTTTTACTTAATAAGCCTCCTGGACGTTTTTGTTCAATAATTGTAGATATAACATTCTGCTTAATCAATTGAGTAAATTCTTTCATATTCTTTTCTTTGGCCGCTTTATTAGAGTTTTTATTTTCGTCATTTTGGTCTGATGGATTAGAATTATCTTGAGAGTTTTCTGTTGTTTTTCCATCAGCTTCCATACTTATTTGAATTGTTATATTATTAGTATCACCAGCAGAAGATACTTGTTTATCTTTTTGATTTTTTAGTGTTTCATTTAAATCTGCAATTGCAGTTGTTAATATATCTACATTTAAACTAGATTCTGTTCCTCCACCTAATATTGAATTTCCAACTTGTCCACCATCAGCAAAACCTCTAACTTGACCATTATTTAATTTTTCAAAAAATCCTGTGCCATATTTCTTTACTGCGTTTTTATTAACAACAAATTCTCCACCCATTAATAATGCTGGAACATCATCCTCGGCCATTCCTCCATTTGCAAAGCGCCATCTATTACTCGTTGTTAGTCCAGAACTTGTTTTGCCAGAAGACGTTGCATAAGATGTTCCACTTCCCTTTAGCATATTTTGTAAGAATGGTGAACCAATTGCGCCAGCTCCAAGCATTCCTAGCATTGGTAAATTTTTAGAAGAGAATAAACTACTAAATCCCCCAGATTGTTGAGCTCCACCATAAAGACTAGTTATTGCTCCATAATTGCTTCCTAAAGCGCTAGATGTTCCTCCCATGCCTCCTGGCATAGCAAATGCACTAGCTTTTGGTCCAAGAAGTCCACCGCCCATTCCACCACCAAATCCCATCATTGCTCCACCAGCTATTCCCATAATAGCACTCATCCATGCACTTTGTAGCATTTGTTTTTGTTGTCTATTATAAGCATCTAATTCTTTTGCATAAGCTTGTTGTGCTGATACCATTGTTGCTGTATTTTGATTATAACTATCTAATAAATAGCCAACATAATCTTTATAATCAACTTCTTTTTGCATTCTTTCTTGATTTTTAATGCTATCCGCATCTGATAAAGCGTAATTACTTAAATTTGGATCAACATTATTTTCGCCCTTTAATTGATTGATATAAGCATCTAAAGCATTTAATCCAGCTTGCATATCTTTAGTATCTAATCCAGATGTATTTTCTGCTCCAGTTACAGAAAATTCATTATTAAAGTTTTTAGAGAATCCACCGCCATCTGCCATACCTCTTGTTGCTCCAGCATTTAAAGAATGTAAAAATCCAGGGCCATAAGCTTGTTGAAGTGATTTGACTGCTCTTTGATTTAAAACAAATTCTCCTTTAGAAAGTACTGCTGGCACATCATCAACTAATCCAGAACCGCTATTTACATATCCTCCACCTGCATAGCCTTTTACTGCTCCACCTTTTGAAAATCCAAGTAATGCTCCTAAACCACCTCCTCCACCACCCATACCTCCAAGAGCGCCTTGAAATTGACTAAAGATTGCTCCCATGAATAATTTAGTTGATATTTGAGTGGAGATTTGTTGAATCTGCTGTAAGACTTGAATTGCAAAATTCTTAAATGCATCACCAGCACTTACAGTACCAGAAGCAAAACTTTGGAAAGCGTTAGAGAATGACTCTTGAATATTATTTGCAACATCTACCGCTGAAGTATTTAAATCTTGGAAAAATTGAGTTCCATTATAACTCATTGCATTAACAAAATTAGTTGCTATGCCGATTGCAGGATTGTATCCTTGTGTACGAGCAAGATTTTGTTGTCTTTGTAATTCTTTATTTGCATATTCTACAGAAGTTAGATATCCATTAGCAAGATCAACAAGATCATTCATATGAGCAATTTCATCTGTTCTGAATTTCTCTCTTCTTTCTGCTAATTCATTATCTCTTGAATGTAAATCATTTAATTTTTGTTGTTTCTGTAATGTAGTTAAAGTTTTATCATCTAAAATTGCAGCATCTCTCGCAGCATTTTGTAAAGCAGTATCTAGATTATTAGCTTGCATTGCTGCATTTCTAAAATGCTCTTCAGCTTGTGCGGCTAATTGTGGTAAATTTTTATCAGAATTAAGATTGTCTTGAATATTTTTTATATTATCTAAGAAACCCAAAGAAGGTTTTAATGATCCAGGATTAGTTGGTTTATAATCTCCCTCCAACTGCTCTCTTACCATCGCCGCAATGTCCGCTAGAGCATTTAAATCATTATTTTTTGCAACATATGGACTATTACTAATTACTGCTCCAGTTTGAGTTGTTGGTTGTCCAGTAGTGGTAGAAGGTTTTTCTGGTATGGCAATTCCATTTACAGCATCAGCTAATTCTTTTATATTATTAATCTTAACGCCTTGATCACTTAATTGTTTATATATACTAGATACAGTTGTATCAATATTAGGGATATTTATTGCTTGAGCATTAATTGCTTCATCTTGTTTAGCATAATTTTGTATTTGAGTTTTTGCTATTTTAGATATTTTTTCTGGATTCATGTTCTGGCCAATTGATGATAAATACTTTTTAAGATCTGCTTCTAACCCTGCTTGTGCAATATCTGTTAATTCTTTAGGAAGATTTGTTTCACCAATCCCAAGTTGTTTTAATTGATCTAATATTCCTAAAGCTCCTCTGCCTCTAACTCCAATATCAGTAGAGCCCAAATTCATTCTCGCATAATTAAATTCTTGCGTTTTATTTTGAAATGCATTTTGTTGATAAGTTTGTATTCCTCCAGCAAAAGAAATTGCTTGTTTAACTCGCAATAATTTTTCTCGTGCAGCATATTCTTGATCAGATAATCTTTTACTATTTGCAGTTGTTGAATCTAAAGCTTTTAATTTATTAGATGCGTCATTTGTATTTCTAGATAAGTCAATTAATTGATTTCCAACAGATTTAGCTTGATCTGCAAGATCTTTATTTGCATTATAATTTTCAAAATAACCTTGAGCTAATTCTTTAGCTTGTCTAGATAATTCATCAAAATTTGTTATTCCTTTCAATTTATTAATATTTGTTTCTAATTCATTTATAAAATTACTTATTTCTGGATTTGGTCCTGTATTTGTTCTAAAATTAGCTATTTCTGGTCCTGCTAAATTATTTAAATTTCCAGTTATTTTTTCGGTAATTTGTAATTTTGATCTTTCATATTCAGCATTTTTAATAGCATCATCATATTGTTTTGATACATTTAATTGAGTAAATTCTCCAAATAAATCTTTTATAGATTCTAAAAAAGTTCCACGGCGACTTTGAATTTGTGCAGTAATATTTGCTATGTTAGTTTCACCTTCAGAAAATATTCTATTTGTTTCAAGTATATTATTTTCTAAATTATTTAAGAATTTTTTAGCTAAATCTTTTACTATAGCAATATTTATTTTTTGTTCATTTCCTAGTGTCTCTTGAACTTTTGATGTATCAACTAAACTTTCTATATCAAGTGCATCAAATACTTCTTTTACATTTTTAACTTTATCTTTTAATCCAATGATTAAATCATCTCTAATTTTTTTAACTAATTGTTTTTCGTTTAAATTTCTATTTCCATAACTATTTGTCTCTTGTTTTACATATTCAGAGATTGTCTGACCATTTGGTAATTTTAAAGTTGGTAAATTTTTAATTTGATTTTGATATTTTTCTTGTATTTCTTTTGAAATTGGTAATGGACGATTTATTTCTTCTTGATATCCTCCTTGTGGATAAGGAGTAAATGGATTTGAAGCATCAATAGTTGTTGCAGCATAGCGATATGCTTTTCTAAGAAATCCAGGTTTTCCAGCTTCTTCTTTTTGTAATATAGATGCATTTAGTTCATCATATTGCTTTTGCGATGCTTCTGTTGTAATAACTCCAGTTTGTATTTCTTGGACTCTTAACATATTGCCTTCGCTTAAGGCTTTTAATATTGCATCTCTTGTATCTTTTGGTAAATTAGATAATGTAGCTATTTGAGCAGATTGTAATTTTTGTATTTCTTGACTAGATACTCTTATATTACCAGTATATGCTTCATTTAATTTTTCTGATATTCCATTAAATCTACTAAATGTATCATTTAAAGAATTTAATTTTTCTTGAGAAAGTTGTATTTGTTTTTCTAATTTTTTAAATGGTTCTTCATCTAATTGTTTTTGAACATCTATAAAAGCCATTGTTGCGCCAAAAAGTCCGCCAATAATTGCTCCAGGAGCTCCTCCAAGAGCAGCTCCAGTTGTGCCATAACTTGCAACATTTCCAATACCAGTAGTTATTCCTCTTCCAATTATATTTTCTTCTGGTAAGTAAGAATTTATTCCTCCTGCGATAGTAGGGGCTAAAATTGAAGCAGCCAATGCTCCATTACCTGTTCTTCTATTTGCATAATTTGGAATAAATCCTTTAGCTGCTCCAGATTTTCTGGCAGAAAATACATCTTTAAATCTAGCAATACCTTGACTTAAACCATTTGGCTCATCTTTTGTATTGTATACTCCAAGACCCATAGGATTTTGTGAATTAGATAATCTTGAATCTTGTCCTACTCTAACAGAAGATGGAGATACTCCAGAAGAAATTTCTCTCATCATAGAAGCTGTTAATGAAGAATAATTAGGAATAAAACCAAAAGATTTATTTATATTATTACTTTTAACAAATTGTTTAACTGAAGCTTGACGATTAGCTAAATCCTTTTCATTTCCACTAAATATTTCTTTTCCTAAAACTCCAGATGCAGATATAATTTTTTCTGCCATGCTTTTTCTATTTCCAGCACTACTATCATTAATTTTAAAATCTGCAAGTGGAGTATTATATCCAAACAATTTTTTAAGTTCTGGATTAGAAGATAAAACATCAAAATTTACTCCCTCTACAGCAGCACTTTCTGCTCCAAGTGCAAGCCCCATTCCAACTTCAAATGCTGCTCCAGCTGCTGCTCCTAAAGCTCCAGCTGCTCCAGGAGTTCTTTTGATTGCAGATATTACAGTAGGACCAGCAGGAACAGAAGCTGGTGGTTTAATTGAAGAAGCATATTTTATTGTACCAGTTGCGACACCTTTTTCAATTTCTTGATAAACATCTCTAATTCCTGTATCAGATCTTGAACCATAAGTGCGTACTGGCCATTTTACAGTAAGTCCATTATCAAAAGTATATGATCCAACTGGAGAAGTCATTCCTCCATGAGGAACTAACATGGTAGCAATACCATTTGCATCTAATATAGATGTTGTTTTAACTTTTGCTGCTAATGCTTTTTCAATTTCAGATTTACTCGCGGTTAATCCTGTATTTCCTATTTCAAATTTTTTACTATCTCCTATTTGTTTAAATCTACCTTCATTTTGTCTGATTATAGCGTTCGAAGCTGTAGCAAAATTTGGTATATATCCCATTGCAGCATATGGATTAAATCCTAATTTACTTTGAAATGCTTCGGCATAATTTTTTCCTGCACTACTTCCTTGAGGAGGCATAATAGCTGGTTGACTCATTCCTGGAAATTGTTTTACTTGTTCTGCTTTATTGTAAACTACTTGTCCTGCCCCAGGAATATTCATTCTTGAAATTGTGCCTGGTTTATATCCTCCAAGATATGCTCCATAAACTTCAGTTTGTTCTGCTGAAGAAAAATTAGGAATAAATCCACCACTTTTTGCTGAAATTTTTCCTCCAACAGAAGTTACTCCTCTTCCCATTAAACCTGCTGTTAAACTTGCTGAAACTACTGCGGCTTGTTCTCTAGCTATAGTTTGAGCTTTTATAACAGAAAGAATTTGGTTTTCTACTTCTAGCAATCCTATTTGTTTATTTAAAATTCCTTGAATTAAATTTGGATTTTGAGCAAGAATTGAATTGATTCTCTCTTGGATTTGAGCCTGTTCTAGAGATCCTTTGTTGATATCTAATATTTGGCCAACTGCTTGACCACTGAATTTTGCAAGATTAATGAATAGTTTACCTATAACTGCGCCAATTAATGCTAATCCTGGTCCACTGATATAATTTCCTAAACCTTCTAACAATCCTTTTGCTAATTTTTCTCCAGGACCTTTTGCGTCTGCTAAATTAAATGATTCAAGTGCAGAATTTATATTTCCTAAAACTCCTTCTATTGCTGGAGTAAGAGTCAATCCGCCAACATCTGCTGCAAGTTTTGTAAAATTTGTTGCTGTTTTATTTATTAATGCTGATAACGTTTGATTTAATTGTTCGTTTCTTTTTACCGCTGCATCTGTTGCATTTGCACTTGTATTTAATGCGCTGTTATAAATAGAATATTGTTTTCCTAAATCTCCTAATGCAGCTTTTAAAATATTAATTTGGAATACACCACCAACTAATTCAGCGACGTTAGCTCTTTGAGAATCTGATAATCCATCAAATTTTTGAGATAATTGAGTTAATGTATCTATTGCTGGCTTAAAACTGCCATCAAGATTTCTAGCTTGAATTCCTAATTGCTCTAATTGATCTAAAACTTCAGTTCTTTCAAGACGAGTAAAAATAGTTTTTAAAGAGTTTCCAATAACCGCACCACCTCTAGCAGTAGTTTGTTGAACGCTAGTAACTAATGCTACTAATTGATCTAAATTAACTCCAACACTATCAGCAGATGAACCTACTCGACTAATTGCGTCAGCAAGATCTGCGCTACTTACCGCAAAAGCAGCGTCGACTGTTGCTAATTTATTGACGATTTGAGTTGAATCTAAAGCTACTTTATTAAAACTATTAATTGTTGCAGTTAAAGCTTGAGTACTAGATACAACATCTAATCCACTTAATCTAGTTAAAATTAATGCATCTCTTGTTCTTTTTAAAGTTTCTTCTACACCAAGACCTTGTCTAGAAAATTCAACTGCTGCTTGAGATACAGTTTCAAAACTTTGTCCTGTTTGACCAGCTACTTTAAATAATTGATCGCCAAAATTAGAAAGATTTTTTGCACTTAAACCTAATATACTATTAATATCTGTTAGATTTTTTTGAACATTAATTGTGGTTTTAATTAAATTTTCAAAACCTTTTTGAATAGCGAAAATTGCACCAGCAGAAGCTCCGAATGCAAGAACGCGAGCGTTAGATGCATCTAATGATTTTCTAAATTCATCTACTGCGCCAGTAATTCTACCAAGAGGTTGGGAAAATGCTTTTTCGTTTAATCCCTTTAATTGATAATTTTTACTAAGAGCCGCCGAGATATCATTCTCTAGCGGCCTTGTATCTGCACCTACTGGGACTCTTCCGACTACATTAGCCATTCCTTATACCTCTTTCCTGTGATAAATTACACTAAATATTAAGCATTATGTAATTTTATGAGGTCTTGGAATGACAACGATCCACCTTTCTTTTTAGCTTCTTCAGTTAAGCTAATATTATCTGTATTTTTCATGCCCATTTTCTTAAGGTCTTCCTTTGATGCTCCTACCAAAGAGCTTCCTAGCGTTTCTTCTGAATTTTTACTTTTCGTATTACGAGCAACTTCCGCTGCATTTTTTGATCCTTCATACCAATCCACTAATGCTTCTGGATCATTAAGTACATTATCTGGCGCTTTTGTTGTGCTGTTAGTTAATATACCTTTAAAATATTTAGCATAAGAAAATAGCTCGCTTTGTATAAATGTAAGATCAATAATAGGTTTGCCAAAAAATGTATATGGATTATCATCACATAAATAAAATGAATTTAAGAAAAAACCAGACAAAGCTACTTTCTTAAGATTTTTTTCATTCAATCCAGATAAACCAATATTATATTTAGTATATAAAGCGTATAGCTCTTCATATTCAAGATCTTCAAATTCTTGACTTGTTAATAGTTTATTCTTTAGAGATTCATCTTTATAAAGAGATACATAAACATAATATTCACTTATTTTTTTCCCACTATAAGACTCTAAAGTAGTACCCAAAAGTTCTTGTCTTTCTTTTAAAAGTATATCTAATTTATCCTCATTTTCTTTAATTTGAGAATTCATATTTTCTATATCTCTAGAAACAATTAATTTTGATTTTGTGTATTTTAAATTCTTTATGAAGCTTTTGAATTTATCTATTTGATCTTCTTTATCTTTAGACCAAGAATCCTTATCAATTAAATTTTGAAGTTGCGTTTTTTCATCCAAAAGGCCTAATCTTTTGGCTTTATTTTCGATTTCTATTTTTCTTTTATTAACTACGTTTAGATCTTTTAAACAAAAATGTTTTATGTAGAATGAGTCTTTACTATCATTGTAAAATGAATAGCCATTCAGTATATCATGATAAAGTAATTTATATTCCTCTTGGTTCAAGATTATACATTTTCAAATGTTACTAATTTTTCAAATTCTTCTTGAGTACTAGCTCTTCCCATGTACCAAAAGCTAACATAAAAAGCGAACTTTTTAACTACAGTTTTTAACCATTCATCTTGACTGTCCTCTATACCATCATAAAGAGCAAGCTTTTCATCAAATAAACCTTCTCCAAATAATTGAGACTCTTTTCCTTCTTTATCAATCATAAAAGATAAATGCAAAATCCACCATAAGATAGTTTTATTTCTAGCTCTATTTTCCGCAGTTTGATCAAATAAACTAGCTTGAGCAATTTCAAAATCTTGAATCTCTGTTCTAAGATTAATAATCTCAGAGCTCAATTTGTCAAAATACTCTTGAGCTTCTTTGCTTCTATCATTTTTATCTACTATTGATAATTTTTGAAATTCATTTTGTTTTTCAAATAATTTAACATAAAGTTCTGCGTATTTACCTTTATCTTGATCACTTAATGCTCCGCCATCATTAGAATATCTTTTAGACAATAAAGATCTAGTTAATAAGCCAGCTTTAATTCCTTCTGATAATCTTACAGCATAAAATAGTTCTGCTTCTTCGAATAATGCTCTAGTTGGTTTTTTGATAAAAAATTTGCGTGGAACAGCTTCTGTTACTTTGGAAGTAATAGAAATTTCCTTGCCATCTTCAATTTTTGTTTCTGTTTTATCTACTTCTTCTTGTTTACCGACTGTAAATTCATATATTTTTTTGTTCATAATTTATTATCCTACTTTCAAAGATTCAATAAAACCTTTTGTTTTTTTGTAGTTGGCATTTCCGCCAATTAGTTTTATAAAAACATTTTGCTTTTCTTCATTCCAAGAGCTATATTGATTTAAAAAATTCTTATTTTTAAATGTATTCAAAGAAGGATTTTTAATTCCTAATTTGTTTAATTCTCTTTGTATTGCTTGCATCTCCAAGTTAGCTTGGATAATAGCATCAATAGGAAAGCTTATATATTTATTTTTCATTTTCATCCTTAAATTCCATTTTAATAAAGTCAAAATTTTTCTCTATGTCTCTTATGGTTTCGTTGCCTATATCAAGTATTTTCTTTCTTAAGTAATTATATTTATTATCATCAAAATAGTCAATATTTTTTAATGTATTTTGATCTACTTTACTTGATATTTTATCAATCATAGCATTGTGATCTTCTTGAATATCTTCTATTAAATTAAGATATCTTTTATATAAATTAACTAAACTTTTATGTATCTGAAAAGATACGTAATCTTTTACTTTATTATCGTTTTGCATAACTTATACCTTTTAACCGACCTTTTACCTACATATCTTTACACTAAAAACCCCGCCGAAGCGGGGCTTTTAATATTAACAATTAATTAATAATTATATTATGATGGTCCTGGAACATCAATAAATAATCCTTTAGTAGTTTCACTTGGACCACCTAACCAAGCTGCATATTGCAAGGATATTGATTTATTTGCGCCAATTGAACTTGTGAATGATTGAGATGTTAATTTGGCTCCTTTTAGAGTATATTTTAATGCTCTAGCTTGAGCTCCACCTTCGCAAGTTTTTGGAGATAACATGTTTATTACTAGATCTGCGTCTGCACAATCTGAAGCAATTACTGTTGCAAGATTTTCTGCTTCCATTTCTCCGAGAACTGCATTAATTGTTGCATTAACTGTTACTGGGAATGTGATTTCTCTTGAGAAAGCAAATCTATTTCCTAATTTTTGAATTGGATCTCTTCCAAGATCAAAACTAATTGTAAAATCTTGAATTTTTAGATCTTCTTCTACTACGCCTTTGGCTCCAGAGAATGTTACTGTAATATCGCCTGGTCTTAAGGCTGTATATCCAGCTCCAGTTGTTAAACCAGAAATAGCAAAAATTCCAGTAGCATTATTTCCATCTGCAGGATTAATTGCTGGTACGGTTCCAGTGGTTGCATCGTAGAATCTCATATTCAAGCCTTCAGCTGAAACTGAAACGGTTGGGAAACCTCCTACTGCAGCATTAATACTATAAGAAGTTAATCCTGCATTTCCAATTCCAATAACTTTTCCATTTCCAGTTACATCGGTTTCATTTAAATTAGCATCTGTTCCTTCTGGAGCAACTACGATATAATAATTTTTTGTGTCTTGTGCACTTGCCCCACCACTTAAAATATTTCTAAGAGCGGGAACATTAGTTTGTCCAGTAGAAACGGCAAGACCCAAAGTTTGCTCGTTTTCTCCAGAATTTGCATAATAAGAAAAATCTAAACTAACCGTTGGAGCTTCAAGAATAACTTGGTCAATTGCACCGATTTGGCCAAATTGATTTACGTTTTGTCTAGCGATATTAAAACTATAGTTTGCGCTTTGTACGCGATTTAGTTGTTTTGATAGTGAATAAGCATTAGAAACGCTACTTCCACCTCCACTTGGTCCTACAAAAATTGCTTCTGATTGATAAATTACTCTTTTTCTTGGCATATAAAAATTCTCCTTAAGTTATACTGTTTATTACATTGTTTTTAAAGCAAAGAGAAATAATTATGCATGTGGATATCTGAAATCTGATAGTTCAAAGTCCACAAAAGCACTAAATATCTCTGGATTAACGTTATTTTGATATTCATACCTATAGGGTATAATTTTGCTAACGTTGACAGTTTTAACATAGATTAAATTTGGATTAACTATACCAGAAACAAGATTAATATAATTAAAATTATTATTCTTGGTTATACCATAATTATCAAAAGGCATATTGCTTTGTGATATTAAAGGCATATTTTTTCTGGCTGTATCTCTTAAAATGGAGCAAACTGCGTCCAAAGAGAACAAATTATCTGCCATTACTATTGCTCTTACTTGTAATAAAGTCTCATCTTGACCACCTAAAGCGAATGGTTTATTTTGACCACCATTGTTTTTTAAAAATATAGCTGGGTAAGTTAATGCGGAAGTAGAGATTCCAGTTGGATTTTGTGTTACTTTAGGGTTAATTTCAAATTTTGTTTCAAATATTAATTGTTCTTCTGCTAAACTAGTTAAATATATATTAAAATCTTTCACAGCATAATTACCACTTATTCCACTACCAGCTGGATCAGAAGAAAAGAAAGCGTATCCTACATTTGGGTTAATACCAGAAAATCCACTAGTTCCTGGAGTTATATATGTGCCATTCAAATATATACCAGACATTAAATTAGCACCATTAATAGATGCATCTGCTACAACTTGTTTAAATGGTAAACCATAAGTATAAAATCCATTAACTAAACTATCAACTGGATAAAAATTGCCAGAATAATTAGTATAAGCTTCACCTTTAGATAATATTTGATTATCTAGCCAAAGAAGCATATTCGACATTACTATATTATCAACTTGTGGTTTCATTTTTTAATTTTTGAATAGAATTTATTCATTATCTCATTCATATATGATACAGGTCTAAAGTTGCCTTGTCTAAAGGATTTTCTTCCTTGTAAACCTTTTCCTGATCTACTATTTTTAAACATTCTGCCATAAATATATGCTCCAAATCCAGATATGCCATTTTCTATTCCTCTAATCCAACTATTTCCTTGCTCAAATGGCAAAGATCCAACAGATTCAATTTCTTCAATTGAAGGCGCAATAACATCAAATTCAAAAGATAAATTAGAATCATTATCAGAAACTTTTCCTTTAGGATTTAAAGTTACAGTTTTTAATTTATCTCTTACTGGTTCTGTTGGATTAGATCCTTCTTGAAATCCTATGTAAGTTGTTAAATTTCCAATTCCATTTAAAGTTTGAGAAATATTTTCTGAATCAGCACCAGCTTCTAATTCTTTAGTAACAGGATGATCATTATAATCTTCTAAAAGTTCTTGTTTTATTTTACTCATTTCATTTTGAGCTTGTTGAAAGGCCTGATCTTTTATTGAGGAAAGATCAAAAGTTTTTAAAGACTTTATTAAAATTGATCTATTTATTGCCACAGGCATTATGTTATCTCCTTGATAATAAATTCATAATATTGTTTTGTAAAATAATATTTTACTGTTCCACTAGATATAACATTAAAAGATTTTCCGTCAA
>Ga0114979_10000135_pt1 | contig 46014 bp, 46 predicted proteins | sample S_140625_EF_Meta_FD_87315 | JGI IMG/M metagenome (GOLD analysis project Ga0114979, IMG submission 87315) | Freshwater microbial communities from Lake Simoncouche, Canada to study carbon cycling - S_140625_EF_MetaG | ecosystem: Environmental > Aquatic > Freshwater > Lake | place: Lake...
AAATAAGCAAATCCTAAATTTGGTGTTTTTGGAGAAAAATGCGGCATATTGGCTCATTTATCCCCTATTATTGACCATTTTATGGCCTTTTTCGGTGATTTTCGTAAGTTTTGTGACAGGGCAGTTTGCCTTTTTTAAGGGTTATTTGGGCAGAATTTGGAGCAGATTGAGCGGCGGGCCTTCGAACATTGGCGGCGTATCTTTGGGATCTGGTCATTCAGCATCCACTAGTCCTATTCACGTAGCGATTTTTGCCTCAGGAGCAGGATCCAACGCCAAAAAGATCATCGAATACTTTGAAAATAAGCCTACCCGCATCAAAATCTCCTTGATTGTATGCAATGTGCCGGGTGCAGGCGTCTTGGATATCGCAAAATCAAAGGGGATTCCAACCCTAATGATCAATAAAGCAGAATTTGCATCCACCGGCTATGTAGAAAGCCTGCATAACGCAGACATTCATTTTATTGTATTGGCTGGCTTTTTATGGAAAGTACCCGAAGTATTAGTGAACGCGTATCAGCCAGGAATGAAAATAGATTCAAGTGTGGTAAATGGAAAAATCAATACTGCAAGAGGCATTATTAATATTCATCCTGCATTGTTGCCTAATTATGGTGGTAAGGGTATGTATGGATCACATGTGCACGAAGCAGTGGTTGCAGCAGGCGAAAAAGAAACAGGCATCACCATTCATTGGGTAGATGCACATTATGACGAAGGCGATATTGTTTTTCAAGCAAGATGTGCTGTTGATCCTAGCGATAATCCAACAACAGTTGCAGATAAAATTCATGTATTAGAACATCAACATTTTGCACGAACGATAGAGCAAATTTTATTGAAGAACTTGGTACAATAAAAAAGACCCCGAATTTTCGAGACCTTTTTTTAAATGTTTTTTGTGGTAACTATTTTTTTAAAAAAGAGGCAAATTCAGAGAAGCTCATTTTATCAATTACATCTTTGTACTTAAGCCTTGTTTCGGCAATTGATTGATTGTAATAAGTTTCATCATAAGTTGATAAATAACAAGCAACCTCAGCGCCATTCATATTATATAGCTTCTCAGATAATTGAGTTTTTATACCTCTAAAAACTTTAACAGTATCAAAAGTTTTATTTACCTGTTTCATATTCAATTATATCTTTTAACGATTAGCTTATCCAGGCATACGAGAAATGTATTTCTCTATTTCTTTGATTTGATCCAACACTTGTTTGGTAGAAGGCTTACAAGCTTTTGCTTTGCGGAAGAAATCTTTAGCAGCGCGGAACTCACGCTTATTCATAAAAATTTGACACATACTTAAATAAGCAACTGCTTCGGATTCTTTATCTGGAATGCCTGCACGAATAGCGGCACGGATATAGGCTTCACCTTGCTTGGTATCCCCTTTTTGCATAGACATCATCCCTAATTGTAATTTATTTGCACCCTCCGCTTCAGGCATCGCCGAACCAAGGTCGTTACTCATTTTAAGATGTTTCTCGGCCGTGTCAAAATCTTGTTTTGCCATGGCGATATTACCCTTAATAGTATAGTAAGTGCTTCTAACAGGTGTGTACAATAAATTAGGGAACCAAATTGTCGCTAAAATGCGCTCTACTTCTTCGATATTACCTGCTTCCATCGGCGCTTGCACCAAACGCAAAGGACCAATAAAAATATGACTCAATAGGCCAATCACACCAAGAAAATACAATGGGAAAACAGGCCAAAAATTAGCCAGATCGGTTATTTGAAGGATAGCAGCGCCAAAAATGGCAATTAAGCTCAACCAAAAACGAAACTTGATAATGATATTGTAAAAGCCCATAATGATGTCGATTTGAGCTGTGAAGATACCAAATTATAGCATAATAATGAGCCAGTATTGAACTACATTCTAAACAAATGTGGAGGGATTTGAGGGAATTAGAAAGTATGGTTAGTATCTTTGAGAAATTCCTTAACATCAAAAAAGCAGGCCTTTAATGTCTGCTTTTTTACTTCGTTTGTTATTCCAGAGAATAACACTGCAGCGAGAGCGGGACCTCAGGGTTATGAATCCTGATAATGTTAGCTATCCTCAATAACATTTTCCTTATAACTTATTATAGATTCTTAGCTCCAAAACAGCTGTTATATCAGCAGCAAATTCCTCCAAACTGGCTCCTATTGAGGCTACGAAAAGAGAATCAAGGCTACTTTTAATGAGGTAATCTTTCTCATTTTCCTCCGAAACCCTAGCTACACTTGAGATTATTTGACCAGTAAAAACTTCAAACCTGATTTTAAAATCCAAATCATATATAAACTAAAAAAATATAAGTATATTTAAAAAAAGAGAACCACTAACTAACAATTAGTACACTTTCTTTTGGCCTTATACACTATAAGAAATGCATAGTTTTTTGGGACGAGATAATTAATTAATAACTGTTTAAATGAGAATTGCAATTACCGGTGGAGCAGGTTTTGTTGGAAGTAATTTGGGGATTTACCTTAAAAAGGCACATCCAAATTATTCGATTTGTGCTTTTGACAATCTGCGCCGACGAGGTTCTGAATTGAATCTTTCCCGTTTAAAAGAGCATGAAATTGCTTTCATCCATGGGGATATCCGTAATGCAGAAGACCTTAAGCAAATCGGAAACTGTGATTTATTTATTGATGCTAGCGCCGACCCTAGCGTCCTGAGCGGAATTCAATCTCCTGTCTTACCACTAATTAATTCCAACCTCCTAGGCACGATAAATGCTTTGGAATATTGTATTGGAAAAAAATCAAAATTTCTTTTTCTCAGTACAAGTAGGATATATCCTGTAAAATCCATTGAATCTGCGAATTGGATAGAAGATGAAACGAGATTTTCATGGACTGACACCCAATCCATACCTGGAATATCATCTGAAGTCATTCAAGAAATTTTCCCAATTGATGGTTCAAGATCTTTTTATGGCGCAACCAAACTGGCATCAGAATTATTGATTGCCGAGTATGTTGAACATAAAGGCCTTGAAGCGGTAATTAATCGATGCGGTGTGATTAGTGGTCCTTGGCAAATGGGGAAAATTGACCAAGGTTTGCTAGTATTGTGGTTAGCACAACATTATTTCAAAGGTAGTTTGTCCTATATCGGATACAATGGTTCTGGTAAGCAAACAAGAGATGTCATTCACATACAAGACTTGGTTAAGTTGATTGATTTCCAAATTCAGAATTTTGACATTTTCAATAACCAAACATTAAATGTTGGCGGAGGTAGAAATACGAGTTTCTCTCTATTAGAATTAACCCAATTGTGCGAAAATATTACTGGCAACAAAATCAACATTCAAAAGATAACTGAAAATCGTGCAGCCGACCTTCGAATTTATATTGGCAATAATCAGCGCATTAATAAAATTTGTAATTGGCAACCCACAAAATCTGTCGAAGATATCGTCTCAGACACATTTGATTGGTTAAAGCAAAATGAACAGAAATTAAAATCCATTTTAACATAATATGAAAGTAGCTTTAATAACAGGATCCAATGGATTAATAGGAGGCGAGAGTGTGGAATTTTTCCATGATAAATTTGATAAAATTATTGGGATTGATAACAATTTGCGATCCTACTTTTTTGGAATCGATGGTTCAACCATTTGGAACAAAAATCGGTTAGAAGAAAAATTTGAAAATTTACAAACCGAGGAAATCGACATCAGAGATTACAGCGCTTTAGAAGCTGTTTTTTCAAAATATTCAACCGACATATCTCTCATCGTGCACACAGCGGCGCAGCCAAGTCATGATTGGGCAGCTAAAGAGCCATTGACCGACTTCGGTGTAAATGCTACCGGAACCCTTAATATGTTGGAATTAACCAGACTATATTGTCCTAAAGCCGTCTTTATCTTTACTTCAACAAATAAGGTATATGGAGATACTCCCAATTATTTGCCCTTGATTGAGAATGAAAAAAGATACGAAATTGATACCAATCATCCATTTTACAAAAATGGTATCGACGAAACTATGTCAATTGACAACTCAAAACATTCAGTATTTGGCGCATCCAAAGTAGCTGCAGATATTATGGTACAAGAGTACGGAAAGTACTTTGGTATCAATACGGGGGTGTTCCGCGGTGGCTGCCTGACAGGGCCCAACCATTCAGGAGCTCAGCTACATGGATTTTTGGCATATTTAATGAAATGTGCGATTACTCAATCACATTATACCATCTTTGGATACAATGGAAAACAAGTCCGTGACAACATGCAAAGTTACGATTTAGTAAATATGTTCTGGCATTATTACCAAAATCCTAAACATGGTGAAGTATACAATGCCGGTGGCGGAAGGGACTCAAGCTGTTCCATGTTAGAGGCAATAGCCTTTTGTGAGGAAATTTCAGGTAATAAGATGAATCTTTCATATCAGGAAACCAACAGAATTGGTGACCATATTTGGTATATTTCCGACGTAACTAAGTTTAAATCACATTATCCGTCATGGAATTGGACCTTTGACCTTAATCAAACCTTGTTTCAGATGCATGATTCAATGATTAAAAGAATATAAATCATGAAAATTCGCCCACTCATAATTTCTAAATTATTACTTTTAATTGAAGATTTATTTTTTTACCCTAAACTAAAAAAACATTTATCTAAACACATTGATGACAATTCTATTATTTTTGATGTAGGTGCAAACAAAGGTCAATCGATTCGATTCTTTCGTTCAATAAGCAAATATGCTAAAATATTTTCATTTGAACCAAACCCAATACTGTTTAAGTATTTACAGCAGCAATTTCATTCTGACAGTAGGATTGAATTAAACCAATCAGGCGTAAGTAATTTAAATGGAGAATTCGAATTTCAAATAAACCAATTGGACTTAACAAGCAGTTTTCAAAAACTCAATTTCAACTCCACTTATCTTAAAAAAAAATCTGCAATTCTAGGAGTAAAGGCAGAAGATATTATTTCAGAAATAATTATGGCGCCAGTGATCCAGCTGAACTACTTTATTAAAGAAAATAATATCAATGTTATTGATTTAATAAAAATAGATACGGAAGGACATGAATATGAATGTCTACAAGGACTATTCGCCCCGGTACTAAATGAGCAATTTGTCCATATCAAACGAATTCAAATTGAGAATCACCAGGATGACATGTATGAAAATCAAGTTCCATTTGAAAAAATGAATGAATTATTGAAAAGGAATAATTTTATTGAAGAACGTCGCATTAAACACCCCTTTGGTAAATTTTTTGAAATATTATATATAAACCAAGATGAAACTCAGTATAGTAATACCAGCGTATAATGAGTCAGAAAGCATTGCAGAAACTGTAAATACTTTTTATTCAGCATTGAATCAAGAGAGTATTGACCATGAAATTTTGGTTGTTAACGATAATTCAAAGGACAATATGTTAGCGGTATTAAAGACTTTATCCGAAAGCATACCCTCTTTAAAGTATACCTGTAACGAGGGGCCGAATGGTTTTGGTAATGCGGTACGATGGGGACTAGAAAGATTTACAGGTGATTGCGTAGCCATTGTGATGGCAGATTTGTCGGACAGTCCGCAAGATTTAGTCAAATTCTATAAAGAATTACAAAAAGGGTATGATTGTGTATTTGGCACCAGATGGAGCAAAGGCGGAAAAACATTCAACTATCCCAAACATAAACTAATACTTAATAGAATATTTAACAACATAGTTAGATTTCTCTTCCGAATTAAATATGACGACTGCACTAATGCATTCAAATTGTATAGAAAAGAGACAATTCTTGGCACAAAGCCCTATTTAAGTCCGCATTTCAATTTGACGTTAGAAATCCCATTAAAAGCTATAGTAAGGGGGTATTCATACTCAGTCATTCCAAATACTTGGCAAAATGGCAAATTTGGTAAGAGCAACCTCAAAATTAAAGAAATGGGGTCACGCTATGCTTTCATATTATTATATTGTTGGATTGAAAAATTCTTTGTTAAAAATGACTATTCCAAGGCTAGAAAATAATTCCTTAACGACTTAGAAAAAATCTAATCTTAGCAGATTTAAATCGACCATCAATACAAAATGAATCACCACTAACAAAACGGTTTAAATTAGGATAAATTGGCAAAGGTTTAAATTTATAGTCTCCTGGAATAGTGTATGTAAAATTTCCTATAGTTATTTTAAAATCAGAAAGCCTTATTGTAAAATCCAGCAATTTATTCATTACACTCTTATCAATATCTATAATTTCAAAGTATAATTTTAAACTATCTATATTTTGTATTTGACTACTTATTAACGGATTATTACTTGTATTAAGCTCTCTAAGAATATTATTTATTGAAAAACACTGCCCTTTTGTAACATCTTTAATGACATTACTATCTATAACAGAATTTACAATTTTGTCGGAAGAACGGGATTCAAATAAGGAGTACTTCGCCTTACCTATGGTGAATGAATCTATTAACGTAAATTGGTAAAGATTCGAAAAAAACCAACGGTTAAATAAATAAGGATGACGATTATCTAGTCCCCTTATCAACAAATTAGATTCAACACAAATAAAAGAAGTATTAGATTTTAAATAAAAAACATGATTAATACTATCTAATTTATCAGTATACGTACAAAAGTTTTGCGGAGAAGGTGGAATAAGAAATTGGTTGTCCGTATAAGCTGGCGTTAATTCATCTGCAATTAATAAGACTTTGCCATATTTATTTCTAATTTTTTTACTTAATATAAGGTCGTTATTCAATCCCGACTGTACAAAATTAGTCTTCAATCTTAATGGTGAATTATACTTTAAATATATAGGTAAAACCAAATTAGACAATTCACTGCCGGAAGAAAAATTAAAGGCCATACATAGTGAAATGCAAAAAAAAGTAATTTCACAGTACCTTTTCAATTGAATACCAACGGCTTTTAAGATTATCAAAATAAATGGGATAACGGCAACGAAAATAAGTGCATGGCCATTATCAAATCGAGTAAAACTAGAACGAAAGATTATCCCAACTAATACCAATACTAAAAATCTATTAACTATGTTAAATTTAAACCTATTAAATGACGAAAATAATAGAACAAATACAAAAGTTAAACCAAATAAAATAAAATCTAAATTCTGCTTACCTGTGCAATTGTTAACAACCATAACCTCTGCGTAACCTCTAATAACCTCTATACTATTTAGGAAATAGTTATAAAAACTTAAATTACTTATACTGATAATTAATAATGTAGAAAATATTCCAGTCCCAATTATTAACTTAAATTTTTCTATTGTTGGGCTTGAACCATTAAAAATCCAAAGTAACATAATGATTGATATTTCAACAGCTAATGTTAACTTGACAAAAATTCCCAAGAAAAATAGTAAACAAAATAAAAATTTATAAATAAACGTATTTGATTGATTAAGTTGAATTACAGAAAACAAAACGATTACTAATACAAGATACCCAACTTCTGTATTTGCTATAAAACTCCCATATACAAGGCATATAGAGGTTAAAAAAAAATAAAAGCCCTTATTTCCTGAAAATAATTCAAACCTCATTTTATTTAGACATAATAAAAAAAGTCCACTTTTCAATACACTAAAAAACAAATATAAAACAAGTTGAAAACTAGAAAGACAAATACCGGTTTCAAGGAAAGCTAATGGCCCCCAAGTATAAATGATATCCTTACCAAAAACCAATCCATTTAGCTGTGCATAGGACATATACCACTGCCAAGATGGATCCAATCCAACTTGAGGATGGATTTTCAAATTCTCTAATCGCCAAAAAATTAGGAGTCCAAAAAAAAATAGATTTAAAAATAAGCTTAGGTTTACTTTTATTTCTTTGTCTTGTATTTTTTTAAATAGCTTCATAGTATATAATTACTGTCTAATTGTCTCGTCCTGAAAAAACTTTACATTTGGTATTGTGCGGGTTTTACTTTACAGTTTTTAGAGTACTTATTTTAAATTGTTAATCAATCTAAAATAAGTTGTTTTTTATAAAGGCAAGTTTATTTCTATGTGCTGATTGTCAGTTGTCATACCAAAAGTCTACATTGGTATGACAACTGACAAAGCTATTGCTAATGCTTATTTAGAATTATATAATTATTAGATTGCTATTAAAATCTATTAAGGTAATTCTAAGGGATTCATGAATTAGCATTCTATTTACCAATATAATTCATAAGTGTTTTGAACCAAATTGAATAAGGCTGAAATGCAAAATATTTCTTTGTGTAATTTACTAAGTTTATTTAGACTAAGTAGCTATTTACACTTTAAATATTTTTATTATTTTACACAGCCAATAATCCCGATAATAATACTTTTAAAAAAAATCAATTATTTTCTATAATTTCCAATAAAGTGACAAAATTTACTGATAATGGCAATAATCTTATTAAATCCTCTATTCATCAATTCAATGACTAGCATTTTAGAAGTTTGATTTAAAACCTGATTTTTAGAAAGAAATTGAATGTGCTGAAAAATTAAATCATCTACTAGATTTATGGTATATTTACTTGATCGAATATACAACCATTGATCTTTAGTCATTTTCGGAAGAGATGAGTAAAGTATTTTTTTAATTGTACTAATTATAAATTGCTCAACTTTGAGATTTTTTTCAAGTGAACTACTTAACAATAATAAAGTAAATAACCAGTTGTAATGTTTTGAATCATCACTAAGTGAACTGTGAATTCCAGTCAAATACCTATAAACACTCATCGAACCATCTAACTTCCCGATTTTTCCATATTGAGCCAAATGGACATAAAGAAAATAATCTCCAATTGGTGAATATATAAACTCATCTGGAAATGTTTGTAATATATTTCGGAAAACTACAGAAGGTGTGTGAATATAATTATCATTAGTAGCTAGAGTTTCAATAATTTCAAAATTATCAGGAACATTGGTTATAAAATCAAACTTAAGACTGCCATCAGGCATTAGTATTTTCACAGGATGAAAGCACAATACATAGTCAGAATTAGCTTCCAAAAAATTTATCTGCTTTTGTAGTTTGCATGGGTCCTTCCAATAGTCATCGCCTTCGCAAAGTGCAATATACTTGCTTTTTGCTTGTTCACAAGCCCATAGAAAATTTTGCTGCATTCCTTTATTAACTAAATGCTTTGTATACTTTATCCAATTTGATTTTGAATGTTTCTTAGTAATCTCTTTTACTATACTATCGGTATCATCAGGCGAGCAATCATTAGCAACTATAAGTTCCACATCAAAATTACATTCTTGATTTAAAACACCTTCAATTGCTTGATTAATATACCTGTCATGGCCATAAGTAATCATTATAACAGAAACTAAAGGTGTTTTCATTTTATATTTATTGGCTCTATTTTTTTTATGTCCTTAGTCAAACCAATGTTGACAATTGTTTATAGATATCACACTGCGAAAATGCGATATTGTGTATTAAAAGAAATAAACCAGTACGATATGCTGCAATAAAAATTAAATCTTTCATTTTTATAATTTTATAACCAATAATTTAAATTAAGCCATTCATCACCAACATTATGTGCATTTAGGGAAGGTTGTATTGTCCCAATTTTTTTACTTTCGATTTCAATAATTCCAATAACATCTTCAATTGAAGAATAGTTAATGAAATTAGGAAATTCCAACCTCTGTATATTATTTTTATGTACTGATTTAAAGACAGTTTTTCTACCCATTAATCCTAATTCTTTTACAGTTGCTAAACCATTACCTGCTGTAAAATTTAAATTTAAAAAACATTTATCATAAAAATTATCTTTAAGATATTTTATATCATAATAATCTTTTAAATTTTCATGTGAAGTTGTAATTATTTCAAAATTAATATTTTTTTGTATTTCTTTTATAAAATTATTTTTCCAATTCCATCCGTTTTTAAATCCGCTATAATAATAAACTTTTTCACCCAAAACATTTGGAGTAAACATACTATAATCTTTAATCTCAGGAGTAATACTCTTCCTAACAACATTATTAGGTAAATCATAATTATTAGAACATATAAAAAAAGTATTTTCATAATTACTAATATTCGGATAATCATTTGGTGTACACGGTAAAAGTATTTTAATTCCTTGGTGTTCTTTAATTAAGTTACTACTTTCCGAAAGTCCGAAAAACAAAGCTGGTTTATTTATGTCATAATATTCTTTTAATTTATACCTTTTTAATAAACCGTCTTTGAAAAACCTTATTGAATTGGAGACATAAACTTGGTCAACTCTCATATTTTTTTACTTTTATATATTTCAAATTTAGATAAATCAGGATAAGGTAATTCCAAATCCTCATTATGTTTTTTTGTACCATCTAAGTTATAAAATTGGCTCATCATTAATAACCCTCTTGCAGCAAGTTCTGGCATCATATAAAAATTCCAACCTAACATATCAAAATAATCATCATGGTAAGAACATTCTCTTCTACCACTAAATCTAGCCCTTTTGAACCACAACATTGCATCATAGTCATCAGTTAAAATGGCACCACCTTTACTTAATTTCAATGTCTTATATGGTCCGGTAAATGATAAACACATATGTGTTCCTGATTGATACATATTAGCAGTAAAACTTAATGCCGAATCAATGACATTGGATGGTGATAATCTATAGAATCCTTTAATTGTTTTTCCTTCGACAGGAATAAAATTAACTTTAAGTCCAGCATGTATTATTTCACAAGGAACAGATGGATATGTTTTAGATGGACAATCTACACTTTCACTTGTTAATATTTTTTTTATATTTTTTTCATAATATAACGCTAAAAATAAAGCATTACTCATATTATCTAATGCAATTGCATGCGGGGATCCTGTGTAGTCACATAGTGACTTTTCAAAATCTTCAGTTATTTTATGTATTCCTTGTGACATATTAATTATTTCGTATTATTTTACATGGGTTACCATACGCAACAACATTATCTGGAATGTCTCTTGTTACATTTGATCCTGCACCAATTATTGTATTTTTACCAATTTGAACTGTGTTTAAAACATTAGTCCCCATACCAATTAATGTCCCTTCTCCGATGTTAACATTACCCGCAATATTACAACCAGGATTTATTGAAACAAACTTTTCAATATTACAATGATGTCCAATTGATACATTTCTGTTTATTGAAACAAAATCACCAATTTTAGTATGTGTAGCAATTGAAATATTTGCATCAATTAAGCATCCTATACCTATTGTAGATGTTTTAGAAATTACTAAATCATTAAATAAAATGCTCTGGAATTTTTCTATTTCGGGGTTTAATGTTTCCACAATTTTTATTTTATGTTTAGGGTCGTAAACTCCAAGTATATACTTTTTATATTGTTTAATGTCAATATCTTCACGAACATCTAAATTAAAATCGGGATGACTTAATTCTCTCAATATAGGTAATGATAAATTATTGTAGATTGATATATTACCGTAAATTCCATTGGAATTTAGGTTATCTAAAATCATACAAACAATCGCATCTCCCTTACCTAATATTACTATGTCTGTTTCCATATCCTTTTTGTTTTAATTCTTTTGAAGTATAATGAATCATATCTAATTCATTCATTATTCTATGTGTTCGTTTTAACAACTCCATGTTTGTTGTTTTTTCTTTGTCTCTATAATAAAGATTATCCTCAAGTCCAATCCTCACTCCGTCAAAATCTAAGAAACCGTATGTTATGCTTTTTAATTGTTGTGAACCTATGCCACCTAAACATACATATGAATTATTTGGTGTATTATTTTTAATTGATGAAAGTGTATTCAAATCACATTGTCCGTTGTAAAGGTTTCCTAATATAATGTTGATGTGATATGGTGGACTTAATTTATTTTTTGATATTAAATAATTTGTAAAATTTAACATACCACTATCAAAACATTCTATTTCGGGTTTCACACCATACTTATCCATTTCATTAATCAAGGATAAAATCATCTCAGGTTCGTTAATTGCTGTGCCGGTTGGAAAGTTTAATGATGACATTGTTAAAGAACCCATATCAGGATATAATTGCAATACCTCAGATCTTTTTTCTAATTCAGGAAAGTGTCTACCAGTTAATGAAACACAAATTAATAATTCAGGACAATGTTTTTTTATCCCTTCTATTATTTTTTGATAAGTCTCTTTTTTATATGTATTATTTAATGTTTCTTCATTTCTTGCATGTAAATGAACCATAGATATACCTAATTCATTTGCCTCATGAACCTCCTCAATTATTTCATTAGGTAACAATGGTGCATAAGAATTTTCACGGGTAGTTTGTGTGCCTGTCGGCGTAAAATTAATTATTTTCTTACTGAAAATATTTTTCATAAAATTAATGTAAATTAAATTAACGAATATTCCAAATATTTTATATTTAATTTTTTAACTCTGATAACCCTACTAATAGGTTGTGGTTCTTCTACTGCTCAATTAACTATTGCATCAACAGGTGTAAACTATTCTAGAAATATCAGCATTAAAGGTTCGAGTATTCGGTAAGAAATGAGCAAACCTCAAGCAAACCTCAAGCAGAAACAACAAAGGACCCACGATTTAACGTAAGTCCTTGATTTTCATTTAGCGAGACCGGGATGGCCAATGCTGCGCATTGTCATGCCCTGAATGGTTGCCTTTCCCAAATGTGGAGAGATTTGATGGAATTCTATAATCTGGTAAGTGTCATTGAGAAAATCCTTAACATCAAAAAAGCAGGCCTTTAATGCCTGCTTTTTTACTTCGTTTGTTATTCCAGAGAATAACACTGTAGCGAGAGCGGGACCTTAGGGTTATGAATCATGATAATGTTAGCTATCCTAAATAACATTGGTTCCTTTTAACTTATTATTAATTCTTAGCTCCAAAACAGCGTTTTCTCTAGCTAGTTCCTTGGTGGTTCTACCACCTTCCAGTTGTTTTAAAATGGAAACAATCTGGGTCACAGTAAATCGTGTTTTTTTCATATTTGCAGTTTAAATATAAGCTTTTCGCTCTAATTTTAAACTGTTCGATTTTTGGGGTACTTACACAAAAAATCAAATTAATGAATTAATATCGCAGTATTAAATTATACTAATTACTAATAACAATGAATAGACAAACCTATACAAAGTCAATTTTAAAACAATTTCTAAATTTGATTCAAAATAAGGGAATTATTGAAGAAACACCTCCAGATTTTTTTACGGATTGTTTTAGAGAAAAAACGGTCAAATTAAATGATGATTTTATAAAAAAACATTCGCTAGAAATTATAGATAACGGATATACAGTTATTAGGAATTCTACTGATGAAAACTTAATTAATAGTGCTGTAAATGAATTTAAATTATGGAAAAATAGAAATAATCCTCATTTTTTAAATGAATTTTATAAATTTAATAATAGATTAGATCGAATTATAAATTTACATTCCCGATTAAATATTTTTCAAGAACTTTTTACTTCTAATTCCTCTTTAAAAATTATGGATTATCTTTTTATGAAAGATACATGTCTTTATACATCCTTATTTTTCGAGGTTGGCTCAACCCAAGACACTCACCGAGATATACCTTTATTTTGGACCAATCCTGCTTATATGTATTTCGGCACATGGTTGGCTCTTGAGGATGTAGACTCTGAAAATGGTCCTTTAGTTGTCTATCCTGGAAGTCATAAGCTACCGTTATTTGATCGAAATTCTTTTTTAAAAAAAATCGGGAGAAATTCCAATGATGTAAAAGATATAGATGAAGAATTATGGAAAGAATACCAAGATTTTTGTTCACAAGAGAGTGCTCGGAAAGGCTTTGTATTACATGAAGTGCACGTAAAAAAAGGTGACACAATAATATGGCATCCATTGCTAGTCCATGGGGGTAAAGAAATAATCAATAAATCCAGAACAAGATTATCTTTTATTGCACATGTAACACCATATAATACACCAGTTTTTCATATGAATATTTTTTTTAATAAACAAAGTGTTGTTCCTAAAAATGCACCTTGGAAGTATCACATGTTAAATAATAGGTATATTATGAATAGTAGTTTAGTAATTAACCATGTTAGCGACTTTGATTATACTAAACTTATTTAAATTTGAGGATAATAGCAATACACCTCCCCCAATTTCACCGTATACCAGAAAATGATAAATGGTGGGGAAATAGTTTTACTCAATGGACAAATGTTACAAAATCTAAACCCTTATTCAATGGTCATTATCAACCACAATTTCCTGCTGATTTAGGATTTTATGATTTAAGATTAGAGGAATCAAGATTAGCCCAGGAAACATTAGCGAAAGAATATGGTATTTATGGTTTTTGTTACTACTATTACTGGTTTTATGGCAAGAAAATACTAAATGGGCCTTTTGACAAAAAAATCCTACAGAGGATTTACCTTTTATGCTCTGTTGAGCTAACGAAAATTGGACTCGAACATGGATGGTATGGATATGATGTTTTATTGAAACAGGAATATATTGATGAAGATGATATTCAGCACATATAGTTCATCGAAGTATTTATAAACTAGAATAATAATAATAATTCTCACACTACCTTCTTTACCTTTTCTAGATACCCCATACCGTACTTAATACAAGGTTCCAGATGATTGCCTTCTGCCCATTCATTCCATGCATTTATAAAAAAAAAGCCATTTAAATTATTATGTTCAGATTTAGCAAGTCCATTAATTATAAATTTGAGCCAAAGCTCAAAGTATTCGGGTTTGGAATTGTAGAATAAAAAAGTGTTGTATTTACTACGCCTTGGAGAGTTGTCCCAAGATGGGGTTATACAAGGATATCTTTTATAACTTGTTTTAAATTTATAGTTGTTTATTAAGTACAGAACATACTGATAATAATCTAACTTTTGAAAATGGTTCCAAATAAAAACTTTAGAAGGACCCTTCATGTTAAATAAATTAAGAACTTTATATGCAATGCGGTGGAAAAACTTTTTATTATATTGTGGTTGAAGTATCTCTTTACGGAAATTTGTTAGTGATTCAGAAAAAGGCTGAAATTCAATAGCACTATCTAAATTACCAATATATTCATTACCAGAATTCCCGAAGGATTCTACTCGACTGATCTCGACAGAAATGTTATTCATTCGAGCCTCTTTATGTATTTCCTCTAAATAGTCATCTATATTTGGAATGATCTCAGATCTATAAATTGCAAATAGTACTTTACCATTATTTTTAATGTATCTTTCATCTTGGAAGAAAGGCACGAGGTGCTTTGCAAACTTTTTTGCATCTTCTTTTGAATAATTTTGCTCTAATAAAATTTCATTATTACCACCGTCCCACTTTCTTGTCCAATTTTCATTTGCCCAACATAACATAAATGGTAAATCTTCCTCTTTATTTTTCAATTTAAGCTCGATCGGATTTTGCAAAACTTGTTTTCCATCGAACCAATAGTGGTAATAACAAAAACCATAAATTCCATTTTCTTTAGCTAAATTTTCTTGTGCTAGCCGATTTTCGGAAAATCTTAAGTCATAGAAACCAAGTGCTGTTGGCAAATGAGGTTGATAATGTCCTTTAAAATAAGGTTTGGCTTTTGTTACATTAGTCCACTCCGTAAAACCTTTACCCCACCACTCGTTGTTTTCCGGAATTGGATGAAATTGTGGAAGGTAAATTGCGATTGGATGTATCATAGATATAATGATTTAACAAACTTTATTGCTTATAAATATTTTAAATGATTACTTTTTTCATAGTTTAAGTTTTAATCTATCCTTTGGGGTTATCATAAAGATAGATATAAAACATGTAGCAGAATCTGTTGCTACTACCCAATATATATGACAATTAATTCAATGTAGTATGGAAACGTAGCAATTTGGAAAACAAAAAAATCATGAGCAAAACCTTATTTACTGACAGTGTGTTGTATTACCTCGAAAAACACAGTTATCTAACTAAAAATGTCAACAGCTATTTTGGCCTAATCAATACATTATCAATGAATTAAAAAGAAAATAAAAAAGGGGATAACCCAATCTAATGCTGATTTATCCCCTTTAGTAGCCAGCATTGAACTACAATCTTACCTTTTGTATAGGAAATTGAAGGAATTTTAAAGTTAAGTAGGTAATTTAAATTAATTGCTTAAAATTAAAAAAATGCACTCATAATAAAGGGTGCCAGGATCACGCCATAGTGGGCAATCTATTTAATATTAAAGAAGTTAGAAGTAAGTTTTAACAAACTTTTTTGGTGCTGCTTTTTTATAAATCTCCATACATAAAGTTATAAGCACTCAGATCTTCCATATTATTTTTAGTATTCTTTTCATCTTCCCAAATATTCATGTTATGAGGTATTTCGCAATCTACTCTACCTCTTATACATCTAAGATCCCAATCTTCTTTTGTTTTATAATAATAATGATTGATGTATGCAATATCTGTGGGTCCATCAGGATTATAGGGTCCATTAAAAAATTTACCATTTGTATCCATAGATTTTTTAGTTGTGTTATGTGGTAAATCCATAATTGGTCCTGACTTCTTATTGACACACTTATTAGCGATTACTTTGATATGATGGTTTGGCTGTTCATCTCTCATTTTAAACATCTTAATTAATGAGTTACCTTGTCTCTTTTCCAAACCTAAACTACCATACATATACCAGTTCAAAGCAATCACATTGGTTTTTTCTTTAAATTCTTCAATAAAAGTTTGAATATTATTGTGTTTCTTTAAGACAATAAACTCATCACAATCAATTAAAGCAATCCAATCATACTCTGTATTGTTTTTTAGAAAATTGTTGTAAACTTTGAGCTGAATAGATTTTCCATCCCAAATTTTTTTCGTTAAAAATGGCCTTTCTAAATTTGTTCTCCAATCATTTTGAAATAAAAAGATATGGTCAAATCCTAATTTATAGTTATAGTCTAACCATTCTTCTAAGTAGTAATCTTCGTATTTAGCAACTGCACATATTGCTACTTTAATAATGTTCTTATTATGATCTTTAAAAAAATTAACATTTAAAAAAAAATCTTGTAAATTTCCATATATTCTTTGTGTCAAGCCAAGATAAATATTATATAATTTTTTACTTGCTTTATTAAAATATAATTTTACCATTACTTTGTTTTGATTTAATAAAATTCTTTTCATTTCAATATAATCTTATAATTGTCTTTAAAAATTAGACAGTTTAGACTTAGAGAGTCTCTTGTTTAAATATAAGATTATTTCATTAAGTGGCAAAATGAGTATATTATATTTATTTTATATGGATAATTTAACTAACTTCAATATGAATATATTGATTTGTTTATTCTAAATAGAGAATGCACTTATTGAATTTGTTCAATAAAGAAAATTATGAAAAATAATAAAATATGAAATTACTAATTAGCAAAATTGCAAAAACATTATTTTTTAAAAGAGAATTTACTTTAAATGGATTAGAAAAAGGTCATCAATTTATAACATACAGAGGCGTTCCCTGTATAAAATGTCCATTCGATTATGTGATGTATCAAATGATTTTAAATGAAATAAAACCAGATTTGATAATTGAAATTGGGACTAATCATGGTGGAAGTGCTTTATATATGGCTGATATTTTAGACACAATTGGGTATGGGGTAATTCATACAATTGACATAGATGATAGGTCATATTTAGAAGTTAAAAAACATGAAAGAATAAAATTATTTCATGAAGGTTGGGAAAATTATGATTTAAAAAATTCTCTTGGATTTAATAAAATACTAGTAATTGAGGATTCTTCTCATGATTATTTAAATACATTAAACGTAATAAATAAATTTGGGGGAATTGTTTCAAAAGGATCATATCTAATTATAGAAGATGGTATAATTGAAGCACTTGGGTGGGCCAGTAAATATAATGGTGGGCCAGTAAAAGCAATTAAAGAGTTCTTACCAAAACATCCTGAATTTAATATTGACTATAAGTGGATTAATATGTTTGGTGAAAATGTAACTTTTAATACCTTAGGATATTTAAAAAAAATTAATTAGAAATAAATATTTTTTAAAAAAAATTACTAATGTCTATAAATAACAAATCAAGCGGGGAACGTCTTGAAACTTTTATTTACAATGATAATACCCTAGAGCATCTTCATAGATATGCATTTGCGTCAACATTTGTAACTGATAAATATGTATTAGATATTGCATCTGGAGAAGGATATGGAACAAATTTATTATCTAAAACAGCAAAAAAAGTTTATGGAGTAGATATAGATGATATTGTTATAAATAATTCAAAAAAGAAATATCAAGCAAGGAATATAGAATTTAAATCGGGAAGTTGTGAATGTATTCCTTTAGAGGATTCTATAATAGATGTTGTAGTGAGTTTTGAAACTATAGAGCATCACGACAAGCATCACGAAATGTTGTTAGAAATTAAAAGGGTATTAAAGCCAGGTGGCTTGCTAATAATGTCTACACCAGAAAAAAAGATTTATACAGAATCTGAAAGTTACATTAATCATTATCATATTAAAGAATTATATTTATTAGAATTGAAGAAATTAATTAATTCTTATTTTAAAAACTCGCATTATTTATTTCAAAATATTTTTAGGGGTTCATTAATAATTCCCTCATCAAACTTTTCAACTTTGGATATTATTGAAGGTGATTTTGACTCAATTAATTCTATAAAAGAATTTAATTTTACATATAATATAGTAATTGCTAGTGATGTTAAAATTGACAAGGATTTAAATGGAAGTGGTTTTAAAAGCTTAATTGTCAATGCAAAAGAAAAATTACAAATTGAAGATGAAATTAAAAAAAGTATAAGTTATCGTATAGGTCATTTAATTTTATTACCTTTTAAACTTATAAAAAATATTTATATTTTAATTTCTATTAAGATATTTGGAAATAGTTATAAATAATTTAATTTTTTATTAAAAAAATATAATTAATGAGTCAGAAAAAAATAGATGTTGCTATAAATGTTTACGGTAAACCTTATCAAACTGCTTTGACAATTCAATCTCTTTTAAAGTATTCAGGTAATCATATTGGAAAAATATATTTAATAATTGAAAAAAAACAACCTAAAGGTTTCGATAAAAATATTCTTTTACATTTATTACAAGAGATAGAAATTATAACATACATCCCAAATATCTTCTTTGGTTACAAAGCAAAGTCTACTAAATTAAATAAAATATTATTTTTATTTAAACAATTGCGTTATAGTATTAGATATCAGTTTGCATGGGAAAATACTAAAGCAGACTATTTATTTATAAGCCATAATGATATGGTTTATAATAAAGATATAATTAGTGCGTATCTTAATGAAATAGAAGGTCATATTGCCATAGGATCTGTTGGTCAATGCTGGAACTGCCCAGCTCATATAAGTCATTGTGACGGTTCAAGGTATTGGGAGTACCGTCCAGATAAATTAGAGCTAGAAAGTGTATATAAAAATTCTAAAAATATTCGTAATAGAATTTCTATTGAAAAAATTAATAAAAGTTGGCCCTTACCTGAATGCCGACTAAATGAAATGGCTGCTATGTTTAATATGCAAATAGCTAGGCCTATTACTATTCCTGAAGGTAAATATGCTCCTATTGGGTTAATGACAATAGATACAGGAACGGAATGGTTTTATGATATATCGCAAGCTGGATATAAAGTTGTAAATCATGCTTATAATAACTATGCTCGTCATGCTATGTTTAATAAATTTGGTTCAGGACATGGTTCATTATTTAACAAGGAACTATACAATTATGAAGAAAATATGGCTAAAGAAATGTTAGTAAACAAATCATTTTAACATTATGAATAATAAAGCAATATCAATTTTACTAGCCACATTTAATAGTGAATTATTTCTGGAAGAACAATTGAATTCTATCATTAATCAAAAATATAGTAACTGGATATTATACATCAGAGATGATGATTCTACAGACAATACCAAAGAAATTATTAAAAATTATGAAGTTACGTATAAAAATATCGTGCATTTGAAAGATAATGTAAAAAAAAGAGGTGCTACAATGAGTTTTTTATGGTTATTGAAAAAAGTTGAATCAGATTATTATATGTTCTGTGATCATGATGATGTATGGCTTCCTAATAAGATTCAATTAACATTAAATAAAATGTTAGAATCCGATATAGATGAAAATAAGATTCCAATTATTGTACATACTGATTTAGTAGTTGTAGATAAAAATTTAAAATTAATATCAGACTCTTTTTGGAAATACTCGAATTTAGATATATTAGATGTTTCATATAATAATTTAGCATACGCAAATTGTATAACTGGATGTACTATGATGATAAATAATACTGCGAAAAAATTAATCAATTTCGAAGAAAATATTGATTTTCCTCACGACTCATGGATTGGATTACTCGTATCTTATAATAATGGAATAATATTATCAATGGATATACCAACTATATTATATAGACAACATGAAAATAATTTAATTGGTGTTAATAAAAAAAAATCTATCTTAACAAGGATTGAAGACAATAGAAAAAGATTATTAATTTTAAACAAAATTAATAAATTTTCAATATTTCAATATATATTGTTAAATATTGAAAAGTCAAACTCAAAAAAAATTAAAATTCTTAGAAATATTTTTTTAATGGAAATCTATATAAATAAAAAATAAAAGACCTATGTGACCTAGTTATATAAAATTAAAATTATTAACTTAATTTTATATAATTAAAAATGATCTTCCCCCTTTCCACTTAGCCTTAACATTTCATTAATAAAAAAACCTTTTATTTTAATTGATTGTAATATTTTATTAAATTTAAATAAATAATAAACTTTAATTACTTCAAAGTATGTCTTTTTTGCCGAATCATATTTAAATATAAACTGTCCTGTTTTTTTTGAACTTGGTTTTACCATTGCTCTTTTCTCAAATAAAACAATACTATCATAATAATGTATCGTATTGGTGGTTCTGGTAAAATCATCCGCCACAAAATTGGGTTGTTCTGAATAATGGGCGTTTAATTGATCAATTAACGATTTACTATATTCAATAAAAGTACCATTTCTTTTAAGGCCTCCACCATATGCATTCATATAGGAAGTATGTGCATCTTCGCATAAATAAATACCCCCTGTTTTAATATGCTTATATAATTCTTCAAAGGATATGATTTGTTGGTCCTGTGTATGACCGCCATCATCAATTAAAATATCGATGGGTCCAATCTTGTCAATGATTGATCTAAGAAATTTTCGATCCTCTTGTGAACCGATGAGTATATTTGTATTTTCATCCTCCAGTTGCTTGCATCTTGGATCAATATCAATTCCCCATATAGTGGCATTGGGCCCAAAATAATTTCGCCACATTTGAAGGCTACCACCTTGGTAAACACCTATTTCAACAATCGTTATTTTTTTATTTCTATACTGGTTAAAGTATCTATCATACACATCAAAATAATGATCAAATTTATTAATCAATCTTTTTTCATTGTGTTCAAAGTAATCTCTAAGCTCATTCATAATAAAAAATTTATTTAAATAAATATAAGTATATTTACTAATATATAATAGTCTAATAGTAAAAAATTAACCTCATAGTAAAGACATAATAACAATTAATCCAGTATATATACAATTTTAATACTTACATCTAAAGTAATGTATGCATTAACTAACAAATTTATTACATGAAAATATCCGTATGTATTGGAACTTTAAATGGTGGTAAATATATTAAAGAGCAATTAGAGAGTATAATATGTCAATTAAATGAAAATGATGAAATAATAATTTCTGATAATGGCTCAATGGATGATACAATTGACATAATTAATCTTATAAATAGTCCACTTATAAAATTATCACATTTTAAAAATATAATTAAAAATAATACATCCAAATCTTATGCAATTACTTCTAATTTTGAAAATGCATTAAAAATGGCTACCGGTGATTATATTTTTTTATGCGACCAAGATGATATTTGGCATCCGAATAAAGTAAATCACTGTATAAATGAATTACAAAAAAATAAAATTAACCTTTTGCTACATGATGCTCAAGTTGTAAATAGTAATAATGAAGAGCTTATGGATTCTTATTTCTCTTTTTCTAATCCTAATAATAGCTTGTTTATAAATTTATTTAAAAACTCATTTTTAGGTTGTTGCATGGTGTTTGATTGCAAAGTTTTAGAAAAATCATTACCTTTTCCCAAAAAATTAATTGCACATGATATGTGGATTGGGTTTATTTCAATCTATTATTTCAAAATTGGTATTGTTAATAGAAAATTAATAAAATACAGGCGTCATAATCATAATGCATCACAATCATCTTTAAGTAGTATAAATACTATATATTTCAAACTAGCTTATAGAATTCAATTCTTTGCACAATTTTTTAAAAAAATAACTTCTGGTAAAATATATTAACAGGATTTTTCAATTTTAGTAGTGAAACTTTCCAAAATTTAATAAAATATTAATAGGTGAAATTTAAGATATCAATGAACAAGTACTCTTTTTACCAATATAATTCATAAGTGCTTTGAACCAAATTGAATAAGGCTGCTAATCTACAATTCATACTCTACGAACCTAATCACCCTCCGAAGTTTTCTTTGAGCCAGATGGATAAAGTATGGATGCTTAAAAAAGAATAGTTATTTTTGCCCTACTTAATTGGTCATTTTGGTCCCGTAGTTCAATGGATAGAATAGGTGTTTCCTAAACACTAGATCCAAGTTCGATTCTTGGCGAGACCACAATTGATTTTATTTGCCGCCAAGTTGTGCCAATCTTGGCGAGACCACAAACCCTCAACACGAAGTGTTGGGGGTTTTGTTTTTGCGAAGACGCGAAACAAGCTCGCTTGATTGAGCGGATGAGCAGAAATAAAGCCAGCAACGACCGAAGGTTGTTGCGGAGGGTTTGGGTAAGTTCAAAACGGAAGAAGACAATGCGAGCGAAGCGAGTACTGTCAGTATTGGATAAAATACGTTACACTTGAAACCATTGTCTATCAATAATTTTTGGCTTTTACCCTAGTTTATACTCATGTGGATTTTCGTTAAGTGTGTAGCAGAATCTAAATAGTTAAAAAAGCAAATTCTGTATAATTATATATTATATGATTTAATTTGGCTCAATGCAACTCTCATTTCTTATTTATTTAGCTTTAACAATCAGTTTACCCTCCAAACTTAAATTTAGGAGCTACTGAAGTCTGGCTAATTTAATATTGAATTATATTTTGATACAGATGCTATTGAATTAGTTTGAGTCTTGTTAGAACATTTTCTACAACCATCAACAGCAAGATGCCCTTTAACTAATTGATTAAATAAACCATGTTTGGGATATCTTAAATCAATTTTTGTATTAAAGACATATGTATATGTTTTATATTTTTGTAGATAGAAGATTTTGATTAAAAACTACTACCCTATATCTCTTTGTGGGAATATCTCCCAGTACCTTTTAATAAATCGCTGAAATAGACTTACTCTATAATATTTATAAAAAAGAAGAGATAATACTGATTGATCTTGACGATGATTAAGCCTATTTGAACCAATTGGTGCTATAATTTCTTTTTGTCTAGAACAACTAGACCACTCCAGAAGTAAATTAGTATTTTTCTTTGTTTTCTTAAAACCTAAAATTTCTGCTGATAACATAGGAAAATGTTTTAAAGAGGATACCCCTAATGCATTGATTGTTAATTCACTTGTTAATTCACTGATTAACGTTGGCGAGTCCGGAGAATAACTGCCAAATAGTAATAAATTAAATTTGACAATATTAAGCCTTTTTACCACAAAGCATCCAGCATCAAGCCAGATTAAAAATTCATTTTTTTTAAATTTCTTATACTCATCATTAATTATTGCTGATTTCCAAGCATATTGACCAGCATTAATTTTAATGTTATAGTGTTCTGGATAATCCGCATAATTAAATGAAATTAATTGTATATCTGGAAATAATTTATTAAATTTTTGTAATTCGAATTCTTCAAGACCAAGATCATAACAGATTATTTGTGCACTTTTACCATTAAAAATTTTAACAGAATTAATCAATTGAAGCATAGAACTGAAATGTGAAGAATCAGCACCTGTTAAAATAGTAATTTTTTTTTTATAGAAAAAAGGGGCAATAAATAATTCTATTATTTTCATTAGTATTATTGAAATTGCGGTCTTAAACTGCATAAAATTTTATTATATATGTTTAAGTTAAAGTATTTCGTCAAAGAAAATACACAGTTTGGTTGTTTATATGTAGCTTTTTTAAATAAATAGTTGTTGGGGGGGGGGTAAAGAACAGGTTTTCATGATTACACTTTTCTGAAGTTTTAGTTCTTATCAGCCATAACACATATCTTCAAACAAACCTCAACAAGCAGTGTTGGCGAGAACACAGATATTTCATATATTTGAAATTTGTAATGAGAAATGAATGGTATTTTTTGATATTGAGCAACTTTATAAATATTTACAAAATGAATAGAATAATCAAACAATTTAAAAATATAAGTCTTGTATTTAAAAGAACAAGTTTTAGGATTTTTTTAAAAATAGTAAATAATCATTTAACTACGAAATTGCTAAATATTCCAGGCAGTATTACTTACTCTCAGTTTGGAGAAGATATAATTTTATTAAATTTATTTTCACATAAAAAAATAGGGAACTTTGTTGATGTTGGCTGCAATAGTCCTATCGATGGGAATAATACTTTCAACTTGTATATTAGGGGATGGTCTGGATTAAATATTGACGGCAATCAAAGTTTAATTAATGAATATAAAAAATCAAGACCTTTTGATACTTCTATTTGCGAACTTGTATCAAATCAAGAGGTTGAATTGCCTTTTTATATTTCTAAACTTGACAAAGTATCTACAATTAGTAAAGCTTTTTTAGAAAAATATAAAAATACATGGGAATATTCAGAACATGATATTGTTATAAAAAAAACAAGAACTCTTACGCAAATCTTAGATGATAATTTATATATGAACAAGCCTATTGATTTATTATCCATTGATATTGAAGGGCACGATTTTGAAGCACTGTTAGGATTAGATCTTACTAAATATAGACCAAGTATTATTTGTATAGAAATACATGATTTTGATTTTTCTAATCTAAAAGAGAATAAAATAGTAAAGTATTTAAATGAATATAATTATTCATTATGTAATTATACAATCTTAAGTGCATTTTTTGCCGAAAATAGCTTTTTGAAAAAAAATATAGAGTAGCATGTAATTGCAATACCCATTTATAATAGTAATAAAGTATAGGGAATTGATTAGAATATATATTTGATAAAATAAATAGTAATTTAGTTTAATTGATAAATAGGTGTATTCTTAAATGCTAAATCTAAGTTCAATATGGAAGAAGCGATTACTAGCAGTCTTGGTTAAAAAGACTCAGTATTGGTTCTTATCATTTCTTAGAAGAAAATTTCTGCCTTACCACCAATGGAATAAATAAAGGCGCCTCTATCAAATAACGGCGGTACATTCTTTTGGGCTCTTGGATTAAACGGAACAGCCATTCTAGTCCAGCGCCATGCATCCACTTGGGTGCGCGCTTGGCTAAGCCGGCCATCACTTCAAAAGCCCCGCCAATACCCACGTACAATGCAGGATGAAGTTGCGCTTTATTTTGTGTGATCCACAAATCTTGTTTAGGCGCGGTTAAACTTATGAGTACAATATCTGGGGTAGCTGCATTCACTGCGTCTAGCATTTTTTTATTTTCTGTTGCATCAAATACTGGCATGAAAGGAGGAACATAGATACCTACTATCTTACAATTAGGATACTGACTTAGAATGACCTCTTTCAATTTTTCACCCACACCAGGAGAGGCGCCCAATAAAAATAAAGTGAAACTTTCATTCTCAGCAAAAGCAACAAGGCTTGGTAATAAATCTAAACCGGTAATGCGTTCAACAATTGGGGTGTTTAAAAAAGAAGCAGCCCATTTAACAGGCATGCCATCACAAAGCACATAATCTGCATTGTTGTATGCGTTTTGAACTTGAGGATTTTTATACGCAGCAAGGATAGAATTTACGGGCGTAATAGCAACTTGTATGAATTTTTTTGCTTGAATTGCCATTTTAAAAGCATCAAGCAAATCAGATGAACTGATTGAACTTACTTGTGTACCTAAAATATTTACGCGCTGGTGCATGTACAAATTAATTCGAAATCGAAATCACCTTGCTATCTAATTGCTGATAGATACTATTGTTGCTGATATATTCTGGAACTAGTTCTTTCATTTTACCTACCAAAAGCATCTCGTCGTTGGTAGTGCTTAAAATGGTTTCTAGTTCGTAGGTGTTTTGTTTCACAAGATCAAATGACACTTCACGCACTTGAGCTATTAAAATCTTTTCGTGGTAAGTCTGTGTGGTATTTTCTGCGTCGTTTAACAATTCCTCGTATAATTTTTCACCAGGACGTAAACCACTGTAGGTAATATTAATATCAATATTAGGGATCAATCCATATAAACGAATCATCTTACGCGCTAAATCTGCAATGGCCACTGGCTTACCCATGTCAAATACAAAGATCTCACCTCCATTACCCATACTACCTGCTTCCAATACCAATTGACAAGCCTCAGGGATGGTCATAAAGTATCTTGTGATATTAGGATGGGTCACAGTTACTGGTCCACCTTTTTCAATTTGTTCTTTAAAGCGAATGATTACAGAACCATTTGAACCAAGTACATTACCAAAACGTGTGGTGATGAATTTAGTAGCTAAGTCTGGTTGATTCGATAAGGCTTGCACATACATTTCGGCCATACGCTTAGACGCTCCCATTACGTTGGTAGGATTCACCGCTTTATCGGTAGAGATCATTACAAAACGTTCTACTTTATGTTGGATGGATAGGTCTGCAATTATTTTTACCCCAATGACATTATTACGGACTGCCTCTGTAGGGCAAAGTTCCATCATTGGAACGTGTTTATACGCAGCAGCATGGTAGACATATTGAGGCGCAAATTCCTCAAATAGTTTTTCCATTCTTGTTTTGTTAGTGACATCCGCCAAATAACTAACGCAATTTATACGTGTTCCGTTTTCTTTTAATTCCAATTCAAGAGTATGCAAAGGCGTCTCTGCCTGATCACATAAAATAATGACCTCCGGGCTATAAGGAATTAACTGACGCACAATCTCAGAACCAATAGAACCTGCAGCACCGGTCACTAAAATGCGTTTGCCTTTAATCTGTGCTTTAATTTGATTGTTATTAATTTGAATTGGGTCACGCTCCAATAAGTCCTCAATTTTTATAGACTGTAATTGTCTACTAGAGAACTTACCTTCTGCCCATTTTGAATATGCGGGAACGTTCAATACTTTAATGTCATGGTCTAAACAAAAATCAACCAATTCGTTTTTACGTTTGGTTGGTAAGGTATAAGTGGCAATAATCAATTCATCCACAGGCTTAATAGCTGCCATCTCTTTAAAATCATTGAAAGATAGGATGGGTGCACCATTTAAGTTTTTGCTACCTTTTTTTCTGTCATCATCAATAAAAGCAATCACTTGAATATTAGCAAGACCATCGTTTTCAAGCACGCGCTGCGTGGCAACACCTGTCGCTGCTGCACCAAAAATCACCACCGATTTTTTTTGCATTTTATAATTCTTAGCGTAAGCAAAAAGGTACTTTATCAATACCCTGTAACTTATCAAGAATAAAAAACTAAAAATGGTGTATAATACAATGACCAAAGTAGTCAATGACAAAATAGTACTAATGCCAAGTGCTACGGTATTAATCACTAAAATAATAAAAGAAGATAAACCTACAGCAATCACAATGCGAAGTGCATCCTGCACACCAGTGTAACGCACAATACCGGTATAAGATTTAGTGGTCGTAAAAACTAAAGCATTGACCAACAACATTAAAAAAGTGGCATTCAATACATGCTCCCAATTGGTTGCAGCGAGCGCCACATTTTGTTGGATCAAAATTGCGATGAATAAGGCAGTCACCGTTGCGCCTAAGTCTAATAAAAAAATTACATACTTAGGTACAATGCTAAAATTATTGATCTTGAATATGCTTGATTTATGATCTATCAATTCTTACGGAAGTTGCTTTAATGATGTAAATTAATTCTGATACAAAGTTAGGGGTCAAAAGGGTTCAAAATGCGTCAATACATTACAAAATAATGATAAAATATTATATATTTATTGATAATCAAGCTTTTAGAGCTTATTTGCCGCCTGTTTTGCCTTCCAAAGCCGCACTTCGTAGTTAATGGAGTTTAAGGAATGGTCTTTATCTAACCAATGTAAAAAGGCATTTAAGGCAAGACCCGTGGGGCTAAGGTATGCGAAAGCAAATTTTTACCAATCACACTGCTAATAGTTTCCATCTTGTTCCCAAACAAATATGTGTTTTCGTTTTTAATTAAAAGCGCATCGTTTAATACATGTTGCATCAGCACATTTCCCGCATTGTCTAAAGCCAAGGCCAGTTCTAAAAAATACAGGGACAATGAATTTACACTTTTCGCTAGAGTTTGACGAATGACTGCATATAAAAAACCAAAAGGTGCAGTGATAAAAAATAAAATCATTGCAATGCAAAAAAGTAAAAAACTTTTAAATAAAGACATCCTATCTAATTGGTTCATACAATATTTTTTAGCATGTTTTCTAAGAGAAAAATTAAGAATATAAGTGTAGTACCTGTTTGCTTTAAATGACCTAGAATCCTTTCTATTAAAGAACTTTAAGCGTTTTAGTAAATGTATCATTAAAGTTTGGTACTGCAAATTTTAATCCTAGATTTAATCAACCAAACACCATTTTATGAATAACAAAGCGCTACTAGTTGGGATCAATGCCTATCCTAATCCAAGTAATAATTTAAGAGGATGCATTAATGATATTGTAGATATGGAATATTTTATTGCATCTAAAAACAAAGTGTATCCAAAAGAAAACATCAAAACATTGACAGATAGCAGGGCCACTAAAAAAGGCATTTTAGACCATTTAAATTGGTTGTTATTGGGAGCAAGTGCAGGAGATCAAATCTTGTTTCATTATAGTGGACACGGTGCACAGCTTCCTGGCAATGGACATACTTTTGAAAAAGACGGGTTGGATGAGATTATTTGCCCTTATGACTTTAATGATGCGGATGCCACCCAAACGGCCATTAGTGATAAGGAATTTGCCAAAATCTTTGCTGGCATCCCCAAGGGCGTGCATTTTGTATGGATATCGGATAGTTGCCACTCAGAGGATTTGTCCAGAAAGCAAGTTATTGCTGCTGATACAAAGTTCCGAAGATTCAATCATGAAGCACAACAAAGCGGCATTACACCAGCCGCAAGCCTGAGTGCAGAACCCATCCCTTTACATGGTGCTTTATTAAGTGGTTGCGCTTCGCATCAATTAAGTGCCGACGCCTATATCAATAATCGGTTCAATGGGGCATTTACGCATTATCTAATCAAAAACCTAAGCCAATACGGACAGGATGCAAGCATGCAGGATATTATAAAATACGTAAACATCGATTTAATGAACAATGACTATGATCAAAATCCACAGAGCGAGGGGTTATTGAAGACGGCAAAATTCTTTGCATTATAATCAAATATTTAATCAACTCAGTAATCAATCAAATAATCAACCGAAAATTTAATTACATAATTAACTCAACATTTAATTCCTACCTATGAAAATAAATTTAAAACCTATTTCGCCTAAAAAAATAATAATCGGATTTGTGATTATGCTGGTTTTGAACTGTGGGGCTGCGCAAGCGCAGCCCCAACAAGGCCTAATGAGTAGACTCATTGAAATTAAGTACAGCACCGAATTGTATTTAACCACTCAAATTAAAAACGAAACTAACCCAGCTAAAAAAGATAGTGCACTTGCCCTATACAATACCATGCGCTGGAAAGTAGACGGATTTGTGTATCAATTAAGTAGTACACTTATCACAAAAAATAGTCCTAAAGCATTTAAGCAAATAAACGACTGGTGTTATGCGCAAAAAGAATCTACACTAAATATAGAAGGTAATACATTGATTAAGGCGCATCTGGAGAGTTTTGCTGCAATAGATGCTTTGTATCAAAATCAAATAGTTCCTACATTATACAACAAACCCAAAACCCTGAACCTCACCACCAATGTATTTTATTTAATAAAAGACTCCTACTCTATTATTAAAGGCCTGAGTGATCTTAAGTCAAGCAAAACCATGGCGATTGTGGAGCTATTGGATCATACAAGGATGTTGAGCTCTGGGGAGGTGATGAAGGCCGTGAAATAGGACTGACTTGCACACTATTTCATAAATTAGCAATCTTAGATTTATGAAAATCAGTTTTAATAATTAGGAAGAATGTAAGCATAAAACTGCTCATAATGAAAGCAATATAAATTGGACTGGTAGTCAGGGCTGATAAGCTAATCTTATCTCTAAATCCTAAAAATGAAATAAAATTGAATAATCTTGGTATGGAGAAAATAATGAAAGTAAAAAAATAGAAATACATTTTTATTTTTTTGTTTGAGATGAAAACATAAAGCAAAATTAATACCACCCAATCATATGGTAAGTGGAAAAAGCCAAAAATTGAAATTAAAATAGAACACACTAAAATAGATTCTTTAGAAATTTTTTTATTAATACCAAACCAGAAAAGTATAATCAAAAATAATAATACAAGTAAATAAACAATAAGATGAATTTCCCCATACATCAATCTAGACAGACTCATCATATCAGAAGAACCTATACCTGTAGAAATACTTGATACTTTAAATGGCAAAAGGATTGAATCGAATACAGATATTTTAAATAGATAAGCATAAATTATTGGAAAGATAAGACTCAAAAAGCCAGATATAATGACTTGTCTATAATAACCCATAATAAAAAAGCCAATAATAATGGGAATACCGAAAGAATACTTCATGGTTAAAAGACTGAGTAGTATTGGTAAAATAATTTTATTATCTCTAAAAATCCAGGCGTAATAAGTTAAAAATATAACTACTATACCAAATTGGCCATTCCCTAGGGTATTTGTTAATGGGAAGCCTATAAAAAATGGAAGTAATAAAAATATAAAATCATTTAATTTATAACCATATTGTTTTCTTAAACTCAATAAAAAAAATACAAATAAAGTTATATTTAATGTAAACCAAAATATTTTAAAGTAAAACCAATTTAAAAAAGCGAATGGAGTAAGAATGAAATATAATTGATGGTAATAATTAGGTCTTTGTGACATAAACCAATCAGAAGAAATTAATGATTTATTATAAAAATCAATTCCTTCTCTTAAAAGTTTAGAAGGATAGTATTGAAGGTCTTGAGAGCCATTAATTGATATTACGCCATGATAGAATCCAGTAGATATAATGTAAATAGAAAGGATACATAATAGTAATTTTTGTATGTAGAATTTATAAAACAATTATATTTTTTCTAAAATAAAAATTCCACAACCAAAAGTACAATCAAAATTATTTTTTATATCGTAGTCGGTTAAGGTAACTTCCTCATAAAAATCACCAAGATCATCTATGTATGAAAAAGAAAGTAAATTATATTCTTTTGAAAAAAGTGATAATAAATAATCTACTGAAAAAATTCTATGGGCATTAAATTCAATTCTTTGATGACCAATTGGAACTGAAAAATAAAATATTCCCCCATGTTTTAAAATCTTAGTTATATTATGAATAGCTTTAAGATAACCCCAATAATCTATCGGATCGTTATATCTTCCTAAACCAAAATGCTCAATAACATTTAGAGAAGATATGGAATTAAAAGAGTCCACTAAATCTTCTGGTAATTGCATGAGATCGGCTTTACGAAAATTTATGTTTTTAACCTTAGAATTTATGTCCCTAATGTCAATTATCTCTATCTTTCTAAAAGAAGCAACATGAGCAATAAAACCATCTGTTCTTGAACCAATATCTAGATGATTTATTGGATTTGATTCAAATATTTTTCTAGCAACATATAAATCCTGATGGAAATAAGCTCCATTCATTACACCACCTTGAGCATGCCTATCATTATATATGGGGTAAAGTTTCGAAATTTCAAAAGTAGTATCTTGGTCTTTTTGTATTTTCAAATTTTGTAAATCTCGATAAAACCAAGTTGGAGTTTTGATTGAAGAAAAGAATTGTCTTGCATCAAAACCGTAATGAATTAATTTATAATAAATATATCTAAGCATTTTAACTTTTGTAATATAATATTACATTATTAAGTTTATAATAATAAATATGTACTAATATTAGTATAATTTATTCATTAAAATACTTATCACCTATAATTTTATAAAGTAAGCTACATTTGTTTAGATAAAATTTTAATTTTTTTAAATATGGATAATAAATATATTTTGTGTATTCCAAATTCATGTGGATTTAATGACGTAATGTGTCAAATTTATGTAGCCTATATATTTTCAAAAAAAACGAACAGAAAATTGATAATTGATACAAGGCTATCTGGTTTAGCAGATGACCTTTCAAGATATATGGAATTAAATGATCCTAATAATAATATAGAACTAAATTTAAATGAAAAAAGTATTGAATATTTAAATACTTTATCTTGTTTTCCAACAGAACTTACTGGAAAAATTGATACTATTTACCCTGTTTTCAAATCAGTTGGAAAAAATATAGATTTCTTATATAAATTCAATTATGGAAAAGGGATAAATATAAAACGTTATATTTCAATTAAATACTTGTTTAATAGGCTAATTGTTGGCATAAAGAGAAGTACAAGAGGAAAGTATTTTAAAAAAATATATAAAAATTCAAATATTGAATTGCTAGAAAATAAAAATGAGAGCTTATTAGTATTTCATACATCCGGAGGAGGTGAGGCTTCAATTGAAGCATTAAAGTTATTTAAATTTAAAGAAAATATAAGTAAAGTATTATTTGATAAATTAATTAAATTAGGAAATGATTATGACGCAGTTCACATTAGAAATACAGATATAAGTACAAAATATATAGATTTTCTAAAGTCAATTCAATATAAGTTAATTAATAGAAAAGTGCTTTTATGTACGGATGATTTCTTTGTATTAAATTCAGCAAAAGAGATTTTATTTGACTCAGAAATCATTTCATATAATAATTTTTACAATCTTAGTAATAATAAAAAGCATTCTTATCCAATCCATCATCAATGGAATTTATCGGAATCAAATATTTTTGAAAATAATATTAATACATTTATCGATTTAATTGGTATTTCAAAATCAAAAAACTTATATTATACAAATGTCAATAATTCTAGTGTTTTGGTTTCAGGCTTTTCTAAATTAGGAGAAAATTTAAAAAATAATAAAGAGCTAGTTAATAGTTTGTTAGGTATATATAAAATCAAATAAAATGAGCAATTTTTTAAATCTAATAAGGCCTATAATAACTGATGACCAAATAAGACTTGGTCGTAATTTTGATGGTGGATATGTAGTAAACAAAAAAGCAATTAAAAATGCAAATTTGATTAGTCTTGGAATCAACGATGACTGGTCATTTGAAGAAGATTATGATAAATATACCAGCAAGAAAATATTTATGTATGATGGTAGTGTTAATTTAAATTTATTTAAAAGAAATTACCTAAAAGCAATATTAGAAATTTTTTCTTTAAAATGTATTCTGAAAATTATAATCAAAAGGGAGTTCTTTAAAGATGTGATTTCTAAATATCAAATATATAAATCATTTAAAATATTTACAGCAAAAGAGAATGTAGAATTTTATTCTTCTTATGTATCAAATATGCCAAATGCTGTAAAATTAGATAAATTAATTCTAGATAATTTAAAAGAGAATGAAAAATGCTATCTTAAAATTGATATAGAGGGGCATGAATATCGAATAATTGATGATATAATAAAGAATCAAAATTTAATATCTGGAATGGTAATAGAATTTCATGATATTGATATAATGATTGACCTGTTTACGGATATTATTAATAAATTAAAAGACAAATTCTATATTACACATATTCATGCAAATAATAACTCATTTTATAGTGTTAATATTGATAATTTGGTACTCTATGAAATAACATTTATTAATAAATTTCTTGTTACTAATGAACCTAAATATTTTCAAAATGGCATTTATAATAAAGTTGGTTTAGATTTTAGAAATATTAGGGAGTTAGATGATTTCGTTGTTGAATATAAGTAAAAATTAAATAATGAAAAAAAATAGGGACTATATAAAATATATTCTAAATAAAATATTGATAATATTTTTAGGCAGAATTAAAGAAGGAAATATTGAAGAAGTTAAATTTAAAGAGGAGATTATTTACGAAAAAGAAATATTTGTCATGCCTGAATTAATAGATATTTTTGGTAATAAAGAAAATATTTTCGAAAGTTATGAAGCAACTATTCCGCGACTCAAAGTTAGACAGTTTGATAATTTTTATTGCTTTAGTAATAGAGAAGAAATTTATAATTCTAATAAAGAATTAATAAACGAATATACTGCCCAGAAAAAAAATCCAATGTTTGGTAAGAGTAAAGTGTCTTTTTTTTTGAAGAAGATTGTTTACATTGATGCTACAGTAGCACACTTATCATTATCAGGCTTAGAAAATAGCTATTATCACTTTTTAGTAGAATGCATGTCTCGATTTTTTCTAATTCAAAAGTCATCATTTAAACCTGATTATTATATAGTTTCAAATCATTTAAAATTTCAAAAAGAAATATTACAATTATTAGGAATAGAAGAAGAAAAAATTATCTCAACGAATAAAAACATATTAATCTGTGCTAAAAATCTAATTGTTGCAGATTTAGTAAATAATCATGATCAAATATTTATTCAAGGTTATATAATCTGTCGAAAAATATGGATGCCTAATTGGCTAACAAAGTTTTATGAGGAAGCTTTTTCAAGTTTATTTTATAAAGAATTAAATAATAAAAAAATATACATTTCAAGACAGAAGGCATCATATAGAAGATTTATAAACCATGTAGAAATACAAGATGTAATAGATAATTATGGATTTGAAACATATTTTTTAGAAGAAATGTCAGTTATTGAGCAAATAAAACTTTTCTCTTCTGCTGCAATGGTAATTGGTTTACACGGAGCAGGTTTTACTAATCTATTCTTTACACGAAAAAATGTTAAAATATTTGAAATATATCATGAATTTTATCATGAACCTTCATATAGAATTCTAGCAGCTAATAATAATTTTAATTATTCATTTATGATTGGGCAATGTATAAATAATGAAAATATTACTCCACAAAAACAGCATGTTTATTTAGATATTGAAAAATTAAAACATGCATTAAATAAATTTATTTTCAATTAAATGATTTTTTATTATTCCTACTTTCAAAAATTAAATAAAACAAATGAAACTATTTATAAAAGCTTTAAAATTATTACTTCGTATTTATGATAAAATAAAGCGCAAATATTTACATACTAAAATAATAAATAATCAATTTAGTATGGTGTCTAGAGCAAGGTTAACAAATTTAGAGAAGCAATGTATGAAATTTGTAAAATCAAACTATTCATTTGTTGAATGCGGGGTTGCTAAGGGAGGTTGTCTAGCTTTAATGAAATATTATGCGGGAAATAATAATAAAATTTTTGGGTTTGATAGCTTTGAAGGAATGCCAGAAATTACAGACAAAGATATTTATAAAATATCTTTAAACGATAATTTAAATTCACGTAACCCAAAATTTTGGGTCAATAAAAATTTATCTGGTGGTGTTGAAAATGTATACAAAACATTTTCTAAATTAAAAATTGATACAAGTAATGTTTATATAATTAAAGGGTTTTTTGAAAATACGTTAAAAATTCAAGAAAATATTGATAATGTAAAAGAAATTGCGATCCTACGTTTAGATGCAGATTGGTATGAATCTACAAAAATTTGTTTAGAGGTTCTATATGATAAAGTTGTAATATGTGGTGTTATTATAATTGATGATTATGGATACTGGGAAGGAGCAAAAAAAGCGGTAGATGAATTTAGATATAAAAATATGATTCATTCACCATTGTTACAAACAGATACAGATGAGTATTATTGGATTAAAACAACTGAAACCGAACTTTGCAAATTAGGTTATAAATATGCGGTTGATAAGTCACCCTATTTTGGCAATCATACTTACACACCCCATTATCATGATTTATTTAAAAATATTCGTAATCAAATTGAAATTTGTGTAGAAATTGGAATAGGGAATACAAAATTGATGACACCTATTACAAATGAAAGATATATTCCTGGTGCATCATTAAGAATGTGGCGCGATTATTTTATTAATGCTCAAATAATTGGAGTAGATATTTTAGATTCAGTTCAATTTAGTGAGGAAAGAATATCTACTTATATAGTTGATCAATCAAGTATTGAATCTTTAGAAAACTTAATTTGTAAAATTGGAAGTCAAGTAGATATGATTATAGATGATGGCTCGCATATAAAAGATCATATGATAAAATCATATGCAATTTTATGGAAAATAATTAAACCAAATGGATTTTATATAATTGAAGATATTAATAGTTTGTATTTTGATGAAATTAAAAATTTACCTAATGAACTTAATTTAATTGATGCAAAATGTATTTTAGCATATAAAGGTAATTTTCAAGATGACAACTTTATGGTTTTCAAAAAAATCAATAAAAATTACTAATAACATCATAAAATATTTTTAATTGGAAAATAAAACTAAATTATTTTATTTATGGAACCTAAAAATATCGTTTTTTCATCAAATAAAGATTTCATGTCTTATTTAATGGTTGCATTAAATACATTAGGTAAAACAAATAATTATCCAATAAATATTCATGTAATTCATTCTGATTTAACTCATTATAATTTAATAAAAATAGAAAATATTTGTTTAAAATATAATTATCATTTTTTACCACTAAAAATCGATAAAATTTTATTTGAAGGAGCTCAAGAAATGGGTCATTTAAAATTAGAAACTTACTATCGTCTTGCTATTCCAAATTTAATTTATGCTAAATCTGTACTTTATTTAGATAGTGATATTTTAATTAGATCAAATTTTATTGAGTTATTTGATATTAATATAGACGGATACGCATTAGCTGCTGTTGAAGACCCAGTTTATAAACCCTCACAAAATCTTAAAATAAAAAATACTTCAAAATTTTTTAATGCTGGAGTTTTATTGATGAATTTAGACTATTGGAGACAAAATAATTTATCAAATACTATTTTAGATTTTGCAATCGAAAATCATAAACAACTTTTGTGTGCAGATCAATGTGCACTAAACGCAGTTATAGGAGCAGATTACATTTCTTTGAATAAATTGTATAATTATCAATATCACAGAATTAAAATTGATGATATATACATGAATAGTCTTTATATTTCTAAAATAGTTCACTTTACTGGTCCATTTAAGCCTACACATTATTTATGTAAACATCCATTTAAAATTTTATATTTAAAGGAACTTAAAAATACACCTGGCTATATTTTTTTTATATCAAAACATATTTTCAATAATGTTGTTAGAATCATACTAAAGAAATTATTACTAGAATCATTACCCTCGAACATTAGAAAATTTAAAATTTAAGATTATTACTTTTTATAATATGAAAAAACCAGTACTTTTTTTAATTTTTAATCGTCCTGAATATACATACCAAGTATTCGACTCTATTAAATTATATAAACCAAATAAGTTATATATAGCTGCAGATGGACCACGATTAAATAATATCGATGATATATTATTGTGTGAAGAATCTAGGAAAATATTAAATTTAATTGATTGGGAATGCGAAGTAAAATATTTATTTAGAGAAATAAATTTAGGTTGTAAATTGGCAGTAGTAAGTGCAATAAATTGGTTTTTTAATAATGAAGAGGATGGAATAATTTTAGAAGATGATGTCGTTCCAAACCAAGATTTTTATACTTTTTGCGAATTTACATTAAATAAGTATAAAAATAATGAAAAAATCTTGATGGTTACAGGTTGTAATCAAATAAGTGATATAAATATAAAATCTTCATATTTTTATTCACAAATATTTACTATTTGGGGATGGGCAACCTGGAAAAGGGCATGGCAATTATATGATATTGACATGAAAAAATGGGATGATAATCAAATAAAATTAAATATTAAATATATGACACATAAAAAATATATATGGATGAACTTGAAATATACATTTGATTCATTAAAAAAATATTCTATAAATACATGGGACATTCAGTGGCATTTTACGTGTCTTATAAATAGCGGCTTGTGTGTGACACCAAGTATAAATTTAATAACTAATATTGGAGTTATTGGCACTCATTCAAATTCTATATCAGAAAGTCATTTTTTAAAAGCTGACTTATTTGAAGAACAAAATAATTATGTTATTCCTGAAACAATTATAGTTAATTCACTGTATGATCAAAATTTATTTGAAATAAAAGCGAAAAAAATGAATCAAAGATATTTTATGATAAATTTTTTAAAACAAATTAAATTATTTGAAATCATAAAATTTATGAAAAATATTCTTAAAAAATGAAAAAATATTTTTTAACTTTCGCTAGTACGGATTTAAATAAAACTTTAAAAAGAATTAGAAATCAAGCAGAAAAATTAAATTTTTATGACAAAATCTTAATTTATTGCGAATTAGATTTGGATAAAAAGTTTAAAGAACAGTTTTCTAAGTATTTACAATATGGAACAAGAGGCTACGGCTATTGGTCATGGAAGCCGCAAATAATTTTACAAGCTTTAAATTTAATGGATGATGGTGATATATTGCAGTACACTGATTCTGGTTGTCACTTAAATATAAATGGTATAAATCGATTAAATGAATATTTTGAAATAACAAAAAATTCTGATTTTGGCATATTAGCGTTTCAAACAAAAACACCAGATGATCCGTTAATATATGACGGTAGAAAATTGTTAGACTGTGTTGATTATAAATGGATTAAAGGAGACCTAGTAGATCATTTTAACATAAGATCCAATGAATCTATTCTACAAACTCAAACTATTACAGCAACAGTAATATTTATTAAAAAAACATCTGATACCGTAAATTTTATAAATCAATGGCTAGATGTAATAAAACATAATTTTAGATTAATTGACGATTCAAAATCAATTAGTAATAATTTACCAGGATTTATTGAACATAGACATGATCAAGCAATATTTTCAATATTATGCAAAATGAATAATATTAAAACACTTTCAGCATTTGAGTATTGGTATCCTTCTAAAAAAAATGTACACAAGCCTGATTGGAAAATTTTATCAAAATATCCGATATTAGCAAAAAGAGATAAAGTCTATAAATTAAACTCTTTTATTATAATATTGATTTGGAGAATAAATAAAAAATTAAAAAATTTTTTTTAATTTTAAATAATTGAAAATGACAGAAATAAAATTTTAGTGATTTTTCATTAAACTAGTAGTTATAATAATTACAAATCAAGATTTAAAATAAATATTAAATGTTTAAACCTATTGTTTCAGTAATAATGCCTGCATATAATACAGAAAATACAATTTTTGAATCTATAAAAAGCATTTTAAATCAAACTTATAAAAATATAGAATTAATAATTATAAATGACGGGTCATCAGATAATACGATTGAATTTATAAGTAAGATTAAGGATGAAAGAATTAAAATAATAAATAACGAATTAAATTTAGGAATTTCGAAAAGTTTAAATATTGGCATTTTGGCTTCTAATGGTGACTTTATAGCAAGAATGGATTCTGATGATATCGCATATAGTGATAGAATTCAAAAACAATTGAAGGTTATAACTTCAATGGATATTGATATATTAGGTGCTGAAGTTGATACATTTGGTAAATTTCCAAGTCCTAAATATTCATATCCAAAAACAAATAAACAAATATATTATTATTCATTATTAGGAAATCCAATTGCGCATCCTACTGTTTTAGCAAAGTCAATTTTTTTTAAACAAAATCTTTATAATGCAGATGCAAAGTTTATCGGTTTTGAAGACTATGAATTATGGACAAGATCAATACAAAATAATTATACTTTTTTTAATATGCCTGATAAATTATTAGCATATAGATTAAAAATCAAATCAAAAACAAGTATCGATAGTATTAATTTTAAAGTAAGGTATCTTGATTTTAAATATCATTTACAATCAACACTTTCAAAAAAATTAGATCCTGATTTTATAGATCTATATAGCAAATTGATAAATCAAAAAGATAAAAAAATGATAGATAAAATTTTTTTATATCTTAAAAAAAACAATATTAATTTTGATTATAGGACACAAAATCAAATAAAAATCATATTAAATAATGATTATAATTTTAGATCATCAATAAAAGAAAAGTTATATTTTCATTTTTTTTAATGCATAAGTATTTAAATAAATAATTATTCTATTTATTTCTTTAACAAGAAAAAATAATATGATAAATAATACATCTAAATAAAGATGCTTTTGTTGTTGTTTTTGTCTTAAAATTTTATTTTTTAAATCAATTATTTGTTTGCTAAACCTATTGAAAGGTCTGATTGAATGTGCATCAAAATAATACTCTGTAATTAATAAGTAATTACTATAAAACCAGTTAGATCTATCTATTCTTCTATCTAGAATTCCTTTTTTTCTATTTTTTAAATTTAATTTGAACTGCCCATTGTAATTTAAAATTTTATCTGTGCTATAAATTTCATCTATAAACCAAAAAGTAGATTTTTTTTCATCTACTTTATTTATGCCATAATCAATAACTTTTTTTAAAAATAATTCCCATTTAGTATCAATATTTAATACATCTTTAAAAACTTTACCCATAGCTACATGGTAACAAATTGGGATATTTGGATAATTTTTTGGAAATGGGTGTAGATGTACATAATCTATTTCTTCAATTTCAGCAATAGATTCGATAAAATAATATTTTGAAATAGGTATCATATCGATGTCAGAAATTATCGATACATCATCTGGGAATAGGCTTGTTGCCCAAATTCTAGCAATTTGTGTTTGAGAAATAATTGAAATCCCTTGTATTGGTTTTAATCTTATAACTATACCGTAATCTGAAGAAATTGTAACATTTTCAATATCTTCAATATAAATTAATACTGGAGTAATATTAAATTTTGTTTGCCAAATCTCTGAAATTATAGGCCAAAAATCAATATATGTTTGATTGGAATTTGAACTATGTATTGCATATTTTATTTTCATTATTTCTTCAAATATAAATTAAATAATAATTAGGTTATAAAAAAAATATGTAAATATATTTAAGCTTTATTAATAATTAGAGGTATTTAAAAGTTTTAAATGCAAATAAAAATTTCTTTTAAATATTTTTTGATTACAAATTAAATATTAGTTCAAAGAAAGTTACTGTATTCATTTATTTTAGAAGCCTTATTAGAATCACTACAAACAAAAAGGAACAAAGTAAAAAAACGTGAACTGCAAAAAAGACGCTTCAAGTATATCAAAAATGTTTATAATAATTATTATAAGAATAATTAGTACTAAAAATAGTACTTATATATACTATTAATAGTCCAATTATATTAGTACGATGAAAACCAAAAGTATAATAACAATAGTACTTTTGCTTGATGATTACTGATGAAAAATTTGAAAATATTATTGATTCTACTCATAAAATTAGGTTAATACCAATTGTCAAGGAAATCATTAAATACCATGAGCTGATATACATTTTTGTGAAAAAGGATTTTAAAATTCTTTATAAACAAACAATCTTAGGCCCCCTATTATACATTATACAGCCTATAATACTTGCTTTCACTTTTACAATGGTTTTTAACAGAATTGGTGAAATGGATACTGGAGGTGTTCCAGGTTTTCTTTACAATTTAATAGGTATTACTTTTTGGAATTATTTTGCAACAAGTTTCATAGCAAATACTGAAACTTTTCAAAAAGCTGCACAAGTATACGGAAAAGTTTATTTTCCAAGGATAATTTTGATCGTATCCAACTTTATTACTTACCTTATTCGATTTGCCATACAATTAGCTGTAGTTATCCTATGTATCTTTTTTTATAAAATAAAAGGATACAATGTTACCATTCCTTATACTGCATTTTTTATCATCATACCATTGTTAATGTTGGGTTTATTTTCGATAGGTATTGGTATGATCACTACTACACTTATATCAAAATACAAAGATTTAGTAGCATTACTTCCATTATTTGTTCAATTTTTAATGTTCATATCGGCAGTGATTTATCCAATTTCGGCCTTAGATACTAAGATGTCCCATTATTTCTGGATCATCAAATACAATCCAATTGCTTATGTGATAGAAACAGCAAGATGTTTAATGATCAATAATGCTAATATCCCATATAAAGGCTTAATCTATAGTATCGTAATCAATATCATTGTATTTATTATTGGCTTTATTGTATTTCATAAAAAGGAGAAAAATTATATAGATTCTATTTAATGAGCAAACAAATAATTTTAAAAGCCGAAAATATTTCCAAGAGATACAAACTTGGAGAAATAGGATTTGGATCTATGGCAGAGGATCTAAACAGTGCTTGGTATAAACTGATTGGTAAAAGTTATTCAAACCACAAAGTAGACATACCGTATGATCCTACAAATAAGGAGTTTTGGGCATTAAAAAATATTAACCTGGAGATAGAAAAAGGAGATGTTGTGGGAGTGCTTGGGGCTAATGGTGCAGGTAAATCAACTCTTTTAAAAATCATTTCAAGATTAACTACTCCAACAACTGGGTACATAAAGTATAATGGACATATATCTTCCATATTAGAAGTTGGTACTGGTTTTAATCAAGAACTAACAGGAAGAGAAAATATTTTTTTAAACGGTTCTATTTTAGGGATGAAAAAGAAAGAAATAGTTTCAAAGTTTGATGAGATTGTTGATTTTTCAGAAACAGGAAAATTTATTGATACTCCGCTCAAAAGATATAGTAGCGGAATGTATGTTAGGCTGGCGTTTTCAATTGCAGCACATTTAAATTCAGAAATTTTAATCATTGATGAGGCTTTAGCAGTTGGAGATGCAGTATTTCATGAACGTGCAATAGAAAAAATAAAAAGTATATCAAAAAATGAAGGCAGAACTGTCCTCTTTGTGAGTCATAATATTGACTTGATAAGAGGCCTTTGTAAGAGTGGAATATTGCTAAAAAAAGGAGAATTAATGAGTGATGGCCATATAGATGAAACTATTAATGATTATTTAAAAATATCAAGTCAAATTTAATTTGAATTTTTAATGAAAGTACTATACACCTTAAAATATAGTTATCCGTCAAAGGGGGGAACCGAATCCTTTATTCATTGCTTATCTGAAGAAATGATACAAAATCAGATACAATCCGAAGTATACTCTTGTAATGATAAAAAAACATTTAGAAATAAAAAGGCTTCTGAAAATGGAGTAAAAATATTTAAACAAGCCACTTACTTTTTCTTAAAATCACAACCCTTAAACGTTCTCTTTCTTTCATTAAGAAGTAAAATAAGAAAGTCAGATATAATTCATCATAATTATCCATTCCCTACATTAGAACTTGCCTTATTGTTAAATAGAGGATTATTAAAAAGAAGAAAACTTATTATTACTTGGCATGCAAATGTTAAAAATTCGAGATGGGGATTTATTGAGAAATATTATGATAAACTTATTTCAAAATTGCTGATTTATTGTGACCATATTGTTGTTACCTCTCCTGCTTTATTGAATAATTCTGAAATTTTAAAAAATTATCAAGAGAAAGTAAAGATTATCCCATTAAGTTGTAAACAAATATTTAATCTGGAAGTTGCTCCAAAGCATTACCCAGTTGATCGTAATTTTAAATTACTTTTTGTTGGTAAAATACGAGATTATAAAGGAATTCATGTGGCAATTGAATCTATAGTTGGATTAAATGTTACATTGACCATTGTTGGTGAAAAAATGGTTGCTCGTGATCTTAACGAAATGGTAGCATCTTTAGGTATTAAAAATAATGTGACATTTATTAATTCGGTAAGTGATTCAGAACTAATTGAATTGTATAAATCCCATGATTTATTCTTGTTCCCCTCTGTAAATGAAGCTGAGGCTTTTGGTATTGTTCAAATAGAAGCTATGTCTATGGGAATGCCCGTAATAAATACAAATCTTAATTCGGGTGTACCATTTGTATCAGTTAATGAACTAACTGGATTAACGGTTACGCCAGGTTCAGTGATTGAATTTCATAATGCAATTTCAAGAATTATTCATGATAAAAAATTATATGAACAATTTTCTGTAAACTGTATTCAAAGAAGCAAAGAATTTAGCATTGAAGCTATGACTAATGCTTATTTGGAATTATATAATTAATATTAATTAAATTCTTAAGCTTCCTAAATCCATCAAGGATACTTTAAGTTATTCATGAGCTAGTATTCCTTTTACCAATATAATTCATAAGGGCTTTAAACCAAATTGAATAAGGTTGAAATAAATACCACTTTATGGGAATGCTTCCATTAAATGATTTTACTATTTGCATAGATTCTTTATAATGGAGTGCTCTTTTTGAGTTTGTTTTTGTTTCTAGGTGGTCCCTGTTGACTGCAACGAAAGTATCTATAAATTTGAAATCACCATAGGTTTTATAAATTTTCCACCAAAGTTCGTAGTCCATTGACATATGTAAATTAGTATTGAGGCCCCCTACATTTTCCCATACATTCCTCCTAATCAATGTGCCAGGTTGTGAGATAATGCATCTAATAGCTAATCTATGCTGATTAAATCGCTCAACCCATATTTTATTAAATACTTTAGTTTTTTCAATGTAATTATATACTTTACCGTATACAACTGGCACATCTGGGTTATTGTACATACTCTCAAGAAGCAAACTCAAACTATCTTCAAGAAAATAATCATCGCTATTTAACCAGCAACAAAAAGGGGCTGTCCCCATTTTCATGCCTTCGTTTATTGCAGCACTTTGGCCTTCATCTTTTCTAGATCTCCACCCTTCTAGCTTATATTCCCATTTTTTTATAACTTCTAAAGTATTATCTGTTGAACCTCCATCCATCACAAAAACCTCAACTGGGATATTTTGAGCAAAGATTGAATCTAGGCATTTATCCAAGTAAATACCTTGATTGTATGAAGGGACTACTATGGTTACTAATTTAGAAGACATGGTTAAAAATAATGATAATTAGGTGATCTTTAAAATAAAAAAACCACCAATTGGTGGTTTTAAATTATTCTTAAAGTAAAAACTAATGACTCACTCCCTTACTAAATAAGACATTAGTAAAAGTCTTTATTACAATCTCAATGTCAAAAAGCGTGGATCTTTTATACATATATTCTTGTTCAAGCTCAACCTTCTTTTCAATGGATATCTCATCTCTGCCATTTATTTGCGCCCAGCCCGTAATACCTGGTTTTAGCTTAGAAACGCCGGTAGCAACTCTTAAAGTCATTAAATCGTCTTGATTATACAAAGCAGGCCTAGGCCCCACAAATACCATATCTCCTTTAATAATATTAAACAAATTAGGTAACTCGTCTAAACTAGTCTTTCTTATAAATTTTCCGATTTTAAGTACGTATTGATCGGGGTCAGTAAGTAGATGGGTTGCCACATTGGGGGTGTGCTTCTTCATACTACGAAACTTGTAAATTTTGAAGAAAGTGTAATTGATGCCTACACGTTTTTGGGTAAAAAAAGCAGGGAAACCGTCCTCTATAAGTATAGCAACCAAT